>Ga0214919_10000247_pt1 | contig 91131 bp, 84 predicted proteins | sample LL1503_MetaG_FD_177994 | JGI IMG/M metagenome (GOLD analysis project Ga0214919, IMG submission 177994) | Freshwater microbial communities from Lake Lanier, Atlanta, Georgia, United States - LL-1503 | ecosystem: Environmental > Aquatic > Freshwater > Lake | place: USA: Georgia | collected...
AAAAAACACTGTCTAGCAGATTGATTAGGTTAATTATCGTCATATAAAAAGTGCTTTATTTTTTAGTTTAGCAATTATAGTGAAAATAAAGTAATCTTGAACACTTTATGGGATAGTGTCCCGATTGGATAAATTTAACCTTTACCGTTTTTGGTAAAGGCTAAAATGATTTTAAATCGAACAGCATATTTAATTTTCAACCTTTATTTTTGGAACAGCACCAAGGTGGTTTTTTAAAATAATTGACATAATATCCAAAGTCTTTTGTTTATGTTCCTCAGATACTAATAATCCATCGTGCATTGTATAAGGAATAATATTTTGGCTAACTAACTCTTTGCATATTTCATCGATGAAAACTTTGCTTTCAATAAGTTGTAATTCGATAGAAAACTGTTCGTAATTGACTTCTTTTATTTTTTCAATCAACGAATATATTTCTGGAAATCCAGCCTTAAATACTTTCTTTTCATTTAAATAATGGTCATTTTCAGAATAGGCAATTTGCATCCAAATTTCTTTGCATTCATTTCTTGATAAACCATATAGTCTTTGTAGACATTCATACCATTGACCAGTTAATGTAATTTCAGAATACCATTGAATTTCTTTTTTTAATTCGTCAGAAGCAGTGTTTAAATTCGATTTTAAAATAATATTAAACAGTACAGGTTGTGAATTTGACAGGTCTAAATAAGCCATGTTTTCATAACCTATAATAAACTCTCTTAGGTCAGATGCCATGTTTGTTAAGTTGGTGTCCAATCGCTTGTTGGTGCTGTTTCTGCTGAATCGAAGCGACTTGTTGAGGCTTCCATTGTAAATGCTATTAATAGATGAAATTCGAGAAGAATATCGTTTGTGAGCGGATACTTCTTCCTGCTCCGTTTTGGATGCTTCAAGCTCCATATTGTATCTATTGATAGAGTGCTTCATCGCACCCTCGTAATCGATTTTGAGTTGCTTTTTGTAGTAGCTCCCCATTTTCTTTATATGTGCTGGTGCATTATTAATAAAAGTAGCATCATCTTCATAATCACGGACAAGAAACTTGCGATTAGACTTGGTTATTAATACTTTTATACGATACCATTTGTTGTAAATCCCATTTTTTTGATTGCTTTCAATGCTAATGGCAGTATGGGTTTCAAGTGTTATTTCTATATTATCTCTTACACAATAGGTATCTAATATCTCTTTTATTTCTTCTGATTTAATATCATTTTCTTTTAACAAACGAGTATTGAAATCAACATAAGCATTTATTGCATGCAAATAATAACTGGTTGCTTTTCCTTCATAATATTTGTCTCCCCAAACAATTCTATTCATAACTAACCAATGCGAATAATCCTTATAATTATTTCCATATTTAACTTTTAGGTAAGCTGAAGCCATTGGATTAAAATGATAAGGATAATCTTCGTGTTTACGTTTCTGATTAGATTTAGATAATATATCATTGACAAATGAAAATCCGACTATGATTTCCGATTCTTTATTATCTGATAATGGTGCAACATGTGCTGATAGAAACAGTAAATCAACTATTTCTTTAGGTAGTAGAAAACTTCTAAATTTCTTGTATTTAGTGCTCATAAGATTGTATTCTTGCTTTGTTATGATAATCTTGCATCGTTTAAGCTGGGGCAAGAACCAGATGTGGCGAACATCTGGAACCCAGCATTGGGGATAACCACCAATAATCCAATATACTAACAGATATTGATAAAGTCAAGGATTTTGAAGAACTATTTTAACAATAATCAACATTAGATGCAGCGTTAATTATAACTACTAATTATTGGCACTTTTTTATGTTTGCTGCCGAATTATAGTTTTTGTTTTCTTCATTAATGATAGTTTTTTTGTGTATGGCCAATTCAGGAATGGACAAAATAGGCATAAAAAAAGCTCTCGAAAGAGCTTACTTTTTTAATCGTCATAGTGAAATCTACATTGAAGTATTACACACTTTTGGTCAACCCCCTTAGTGCCTGAAACCTTGTAAACAATTCTATGCTCACTTGTAATTCTTCTTGACCAATATCCTTTTAAATCATACCTCAAAGGCTCTGGTTTGCCTAATCCTCTGAATGGGTCTTGACGTATCGATTTTATTAAATCTTTAATCCTAGTAACTGTATCAGGGTCGTTGTCTATCCAATATTCTAAATCTTCCCAGCCATTTGATGTAAAGCTAATATCCATGCTTAAATGGTTTCTAATTCATCAAAACTATAAGACTTCAATTCGCCTTTTTCAGCTTGTTGTATGGATTCAGAAAGTCTTCTTCTATTGGCTTTAGTAGATAATAAATGTTGTGTTTCTGTCATTGAATTGTATTCTTTTAAGGATATAATTACAACGGCATCTTCTTCGTCATTTCTTGAAACGACCAACATTTCTGATGATTCAGATACTTCATCAAAATAGTTTTTGATGTTTTTTCTTAATGTTGAAATGGATACTGCTTTCATAATGTTATTTTTAGACGTACTTCTAAATGTACGTTCAAAGGTACAATATAATTATATCTACAGATAAAAAAAGAATGTTAATTTTTTACATGCTTGGGAAAACTATATTGTCAACTCGCTTTCATTGTACATTTTTAATCCTTTTACCAGAAGAATTAAACGAAATTAGAAAGAAATTCTTGATGCAAAATTTGCATCCACATAATCAACATAAATACCGTTATAACTCTTGTTATTCAGTGGTTTGCCAATAAAATAGGTATTGTCAAATTGATTGTTATTATTAAAAAGATAAGCTAAAATGGCAAGATAATGACTTTGAACTTATACACTTTTTAGAATAGTGTTGAAATTTTATTAGCTATTGAATTTGATGCGATGATAGCACCTTCCATATATCCACCAAAAACACTACTAATTTCTGTTCCTGTAAAGAAAAGCCTATTGTCAATATAACTTTCTTCGTATAAAGGATGTCCATTATTATGGTGTGGTGATAAAAAATCATTGCTTTTTGGCTGAATATATTTATCGTTCCAAATTTTATCGTTGTAGCTTTCAAAATCTTCTGCTTCATTACCAAAGTAATGTTTCAATTGTGCAATAACTTTTTCCTTTCGTTCTTCAAAAGAGTAGTGAGTAGCTGAACCATTCAAAAATCCTTTTAGAGCAAATTTTGTTTCTTCAAAATTACTATGGTCGTATATTTCTGTCGCCAATCCTGATTGACTATAAACACTTCCTGAAAAACCATTTTCTTTCCAAAATGCTTTTTTATATTCAACAGAAAATTTTACAGAACCATTCATCCAAGTTTGCGTTTTCTGCATTACTTGAGTTATATCCTGAGGTAATGCAGGGGAAAATTGAATTGAGTTTATAACCAATTTAGGAGGTATGGCAATAATTAGGTATTTACAGAAAAAGTTATTATTCAAACTATCTGTAATTTTAAGTTTATCTCCTTCATCAACAATTTTAATTATTTCGGAATTTAAGACTACATTTCCCTTACCTATATTCTGATATAATGCTTCAATAATACTGTAAGTTCCGCCTTGAATTCTATATGCAGAATGACTATTGGATGGTACAAAATATTTTTGTGGTGGTTCAAAAGACATTGTTTCAAACAAAGCAATTCCTTCATTGTGTTGTTCAAAATAGCCAATATTGATTTCTGATAAAAAGCGTATGACATTTATATGTTCTTTACTAAACCAAGTAGCACCCATTTCCATAGGTGTACTTTGATTGCCGTAAATGGTTTCAATACGACCACCCAATCGATTTTGAGCTTCCAATATTTTGAAGCGTATATTTTTCTTTTTAAGATTAAAAGCTGTTGAAAGTCCACTTAAACCTGCACCAATAATTATTACATCTTCCATATTTAATTTTTAGTATGACTTTGAAAAACAGAAAATATGCAATAATTATTAGACTTTATTTTCAATTAGTGCTTGTAAATCTAATATAAAATGAGCATTTTTTTATTGTTTGTGTATCAATTAGTCCATTTTTTGCTGATGATGTCCAATATTGTTTTGTTCATTTTTTGCCCTGATTAATGGCCTTCCTTGTAGTGCTTGTATGAGTGTAAGCAAAGCCAATAGTCCATAAACAACAGAAAGTCCAACTGTCAATTTTGTATTTTTTAAAACATAATACGAAAGTATTGGCAATACTTGTAAGGCGTGCATACCAATAAAATGGGAAACTCTTAAATCGCCAACAATCTTGCTCCAACCAAAGATGAACCAATTTGAATTGTCGTTTAATGCTCCAACACTGTGGTTCAATCTTGAACCCATCGCAAAACCCTCAAATGAAAATATAACGAAAATAATTATTCCCAATCTTATAGCCCAAACGTAATAATTAGGTAATTCTGGAAATGAGTTTGTAAAAAACAATAGTCCAACATAAGCTGTGTAAAGTGTAACCAAACTGGCTGCTAATGCCATCATTGAATATAAGGCAGCATAAACAGGTGTGCTTAAATTATAGTGCGATAGCTGTCCTTTACTTGCTTGAAGTGCAATATAAAAAATTTCAAATCCCAATAAAATCATAACTGACCAATTGAAAACTTTGATGTTAAAATTTGGCAAGTAATAGCAGTACCAAGCCATCGCCCATGCAAATAAAAAGGTGGAAAATGCAAATTTAAAAGGCTTATACCAAGCGTTTACATTGAAAACCTGAATATTTGTATATTTTGTAAGCGTAATAAAAATAACCGATAACACAAGACATAACAAACCATAATAGAATAAGGTTTCATTTCGGAATTTTAGTTGTTGAATAAAGTCTATCATTTTTTAATAAATGTTGAATTTAAAACCGTCTGCACCAGTATTGCCAATAAGGAGTTGGTGGTCGTTTTTACTTTTTTTATAAATTAGTTTAATGATTTTATTGGCTTAGTTATTATTTTTATAGAGTATTTTATTGCAATTCAACTATAACTTCATTTTTTCGATTAAAAACTTCATAAGGTGCATTATAGCCAAAAAAATAAAATCGATTAGAATATTTTATACCTTCAGCATCTAAAGCCGCTTTTAAATTCTGTTTATACTTTTCTATTTTAGTATCATTAGCCCAACCGCTAAACGTTATCGCAGCAACGGTTTTTGCAGGTTCTTCCTTAAATTCAATGCCTGATTGATTAGGCTTAGGAAGCATGTCCTTATTAAATTTCCTAGGAACCATAAACATCATAGTCATGGAATCCTCTAATGACATCGAGACTGGGGAAGTCATAGCTATTTTTTCATTCCTTTCATTATTTCCAAAAATATATCCCGCTAGAATAGAGAAGCCTTTACTTGAAGAATTTTTATATCCTTTTGTAGAAAGTTTGACTGAGGTGAATAAAGTGGCTTCATAACTTCTTATTTCAAATCGCTTATATTTTTTTTTGATGATATAAGGATATGTTTCAATATTTCTTTGTGCATTTATAAAATAAAGTTGCACAAATGCAAACGCTAAAACGATTACTACAAGTACGATTGTTACTGTTTTCATTTTTTTATTTTAGTGTTTAGATATTTTTATTTGTAATGACCGCCAACTTATAGATTTGTTTGATAAACGTTATACTTTATTTCAATTCAAATATATCAATAATTCTATACAAATACCCAAAAAGGACTTTTTACAGTTGGATATTAGTACTTAATAGGATTAGGATAAAAGCTGGCAATAAAGATTACAAGAAGTTGTAACGGAACTAAATAAAAAATCCCTATTCTACTGGGGTTGGGGTTTTTTAAGTAATGCAAAATCGTGCATTTTCGTGCATTTTGCCACCTATTAAGTACACCCAAGATAATTCACGAATAAGCAAAAAAAAGCTCTCATTTCGAGAGCTCTGATTTTAGATTTCAACTAAATTTCGATAGTCATATTTTTGATAATTAGCTGTCTTTTGTTTTTCTTTATTCAACTCAATGAGTTCATTCTTAACTTGAACCCTATACCATTGTTCAGGTTTAGTATGTGAAAAAGCACTAAGCTTCAATACCACTTCTGCATTTAATTTTCTTTCACCCGAAAGATATTTTTGAAGATTACTATCTCGCATTTCAAAATAAGTTGCCAATTTCTTTTTGGTTAAATTAAGTGCCTTCAAATACATCTTAACAAAGTCAAGAATTTTCAGCACTTCTTTATCATCACTATCATTTTGAATATAATCTTCTAATTTATATTGAATTGAAAGCAATCTATTAGTCAACATACGTTCTTTGGATTGCTTAGCAGAGTGGGAACTTATAAATTCCTTTAATCCTTCTTTCTTTTTATCATTCCAAATTTCTTCAAACTGAATTTCTTTATTTTTCATAATCCGTTAGTTTAAAAATTCATTTATTAACTTTTCACCACCTTCTGGAGGAATAACCATAGTTGTTTCTCCGTAACGCAAAGCATTATATTTAGTTGAATATAGTACCATTAATTTTATTTCATCTGCTTTTTCTTCTTCAAAAACATCAAATGCGAGCCAGCCTTTATAATCATCGTTTCCTTTCATAAAACTTAATCTACACGCAAAAGATATTAGACAACCAGCAACCCTTTCATTTTCTTTGTTATTACCTTGATTATGTGGTGCCACTTCAACAAATGCCATATAAGGTTCGGTTTTGTCTTTCATCTCAAAAATCAAACAACCTTCAACAATCTTTGGTGTTTCTTCTTTCACAAGAACATAAGTTTCAAAACCTTTGTTTTTACTATGCTTATTGAAATTAAATCGCCAACCATTAGCTACAGAAGGAAGCACTATTTTAAAAGATTTTGAATCTAAAATTCGAGCATCTATTAATGTATTGTTGCTAATCTTTAGTATCTTTACCTTCATTCACACTTTTTTTATCTAAAGCAAAGATATAAAATAATTATACAATTTGTATAATTTAATTTTAAATTTTAGTTAAATTTCTATAAACTAAAAATCATTTATCAACTATTTTTCATTATTGATTTTTAACCCTTTTCCCAGAAGAGTTATAGAAATTAGAAAGAAATAATTGATGCAAATTTTGCATCATAATAATCAACATAAATAGTATTACAACCCTTATTATTAAGTAGTTTACGAATAAAATATGTCTTGTCAAATGGAATGTTATTATTAAAAAGATAGGTTAAATTGGCAAGACATAAATCCACATATTATGTACACTTTTGTGTAATAACATACCCCTATAATTAAGCACCAGCCCCTCCTCCCGTTACCACCTAGCGATATACCTGCCTGTATTGCTTAAATAGTGGCCTATAAAAGTCTTCACGAATTTTTCGCCATAGGAAAAATGGATTTCATTATTCAAGAGGCTCTTTTTTAAAAAATTATTTTTTATATTTTTGATGTAAATAAAGTGATATGGCTACTCAACTAGGGAATGTAGCACGTATTTATTGTATAAGGTTAGCACATGTTTGCTCCTGAACATACTGCAGTTAATCATTGAGAACAATACTGGATTGAAGAAAAAGCTTGATGATGTTCGATTATGTTTACTTATAATTTTGATTCTCATTTTATTTATACACTCTGATATTTAAAAAATGTATATTTACCAGTTATATTTAAAACATTCTAGTTGTGCTGCAAAGTGTAAATCTATAGTCGAACATGGTTACACAAACATAATCATACTTTTGCATAATTGTAAATCATCAGCTTGACTTGAATAAGTAATAAAATTAAGTTTTTTTAAATAAAAAAATCATAAATCAAGAAGGGATTGTCTTAAATACACGTGAATTGAATTTAATGAAGAAATGTAAAAATTCTTTTGTTAGCATTAGTAAATATTTAATATTAAACTAGATATAGATAATTATTTATAAAAAATAATAGAATTGAAAATGAAAAAAATCATCCTTTTACTAAGTTTATTGCTTACTGCATTTATTAGTAATGCACAATGCGTATCTACTCTTGCGGGTTCTGGAATATATGGTTTTGCAGATGGAACAGGAACGGCAGCACAATTTTATTACCCTAATGGAGTTGCCGTTGATGCCTCTGCAAATTTATATGTGGCAGATAGAAATAATAATAGAATCAGAAAAATTACGGCTGCTGGCGTAGTCACTACTTTGGCAGGTTCTGGAATAGAGGGCCTTACAGATGGAACAGGAACGGCAGCACAATTTAGTAATCCCATAGGGGTTGCAGTTGATGGTTCTGGAAATGTGTATGTGGCAGATTTAAATAATAATAGAATCAGAAAAATTACGGCTGCTGGCGTAGTCACTACTTTGGCGGGTTCTGGAATACAGGGTTCTGCAGATGGAACGGGAACGTCAGCACAATTTTTTCTCCCTTTTGGAGTTGCAGTTGATGCCTCTGGAAATGTGTATGTGGCAGATACTTATAATAATAGAATCAGAAAAATTACGGCTACAGGCGTAGTCACTACTTTGGCTGGTTTTGGAATACAGGGTTTTGCAGATGGAACGGGAACGTCAGCACGATTTAATAAACCTTCAGGGGTTGCGGTTGATGGTTCTGGAAATGTGTATGTGGCTGACAATTTGAATCATAGAATCAGAAAAATTACGGCTGCAGGTGTAGTCACTACTTTGGCGGGCTCTGGAGTTGCGGGTTTTGCAGAGGGAACGGGAACGGTAGCACGATTTAATACCCCTTCGGGGGTTGCCGTTGATGGTTCTGGAAATGTTTATGTGGCAGATACTAATAATAATCGAATCAGAAAAATTACGGCTGCAGGTATAGTCACTACTTTGGCGGGTTCTGGAATAGAGGGTTTTGCAAACGCAACAGGAACGGCAGCACAATTTAGGAATCCCATAGGGGTTGCAGTTGATAGTTCTGGAAATGTTTATGTGGCAGATACTTTTAATAATAGAATCAGAAAAATTGTACCATATTCAACAAGTGCAACTATAAATTATAGTACTTCAACCTTTTGCAAATCGCTTACTACAGAACAATTAGTAACTTTAACAGGTACAGGTGACTATAAAGGAGGTGTCTACAGTTCCACTATTGGACTTACTATTAATTCATCAACTGGTGCCATTACACCAAGCTCTTCAACGGATGGAACTTATAAAGTAACATACACCACAATATCAAGTGGAGGATGTATACCCGTTTCTACATCAACCCAAGTAACTATAATGTCTACATTTGCAACGGCAAGTATAAATTATTATCCTCGAAATATGCCAAATTGTATGGGAATAAAAGATGTATATCTAACAGGAGATGGGGCTTATTTAGGTGGGACTTATAGTGCAGATAGAGCGGGTATTGATATTAATCCCGTTACTGGAAGTATTAATTCAAGTAATTCAGAACTTGGAAATTATACTATTATTTATACTATCCCTTCAAACCTATTATGCCTAGCCTCACCTGTATATACTTATACTAATGTTTCTATTTATTATTTAGAGCAAAGTCTTTTTTATTCCAGTAGCCATTACTGTGATAATGAAACATCACAACAACCTAACTTTCCTTATAATTATTATTTGTATGGTCAATTTATTTATTTTTCCTCCCCACCAGGACTTATTCTTAATCAAACGACAGGTGAAATCACCCCAAGTGGTTCATTACCTGGAAATTATGTAGTTCAGCGTGAATTTTTACCATTTGAACCAAATTCTACAGGTTTTTGTTATTTTGGCGGAGCAGAAATTACTATTACTGCAATACCAACAGCAAGTATAAGTTATTCAGCAAATCCTTTTTGCAAATCACTTACTTCAGGACAACTTGTATCTTTAACAGGCACAGGAGTTTATATAGGCGGCACCTATAGCTCGACTACGGGACTTACAATTAATACTTCTACAGGAGCAATTACACCTAGCACTTCAACTCCTGGAGAGTATACTGTAACCTACTTAACTCCATCAAGTGGAGGTTGTCAGATATCAGCAACTACCCAAGTTACTATTACCGCATTACCAACAGCAAATATTAGTTATAAAGACAGTCCATTTTGTAAGTCACTAACATCAGTTCTAGCTGCAACAACAGGAACTGGTGCCTATACGACAGGTACATATACTTCAACAACTGGTTTATCAATAAATGCTACAGCAGGAGCAATTAATCCTAGTTTGTCAACTGCAGGCACTTATTTAGTAACTTATACCACACCTGCAAGTGGAGGTTGTGCATCCGTTTCTACTAAAGCAACAGTAGTTATTCTAGCTACCCCAACCGCTAGTATATCCGCAAATAGTATTATAAACAATACTATAAGCAACGGTAATGTTGTTCCATTACAACTAAATGGTTCGCTTAATGCAATTCCAAATATTCAATGGACACCAGCAACAGGAATTAGTTCCACATCGATTTCCAATCCTATGGTATATCCAAATACTACAACTACTTACACTGCCAATTTTATTAATATATACGGTTGTCCGCAAACCACGTCAATTCAAGTTAATGTAACACCACAACCTAATCTTGGTACTTTGAGCTTATCGTCTTCAAATACTACATCTATAGGGTTGTTTGATACTATTAATGTAGATGTTCAACTAACAGGAGCAACTAACTTATACAGTTTATTTATGAACCTGAAAGGAAATGCTGCAGTAAACCAATATTTAGATTATTTAGGATATACAGCTAGCACTTTATTGGGAAATAATGTAATTTCTACTCCACCAACAGTAACTAACAATGTGTGTGATTTTGGCATTGCCAAGGTAGGAGCCGCTTCAGGTTACTCTGGAAGTGGTTTGTTTTATAATTTGCGTTTTATACCTAAGAATATTCCAATACCAGACGGAACTGTTTTCTGTTTTTATTTGGATAATGTAAATGCCTATAATAATTCAGGGATTCCTGGTGGCTTGACTAATCAAGGTCAATATTGTTTCACGTTTACTAATAAGGTCAATGTATGGCCAGGGGATTTGAATAATTCACATACCGTAAGTACTGCCGATTTATTACCTATTGGTTATTTTTACAACGCTACAGGGTCAGCCAGACCTAACGCTACCATACAATGGAATGCACAACCAATCACCTTATGGGGGTATGACCATAGCTCTTCCAACCGAGATGCCTTCAAAGTATTTGCCGACTCCAACGGTGATGGTGTTATCAATAATGCTGACCAAGCGGCTATTGGTTTTAATATGAGTAAAATTCATGCTAGACTTGCCGCACCAATAACTGTTAAAAAAAACAACACAGCTAAACTTGCATTATCTAGTGGAGGTCTCATTATTACACCCTCTACTGCTCTTGTAAATGCTACACTGCCACAAAAAGTAACGTTTACTGTTAATTTAAATAACTCAGGTGGATTAAGTTCACTTTATGGAATATCGGTTAATCTGCTTTTTGATAATACTATTTTTGATTTAAGTACGGCTACTATAGATTATACAGGTTCTATATTTGGGAATGCTGGCACAAATTGCTTAGTGATGAATTATACATCTTCAAATATTGTTAGTGTTGGATTAACAAGATATGCCAATGCAGCTATAAATGGTCAAGGCTTATTGTTTAAAGTTACCTTACAAACTAAATCACCAATGACATCAACATTGACTCAAACACCAGTAACCGCATACGTAGACGCTGCTAATAATCAAACAGGAGATACTTTAGTGGTTCAGGATGCACCTATAGTCTATTTTGATGTTATTAATACTTTAGGTGTTGAAACACTTAAATCTGATGTATTTATGCTCTATCCAAATCCAACTAATGATGTATTGTATCTTGTATTGGGCACAAATACGGCACAAAATAACAACCTTAAGTTAAAAGTAATTAATATGCTTGGTCAAACCGTAAATGAAATGAATATTCAAAGCTCCACCACTAAAGTCCTTACTAGAGATTGGGGTCCATCAGGAGTTTATTTTGTTAAAGTATCAAATACAGATAATGCTGTTTTAATGACTAAAAAAATTATTGTTCAAAGGAAATAGAGGAATAATATGTTTGTATTTCGTTTGGAAAAATGCGGTAGATTTAATGAAACTATTCTAAAAAGTATATAAGTTTAAAAAAAGGGGTTTGACTTTTTAATTTAAGTTGACCCCTTTTCTTTGTTTCTTTATAAATGATAATACATGTAACTTTACCAATCAGAATGATTTTTTGTTTGCTAGCGAACAAGATGGCGTAAATTACCCGATTTTAGAATTGATAATTATCAGCCTCTTTATCATAGTCGAAATTCTTTAAATTCATAATCATTTCGTCAATGGTGTTGCTTTTAAAGTCATCTCCAAACCAAGCAATATTCAAATAACTGCCATCGTAAATTCCTTCTTTATCATTTATAGGTTCGGAAGCAATTAGAGCAGAAAAAAATATTGGTTTTAATCGGTCTTTCGTTACATAGGCATCATTCATTATCATAAAAACTTTATTGGAGTTAAATGATTTAATGAAATTGGCTATGATTTTTCCGTTTACTTCCTTATTTGGCTGGCCCAATAGAATTCCATTATAAACGAATCGCATCTTGAAGTCATCTAATGTTACGATTTTGCCGTTGGCTAGTTTTATTTGTCTGTAGTTCATATTTTCTTTTATAATAAATATATCGATAATCAAATTAAATCGCAGGAATTGCCTTGGTTTTAATCTCTACAAATTGACCAAGGTTTTTAAGGTATGCTTCGGTTGTTGAAATGTTAGAGTGTCTATTAGCTTTCATGATTTCTGCCAATGTCCATCCACTCATATATTTTTTGATATTACTGGTGTGTTTGAAGCTATATAAGTCATATCCTTTATTGTTTAACTCCAGTTTTTTCATAGCGGAAACGAGTTTGTTGTAAGGAGTGTTTTCTCCAACACGTTTTTCTCCAACAATGCTGGTGGAGCTTCCAGTAAGATAGTAATGCTTTGGATATTGATTTAGGTTCAATTGTTCTAAAAAAGGAATAAACCCTTCGTTGATTTCAAGTATTTCTTTTTCATTATTTGTTGTTACTTTTTTAACTGAAGCAGGAATTGTAATTGTATTATTAGTAAGGTCAATATTTTCTAATTTTAATCCCCTAATTTCATTCGGTCTTATGCAAGTATAGTAAATCATTCTACAAAAAAAGGCGGCATATTTATCATTTAAGTCCAAATAAGCCAATATGGTTTTTAAATCTTCATCACTAAAGGGAATGTGTTGTTCTTCGATTTCTTTACGGCTCTTAATTTTATCATCAAAACCCTGCATCGGATTTATTTTTAAAAGTTCTAATTTTACACAAACGTTAAAGAAGGTATTGAAAATCCGTTTTGCACTCTTAACACTATTCTGACTATAAGTTGAATCATCTATCTTAGATTGCACAAATTTTTCTAGTGATTTGGTTGTAATTGCTGCAAGAATTACATTAGGGTAAAATGTATTGAGAGCATTAACCTTACTTAAATATGTTGCTATTGTTTTTTGCCGACTTTGATGTTTAACATGGTATTCTTTGAAGAGGATAATCGCTTTAGACAATGAAGTTGTATCTTTAATGAGTTTTTCTAGCCATTGAGTTTCATCATTGGGATTATAACCATTTGCTAAATCTTTTATTATACTTTCTAGAAGTATATTTGCCTCTCTTTCTTTTTCTACAGGGTCTTTTATTCTGTTGATGTTGTCTTTTACTCTAAATTGTTTACCTTCGTAGGTATAATTAATGTACCAAATATTTTTGGCTTGTTCTTTTAATTTTGTACTGCCTTTCGGAACAGATGTAATTGCTTTTCCAGTGTATAAAGTGGGTTTGGTATATTTGCTCATGACTTTAATTTTGTAATGCAAATGTACAAATCGTTTGGGTAATTTAGCACTTTTTTAGCACTGTAATTTATTAGCTTTACATAAATTACTTATAAACAGTAGTTTAAAAAGTATTGTAGAGAATCCGATATTCTCCACCAGTGATATCAAGCCTTACAGCAATGTGAGGCTTTTTTTATGGAATCAAACAAAGGATAAGAGGCATCGACAAATCATTTTTTTCATGTTTGAAAAAAATAACATTTCTTTTTATTTATCAGTTTTATTTTTTCGTACCTTTGAGCGTACACTTAAAAGTACAACTAAAAATTATTATTATGAAAGCAGTATCTATTTCAACATTAAGAAAAAACATCAAAAGCTATTTTGATGAAGTATCTGAATCATCCGAAATGCTCGTAGTTTCCAGAAATGACGAAGAAGATGCCATTGTAATTATATCTCTAAAAGAATACAATTCAATGACAGAAACACAACATTTATTATCTACTAATGCTAATAGAAGAAGACTTGCTGAATCACTACAGCAAGCTGAAAAAGGCGAATTGAAGTCTTTTAGTTTAGATGAATTAGAAACCATTTAAGCATGGATATTAGCTTTACATCAAATGGCTGGGGAGATTTAGAATATTGGATAGACAACGACCCTGATTCGGTTACAAGGATAAAAGATTTAATAAAATCGATACTTCAAGACCCGTTCAGAGGATTAGGAAAACCTGAACCCTTGAGATATGATTTAAAAGGGTATTGGTCTAGAAGAATTACAAGTGAACATCGAATAGTTTACAAGGTTTCAGGAACAAAAGGTGTTGACCAAAAATGTGTTATACTCCAATGTAGATTTCACTATGACGATTAAAAAAGTAAGCTCTTTCGGGAGCTTTTTTTATGTTAATTGTCCCGTCCTGAAATAAGTGGCAAAATGCTTGAAAATGCATGAATTTGTATTACTTAAATAATAACAACCCTAGTAAAATAAGGCATTCTTAAAATATAGATTCTACTGGCAGGCGAGAGATGGTCGGTTCGAATCCGATATCTTCTACATTAATTATCAATACATTACAGCAATGCGAGGCTTTTTTTATGGTCTTTGGGTGGCGATATTAGGTGTACATTTGCTTATTTGTACTCCTTGCAAAACAGCATGTCTGCCAGGCGGTCGTCACGCCCGTAAACGTCTTTGTAAAAATTGAGGGTTCCGGCATCGTCAACCCAAGCCGTGAAATAGCCAATGTGTAACGGTATTCTCCTTTTGAGGATATAGGTGGTTTCTACCCCGCCATACATGGCGGCATGGATGCGTTCCTCATTCCATTCGGGGTCATCTTTTAAAAGTAAGATGGCCAATTCTTTGGCTTTGACCATATTGATGCAGCCGTGGCTAAAGGCTCGAACTTCGGCCTCAAACAAGGACTTGACCGGGGTATCATGCAAGTAAATGTCATTAGTGTTGGGGAACATGAATTTAATCAAGCCCATAGAGTTGCGCACCCCTGGTTTTTGCCTGACGCCGCCATTATTCCATTCCATATTATGCGAAACCAAATAATTTTTGTCTCGGGCTATTGCCTGTTTCAATTCATTTTCGATGATGCTTTTGGGAACAATCCAGTAGGGACTAAAAACAATGTAGCGTAACGTGCCGCTAAAAATCACGGTTTCGGTCATGCTTTTGCCCACAAACACATTCGACTCCAGTTCCTTCTTGCCGTTTCTTTTGTAGATTAATTTAAAGGACGGAATATTGATGATGATGTATTCGTTGGCTTTGGTCAACTCCGGAGGAATCCAACGGCAGCGTTCCATGTTGACCATAATGATATTCATGCGTTCCGTTAGGGGCACATTCATGTTTTGTATGTGTTCGTGGGTAATGATATAATTCTGTTTGATGCCATTTCTTTTTTTGTAATTCAAGATGCCGGCCATTAATTCCTCGTCGTACCAATTGCTTCTGGAATCTGTTTTTACATCTCCCGTGACAAAGAGACGGCTTCTGATTTGACCAATGGTTTTCGAGCTGTCGTTGGGTTGGAAGTATTTCACGAACGGATTCATGTCAATGTTGCTCCAACCGCCGTTTTGCTCTATTTTACGGTATTTTTTTAAGGCTTCCCGGAGTCGATAATACTGCCCAAATTGCTGGTCTTCATTTTTGTTTAACAAGTTGGCATCCATGAGCAAGGAATCGAGCAGCATCCCGTAAGAGAGGTTTTTTCGAGGCAAAAACCAACCCAATTCTGTTACTTTTTCGGTATCGATTCCCTTGAACACTTTTTCGGCATAAAAGACAAATAGGGATGACAACAGGAGTTCGGTATCGGTTTTGGGAAGTTTTTTGGTGGTTTCGCCATCAAAAATCCCGTCCATTTGGTCTTTGTAAGCCACTCTGGACTTCAGCCCTTCGTCCTCGAGTTGGTTCGCTTTGGAATACAACAAATTGGCAAACTCTATAAGTCCTTTTTTGTCGTACCAAATCGACACATAATTTCGCTTTTGGTATAAGACGGTGACATCCGTTTGGTATTTTTTTAAATCGGGATATTTACTGAAAAAGCCGGATAAATCACTCTTTTTGAGGGTCATTTTGGTGCTTCCAAATAGGGGTTCCCGAAGCGTTTGCATAGGAAAAAGAACTGCTGCGGGCGGATTTATTTTCTTGAAGCCTTGAATAAGGGCGATTGAAAATCCAAATACTATAATTACAATGGATAAAACAAATTTTCTCATGGCGTAATTAGTTTACATAAAGGTAAAAAATATATAAATCACTCATTAAAATAAACTTACAATTAACTTTGTTTTAAAAAAGAATTATCGTGAGACAATGAATCCAATCGGATTCCTTTTTTGGAATCCACAATCCGAGGCTAACTAAACTTCTCCAAGCAATTGTTGCCACTAGAATAATTGGATTCGCCATTGTAGTGCCGGCGATTCTCCTTGTCACCATTCTAATTTTTTCCATTTGCGTCCTGCCGTCTTATATATTTGGTTAATTTTGCAGAAATTTTTTATAAAAGCGTGGGAAGTAAAAACAAGTTAAAACGATTCAAGGAAAACGAAACATTCCAAAATGTTTTTCAACCGACAAGAGAAGAAGTGATGGGGAATTTATTCCCGCTCAGGGGCAAATGGAACTCCGATTTTTTTAAAAACAACCATCCATTAGTACTCGAATTGGGCTGTGGCAAAGGCGAATATTCCGTTGGCCTAGCCGAAAAATACCCTAATAAGAATTTCGTTGGAATCGACATCAAAGGGGCAAGATTTTGGCGTGGTGCCAAGACGGCCGTTGAAACCGGTTTGCACAATGTGGCATTTATCCGAACCCAAATCGAATTAATCAACCATATTTTTGCCGAAAATGAAGTGGACGAAATTTGGATTACCTTCCCCGATCCGCAAATAAAATACAAACGTACCAAACACAGAATGACCAACTCGGAATTTCTGCAATTGTATAAAAAAATCCTCAAAAAAGATGGGGTTGTCAACCTTAAAACGGACAGTGAATTCATGCACGGCTACACCCTAGGATTGCTTCATGGCGAAGGCCACGAGGTGTTGTATGCCAATCATAATGTATATGTAAACGAAGGAAGTCCCAAAGAAGTTACTGCCTTTCAGACATTTTACGAAAAACAATATTTGGAAATTAACAAAGCAATTACGTATATTCGATTTAAAATTAAACCCTAATAACTGAATTATCGCGGTTTAATTTTCTTTTTTTAACTACTGATTTCCAATAAATGAACATCGTAACCTCATTATTTTTAGGATTCTTCACCGCTTTTATAGGGATTATTCCACCGGGATTAATCAATATGACAGCCGCCAAGGTGAACCTAAAAGAAGGGAAACGAAATGCGATGTGGTTTGTTTTGGGAGCGATACTAGTCATATTTTTCCAGTCCTTTTTCGCCATATTGTTCGCCAAGATTATCAATAGGCGTCCCGATTTGGTCACTTTGTTGCGCGAAGTTGGCTTGGGGATTTTCGCTACCCTGACCCTTTACTTTTTGGTCTTGGCCAAAAAACCCAAGGACAAAACTAGAAAGTTCAAAAAGAACAGCAAAACCAACCGTTTTTTTATGGGAATGCTACTTTCGGGACTCAACTTCTTCCCGATTCCCTATTATGTTTTTGTAAGTGTAACGCTAGCTTCTTTCAAACTGTTTTCATTCGACCCCACCTCCATTTTTATCTTTGTGAACGGGGTGATATTGGGGTCTTTTTTGGTTTTTTATTGCTACATCTCCTTCTTTAATAAGATAGAAAACAAAACCGATTATGTTACCAAAAACATGAACACCATCATCGGGAGCATAACGGGATTGATTTCGGTGATTACCTTATGGAATGTCATCAAATACTATTGGTAGCAAAATGCCAAATCCAAGCGACAATTTTTTCGAAAAAGTCTATGCTATCGCCAGACAAATTCCTTACGGCAAGGTCACTTCGTATGGCGCTATTGCGAAAGCATTGGGAATGGCGCGCTCCGCCAGGATGGTCGGCTGGGCGATGAATGCCTGTCATCATCTGGAAGATGTTCCGGCACACCGGGTGGTCAACAGAAAGGGATTGCTTACGGGAAAACATCATTTTGACGGAACGAATCTGATGCAGCAATTGCTAGAATGCGAGGGGATTCAAGTGGTCGATAACAAGATTATGGATTTTGATACCCATTTTTGGCAACCGGAAATAACGAAATGATAGGCTTTCCATAAATCGACTTCGGGGTATATCCCAATTCGAATACATCAAAAAATTCGTGCTACAATTCTCCATTGACATCGTCAATTCGAACATCAATAAATCCAATTCAAAACGGTTATAATAAGAACTTTTCATGCTATCTTTGCCTGCGAGAATTCTAAAATAGAATCAGTTTAAATAAGTATACGCTTCCGGTGGATTACCGTCCATTGGAAAATCATAAAAAGACGATGAAGTTAGACAGAAAAGAAATCCTTAAAGCACTAGAAACTATTACTGTTGCCGGCGAAGGAAAAAATATAGTAGAGAGCGGCGCCATTGCAAACGTGGTGACTTTTGGAGACGAAGTGGTGGTAGATTTGGTGCTGCACGTACCGGTAATGCACATCAGAAAACGCGCAGAGGACGACATTAAAAAAACCATACTTGAACTCGTTTCGCCAGAAGCTAAAATCAAAATAAACGTTAAAGTTGAAGCTCCCGAGAGTTCCGAAATTAAAGGAAAATCCATTCCCGGAATAAAAAATATAATAGCCGTTGCTTCCGGAAAAGGAGGCGTAGGAAAATCTACCGTTACGGCAAATTTAGCGGTGACGCTGGCCAAAATGGGGTTTTCAGTAGGGGTTTTGGATGCCGACATTTACGGTCCTTCCATGCCTATTATGTTCGATGTGGAGTCCGAAAAACCAATATCGGTAAACGTGGATGGAAAATCCAAAATGAAACCCATCGAAAGCTATGAAGTCAAAATCCTGTCCATAGGTTTTTTCACTTCTCCAAGTCAAGCCGTTATTTGGCGTGGCCCGATGGCTTCGAAAGCATTAAACCAAATGATTTTTGATGCTGATTGGGGAGAATTGGACTTCTTGCTTCTTGATTTGCCTCCAGGAACCGGTGACATTCACCTTTCGATAGTTCAAGCCCTGCCTATAACAGGCGTAGTAGTTGTTAGCACACCACAAGCGGTGGCACTCGCCGATGCCAAAAAAGGGGTTTCAATGTTTATGTCTGAGGCGATAAACGTGCCCGTTCTCGGAATTATAGAAAACATGGCTTATTTCACACCTGAGGAATTGCCAAATAATAAATATTACATCTTTGGAAAAGAAGGGGCGAAAAACCTTGCGGAAGATTTAGCAGTTCCGTTTTTGGGTGAAGTACCCATAGTGCAATCTATTCGAGAAGCTGGAGATTACGGTCGTCCGGCAGCCCTACAATCGGGCTCTGTAATTGAAACTGTTTTCGAAGAAATTACCAGAAAAGTGGTCGAGGAAGTGGTGAGTAGAAATAAAAATTTACCTGCCACCGAAGCAGTCAAAATCACAACTATGGCAGGTTGCTCTGCCGTAAAAAAATAGATTTTAAAGACGAGGATTTGGGCTTTTAAAAGTCTAAACATCTAATACTCTAAATTATGACAACAGAAGAATTAACGGCAAATATTGAAAAAGCGCTCGAAGAGATTCGCCCTTTTTTAAATTCTGATGGAGGGGATATCTCACTTGTTTCAATAACAGAAGGCAAGCATGTAACGGTTCGTCTCGAAGGAGCCTGCACCAGTTGCAGCGTGAATCAAATGACCTTGAAAGCGGGTGTTGAAACGACCATCAAAAAGTTTGCGCCACAAATAGAAACCGTTGTCAATATTGCATAAATTAGAATCGTTAGGGATGCTCGCAATTTTCCCTTTCCCAAAAATTAGATTAATAAAAATTACCCAATTACAAACAGTAAAAAATGGATGTATTAATAAAAATTAAAGACCGAGAAGGAGTTGTTCATGAATTACAAGCTCCTACTGATATGGCCATGAACGTCATGGAATTGTGCAAAGCTTACGAACTTCCTGTAGAGGGAACTTGTGGTGGGATGGCCATGTGTGCCTCTTGCCAATGTTATGTTCTTAACCAGGTGGCTTTACCGGCAATGGGCGATGAGGAAGAAGCGATGCTTTCGGAAGCTTTCTTCGTAAAATCAAACAGTCGATTGGGTTGTCAAATCCCCATCACAATGGACTTAGATGGCTTAGAGTTAGAATTGGCTCCAGAAAATTAACGAAAAAGCGTCCTGTTCTAGAATAGGACGCTTTTTGATTTTTATAGGGGTTTAACCTAAATTTATTAAACCAATTCCAAATTTTTGGCGATAGTTTCTTCAATGGCATCCCAAAGTCCTATTCGTTTCTCGAGCGCCAAAATCGAAATTTCTTCTACATCCTTCCATTTTTTTGCATCGGTGCCGCAAAGTTCGGTTATCATTTTCATCGCCATCGGGCCATGTTCATCGGCATCCAATTCAATATGTCTTTCGAAATAGTAAATCAATTTGCTTAAATCGGTTTCCGGAAAATTAGCTTGGAAGTTTTTAAGTATTGCTGTAAACATACTTGGGATTAAATCTTCCCTTCCAAAGGTAAAAGCAGCAGCGATTTCATGTGTTTTGCCTTCGTCAATTACCCTGAAAGTGAAGTCCAAAAAAGCTTTAATATTGGGATGTAAATCACTTTTTTTAATGGCGACGAATATGTTGTGAAGCGAATTGATTTCTGACAAAAAAGATTCAATTCCACTAGTCTTTGCCCCGCAGGCTTCCATCGCCTCCACATACATTTCATAATGGCTTTGGTGGCGGCCATCTATCGTTAAATCCGTTTCCTCGGCAAGAACTATTTCGTTTATCAAATACCTTGTTTCTCGATTTTTTGTGGGAAACCAGGGAGTGGTTGTACAGGTTAATTTGGCTTGTAATGCTTTTAACAAAGACATAAAATCCCAAACGGCATACACGTGATTTTCAAGAAAACAATTTAAATCGGCAATGGTTTTTACCTTTTCGTATAACGGATGGCTCAACAACAGTTCTTTTTGCGGATGAATTGTATTGTTTATGGTTTCTATATTCATGGTTTAATTTTGGTATAAAAATAAAAAAGCTTCTTGTTTCCTAGAAGCCTTTACTATTGATTTTATGAATACTTTAATAGTTGTTTATTACTATTTAAATGCAGAAATTCCGGTGATATCCATTCCGGTAATCAATAAATGGATGTCGTGTGTTCCTTCGTACGTAATTACTGATTCTAGATTCATCATGTGGCGCATAATGGAATATTCGCCCGATATTCCCATTCCACCCAGGATTTGCCTAGCTTCACGGGCAATAGTTATGGCCATATTTACATTGTTTCTTTTGGCCATCGATATTTGGGCTGTTGTGGCTTTTCCTTCGTTTTTCAAAACACCCAAACGCCAAGTCAGCAATTGGGCTTTGGTAATTTCGGTAATCATTTCGGCCAATTTCTTTTGTTGCAGTTGCATTCCCGCAATAGGTTTATCAAATTGGATTCTTTCCTTGGCATAGCGCAATGCCGTGTCATAACAATCCATTGCAGCCCCTATGGCGCCCCAAGCAATTCCGTAACGGGCAGAATCCAAGCATCCTAGTGGCGCACTCAATCCTGATTTATTGGGTAATCTGTTTTCTTTTGGCACCTTTACATTATCAAAAATCAACTCGCCAGTTGCCGAAGCGCGAAGCGACCATTTATGATGTGTTTCCGGAGTTGAAAATCCTGGCATGCCCCGTTCCACAATTAATCCGTGAATTCTTCCTGCCTCATCTTTCGCCCAAACTATGGCAATGTCAGCAAAAGGGGCGTTCGAAATCCACATTTTTGCTCCATTTAATAAGTAATGGTCGCCCATATCCTTGAAGTTGGAAATCATGCTTCCGGGATCAGAACCGTAATTGGGCTCGGTCAAGCCAAAGCAACCCATCAATTCTCCCGATGCCAGTTGGGGTAAATATTTTAGGCGTTGTTCCTCGGTTCCGTATTTCCAAATGGGATACATCACCAAAGACGATTGCACCGATGCCGTGGAACGAACACCGGAATCGCCCCGTTCAATTTCCTGCATAATCAAGCCATACGAAATTTGATCTAAACCTGCCCCACCGTATGCTGATGGAATATAGGGGCCAAAAGCGCCAATATTGGCGAGGCCTTTGATGATTTGCGTTGGGAATTCGGCTCTTTGGGTGTAGTCTTCAATGATTGGTGAAACTTCACGTTTGACCCATTCGCGTGCAGCATCACGTACTAATTTATGTTCATCCGTCAATAATTCGTCTAGATTGTAATAATCTGGAGCTTGAAATAAGTCTGGTTTCATAATTTATTTCATTGTGAGGGCAACGCAGAGAAGCGAAGCAATCTGTTACCTATGGTGTTACAAATCTACATAAAGAAATATAACAAAACAAAGTCTTAAAGTTATATTTTAAAAAATGATGGAATTCTGGTTTCGATTTTGTCCTTGATTTCGAGTTACATCTTCAAATAAAAATCCTTTGTCAACTCAATATATTCATTCGTATACTCGTGTCTGTTTATTTCAATAACCAACTCATCGGCAGTTAAAACGGACAATTCATACCTTTTGAATGCCAATAAACTTCTCACAATTAGTGTTTTATGCGACCCTTTTACCCGAGTAACTTTTACAGGATACAATTCGGCTTTGGCACACAAGTCAATGAAATTTTCTTCCTCTTTAAATGGAATGATCACAGTAAAAATTCCGTCCTCGGAAAGCAACAAGGCAGCGGCTTCAATTAAATCCTCGAAAGGCATGGCGTCTTGAAAACGGGCCAAATCGCGTTGAGAATTATCCGTTTTGTAATCTTCGTTATAAAATGGGGGATTGGAAACGATTAAATTGTACTCATCTTCGGGTTCTTCGACGAATTCATCAAGGGCAGCGTGAAAACAAAACAATCGATCGTTCCAAGGGGAATTTTCAAAATTATCAGTGGCCTGTTCATAAGCATTTTCGTCAATCTCTAGAGCGTCAATCTGACTTGCTGAAGTTCTTTGTGCCATCATCAACGCTATGATTCCGGTTCCGGTTCCAATGTCTAAAATGCTGCGAGGATTATTTTCAATTGGTGTCCAAGCTCCAAGCAAAACTCCGTCAGTACCAATTTTCATGGCGCATCGATCTTGTTCAAGCGAGAATTGTTTGAATTGGAATTTAGACATATAGATTTCAGATTGTAGATTAACGATTTTTGATTGCAGATTTTTTCGATTAACCTAATAAACAAATAACCGATTAACCCTTTCTACAAATACATTTCTATAAGACCTTCCGGCAAATCCATGATGACTTTTTTGTTTTCCCTGTCAATTTTTACAAGGAAATGGTCAATCATGGGAATAAGAATTTCTATTTCGCCGTTTAGCACTTCGAACAGCGGTTGTGCCGTAGAATCATTTATGGATTGAATTTTTCCAACCACACCAAGTCGTTGGTCTTCGACTTCAAAACCAATTACTTCGTGAAAGTAGAATTTATTGCCGGTAAGTTTGGGCAACATTTCTAAAGGAAGGTAAATGGCATTGCCCATTATGGCATCGGCATCTTCCTCAGTATTCATATCTTCAAAACGAATTCTAAGAAAGTCGTTTTTGTGAAGGGAACAGCTTTCAATAAAAAAAGGAACCAAGTGTTTGTTGCATTCAACAAACACTGATTCCAAGTTTTCGTATAACTCAGGTTCGTCCGTATCTAAATAGGCAAGAACTTCCCCTTTAAAGCTAAATTTTTTTGCGATTTTACCTAAATAGAAACAATCTTCTTTACGCATCGTCGCTTGAAAATTATGCCTCTGTAGTTTCGTTATTTTCTTCAGCAACTGGAGCTTCTTCAGTAGCAGGAGTTTCTTCAACTTCGGCAACTGGAGCTTCTTCAACTGCAGGAATTTCTTCAATTTCAGCAACTGGAGCTTCTTCGGCAACAGGAGTTTCTACTTCTGTAACCTCTTCAGCGGCAGCTTCTACTTCAACCTCAGCAACTGCTTCTTCAACAGCAGGGGTGGCAGCAGCGATAGCATCTGCTTCAGCTTGTGCAGCTGCAGCTAAACGTTTTGCATTCACTTCTTTTTCTGCTTTCAAAGCTTTCGTTTTTGCATCGGCTTGCGCTTTTGTCAAACCTTCTTTTTTGGCATCTACTTTTCCTGATTTAGCTTCTAACCATTCCGCTAATTTTGCATCAGCTTGTTCTTGGGTTAGAGCTCCTTTACGGATCCCGCCATCAAGGTGGTGTTTTAATAGCGCCCCTTTGTAAGAAAGGATAGCTTTAGCTGTTTCAGTAGGTTGAGCACCATTGTGCAACCATTTTACCGCACTATCAAGATTTAAATCGATAGTTGCAGGATTTGTGTTTGGATTGTAAGTACCAATTTTTTCTAGGTATTTACCGTCTCTTTTTGAGCGAGCATCAGCTGCTACAACCCAGTAAAAAGGTTTTCCTTTTTTACCGTGTCTTTGTAATCTAATTTTTACTGACATAATCTTATGATTAAATTTTGAGGTACTCGACCTCTGTTAATTAAGGGTGCAAAGATACATTTTTTATCGATAAATACTAATTCGATTTGGATTTTAATATTCGGCAAGCTTTTATGTTGTTTTAAGAGGTGAATTTTGGTCTCAGTATCCTTTTTAAATCCAAATAATCTACTTACAAGTAGCAATAATTACCGCTACTTATGCCCTAAAAAATACCGACAGCACAATCACTTTTTTTACTGGCAATTGGTTTGGAGACGGTCAAATAGAAATTACAGAATACGATGCCGTAAACAAAACGGTCACGGGAACGTTTATATTTAATGCAGGTAATTTGGATAATAATCCATTGTTTGGACCCACTTTAAACTTCCAACAAGGTGTTTTTTTATAAGGTTCCAATAAATTAAACATTTTTTAAACAAGCCTTAAATTAAGATAAAGTACTTATAATCGGTGCTTTTAGCACATGATTATTGGTTATTCCCAAAAATAAAAACATAAATAAGCTAATACATAGTAGATTAGAGAAAAATAAACCTACATTTGTAACAATTATTATAAATAAGTACATATGAATATTTTTGTTGGAAGCCTTCCATTCAGTATTGAGGAAGCAGATTTAAGAGAGTCTTTCGAGGCTTACGGTGCAGTTGATTCTGTAAAAATTATTACTGATAAATTTACTGGAAGAAGTAAAGGATTCGGTTTTGTTGAAATGCCAAATGATGACGAAGCTCAAAAAGCAATTGATGAGTTAAACGGAGCGACTGTTCAAGGTCGTGCTATTGTAGTTAACAAGTCTGAGCCAAAACCAGAAGGCGAAAGAAGAAGTTTTAATAGCAGCCGTGGTGGAGATTCACGCGGAGGTTATGGTGGTGGAAATAGCCGTGGTGGAGATAACCGTGGTGGTGGAAACAGAGGAGGATATTAATATTTTCTTTATTACATAAAAAAAGGTGTCAATTTTCATTGACACCTTTTTTGTTTATGCTCACCCAAGCCCCCAAAGGCAAGGGAGTTGAAAGACGATTTTTTTTATAGATTGGCGACCAACCAGTCCCCTACTTCACTAGTTTTATAGGCTTTTGCTCCTTTTACGGCCAAATCTTCAGTAACAATTCCTTGTTCTAACGATTTGTTTACAACAGCTCTGATAGCAGCTGCCTCATCATGCAAACCAAAAGCATCTTCAAACATCATTGCTGCCGATAATATTGTCGCTAACGGATTTGCAATATTCAAGCCTGTTGCTTGCGGATACGAACCGTGAATTGGCTCATATAAAGAGGTATGTTCGCCCACAGACGCTGAAGGCATTAAGCCCATAGAGCCTGAAATCACGGATGCTTCATCAGTTAAGATGTCCCCAAATAAATTCTCGGTGATTAAAACATCGTATGAATTTGGCCATTGAACCAAACGCATCGCAACGGCATCTACAAATTCGTAGGAAACGGTTACTTCTGGATAGTCTTTTTCCATAGCCTGAACGGTTTCTCTCCACAAACGGGAAGTTTCCAATACGTTTGCTTTGTCCACACAACACAATCTTTTGCTGCGCGTCATCGCTAATTCAAATCCTTTTTTAGCCAAACGTTGCACTTCTGCCCTGGTATACACACAGTTGTCAAAAGCAGTTTCTCCACCATCTTTTCTTCCTTTTTCTCCAAAATAAATTCCGCCGGTCAATTCTCTTAAGAAAACTAAATCAGTTCCTTCGATACGCTCTCTTTTTAGTGGAGAATTGTCAATCAAAGAAGGAAAAGTAAATGTTGGGCGCACATTAGCAAAAAGGCCTAATTTTTTTCGCATCAATAACAATCCTTGTTCCGGTCTAACAGTTGCTTTTGGGTCATTATCATATTTTGGATGTCCGATAGCTCCGAATAAAACGGCATCCGCTTTCATACAGATTTCATGGGTTTCGTCAGGATATGGAACGCCAACAGCATCAATAGCACAAGCTCCCGTAAGTGCCGGAGTCCAATTGATTTCGTGGTTGAATTTTTTTGCGATGGCTTCAGAAACTTTTACGGCTTCATTGACTACTTCCGGACCAATTCCGTCTCCTGCTAAAAGGGCAATAGTATATTTCATTATATGTTTATTATGTTAGTATATTTTAGTTTGTTGTTACAACATTCAGCATTTTTTGAGTTGCTATGATGGCCGCAACGGTTTGATCCGAATCTAATCCTCTCGTCTTAAATTCTTTTCCGTCATTAGTCCAGGTTATGATAGTCTCACATAAAGCATCTGAGCTACTTCCTGGAGGAATCCTAACGGCATAATCAATCAATTTTGGCAACACCATTTTTTTGGTTTTGTAAATTTTTGAAAGCGCATTCATAAAGGCATCAAATTGTCCATCTCCCTGTGCATTCTCTTCAAAAATTTCTCCGTTTATTTTTAAACATATCGTTGTGGAAGGACGTAACCCTTTAGAATGAACCAACACATAGGATTCCACTATGATTTTTTCTTCATAGCTTTGGCTGTCTAAAACATCAGAGATGATGTAAGGCAAATCTTCTTTGGTAACGGTTTCTTTTTTGTCCCCCAGTTCTATGATACGTTGGGTAACCAATTTTAAATCCTCTTGATTGAGTTGCAGTCCTAATTCCTGCAGATTTTTTTCGATATTGGCTTTTCCGGAAGTTTTTCCTAAGGCATATTTTCGTTTTCTTCCAAAACGTTCTGGAAGCAAATCATTAAAATACAGATTATTTTTGTTGTCACCATCGGCATGGATTCCCGCTGTTTGGGTGAACACATTGTCCCCTACAATTGGCTTATTGGCAGGTATTCTATATCCTGTAAAAGTTTCCACCAATTTACTCACTGAGTAAAGGGACGATTCTTTTACATTTATTTTTATTTCTGGCAAGAAATCATTGATAACCGCAACCATACTTTCAAGAGGGGCATTTCCTGCGCGTTCACCCATTCCGTTTACAGTAACATGTAGACCGCTGATTCCCGCTTTTATGGCTTCCATTGCATTAGCAACACTTAAATCGTAATCATTATGGGCATGGAAATCAAAATGCGTGTTTGGGTATTTTGCCCTTATTTTTGAAATAAATTCAAAAGTATCCGATGGAATTAGGACACCTAAAGTATCCGGCAATAAAATCCTTTTTACAGGCTGCTTTGTTATGAAATCCAAATATTGAAAAACATATTCTGGAGAATTCCGCATCCCATTACTCCAATCCTCAAGATAAACATTGGTTTCAATTCCATTTTCATTGGCCAAAGCAATAGTTTCGGCTATCTCAGAGAAATGCTGTTCGGATGTTTTTTTTAATTGGTGTGTAAGATGATTCAAAGAGCCTTTGGTTAATAAATTTTGAACTTTGGCCCCTGCTTTTTTCATCCATTCTATTGAAAGTCCTTTGTCAACAAAGGTTAAGACTTCAATTCTATTGGCATAGCCTTTTTCTTCAGCCCAAGCCATTATGCCTTTTACGCCTTGAAATTCCCCTTCACTCACTCGTGCAGAAGCGACTTCGATTCGATCAATATTTAATTCTTCTAGCAACAATTGCGCAATGGTTAATTTTTCTGCAGCAGAAAATGATACTCCTGAGGTTTGTTCACCATCACGAAGTGTCGTATCCATTATTTCAATTTTTCTTTTTTCCATTTTAAATTTGATGCTAATACTGTTTCGACTTCATAAATTAGAAATCAGGACATTGTATTTTTATAAAACACTAAAAGCAGTTACTTTGGCAAAACCCAAAAGGAATGCTTAGGCAACTGCATTTATTACTATTTTTTTTAGTATGGAAGCTGATCGGCAAATGCAACCACTTCTGATTTAATATTTTGCAAATAATCGATATCGTCAAAACCATTAACCATATTGTCTTTTTTGTACCCACTGATGTCAAAAGATTCTTTTTGTCCTGTGGCCAACAAAGTAATTGTCTGTGCTGGTAGGTTGATTTCCAATTGTGTGTTTGGATCCGCTTCGATTGCTTTGAAAATAGTATCCGCAAATTCAGGACTCACTTGCACGGGCAAAACGCCAATGTTCAAACAGTTCCCTTTGAAGATATCTGCAAAGAAACTAGAAACAACCGCGCGAAAACCGTAATCGTAAACCGCCCAAGCTGCGTGCTCTCTTGAAGAACCCGATCCGAAGTTCTTACCCCCAACAAGGATTTTTCCGCTGTAGGTTTTGTCGTTTAATACGAAATCTGCTTTTGGGGTTTCATCTCCGTTGTATCTCCAATCTCTGAAAAGATTATCTCCAAAACCTTCCCGTTTCGTAGCTTTCAAGAAACGAGCTGGAATGATTTGATCGGTGTCCACATTTTCTATTGGTAGTGGCACTGCACTACTCGTAAGGATATTAAATTTATCGTATGCCATTGTAATTTTAGATTTAGGATTTTAGATTTCAGATTTTCCGTTAAGGAAAAATAAATCATACTTTTTAAAACCTTTTATTTTTAATTTTTTTTTGAAATTGTTATTGTCATTGAAATTGTCATTCAATTAAAATAAATCTCTAGGATCTGTCAATTTCCCTGTAACTGCAGCAGCAGCAGCCATAATTGGACTGGCCAATAAAGTTCTAGAACCAGGACCTTGACGACCTTCGAAGTTTCTGTTGGATGTACTTACCGCATATTTCCCGGCAGGAACTTTATCATCGTTCATCGCCAAACAAGCTGAACATCCCGGTTGACGTAGGACAAAACCAGCTTCAGTAAGAATATCCAAAAGGCCTTCTTCTTTAATCTGCGCTTCAACAACGTGGGAACCTGGAACTAGCCAAGCCGTCACGTTAGCTGCTTTTTGTCGCCCTTTCACAATTTCTGTAAAAGCTCTAAAATCTTCAATTCTACCATTGGTACAACTTCCTAAGAAAACATAGTCGATTGTTTTCCCAATCATTACATCATCTTCTTGGAAGCCCATGTAGGCCAACGATTTTCTATACGTTTCCTCGCCGCCTTCCACTTGGTTGGCATTCGGGATATTTTTTGAGATACCAATTCCCATACCAGGATTCGTACCATAAGTGATCATTGGTTCGATGTCTGCAGCGTTGATGTTTAATTCAGCATCAAAAACAGCGTCAGCATCGGTTTTTAACGTTTTCCAATATTCTACAGCTTTTGTCCAAGCTTCTCCTTTTGGAGCGTATAATCTTCCTTCCAAGAAATCGAATGTTTTTTGGTCAGGAGCAATCATTCCGCCACGAGCACCCATTTCGATAGAAAGGTTACACACAGTCATACGACCTTCCATCGACATGTCTTCAAAAACATTTCCTGCATATTCTGCAAAATATCCGGTGCCTCCAGAAGTAGTCAATTGAGAAATAATATAAAGAGCTACATCTTTTGGACCCACACCTTTACTCAATTTACCATTCACATTGATACGCATTTTCTTAGGTTTCGGTTGCATGATACATTGGGTTGACAAAACCATTTCTACCTCGGAAGTTCCGATACCAAAAGCAATAGCACCAAAAGCACCATGGGTAGAAGTGTGTGAATCGCCGCAAACAATCGTTGCACCCGGCAAAGTAATTCCGTTTTCAGGACCTACCACGTGCACAATCCCATTTTTTTGGTGACCTAATCCCCAGTGCGAAATGCCGTATTCTGCTGCGTTATCTTCCAATGCTTTTAGCTGGTTAGCTGACAAAGCATCTTCAACAGGCAGGTGTTGATTTATGGTGGGTGTGTTGTGATCGGCAGTGGCAAAAGTGCGTTCTGGATACAAAACGGTGATTCCTCTTTCCTTTAACCCCAAAAAAGCAACCGGACTTGTAACTTCGTGAATGAAATGACGGTCTATAAAAAACACGTCTGGTCCATCTTCAATTTTACGCACTACGTGCGAATCCCATACTTTGTCGAATAATGTAGTACTCATTTTTAACTATTTTTTTAAGTGTATTTCTTTTTGCAATACTAGTCCGTTGACTAAAATTGAAACAATGGGAGCAAATTTATAAAAAAAAATAAAGTGGTCAATTTTATTATTTACTTATATACGATACCCAAAATGGTTTTATGGCGCTTAACCACTTCTGTTAATCTGTTTATGATTTTCTGTACTCTTCTAGTTTTTAACTTTTTTTTCTTTCGCAACGAACTTAGTTTAAAGTGGGAGTCCATACTGTTTTTACTACATTGCTATTTTTAAAAGGCTAAAATGCTTGTTTTTAGGATATAAATCAATAAAAATATTGATTTTAAATAATAATTAACTCTGTTTGTTTTGTTTAAATAGACTTTTTTGTTTATTTTTCATCGTAACTGTTTTTTCGAAAAGTTATTTTTTAACTAAATTTTTAATGTTTTATTTGGATTAAATACTACGACATCCAAAAAATAGGATTTCAAATAAGTAGACTTTTCGGGATAAATTTGCAATACTTTTAATCGAAATATAGCTCCATAAAACCTACCTTTTTTAAAGGAAGAAATTTGATTCAAATAAAAAAATCGTTTTTACATTGTTTAAACAAAAATACATAATGTTATTAGCAGTGATATAATACCTCCATTAAAGGACAGAAAGCAATAAATGAATAGATATAAAATCGTTAATTTAAATCGATTCCTTTCGATTATTAATGCCAATGTTCATGATGAAATAAAATAAATGTTCTTGTAGAATAGTCTGGTAACACTATTCAAAATAAAAACAACTCGTGATGCTTTATTTAGTTATGTGTTAGTAATTTTTTTTTATTTATATTTATTTTAATATTTTTTAACGTAATATTGCCTACAAGTTTATTAAGATCATAAAAAGAAAATAGAAAATTAACTTTTTTTAAATCTTTAATTATAAAGTTACTAAAAAAATAAAATATGAAAACAAGACTACTTTTGACGCTGTTTTTGTCCTTTTTTCTGGCACAAATGCACGCGCAAAAAACCTCCGGCAAACATTTGGTGCGTTCTAACATGGGTGTTTCAGGGTCGTCAGAAACCATTAAGATAAAAAACAAAACTTATTTAGTACAACAAAGTATTGGTCAATCAAGTGCTATTGGCACGTTTGTTAGTAGTGGTTTAGTTTTACGGCAGGGATTTATTCAACCTAATGTAATGGCAAAAATTGTAAGTAAATCATCCCCTACAAACTTAGAAGCCATTGTTTATCCTAATCCTTTTTTTGAAAGCATATCCTTATCATTTAACGAAGAAATCACAAGTAAAATTTCGGTTGAAGTATTTGATCCAACTGGTAGATTAGTATACGCGAAAGACTTTAACCCTATCCAAAAATTAGATATAGGGCTAGGACAATTCCCCGTTTCAAATTATATTTTAAGGGTACAAGCAAACGAAAAGCAATTTGTAAAAAAAATCATTAAAAATTAATTCTACCAGAAATTAATTAGCCGAAATATATTTAATATCAAACAAAAAAATATTACCAACAATAACCAATTTAAACAAATGAAAAAAAATTTACTCTTCTTCTCGTTGCTAATTATGACTACAATAGCAACAGCCCAGCAACTTTATCTAGAAACTGGAAAAACATCCTCCTTGTTCGATTACGAAAATTCACAAGGAGAACAACTACAAAATCTTCAGTCTACCAATCATAACTTTATGGCTTTTGGGTTCAGAGGGCGTGCTATAACAAATAGAGAAATTATGGGATCTATCGGGGTTCGCTACGCTAGTTACGGCTCTATAGGCAGTGACGATACAGTAGGAAATTTTATGCAATGGGATGTTAATTATTTAGAGTTTAATATGGGTCTTGATCATAAATTGTTCAGCATAAAAAAGGGGGCTGTATTTATAAAAGGAGTTACCTCATTGGGGTTTTTGGTTCAAGGATCACAAACTATCAACAACGAAGTTATGAATTTAAAAAAGGCAGAGGAGTTTGATCAATTTTTGATAGATTTCAGATTAGGAGCAGGTTTTTCTCATCCTATTTCAGATAATTTGTCTTTTTATGTGCAATATATGTACGGGAAAAGTATGGTTTGGATTGTTAAACCAGAAAAATTAAAAATTGAGAGTAAAAATATAAGTTTTGGTTTACTGATAAACCTATCTAAAAATAAAATAAAATAAATCATTATGAAAAAATTATTATTTATTGCTGTAGTTTTCCTTGCAAGTATTCAAATTAATGCCCAAACCGATGGCATAAGTTATCAGGCCGTAATATTAAACCCAAATGCCCAGGAGATTCCTGGAGCAGACGTTAGCGGAAATATTTTAGCTAATACATCATTATCCGTGCGTTTTACTATACTCAATTCAGCAGGAAACAACATATATCAAGAAGTTCATAACACTAAAACAGATGCTTATGGAATGATTAATTTGGTAATTGGCCAAGGTTCTTATCCGTCGGGTATTTTTACCAAAATTGTATGGGATAATTCCAAAAAGGATTTGAAGGTGGAAATAAATTTAGATGGAAACTATAATCTTTTGAGCAAACAAATGCTTCTGTTTGTTCCGTATGCATATCATAGAGATATTATGGCAAGCGGTGATTTAACAGTTGACGGGAAAGTCAATTTTAAAAGCAATCTGGATGTAGAGGGAGCAACCAACTTGAATAACTTATTGACAGTAGGCGGTAATTTAACAGTTGACGGAAAAGTCAATTTTAAAAGCAATCTGGATGTAGAGGGCGCAACCAATTTGAATAACTTATTGACTGTAGCTGGAGAGACAACACTAAATAACACTTTGTATGTGGCCAATGAAAAACCAACCCATTTAACTGGCTTACTTAGAGTAGATGGAACAACTACAATTGACGATAATTTAACGGTTACTGGAACAACAACTTTAGAAAATCTTAATGTTAAAGATCTTAATATTAAAAGTAATAGTACAACTCATGTAGCCTCTTTTGAAAATACAAATGATGGAGATGGAGATGGCATCATTATTAAATTAGGAAAAGCAAGAGCAAGTGATGGCTTGCCTGATGTAGGATTATATGAAGATAACGCTGACGTTGCAAGTATGACTAAATACCAAAAATTGCTTAGTGCCGAAACTACTACTGGCGAAAAAGGAATTATTTTGGGGGAAATTGCAGCCGAAATGGCTAAAGAAGAACTTTTATTTATTGCTGGCGTAGCCATAGGAGTGGGAAACAAATTGATTGAATTTTTGAATACAGAATTAGTACGAAAAATTGGCTGGGATCCTGTAGATCCAATATATGATTTAGCAGTCGCGCTAAACAATGAATGTGACATTTGTCTTGCAGATAGTTGGGTTACTGATATTAAAGGCGTTTTAGAAATTCCTGGGTTTAAATGTCCAGATATTCCTAAAATAGATTTAACAGCATATGGTGTTGTTGAATTGGATATAACAAAATTAGATTTTTGGGGTATTCCAAATATACAATTAGGGGATGTGGTTAAAGATCCTTTAAATAAAAAAAATGAGTTTGTATCATTTGCAGATAAAAACAGTCAACGTATGGGAGCTATTAAAGCCCAATCTGTTACCAATTGGACATTTAATTATTTAAATCCTTTATTTATTTATCAACTAAAATCGGCATTTACTAGCACAACATTTGATAAAAAACACTCAAGATGGCATTTTAAAAACCTTATATCATCAGCATTAATATCTTATAAAAACATTGGGGTAGAATATAGTTCTGGTAATGGAGATTATGCCGAATGGTTAGAACGATTGGATGCTAAAGAAGTTATTGCAACTGGAGATATTGTTGGAGTTAAAGGAGGGAAAATAACAAGAGATTTAACTAATGCCGAACAAGTGATGGCAGTTTCTGAAAGACCTATTGTTTTAGGAAATACTCCTGTAGAAGGAAAAGAATATTTAGGTAATAATATTGCTTTTATGGGACAAATTCCCGTGAAAGTAATGGGGATTGTAAACGCTGGAGATTATATTGTTGGCAAAGGAATTGTCAAAGGATATGGTGTTGCGGTAAACCCACTTGATATGACTATTGATGATTTCAAAATGACCGTAGGAAGAGCTTGGGATACAAATTTAAGTTCAGGTCCTAAAATGGTAAATACGGTTATCGGAATTCATAATGGCGATTATATCAATATTTTAAAAAAATATGAAGCAAAGTTCAATGCCGCCGATAAACGATTAGAATCTGTTGAAGCCAAAGTTGATGTTCTAACAGATTTTATCTCTAAAAAAACCTTTTAAATTGACAATGAAAAAAATACTTTTAATAGGTTTTATTTGCATCCCTTTAGTGTTGTTTAGTCAAAAAAAAATTGATTCTTTATCTGAAGCCAATGATAAAGAAAAAATTGAACTTCAAAATTGGATGGAAAAACTACAAGAAAAAGGGATTGAACAAAAAGGAGATTCTATTGTTGTAAGTGAAGAATATTTAAAGGTATTAAATAATGAAAACTACAGAAAAATTGTTTACCCTAAAAAATACTCTTGGGAAATTGTAACCGCTTTAATTCGTCTGAAACAATTGAAAATAGTTTTCTGGCATCTAATTAATTTGTATCATTTAAAAAAGGAAAATAAAGAAAAAGTACTTCAATCTATGATAATGTATGATCGTGCATTCCCAATGGATGTAATGTTGACTGCCAGTTTTAATACTTATATTTATTTAGACCCAGAGGTTAGCGTAATAAAAAATGGTGATTCTGAAATTACAAGGCCAGACATTTTAGAAGAAAAACTTAGGGGTTTAAATGAAATAATAAATTATATCCAGACTTTTAAAGAACAGCAAAAAAAGGACAAAAAGGACGAAAATTAAACAGAATTTGAATTACCCCAATATGTGATTAAATTGATTTTTTTAAGTTTTTTAAAAGCGAAACTCCTTTTTTTATTTACAAAACTATTTCTTTACTTACAAAGATTGGCATTGACCCAAGTTATAATAACTATTGTGTATTATGCTAAAATGAATTAAAATAAAACTTTATGAAAAAAATCTTATTATTTGTTCTATTTACATTTATCACTCAAAAAATTGAAGCACAAACAGAGGCTTTTATTACCACTTGGGTAACCACCACTGGATCTGAAACAATCACTTTGTCCGCACAAGCAGACGCTCCAAATTATACCATAAATTGGGGTGATGATTCAGCTATAAATACCTATGACTCAACTCAAACTCCTTCCCACCTATATGTTAATAGTGGGGAGCATACAATCTTGATTATGGGTACTTTCCCTCATTTAACGTTTGTTGGACAAACTAAACTAAAAGCGGTTCAACAATGGGGTACTCAAAAATGGACTAGTATGGCTAACATGTTTCAAGACTGTACTACTTTTAACAGTTTCCCAATCCAAGCTCCTGACTTGTCTTTATGTACCAATATGAGCGCCATGTTTTCTAAAGCTTCCGCCTTCAACCAGCCAATTGGGTCTTGGAACGTGAGTAGTGTGACTAATATGTCTAAAATGTTTTATAAAGCTTCCGCCTTCAACCAACCTATTGGGAATTGGATCGTGAGTAGTGTGACTGATATGTCTAATATGCTTTATTCTGCTAAAGCATTTAACCAACCTATTGGGTTATGGAATGTGAGTAGTGTGACTAATATGTCAAATATGCTTTATTCTGCTACCGCATTTAATCAACCTATTGGGGATTGGAAAGGGAAAGTGAGTAGTGTGACTAATATGTCTAATATGTTTTTTGGAGCTACTGCATTTAACCAACCTATTGGGTTATGGGATGTGAGTAGTGTTACTAATATGTCAGGCATGTTTGTTTTTGCTACTGTCTTTAACCAACCTATTGGGGATTGGAAAGTGAGTAGGGTGACTAATATGTCTAGTATGTTTTATAAAGCTACCGCATTTAATCAACCTATTATGTCTTGGATTGTATGTAATGTGACCAATATGTCTAGTATGTTTGCTTATGCTTCCGCTTTTAACCAACCTATTGGGTCTTGGGAATTGTGTAGTGTGACTAATATGTCTAAAATGTTTACTTATGCAACTGCCTTTAGCCAACCTATTGGGTCTTGGAATGTGAGTAATGTGACTGATATGTCTAGTATGTTTGCTTATACTTCCGCTTTTAACCAACCTATTGGGTCTTGGAATGTAAGTAGTGTGACTAATATGTCTAATATGTTTATTGGCGCTAAACTCACTACCGCTAATTATGATTCCACACTAACAGACTGGGCAACAAAAGGAGCAAATGGGGGTGTAAAACAAGGAGTTACTTTTTCGGGGGGGACTTCTAATTATTGTAACGGTTTGAGTGCTCGAAATATTCTAATAGACAAATACGGTTGGATAATAACTGATAGCGGGTCTAATTGTAACTCATTAGAAACAGAAGTCTTTGATAAAAGTAGTCTATGCCAATATCCTAATCCAGCTTCAACAGTTATAAATGTAAAAGTTGATGCCAATATTGCCAATAAGCCCTTTAACATTACCGATACTTTAGGCAGAATCGTTTTAAAAGGAAAGCTTAATGAAGACAATACAACAATCAACGTGGAGCATTTATCAAAAGGAATCTATTTTATTAAGATCGCAAATAATAAAGCAAGTAAGTTTATAAAAGAGTAAAATATCAAGATTTGCTTAATTCAAGTAATTATAAAAGTGGTAGTTTTTTTATGGTTAGGATTATTGTGTTGAGGTAAAATAACAGTAAGCACTTTTTACATCTCCTTACAAAATAAAAGGTTTAGCTTTCGCTAAACCTTTTTTGATTAACTATAGATTTTGATTGTGCATAAAAGGACATTGCCTCGATCCATTTTTATTTATTAAAATGGTTTTTTGTTGATAACTAATATTGAAATTCAACCTCATTAAATGTATTTTTGTTTTTATCAAAAAAGCCATTTTATGCTTTTTGCCCAAAATCTAATGCCTAGAAAATGTACTTAATATTCGATACCGAAACCACAGGATTACCAAAGCGTTGGGGCGCACCCATTTCCGACACGGACAACTGGCCGCGTTGCATACAAATCGCCTGGCAGTTGCACGATGCTATGGGAAAAGTCATCGAGCACCAGGATTATTTGGTCAAGCCTGAAGGGTTCAATATTCCGTATGATGCCGAGAGAATTCACGGTATTTCCACTGAATTGGCGGAAGCCGAAGGTGTTTCTTTGGCTGAAGTATTGGAAAAATTTAATAGTGCTTTATCTAAGACCAAATTTATTGTGGGTCAAAATCTAGGTTTTGACATCAATATTATGGGTTGCGAATTTTATAGGTTGGGCATAGAAAGCCCAATGGGTTCAATGCCAATTCTCGATACGTGTACAGAAGTTACGGCCTCTTTATTACGCTTACCTGGAGGTCGTGGAGGAAAATTTAAACTGCCAACACTAACCGAATTACACTCTTATCTTTTTAATAAACCTTTCTCCGAAGCGCACAATGCCACTGCCGATGTGGAGGCAACAACACGTTGCTTTTTCGAATTAATTCGTACCGAAGTTTTTACCAAAAAGGAACTGGAAGTAGAGCAGGAGTATTTCGAGGATTTTCAATTAAAAAATCCAAGAGAAATTCAGCTTATTGGCTTGCAACATATCAATTTAAAGGAAGCGTCCGATAAAATTCGTCAGCAATTAGGAGGGCGACAAGCGGCAACCATTTCGAAACAGGAACTTTCTGATAATAAGCAAATCTTAATCGATTCTGATTTTGTGCATTTGCATAATCATACCCAATTTTCGGTTTTGCAATCCACTATTAGCGTTGCAGCCTTGGTTAAAGCAGCTTCGCAACAAAAAATGCCCGCTGTAGCAATTACGGATCATGCCAATTTAATGGGTGCTTTTCACTTTGTTCGTGATATTTTATACCATAATAAAGCGGCTGAGGCCAAAAATAAGGAAGCGATTGAAAAAGGGGAAGCCCCGACCGAAGTTTCGATGAAACCCATCGTAGGTTGTGAATTTTTTGTTTGTGAAGATCATAAAAATAAGTCGGTAAAAGACAATGGGTACCAAGTCGTTCTTTTGGCGAAGACCAAAAAAGGCTACCATAATTTAGCCAAAATGTCCTCGATTGGGTACACGGAAGGTTTTTATTATGTGCCACGAATAGATCGAAAAGTCATTCAACAATACAAAGAAGACATCATTGTTCTGTCTGGAAATCTTTATGGGGAAATACCAAGCAAGATTTTAAATTTGGGTGAAAACCAAGCCGAAGAAGCCTTGCTTTGGTGGAAACAGGAATTTGGAGAAGATTTCTACATCGAGCTGATGCGCCACAATCAAGAAGATGAAAATCGCGTGAATGAAGGCTTGATTTCATTGTCCAGAAAGCATGATGTCAAAATAGTGGCAACCAATAACACTTTTTATATTGAGAAGGACAATGCCAATGCGCACGATATTTTATTGTGCGTAAAAGAGGGTGAAAAGCAATCTACCCCAATAGGTCGTGGGCGTGGTTATCGTTACGGCTTGCCCAATCAGGAATATTATTTCAAGTCGGGCGAGGAAATGAAAAAAAACTTCAACGACTTACCGGAAGCAATTTCGAATATTTCCGAAATTGTAGACAAAATTGAAATTTACAATTTGGCAAGAGAAGTCTTGCTTCCAAAATTCGAAATTCCGGCAGAATTTAATGTTCCAGAAGACACCGTAGATGGAGGTGTTCGAGGCGAAAATGCTTATTTGCGACATCTCACTTTTGAAGGAGCCAAACGAAGATATGCGGAAATCACACCGGAAATTAAGGAAAGATTGGACTTTGAATTGTTGACCATTGAAAATTCGGGTTATCCCGGTTATTTTTTGATTGTTCAGGATTTCATCACCGAGGCAAGAAATATGGGGGTTTCTGTTGGGCCTGGTCGGGGTTCTGCGGCAGGTTCGGTGGTGGCCTATTGTTTGAAAATCACCAATATTGACCCGTTGATGTACAACCTACTTTTTGAGCGTTTCCTGAATCCGGATCGAGTTTCACTGCCCGATATTGACATCGATTTTGATGACGAAGGCCGGAGCAGCGTGATGGATTATGTGATTCGGAAATACGGTTCGAAACAAGTGGCGCAGATTATCACTTACGGTAAAATGGCAACCAAATCAGCGATTCGGGATACGGCTCGTGTATTGGATTTGCCGTTATTCGAAGCCGATAAAATTGCCAAATTAATTCCGGGAATGATGCCGTCCAAATGGAATTTAGCTCGTTTTCTTAATGAAAAAGAAGACCTAATAAAAAAGACCGTTCGTCCCGAAGAATTTGAAAAAATAAAAGAATTAATTGGCTTGGCCAATGAAGGTGATTTGGGTGGAGAAACCATCCAACAAGCCAAAGTATTGGAAGGAAACTTAAGAAACACCGGGATTCACGCTTGCGGAGTTATTATTACTCCAAGCGACATTACCGATTTTGTTCCTGTGGCAACTGCTAAAGATTCGGATTTATTTGTTACGCAATTCGACAACTCGGTCGTGGAAAGTGCCGGTTTGTTAAAGATGGACTTCTTGGGGTTGAAAACCCTAACTTTGATTAAGGACACCGTTAAATTAGTAAAATACAGAAGCAACATAGACCTCAATCCAGATGAATTTCCTATTGATGATGCAAAGACCTATGCCCTTTTTCAACGTGGCGAAACGGTAGGAATTTTCCAGTATGAAAGTGCCGGAATGCAAAAGTATATGAAGGAATTGAAGCCTACGGTTTTTCCCGATTTGATTGCGATGAACGCCTTGTACCGTCCAGGACCTATTGCTTATATTCCGAGTTTCGTCAAACGAAAAAATGGCGAGGAAGAAATTGTTTATGATCTGGAAGCCTGTGAAGAATTACTGAAAGACACTTATGGGATTACGGTTTACCAGGAACAAGTAATGCTTTTGTCTCAAAAACTGGCGGATTTCTCTAAAGGGGATGCTGACGTTTTGCGTAAAGCGATGGGAAAAAAACAGAAGGATGTTTTGGACAAAATGAAACCCAAATTCATCAGTCAGGCTGTCGCCAAAGGGCACGCCGAAGATAAATTGGAGAAAATCTGGAGAGACTGGGAAGCCTTTGCAGAATATGCTTTCAACAAATCACATTCCACTTGTTACGCTTGGATTGCATACCAAACCGCCTACTTGAAAGCGAATTATCCCGCCGAATATATGGCGGCGGTTTTGTCGAACAATATGAGTGACATCAAGCAAGTTTCCTTTTTTATGGAAGAATGCAAACGTATGGGATTGCAGGTTTTGGGACCAGATGTAAACGAGTCGTTTTATAAATTTACGGTAAATGATGATTATGCCGTTCGTTTTGGGATGGGAGCCGTTAAAGGTGTTGGCTCTGGAGCTGTAGCCACTATTGTCGAAAGTAGGAAAGACTCAAACTACAAGTCAATTTTTGATTTAACCAAACGCATTGATTTGCGTGCCGCGAATAAAAAAGCATTGGAAAATTTGGCTTTGGCGGGTGGTTTTGACTCGTTTTCAGGAACAACTCGAGCGCAATATTTTCACGATGATGGCGACGGAATAACTTTCTATGAAAAGGCCATTCGATACGGTGCAAAATTTCAAGAAAACGAAAATTCATCGCAAGTAAGTTTGTTCGGCGAGAGCAGCGATTTCCAGATTGCAGAACCTGTTGTACCACCTTGCGAGGACTGGAGCACGATGGAAAAATTGGCCAAAGAGAAAGAAGTGGTGGGGATTTATATTTCGGGGCATCCGCTGGACGATTTTAAATTTGAAATGAAATATTTCTGTAATTCAAAACTGGAATCACTGAGAGATTTGAATCAATTTGTGAATAAAAATTTAACTTTCGGGGGAATAATCAACAACGTGCAACACAAAACCGCGAAAAACGGAAAAGGCTGGGCTTCCTTTAATCTGGAAGGATATGACGAGAGTTATGAATTCAAAATTTTCGGTGAAGAATATATGAAAAACCGACATTATCTAATTCCAAATAGCTTTACCTATATAAAAATAATGGTGAAAGAGGGTTGGGTAGATCGAGATACAGGAAAAAAAGGAGAGCCAAGATTACAATTTTCAGAATTTAAAATGTTGCAGGATGTGTTTGAAAATTTTGCCAAAAAAATAAGCATTTTATTGGATATAAAAGATTTGAACGCCGATTTTATTTCGAAATTAAATGCGGTTTTCCATACCCACAAAGGAAACAATACCGTTACTTTTGAAATTATGGAATTGGAAAAAATAAAAAAAAATATCGAAGTCTCAAGAGAAATTCTTCCTGAAATTCTTCCTGTGATAGAAAAAACAGAGTCGGTCTTGTTTGACGATGAAATATCCGACGAACCGGCCATTTTCAATGAAGAAATTTCCGAAGATGAGGAACCAATCCTAGTGGAAACAATTACAGAAATTGAAGAAACAAAAATAATCACACGAATAGCTATGCCTAGTCGAAAATTAAAAATCAAGATTTCGAATGAATTGTTAGTCGAATTGGAGAGGATGCAGATTAACTTTAAACTGAATTAATAAGTTATTCCAATTTAAAAATAACTAAATGTAATACAAGTTACACTTCTTAAACCAAACGTTTCTTTATCTTTGTACTCAAGTTTGGATCTTAAACCGTTCAAACGGTAAACCTTAAACAAAAAATAGTATGGCATTAGCAATAACAGACGCTACTTTTGAAGAAGTAGTTTTAAAATCCGACAAACCGGTAATGGTAGATTTTTGGGCAGCTTGGTGTGGACCGTGTAGAATGGTTGGGCCAATCATTGACCAAATCAGCGAAGAATACGCAGGAAAAGTAGTCGTAGGAAAAGTAGATGTTGACGCAAACCAAGAATTTGCTGCAAAATACGGAGTGAGAAATATTCCAACAGTGTTGGTTTTTCATAACGGAGAAGTAGTAGGGAAACAAGTGGGAGTTGCTCCTAAACAAACTTATGCTGATAGTTTAGACGCTTTGTTGTAATCAAAGTCATGGCGAGCCTCGGGCGCCATCTCACAATATTATATAGAAAGGTTTGGCGAAAGTCAAGCCTTTTTTTAGACCCGAAAGGTTATTGAAAACCTATCGGGTCTTTAGTATATGGGTATTGGTTTTTGTGCAATCTTTTAATACATTTGAAGAATGAAGATCGAATCGCAAATAGAAAAAATATCTAGTTTTCAGCATCTTGAATTATTGGCCAACCAAATTGTAGAAGGCTTTATTTCTGGTATGCACAAAAGTCCTTTTCACGGGTTTTCTGCCGAATTTGCGGAGCATAAAGTGTACAATGTTGGCGAAAGCACCAAGCACATTGACTGGAAATTGTTTGCCAAAACCGATAGGTTATTCACCAAACGGTTCGAAGAGGAAACTAATTTGCGCTGCCACATTATCATTGACAATTCGTCCTCGATGCACTATCCAAAACTCAAAGACACTGAGAATTTTTACCAAAACAAGATTGGATTTTCTGTTTTGGCTTCGGCCGTTTTGATGAATCTTCTCAAGAAACAGCGAGATGCAGTTGGATTAAGTGTGTTTTCTGATACTTATGAATATTATGCGCCTGAAAAAGGGAGCGATCGCCACCACAGAATGGTGTTGAACGCGCTAGAAAATCTCTTGGCACAACCAAAAACTCAAAAAAGCACGAATACGATAACCTTTCTGCACCAAATAGCCGAAAAAATGCACCGCCGTTCGATGATCATTCTCTTTACGGATATGTTTCAATCAGGTGACGAGGAAGCATTGTTTAATGCTTTGCAACATCTGAAACACAACAAGCACAAAGTGGTTTTGTTTCACGTAATTGACAACAAAACAGAACTGAATTTCGACTTTGATAATGCCCCGAGGAAATTTATTGACATGGAAAGCGGAGATGAGGTAACCGTTTTTGCTGATAATGTAAAGTCAGCATATGAAAAAGGGGTCAATAATTACTTCAAAAACCTAGCAATGACTTGTTCTCAAAACAAAATTAAGTATGTTCCTGTTGGGGTTTCCGACAGTTTTGAGAAGGTATTGACGGCATATTTAGTTGAAAAACAAAAGTTTGGGTAAGCCCTAAAAATTTAATTGAATGTTTTTTCGCAGAAACACTTGTAGATACAAAATTCTATAGTATATTTGCAACCGCAAACAAGTTCACTAAACTCTTATGAAAATAAGGGCATAGTGAAGTAATAAAGCAGAGGTTTGGTAGTTCAGTTGGTTAGAATACATGCCTGTCACGCATGGGGTCGCGGGTTCGAGTCCCGTCCAGACCGCTACATTGGAATAAAGGTTTTCAGCAATGAAAGCCTTTTTTGCCCTAAAAGCATTTAAGATTGTTGTGTTGTTTTGCCCAGAAATGGGCAGGTTTAGTAGTTAGACCAATGGAAAGCTTTCCCTTTTTAGGGATGGCTTTTTTGATTTTAAGGTTGATGCTGAATCATTACAAAAAATTGTTATTCTGCAAAATAGTTAAACTAAAACCAATAAACAGAACTCATTACTTCCATAAATTTATTTTTTGTATTTTTGAAAATCCAAAGTAACGGGTATTTGATAAGCGAATATGAAAAAAATAATTCTTACAGTATTTTTATCAGTACTTCTTTTTAGTTCCTGTCAATACTTTGAAAAGCAAGTGCCTTCAGAAAAGGATTTGTTGCAAAAGGAATTGAAATCCATTAATTGGAAAGAAGTAGACGAATTTCCATCCGTTTATGGTTCTGATACTATAGAAAATAAAATAGAGCGTCAACAATGTTTTTTTGAATACATGACACAGCTCATCCAGCATAAACTAAGTGTTGACACCCTGTCCGTGCTCTATCCAGAATTGGATACGATTGAAGTCAAAGTTACGGTTTATCCGAATTCAAGAATTATTTTCGAACCTCTATTCCCTAAAGATTCCGTGGCCTATGATACCGTAAAAATCGATAGCATACTTAAGGCTCGCTTGGTGGGTTTCCCAAAAATAAATCCTGCCATAAAAAGAGGAATCCCCGTAAAAACGCAGTTTATACTTCCTGTTATTCTTAAAGTTGAGTGATTAAAGCTCTAGCCTTTTAAGGCAGGAAGTTTTAAAATTATTAGACTAAAAACGCCTTCCTTTCCATTCGTATTTTCCAAACAAGGAATACAAAGCCACACTCACGCTGAAAAAGGGATAGAGTAAACTACCCAAAATCAAATAGCGCATTCTATTTTTAGTCAAAAAAGAATTTGCCTTGTAAATCAAAACCGCATCAACAATAAACTTTAAAAGGATTAGCAATAATATCTCTTGAAATGGTATAAAACCCAAAACCCAACTTCCAACACCCAAAACCCAAGCCAAATTCCCAACAAAAACCACCAAGCCCAAACCTTTCCCAAAACGACTTTGATACGAGCCCGTTTTGGAAGCCCAGCGCACTCTTTGATAAAACAAGGATTTCCAGTCGTCCAAAGGTTTTGTGACAACAATGTTATTTTCGGATTTTAAATACTGTACTTTCTCGGGAAATCTTGCAATGGCTTTTTGCAACAAAAAAACATCATCTCCGCTGGCAATTCCGTCATTTCCTCCAAAGCCATTTAGTTCTTGAAAAAATGATTTGGAGTAGGCAAAGTTGGCGCCATTGCAGATGAACCCTTTTCCAATACCAAAACTTCCCATCGTTGCGCCCTGCAAACTAGCCAAATCCGATTGCTGAAAATGATGCAAAAACGAATTCTCACATTCATAAGAAACAGCGCCGGCAATCATTGAAACTTGGTGATGCTGAATATAATTATCCAAAGCCGACAACCAGTTTTCATTGACAACGCAATCCGCATCAGTGGTGATAATCCAATCGTTTTCTGCGGTTTGCATTGCCGTTGAAATTGCATCTTTTTTTGGCGAATTCGAAACCCGAATGTTCTTTATGACCGAAACTTTAAACTTGAATGTTTGAACTCTATACTCTTCACTAGAAAAATCATCCACCAAAATGACTTCGAACAAATCCTCATGATAATTTAATTTCGAAAAACTATCTAAAAGTATTGGCAGATTTTCAGTTTCATTCCGAAAAGGAACGACAATTGAAAACTTGGTTTTCGGCTTTAGTCCAACATAATCAAAGGAATTGACTTTTGTAAATCCATAAATAAGAACAACTATTGCCAGACAATATATTGTTGTGATTATATATAAAACAATAATCATTGCGCTATTTTAGTTTTATAATTCATCACGTAATAACTCCCAATTATTACTGGCAAAACCACGTTCAAAAACCACATTAACGTGCTTATAAAAACCACTATCCATTCGTTAACACCAAGAATTCCAAAAAAATAAACAGCAACACTCCCCTTAATGGCAAAGTCCAAGAACTGGAATGTGGGCAATGAAGAAGCCAAAAAGTAAACGCTGGCAATAGTTGCCATCATTGTTAAATAAGGCAAATCAACATCAAAAGCCAAGAATAGAAAATAATATTGATGTGAAAAAATCAAATACCTGCAAACGGCTAAAAAAATATTTTTTTGATGAATTGATTTTGGAATTTCATTGATTTTATGAATCAATTTCTCGATGGAATAGCCTTTAATTTTTATTTTTTTTAATCCAAAACCTAAAAGGCAAAAGGCAAAACTTGAAAACAAAATCACTAAAACCCAAAACCTATAACCCAAAACCCAAAACCCAATTGTTCCAAATAAAATCGACAAAATCATTTGGATTCCGTTGCAAATCAAATTCAGAAAGACGATTTTTTTAGCTTTCGCTTTTTCAAAAAATAGTGCTTTTCCGGCATATTCGCCTACACCGTTTGGGGTAAATAATCCTGCGGTCAGTGCGCCAAGAACTTGCTTAGTGGCTTCCGGCAAAGTGATTTTATGGAGATAGGAAACCAAATTCTGCCATTTCAAAATTTCGAAAAACCGATTCAAAACGCTCAGCAACAAGATGAAACTGATTCCCGAAATGGATTGGTTTTTTCGGAACAGAATAATAAACTTCTCCCAATCGAGTTGGTCATTGTTTGCTAACTCATTATAAATAAAATAAAAAGCAGCTCCGACAATCGAAATTTTAATTAAGATAATCAGAAATTGCTTCGCCTTAAGGGAGATTGAAATCATACTTGCAAAGTAACAAATTAAAAATCGGCAAACGAATCACAATTCATAAAACACTGCATTTTGAAAATTACAGTTACCGATTTTTTATGCCTATTATTTCTGAAATTTATAAAATAAATTTTTTGAAGTAGATGTAACAAAAGAATTAGATTTGTATAAAAAGTAGATGTCGAATTTTATGAAAAAATATTGGAGTAAAAATAGTTGTGCTAAATTAGTTTTGATTGTTTTGTTTTTGGGCACTAATAATTCCGTTTTTTCACAAAACCAGACCATTCCTATATGGACTAAAGTACCGGGAGCTATTCAATCCGTTGACTATAAAGAAGAAGTTTCGTATGACGAACAAGGAGTTGTAAAAGGAATAAGTAAAGTTTCTCAACCAACATTGACACTTTTTTTGGCAGATTACAAAACAGCAAATGGAACCTCGGTTGTTATTTGTCCCGGAGGCGGTTATGATCATTTAGCAATTAATAAGGAAGGGTATAAAATAGCGAAGTGGTTCAATGACCTGGGAATTTCCGCATTTGTACTAAAATACCGATTGCCGAGTGATTTGATTATGGCTGAAAAATCTATTGGCCCATTACAAGACGTACAAGAAGCGATAAGAATAATTCGACGCAACGCAGTGAAGTGGCATTTAGATTCAAGCAAAATTGGGATTATGGGATTTTCGGCAGGAGGACATTTGGCCGCGACTTTATCCACTCAATTTAATGAAAAAGTATACATTCCCATAGACAATATAAGTGCTAGACCCGATTTTTCCATTTTAATTTACCCCGTAGTTTCAATGCAAGATAGAATTGCGCATCAAGGGTCAAAAAGAAATCTGTTGGGGACAACGCCAAGTATTGATAAGATTGAAAAGTATTCGAATGAAAAAAGGGTCGATAGTCTTACCCCAAAAACATTTTTGGTACACGCAACAGATGACAAGTCTGTTTCTGTTGAAAATACCATCAATTATTATCTAGCATTAAAACAAAACCATATTCCGGCAGAAATGCATATTTATGAAAATGGAGGCCACGGCTTTGGTTTAGGTGTTCAAGAAACAAACATCAATTGGCCAAATGCCTGCGAGAAATGGTTGGCCTCCAATGGATACATCACTAAAACAGAATAATCCTGTTTTCCATTAAAAATAATAAACATTGAGTCTTTGATACTATAAAATGACAAACGAACGCATCATATTAGGAATTGACCCCGGAACCACAATTATGGGTTTTGGACTGATAAAAGTAGTAGGGAAAAACATGCATTTTATTCAACTCAACGAATTGCAATTGTCTAAATACGACAACCATTATCAAAAACTGAAAATCATATTCGAACGTACCATCGAGTTAATAGACACGCACCATCCAGATGAAATTGCGATTGAAGCGCCATTCTTTGGTAAAAATGTGCAATCAATGCTAAAGTTAGGAAGAGCACAAGGCGTCGCAATGGCGGCGGGACTTTCGAGAGATATTCCTATTACGGAATATGAACCCAAAAAAATAAAAATGGCCATCACCGGAAACGGAAACGCCAGCAAAGAACAAGTGGCCAAAATGCTTCAACAATTATTAGGATTGAAGGAATTACCAAAAAATCTTGATTCCACCGATGGATTGGCGGCTGCGGTTTGTCATTTTTTCAATTCTGGAAAAGTCGTTGGTGCAAAAAGCTATACGGGTTGGGACGCTTTTGTGAAGCAGAATGAAGAACGGGTTAAAAAATGAGCGGAATCTACATCCATATTCCTTTTTGCAAACAGGCGTGTCACTATTGCGACTTTCATTTTTCGACCTCAATGAAGAAAAAGGATGAAATGGTCTTGGCTTTGGCCAAGGAAATTCGAATTCGGAAAAAGGAATTTGAAAATGAAGTTATTGAGACAATATATTTTGGTGGCGGAACGCCTTCAATATTGCAGATTTCAGATTTGAGATTTTTGATTGATGAAGTTTATAAAAACTTTACTGTTGCCGAAAATCCGGAAATCACGCTCGAAGCCAATCCGGATGATTTATCAAAAGAAAGAATCATCGAATTGTCAAAAAGTCCAATCAACCGATTAAGCATTGGGATTCAATCTTTTTTTGAAGAAGATTTGACGATGATGAATCGTGCGCATAATTCGGCGGAAGCCAAGAAATGTCTCGAAGAAGCAACAAAATACTTCGACAATATTTCAATTGATTTGATTTACGGAATTCCTGACTCGAGCCAGAATGGTAAACAGGCGAAGCAAATGAGCAATGAAAAGTGGAAGCAAAATATCGAAACAGCCCTGTCTTTTGGCATTCCTCACATTTCAAGTTATGCTTTGACGGTCGAACCCAAAACGGCCTTGCATAAACTCATCCAAACCGGAAAAATTGCCCAACCCAAAGACGAGGTTGCCGAAGAACATTTCCAGATTTTGGTCGAAATGCTTGAAAAAAATGGGTTTATCCATTATGAGTTGTCGAATTTTGGGAAAGAGAATTACTTCTCGAAGAATAATTCGGCCTATTGGTTGGGGAAAAAATATATTGGAATTGGCCCTTCGGCACACAGTTATGACGGAATTTCTAGAAGCTGGAATATTTCGAATAATACCATTTATTTAAAATCATTGGAGGAAAATAAATTGCCTTGTGAAACCGAAATTTTATCCAAGGCCGATCGTTATAACGAATATATTATGACAGGTTTACGAACCATTTGGGGCGTTTCTTTGGATAGAATCGAGAACGAATTTGGTACAACTTATTTGGAATATCTTACCAATCAAGCACAAAAATTCCTTGAGGACAATTTGCTTTCTATTGAGGAAAATGTTCTAAAAGCGACCAAAAAAGGGAAGTTTTTAACCGACGGAATGGCCAGTGATTTGTTTTTGGTTAATTTGACCTAGCATGTTTACAATAAAGATGTAACTGATGCCCGTTTAGTTATGCTTTTTTCATTAAAGTATGAAACAATAAAACGCCCCAAGCCAGTATTAACAGCAATCCCCCAATGGGAGTTATGAATCCGATTACTTTAAAATCAAAAGAAGTAAGAGAATTTGTAGCTAATAAATAAATAGAGCCAGAAAACAAAAGAACTCCAAAAAGAACCAAGTTATAAATTGTTTTTTTTGTTTTTTGGGACAACTCATTAATGATTCCAATGAAAATCAAAAAAAGTGCATGGTACATCTGGTATCGAACACCTGTTTCGAATGTGGAAAGTTCTTCCATGGACAGCACTTTTTTTAAGGCATGAGCGCCAAATGCCCCTAAAATGATAGCTATCATCCCTAAAATAGCCCCTGTAGAAATTATTTTTTTGTCCATTTCCTGTAAATTTAAATGCAAAAATATCTCTTTCTCATTAAACAAAATCAATTTTAACGATACTTTTTGTTGTCACAATTTTATTTATGATTAACTTACATTTGTATTAATAGTTATAGTTATGAGAACTATTCTAATCATTGGATCAGGAAGATCGGCTTCGTCGCTAATTCAATATCTTCTAAATAAGTCAAACGAAGAGATTTTGCACCTAATCATTGCTGATATATCATTGGCATTGGCACAAAGTAAAACCAACAATCACATCAATGCAACCGCAATTGCTTTAGATATTTCTGACGAAAGCCAAAGACGTTCGGCCATTGCAAGAGCGGATATTGTTGTTTCAATGTTGCCAGCCCAATTGCATATTGAAGTTGCCAAGGATTGTATTGTTTACAAAAAACATTTGGTTACCGCTTCTTACGTGAGCGATGCGATGGAGAAATTAGATACTCTAGCAAAAGAAAATAATTTGATTTTCATGAATGAGATTGGTCTTGATCCCGGAATTGACCACATGAGTGCCATGAAAACAATCAATGAAATTATCGAAAAAGGCGGAAAAATGCTTTTATTCGAATCGTTTTGTGGAGGTCTAGTTGCTCCGGAATCAGACACGAATTTGTGGAATTATAAATTTACTTGGGCGCCACGAAATGTGGTTCTTGCTGGGCAAGGCGGATCGGCAAAATTCATCCAAGAAGGGACGTATAAATACATCCCGTATTGGAATTTATTCAGAAGAACTGAATTTCTGGAAGTCGAAGGCTACGGTAGATTTGAAGCCTATTCGAATCGGGATTCGTTGAAATATTTGGATATTTATGGCTTAAAAAATATCCTTACTTTATATAGAGGAACCATTCGTAGGGTAGGTTTTTCAAAGGCTTGGAATATGTTTGTGCAACTAGGAATGACCGATGACAGCTATGTTATGGAAGGCTCTGAAGGCATGAGTTACCGCCAATTTGTGAATTCCTTTCTGCCCTATCATCCAACGGATTCTGTTGAAATCAAGATGCGTTTGATTTTAAAAATCGACCAAGACGATATCATGTGGGATAAACTTTTGGAGTTGGATTTGTTCAATCCCAACAAAAAAGTAGGTCTAAAAAATGCCACTCCTGCCCAAATTCTCGAAAAAATTCTTACTGACAGCTGGACACTGCAGCCCAAAGAGAAGGATATGATTGTGATGTACCATAAATTTGGTTATGAATTGAACGGCAAAAAACAGCAAATCGATTCCAAAATGGTGTGTATTGGCGAAGACCAAACCTATACCGCCATGGCGAAAACAGTTGGTTTACCCGTTGCAATGGCAACATTGCTGATCTTAAACGGAAAGATTAAAACGCCAGGAGTTCAGATCCCTATCCGTAAGGAAGTGTATTTGCCCATTTTGAAAGAACTCGAAGAAAATGGTATTATTTTCAAGGAACAATCGGTGCCTTATTTGGGTTATAATCCGGAATAAAATTCAAACCCAATTTATTTCGACAACTCCACAAAATACTTGTAAAACAATGGAATCGTCTCAATTCCTTTCAGGTAATTAAAAATCCCGAAATGTTCGTTTGGGGAATGAATCGCATCGCTGTCGAGACCAAATCCCATCAAGATGGTTTTACTTTTTAATTCTTTTTCGAATAAAGCCACAATAGGAATACTTCCACCAGAACGAAGCGGAATTGCGGGAACACCAAAAGTTTCTGTATAGGCTTTATTGGCGGCTTGGTAGCCAATGCTGTCCGTTGGTGTTACATAGGCTTGTCCGCCGTGATGTGGTTTCACTTTCACTTTTACTCCGGCAGGAGCAATGCTGATGAAATGTTTAGTAAACAATTCCGTGATTTCCTCCCAATCTTGATTCGGGACTAATCGCATCGAAATTTTGGCGAAAGCCTGACTCGCAATGACCGTTTTGGCACCCTCGCCAGTATATCCACCCCAAATTCCGTTCACGTCCAGAGTAGGTCTGATGGAATTTCTTTCATTGGTCACATAGCCTTTTTCGCCATAGACATCATTTAAATCCAATGCTTTTTTATACTCTTCTAAATTGAAAGGCGCCTTGGCCATTTCGGATCTTTCTTCAGGAGACAATTCTTGTACTTTATCATAAAAACCGGGGATAGTAATATGATTGTTTTCATCGTGAAGCGAAGCAATCATTTTTGCCAAAACGTTGATGGGATTGGCAACTGCACCGCCATACAATCCGGAATGCAAGTCGCGATTGGGCCCCGTCACTTCCACTTCTAAGTAACTCAAACCACGTAATCCGGTTGTAATGGAAGGCTGCTCGTTGGAAATCATTTCTGTATCCGAAATCAGAATCACGTCGCACTTTAGTTTTTCTTGGTTGCGTTCCACAAACCAACTTAAACTTTTGGAACCAATTTCCTCTTCGCCCTCAATCATAAATTTGACGTTGCAAGGCAAAGTATTCGATTGAACCATATATTCCAATGCCTTCACGTGCATATACATTTGGCCCTTGTCGTCACAAGAACCACGGGCGAAAATGGCGCCTTCGGGATGAATTTCGGTTTTTTTGATCACGGGTTCAAATGGGGGAGAACTCCATAAATTAATTGGGTCTGCGGGTTGCACGTCGTAATGTCCGTAAACCAGTATGGTTGGCAAAGCCGCGTCAATGGTTTTTTCGCCATACACTATTGGGTTTCCGGGAGTATCACAAATTTCTACGAAATCGCAGCCTGCTTTTTCCAGACTTACTTTAACAACATTTGCCGTATTGACAATGTCTTGGTGATACGCAGAATCGGCACTTACGGAAGGGATTTTCAACAATTCGATTAATTCGGTAATAAAACGTTCTTGGTGCTGAAGAACGTAGGCTTTTATGGTTTCCATATTTTATTTCATTTGTATCCTTTCAAAAGTACAAAAAAGAGAGGGAACATTTTTGGATAATTTCCTTTGAAAGTAAGAAGTTATGTTTATATTTGCACCCACAAACACTAGTTCAACGAACTCCTCTTTAAAATAAGAGCATAGTGAGTTAATTGAGCGGATATGGTGAAATTGGTAGACATGCCAGACTTAGGATCTGGTGCCGCAAGGCGTGTAGGTTCGAGTCCTATTATCCGCACAAAAAAAGCTTCTCAATGAGAAGCTTTTTTTATTTTAGGGCAATTCCCTTATTCTGGATCATTCATTTTGAAAGTATCCATGAAAGCCGTGGTATAATCCCCGGAGATGTATCGTGGATCATCCATCAATTGTCTATGAAAAGGAATGGTGGTTTTAATGCCTTCAATCACGAATTCGTCCAAAGCTCTTCTCATTTTACTGATAGCCTCTTCTCGGGACTGAGCCGTGGTGATGAGTTTTGCTATCATAGAATCGTAATTTGGTGGTATGGTATAACCCGAATACACGTGAGTATCCAAACGCACTCCGTGACCTCCAGGCATGTGAAGTGTTGTGATTTTTCCCGGTGAAGGCCTAAAATCATTATAAGGATCCTCGGCATTAATTCGGCATTCGATAGCATGTAGTTGCGGTAAATAATTTTTGCCTGAAATAGGTATTCCAGCGGCAACTGAAATTTGTTCCCGAATCAAATCATAATCGATCACTTGTTCGGTGATTGGATGTTCTACTTGAATACGGGTATTCATTTCCATAAAGTAGAAATTACGGTGTTTGTCAACCAAAAACTCTACCGTTCCTGCACCTTCATATTTAATGAATTCAGCTGCTTTTACGGCTGCTTCCCCCATTTTTTGACGCAATTCATCGGTCATAAATGGCGAAGGTGTTTCCTCTGTTAATTTTTGATGGCGACGTTGTACCGAACAATCTCTTTCAGAGAGGTGACAGGCTTTTCCGAATGAATCTCCTACTACTTGAATTTCGATATGTCTCGGCTCTTCAATTAATTTCTCTAAATACATCCCGTCATTCCCGAAAGCTGCTGCTGATTCTTGACGTGCACCTTCCCATGCTTTTAGTAACTCTTCTGCTGCCCAAACGGCACGCATTCCTTTTCCTCCGCCACCGGCTGTTGCTTTTAGCATTACAGGATAACCCATTTCTTTAGCCAGTTTTTGAGTTTGCTCAAAAGATTCCAACAATCCGTCAGAACCAGGAACACATGGAACTCCAGCTGCTTTCATGGTGGCTTTAGCCGAAGCTTTGTCTCCCATTCTATCAATCATTTCTGGAGAGGCGCCTATGAATTTTATTCCGTGTTCTTGACATATTTTTGAAAATTTTGAATTTTCGGAAAGAAATCCATACCCTGGATGTATCGCATCTGCATTAGTAATCTCGGCAGCGGCAATGACATTTGACATTTTTAGATAAGACAAGTTGCTTGGGGGTGGACCTATACAAACCGCTTCATCTGCAAACTTTACGTGTAAACTTTCGGCATCAGCAGTAGAATAAACCGCCACTGTTTTGATGCCCATTTCTTTACATGTTCTGATTATGCGAAGCGCGATTTCCCCTCTATTGGCAATCAATATTTTTTTAAACATCTTTTAAAAGTTAGAAGTTAGAAGTTAGAAGTTAAAATTCAAGAATGCAATTGATTTGAAGTAAAATATTGATTAAGGTTCAAATCTGCAATCTAAAATCTGCAATCTAAAATTTATGATGGATCTACTAAAAATAAGGGTTGGTCATATTCTACCGGTGACATGTCGTCAACTAATATTTTGACAATTTTCCCGGAAACTTCTGACTCTATTTCGTTAAACAATTTCATGGCTTCGATTACACAAAGCACGTCTCCTTTAGCAATAGTATCACCTACCTCGACAAACATAGGTTTGTCTGGCGTTGGTTTTCTATAGAAGGTTCCAATAATTGGAGATTTAATAGTAATGTAATTAGATTTCTCTGCCGCTGGCGCTGCAGGAGTTGGAGCGACTGGAGCGATTTGCTGAGGAACTGCCGCTTGCTGAACAGCAGGTTGAACTGGCATTTGAACATAAGTCGCTTCAGAAACATTTCCTTCCAGCGTTGTTCTAATGGTGATTTTAACATCATCCATTTCTAATTTAACTTCCGCAACACCTGAATTTGCTACAAATTTGATTAGGTTTTGAATTTCTTTTAAATCCATAATTATTTGTTTTTAGTTTAAATTTATTGTTTGTTGTAAGCCCATTTTAAGTAAATAGATCCCCATGAGAATCCGCCACCAAAAGCAGCAAATATAATTGTATCCCCTTTTTTAAATAAATGTTCAAAATCACTAAGAACTAAAGGCAAAGTTGCAGAAGTGGTATTTCCGTATCTTTCTATGTTCATCAATACTTTTGAATCTTCTAAATTTATTCTGTTGGCGGTGGCATCAATTATTCTTTTATTGGCTTGGTGTGGTACCAACCATGCAACATCTTCATTGGTCAAATTATTTCTCTTCATAATCATCTCGCAAGCATCCGCCATATAGGTAACCGCATATTTGAATACCGATTTTCCGTCTTGAGTTAGATTGTGTTGATTATCAATAACCGTTTGTTCTGTGGCTGGGAAAAGCGATCCTCCTGCGGTCATTTTTAAAAAATCTCTTCCATCGCCATCGGTCCTTAGATATTCATCCTGCAAGCCTAATCCTTCATGATTTGGTTCGAATAAAACAGCTCCCGCTCCATCTCCAAAAATGATGCAGGTTGCTCTATCTGTATAATCTACAATTGAGGACATTTTGTCTGCCCCAATCAATAATATTTTTTTATATCTCCCTGATTCAATATAGGCTGCAGCGGTTGACATTCCAAACAAAAAACTAGAACATGCTGATTGTAAGTCGTATGCAAATGCATTTGTCGCTCCGATTTCTGTTGCAACATAGGCTCCAGTTGAGGCTACAGGCATATCGGCAGTAGCTGTTGCCATAAGTAACAAATCTATTTCTAGGGGATCTATATTTGCTTTTTTTATTAAATCTAGGGCGGCATTTATCGCCAAAAAAGAGGTTCCTTTACTATCATCCTTAAGAATCCTTCTCTCTTTTATTCCCGTACGAGTGGTAATCCATTCATCATTTGTATCAACCAATGTCTCGAGAATCTTGTTTGTAAGAACATAGTCCGGGACGTAAGCTCCAACAGCTGTAATTGCGGCTGTAATTTTATTCATTATACTCTGTTATTTCTTTCCAAATGCTGCCACCTGAAAAAGTTGTAAAGGGCTCGAAAATTACAAAAAAATTCTAATCCCTATTCCTTTTAAAACTACTTATTTAATTAAAATTATGAACAACAAAAAAAACTCTCACATTGTGAGAGTTCAAATATCATTTACAAAAATATATTAAGCAACAGCTGCAGACTTATCTATAACAACTTGTCCTCTGTAATACATTTTTCCCTCATGCCAATAGGCTCTGTGGTATAAATGTGCTTCGCCAGTGATGGGACAAGTAGCGATTTGTGCTACTGTAGCTTTATAATGTGTTCTTCTTTTATCTCTTCTTGTTTTGGAGATTTTTCTCTTAGGATGCGCCATTTTACTATATTATTTATCCGTTAATAGTTTTTTTAATTTGTCCCAACGCGGGTCAATATTTTCTTCTTTTTGTTCTTCTTTATGCTCTTTTTTCAGTTCTTTTATTGTCAATTCTTTCAGTTTTTTCAAAGCCTCCGTATTTAAACTTCCGTCTTTAATTCCTGGATGGATTCGTCTTAGAGGAACAGAAAGTACAATCATCTCATATATATATTGTGAAATATCTACTTGAAAATCACCGTGTGGCAAAATGAGTAACTCTTCATTGTCATTATTGAAGGCGTCTCCAAAACGCACAATCAATTTCATATTGCCTTTTATTGGCAAATCAAACTCTTCGTTTGTCATGTCACAAGGAACGTTCACCGTTCCTTTATGCTTGAACGCCAACTCTAACATTGTGCTTTTTTTCTCTAAAACTACATTTACTTTGATATTTGAATTATTAAATTCATGGTAATCAAAGATTTCAAAGAACGTATTATTTATTTGATATTCAAAGTGATGTTTACCTGTCTTTAATCCTATAAAAGGAATTAAAAATTCTTTTGTCTTGTTCATTTCAACAACAATTTGCCCTAAACTTCGGGAGTGCAAAGATATAAAATTATTATAAATCCAATACTGTTATTCAGCTTTTTTTAGTTATATCTGTTTCCCCTTTGTTTTTAAGGGTTTTTGGTTGATTTCTGCAAATTGATTTCGCGAATGAAAAATGTCAATTGCAAGATAAACAGCCTCTTTAAATGAATTATAATCCGCTACGCCCTTTCCTGCAATATCATATGCGGTGCCATGATCTGGTGATGTTCTTATTTTGTTGAGTCCTGCAGTATAATTTACCCCATTACCAAAAGACAAGGTTTTGAAAGGAATTAGTCCCTGGTCATGATATGTTGCAACAATGGCATCATATTTTTCATATTGATTGCTTCCAAAAAAACCGTCGGCTGCAAAAGGACCAAAGACTAATGCCCCTTTTTCGAATATTTTTTTTAAAGCTGGCTTCAATATTGAATCGTCTTCTTTGCCGATAACTCCGCCATCTCCACAATGCGGATTCAATCCCAGAACTGCTATTTTTGGCTTGTTGATACTGAAATCTTGCGTCAATGAATGTTTTACGGTTTCAATTTTTTTGATTATTAAGTCTTCCGTAAGATGAGAAGCAACATTATTTAAAGGAATATGATCGGTTAATAACCCCACTCTAAGATTGTCCTGAACCATCATCATCAATGCATTTCCTTCCAATTCTTGGTCTAAATAATCCGTGTGTCCGGGAAATTTAAAATCTTCCGATTGAATGTTGTACTTATTTATTGGAGCGGTTACCAACACATCTATTAGCCCTTCTTTTAAAGCTTTGGTGGCTGCCACAAAAGATTTTATGGCATATTTTCCGATTTTTTCATCATTTACTCCAAAATTTATCTCTACTCCTTCTTGCCAAACATTCAAAACATTTATTTTCCCTAAAACTATTTGGTCTAATCTATCAATTCCATGAATCATAGAAGTGGATTCAAAACTCTTTTTTACAAACGAAAGAATTTTTACATTCGCAAAAATAACTGGTGTGCACAATTCTAACATTCGAGAATCTTCGAATGTTTTTAGAATAACTTCGCTTCCAATACCGTTTAAATCTCCAATTGAAATTCCAACGATTATATTTTCTGCTTTTTTTATCATGACATCAGGTTATTTATTGCTAATTTTGAAGTGCAAATTTAGTAAAATAAAATAAGAAATGTTTACAGGAATTATAGAAACCCTAGGTATTATTCAAGAAATCGAAAAAGACAAAGACAATCTTCACATTACCATAGCCTCCTCCATTACCGATGAACTTCAAATAGACCAAAGCGTTGCCCATAATGGGATTTGCCTGACCGTTGTTTCGATAAACAAAACCTTTTATACCGTCACTGCAATAGGCGAAACTATAAAAAAGACGACTATTTCGCATTGGCAAAAAGGGGATAGTGTCAATCTTGAAAGAGCAATGAAATTAGGCGATCGACTAGACGGCCATATTGTTCAGGGACATGTGGATCAAATTGGCACTTGTACTATTTTGAAGGAAACAAATGGAAGTTGGTATTACACTTTTAACTATGATGAATCGCTCCATAATATTACTATCGAAAAAGGCTCAATCACCGTAAATGGAGTCAGTTTGACGGTGATTGATTCAAGGAAAAACGAGTTTAGTGTTGCTATTATTCCGTACACTTTTGAACACACTACTTTTAAAACCTTCGAGGTTAACGCCAAAGTAAATCTTGAATTTGATGTGATAGGAAAATATGTTTCAAGATTATATGCTAATCAAAACATTTAAAACTACTAAAAAACTTTAAATTAGTGTTGGTTTTTTGTTTTAATAGTTTGATTGTAAATGATATAAATCCCATATACTACAGCAATTATTAATAAAAAAGGCAGGTTTTCATCAATGGGTCCTGGTGGTGGCGTTATCGGCCCTGTAGTTCTCCCATTAGGATTAGGCACTGGCGGATTATTTTTAGCCACGGTGTCTACAGTCCCTAATAGAAAAGCAATTACTATAAAAAAAATATTTACAATAGTTTTCATCCTTGTACTTAAAAAACAACGTGAAATTTTACTCTACAACTCAAAAGTTATTAATAGATACTATAAAGTTAAATGATTTATCAATGAAAAACAATTAAACCATCGATTATATACGGATTTAAACGATAAAGTGCATTTTTGTAGATTTTTTAAAAAACCTTCTAAATAAATGACTTTGAAGGATTTGTTGTGGTCCCACTTGGAATCGAACCAAGCACCTACTGATTATGAGTCAGTTGCTCTAACCGAATGAGCTATAGGACCTATTATGCGATTGCGAAATTACTACTATTTTATATTTGCACCAAATATATTTGAAATAGATTTTTATCGAGTTCATTTAATATGCCGTTTAGAATTACAAAACAACTGATTTTTAGAATGCTATCAAAATTGTGCTTTATAAAATTAGCTTATTGTATTTCCTGACACAATTCTATCAAAACTCCGTTGGTGCTATTTGGATGTAAAAAAGCAACCAACTTATTATCAGCTCCCTTTTTTGGAACTTCATTTAAAACGACAAACCCTTCCTTTTTTAAACGGGTTATTTCGGATTGTATGTCTTCCACTTCGAAGGCAATATGATGTATTCCTTCCCCTTTTTTTGCAATAAACTTGGCAATGGAACTTTCGGGATTTGTGGCTTCGAGGAGTTCAATTTTGTTTGGCCCATTCCTAAAAAAAGCAGTTTTTATACCTTCCTCGGTAACTTCCTCTTGCTTATAAGCTGGCGCGCCAAAGAGTTTTTCATAAATTATTGATGCCGATTCTAGGTTACTGACTGCTATTCCTATATGTTCGATTTTTTTCATTTGCAAATGGATTTGTGAAACCCGAGCAATAGCAAACTATAGAAGTAAAACCGCTAGTACTCGATGCTTTTATTGTAAATATATGAAATAAAAATTCCTAGATTATTAATTCCTATAATTTAAAACTCTGAAAAACTTAAACTTTGCGGCTTCGTAACTTTGTAGCTCTAAAAAAATTGTATTTTTGCACAATGGAAACAAATAGACAGAAAAAAATTGGTGGCGTTATCCAAAAAGATTTGGTTGACATCCTACAAGGTGAAGTGAGAAAAAACGGAGTTGCCAATTTGATAATTTCGGTATCCAAGGTTAGTGTAACTACAGATTTATCGGTGGCAACGGTTCATTTAAGTATTTTTCCCCAAGACAAAGCCAAAGAAACATTGGTGGCAATAAAAACAAATTCAAAATTAATCAAACACGATTTATCTCAAAGAGTTCGCCTACAATTGCGAAAAGTTCCTAATTTGGTATTCTTCATAGACGACTCATTAGATTATATTGAGAAAATTGACAATGCTTTGTCTTCCAAAGAAAATCCTATCGAAAACCGGGAGCTTTTAGAAAAACGCAGACAATCCTAAACTTGAATTTCCCCCTTTACATAGCAAAACGTTATATTTTTAGCAACAGTAAAAACAATGCTATCAATATAATCAATCGCATTGCCAGCATGGGAATAATAGTTGGCGCTATGGCATTGTTCGTTGTTTTGTCCGTTTTTAGCGGACTAAAAGTTTTCAGCCTTTCCTTTTCCAATAACATTGATCCTGATTTAAAAATAAGTAGCACTTTAGGGAAATCTTTTTTTGTTTCACCAAACCAAGAAAACAAGATCAAAGAAATTGAAGGTTTAGCCTGCTATAGTAAAATAATTGAAGAGCGTGTTTTATTTACTTTTGACGGAAAACAAGAAGTCACTTACTTAAAAGGCGTCGATTCCGAATATAGCAAGGTAAACGCAATTAAAAAAACACTTTACAACGGCGATTGGTTAAAGCCTAATACGGATGAAGTGGTTGTGGGTTATGGAATAGCGCAAAAATTCTCGATGGGATTGCTTGATTTTAACAACTCGCTAGAAGTTTTAGTGCCAAAACCCGGAAAAGGGACTATTGAAAATCCTGCAGAAGCTTTCAATGGAATAGCGGTAATTCCAGTTGGTATTTACGCCATAAGTGAAGACTTGGACTCTAAATATGTTTTTGCCGATTTAGGTTTGGCCCAAGAATTATTAGAGTACAAACCCAATCAAATTTCAGGAATTGAGGTCAAACTGAAAAAAGGCGCTGATGAAAACACCATCATCAGTAAACTTCAAACTATTTTCCAAAATAAAATCACCGTTAAAAATAGGGCTCAACTCAACGAATCCTTGTATAAAATGTTGAATACCGAAAATCTAGCCGTGTATCTCATCTTTACATTGGTAATTATCATCGCCCTTTTCAACTTGATTGGAGCTTTGATTATGATGATTCTGGACAAGAAAGGAAATCTAAAAACACTATTAAATCTGGGGACTGAAATCAAGGATTTGCGCAAAATATTCCTATTGCAAGGCACTTTATTGAGCATTTTTGGCGGAATAATTGGTTTGACTTTAGGGATTGTCATCGTGTTATTGCAACAACATTATGAACTCGTGATGATTACTCCAACGCTGGCATATCCCGTAGTTTTTACAATTGAAAATGTCTTGATTGTTTTCTTTACCATCCTCACGCTTGGATTTATCGCTTCGTTGATTGCGAGTAGTCGTGTGAGTAAAAAATTGTTGGATTAATTTTTTAAACCTGTCGGGTTCGGTAATTTATAGATTTATACCACTTGATAACCCGAATAAGCCTCCTCAATTTCATTCAAAACAGTGAATAATTCTTCGGGATGGTCTAAGGTAACCAATTGTTGTTTGAAGGTTTTGAACGAATGAATCCCTTTGAAATAATTGGTGTAATGTGGCCGGGTTTCTACAATTCCTAATCTTTCGCCTTTCCATTGCATTGCCCAAGTAAGATGATTGCGAACGGCTTCCACTCTGTCGGCAACAGAGGGTTTTGCTAAATGTTCTCCTGTTTGAAAGTAATGTTTGATTTCATTGAAAATCCAAGGATAACCAATGGCGGCACGACCTATCATAATCCCATCGATGCCGTATTCGTTTTTATATTGTAATGCTTTTTCTGGGGAATCAATATCTCCGTTTCCAAAAATAGGCATCGTGATTCTAGGATTGTTTTTGACACGGGCAATGTGTGACCAATCGGAATGACCTTTATACATTTGGGCGCGAGTTCTAGCGTGAATACTCAAAGCGGCTACGCCAATATCTTGTAAACGCTCGGCAACCTCATCAATATTGATGGAATTGTCGTCCCAACCCAAACGGGTTTTTACCGTTACTGGTAAATGTGTGCTGTCGATTACGGCTTGTGTCAAACGAATCATTAAATCTACATCTTTCAAAACTCCGGCTCCTGCGCCTTTGCAAACTACTTTCTTTACGGGACACCCAAAATTAATATCAATTATATCTGGATTTACGGTAGAGACGATTTTGGAAGAAAGTGCCATTGCTTCTTCATCTCCACCAAAAATCTGTATTCCAACAGGCCTTTCATAATCGAAAATATCTAATTTCATTCGGCTTTTGATGGCGTCACGAATTAGTCCTTCGGAAGAAATAAATTCGGAATACATCAAATCTGCACCGTGCATTTTGCACAATCTACGAAATGGCGGATCGCTCACGTCTTCCATAGGTGCAAGTAGTAAAGGAAATTCAGGTAATACTATGTTGCCGATTTTTATCAAGGGAAAATTTTTTGCAAAAGTACCTATTTGCAATAGATTTGACAACTTTTTGAAAGTTGTCAAATCTAATAAACTATCTTTGCAGATTAATTGAGTTTGCGTGAGGGATAGCAGCGGCATCCTTTTGTGGAGTGATAGCGGAGCAAAAGATATAGCGGATAGCCCGACCCGGAGTTTTTACGGAGGGTCACGCCCAAACTTCGACTGCGGTCAGTTGAACATAAATTGACATAAATAGAGAATGAAAAACATACGGAATTTTTGCATTATTGCGCACATTGATCACGGAAAAAGTACGCTTGCCGACAGACTTCTTGGTGCCACACATACGGTTACGGCGCGCGAGGAAAAAGCGCAATTGCTGGACAATATGGACTTGGAACGCGAACGTGGGATTACCATAAAAAGTCACGCCATCCAGATGGAATATACTTATAAGGGAGAAGAATACATCCTGAATTTGATTGACACGCCTGGCCACGTGGATTTTTCGTATGAAGTTTCTCGCTCAATTGCGGCCTGCGAAGGCGCGCTTTTGATTGTGGATGCAGCACAAAGCATTCAGGCACAAACAATTTCAAATTTATATTTGGCTCTAGAAAATGACTTGGAAATTATTCCTGTCTTGAATAAAGTGGATTTGCCAAGTGCGAATCCAGAGGAAGTTAGCGATGATATTGTTGATTTATTGGGTTGCAAACTAGAAGATATTATACACGCTTCAGGAAAAACGGGTTTGGGTGTAGAAAATATTTTGGCCGCCATTATCGAAAGAATTCCTCCTCCAAAAGGAAATATAGACGAACCGTTGCAAGCCTTAATTTTTGACTCTCATTACAATCCCTTTCGCGGAATTGAAGTTATTTTCCGAGTGAAAAACGGTCAAATAAAAAAAGGTCAGAAAATAAAATTTATGGCTACTGGAAATGAATATTTTGCGGACGAAATCGGCACTTTGAAACTGAACCAAGTCCCGAAACAAGTGATTTCTGCTGGTGATGTTGGTTACTTGATTTCGGGAATTAAAGAGGCTAAAGAAGTAAAAGTGGGCGATACTTTGACCGATGCAAAGACGCCAACGACGAATATGATTACGGGTTTTGAAGACGTAAAACCAATGGTTTTTGCCGGAATTTATCCTGTGGATACCGAAGATTATGAAGAGTTGCGAAACTCCATGGAAAAACTGCAGTTGAACGATGCCTCGCTAGTGTTTTTACCAGAAAGTTCTGCAGCCTTGGGTTTCGGTTTCCGTTGCGGATTCTTGGGAATGTTGCATATGGAAATCATCCAGGAACGATTGGAACGTGAGTTTGATATGACCGTGATTACCACGGTTCCCAACGTTTCGTATTTGGCTTACACCAAAAAAGACCCAGAAACTCCTTTTGTAGTCAACAATCCTTCGGATTTGCCGGAACCATCCCGTTTAGACAGAGTGGAAGAACCATTTATCAAAGCAACTATTATTACCAAAGCCGATTTTGTTGGAAATGTAATGAGTTTGTGTATCGAAAAACGCGGTATTATAACCAATCAAACCTATTTGACGACAGAAAGAGTGGAATTGAATTTCGATATGCCGCTAGCAGAAATTGTATTCGATTTTTACGACCGGTTAAAAACGGTTTCCAAAGGATATGCATCTTTTGATTATTCGCCAATTGGGATGCGCACTTCGAAATTAGTTCGTTTAGATGTGTTGTTGAATGCGCAATCCGTTGATGCACTTTCCGCATTGATTCACGAGAGCAATGCCTATAACATTGGCAAAAAAATGTGTGAAAAATTGAGAGAGTTAATTCCGAGACAACAGTTTGACATTCCGATTCAAGCAGCAATTGGAGCCAAAATTATTGCCCGTGAAACGATAAAAGCCTTGCGTAAAGACGTTACAGCCAAATGTTATGGTGGTGATATTTCGCGTAAACGTAAATTGCTAGAGAAACAGAAAAAAGGTAAAAAACGGATGAGATTGGTTGGAAATGTCGAAATTCCGCAAGAAGCGTTTATGGCCGTTTTGAAGTTGAATGATTAAACCCTATAGGAATTAAAATATAGAATACAGCGAAAACCCGATGATGAAAAATATCGGGTTTTATTGATTTTAGTTGTCTTTTAATTCCTCAAACAATCGGTTTGCATCTTCCAATTTAAATAATTGCGGGCCCTCATTCATGGTTGCCGCTGAGCCACAAGCCACTCCCCATTGGACCACTTCTTTTAAAGGTTTATTTTGTGACAAAGCCCAAACCATGGCGCCTACCATACTGTCGCCAGCTCCAACGGTGCTTTTCTTGATAACATTTGGCGCTGGAACAAACTCTGTTTGAGTTGCCGTAACCAAAACTGCTCCTTGGGCTCCTAGAGAAACCACTACAATTTCAGCACTTCCTTTTTCGATTAATTTTCTTGCTGCCGGAGCAACCTCATCCATTTCTAATCGTTCAACTCCAATTAATTTTGCTAATTCACCTATGTTTGGCTTGGCCAAATACACGCCTTTTTCCAATACTTTTTTCAAAGCTTCCCCAGAAGTATCCACTATTAATTTTGTGCCAGAAATCTTCGCAAAATCGACAATATGTTGATAGAAATCTGGAGATAAACCTTCATTTAAACTGCCACTTACAACTAAATATTTAGTTTTTAATTCTTGAATAGTTTGAAGAATATTCCCTTTTTCGACATCAGAAATCGGAGTCCCAGGAAAACAAAACCGATATTGCGCATTGGTATTGGTGTCTAATGCCACGAGATTTTCTCTGGTCCAATTTTGTGTGGGTATGATTTTTATGGCAATCCCCTCTTTTTGCACTAATTCTTCCAACTTAATTCCTGGCGATCCTCCTGATGTGAATACACATAGCGTTTCACCACCTAATCGAGAAATTGCTTTAGAAACATTGATTCCTCCGCCTCCAGCATCATAACGAGGTGTTCCGCAACGGATTTTTTGTTCAGCAACCAATCCAGTGAATTGGGTACTTTTGTCCAAAGAGGGGTTTATGGTTAAGGTGACAATGTCAAATATTTTCATTTTATAAAAATTAAATTAGTTTGATTTTGCCCTAAATTTAATGATAAATTAAATGACTGAATCGGATCCTTTTTTTATTTGACAAAAAACCTTGCCTTCTTCGTACATTTGCAACTTTATAAAAAATTTTAAATTAATCAAAATGAATGAAGATTACTTCGTTCCTCGCAATGACTATGATCGAAGATAAATCCCCGCAACTAACCAGTATTGCTCAATTAGGCGAATTTGGATTAATAGACCACTTGACAAAAAACTTCAAAATTACACAACCTTCCACTATAAAAGGCATTGGCGATGATGCTGCAGTTTTAGATTTCAAGGATAAAAAAGCAGTTGTTTCAACCGATATGCTGGTTGAAGGCGTTCATTTTGATTTGGGCTATATGCCTCTAAGACATTTGGGTTACAAAGCAGTGGTGGTCAATGTTTCGGACATTTGTGCGATGAATGCCAAAGCTACCCAAATCTTAATTTCAATAGCCGTCTCCAACCGTTTTCCGCTAGAAGCTTTAGAAGAATTATTTGATGGGATTACGCTTGCCGCCAATGAATACAAGGTTGATGTTATTGGTGGTGACACGACCTCATCACAAAAAGGTATGATTATCAGCATTACCGTTATTGGCGAAGCCGACGAAGATGAAATTGCATATAGAAATGGAGCTGGCCAAACCGATTTGTTGGTTGTAACCGGTGATATTGGTGCAGCGTATATGGGATTGCAGGTTCTCGAAAGGGAGAAACAAGTTTTTCGGGTCAACCCAAATTCACAACCTGATTTGGATGCCTACACGTATTTAATTGAGCGTCAATTAAAACCTGAAGCTAGAAAAGATGTGCGTACTTTGTTGCACGCATTGGAAATAAAACCAACTGCAATGATTGATATTTCGGATGGATTGTCGTCTGAAATTATCCATATTTGTAAACAATCAAAAGTAGGTTGTAATTTATATGAGGACAAATTACCTCTCGATCCTCAATTTATTAATGTTTGTGAAGAATTCGACTTAGATTCTACAACCGTGGCCATTAATGGTGGCGAAGATTATGAGTTGCTTTTTACTATTAAAATGGAAGATTTTGACAAGATAAAAGGAAATCCAAATTTCACTATTATTGGGCACATGACACAAGAAAGCGAAGGCATACATTTGGTAACTCGAGCCAATACCAAAATTCCGTTGAAAGCTCGTGGTTGGAACGCTTTGGGTGAAGAATAATTAATGGGAATCAAAAAACGGCATTTCAATGAGGTGCCGTTTTTTTAAACTTACACCCTTTTTAGAATAGTGTCTAACTATTTTTGAAGTACTTCAATGGTAACTAACATCGTTCCAGCCGATTTGTTTTTGGAAATTTCCATAAAAGCACGTTTTGATAAATCAATTTCTCTTGACCTAACAAAAGGCCCTCTGTCTGTCACTTCAACGATTACTGATTTTCCGGTGATCTCATTGGTCACTTTGACTTTTGTCCCAAAAGGTAGTTTTTTGTGCGCAGCGGTATATTTGTTATTGTCAAATCTTTTGCCGCTGGTTGTTTTCCTTCCGTTAAACTTATCTGCATAATAAGAAGCGTGGGCATTTTTTTTATAAGGTATATATTTATCTGTTGCAAAGAACAAAGAATCCGAAGCAATTTCTTGGGGTAAAAAAAGTGCTTTGCTCTTTTTAACGGTGTCTTTAACCGAAATCGCCTTTTGTTTGTCTTTAATCAAGTTTTGACTAATCGCAACCCCGATAAGGGCAATTGAAAGAAAAAGCGTAATCGTTTTTTTCATTATTTACTTTTTTGTGAAATCAAATTGGCAAAAACCATAACCCTAATTTAAAAAAGGGCTTTTAATTCGTTTTTAGAACCATAACTCCCATGGAATTCTACTCAATATAAGCACCAGTCCCAAACCATAATAAATAGAAAATGTTTTAAATTTCGATTCACTCGTTGTTAATTTTTTATGTTTCACCCAACCTATCGTAATCAAGGTAATACCAATTAGATTTATCAATGGGTGCTCTAATGAGGTTAAACGTAATGCCTTGTCAGACATTTGTCCCAATGAAGAAAAACCCTTTGGCGAAATAAAATAAATAACTAACCCAATTAATAATTGTGTATGTATTGTCGCTAAGCCAATGAGGGCAATTTTCCGATCTTTAGCCATAAACTCTTTTTTGGAAATGTTTCCAATCAATGAATTAACAACTGCAATTATTAATACTAAAACTGCTAAATAAGCCCAACCAGAATGAAATTTTTGAATGAATTCGTACATAAATAAGTTTTTTGTTTTAACAAATATAATAAAAAATGCCATAAAAGAAAGGCATTCTTATATCAAGAGTGCCTTTTTTAATTATATGCATTGTATTTTAAAAATTGATTTGCCATTTTTAAAAACGAAAAAAAACAATTCTTTTTTATTTGTTCTGTAAAAAGTGATTTAATAAAAATGTTGTGGAACCATCATGAGAATTTACCTTTTTTGAATTTATTTCATCTAGGATTGAATTAGCCAATTGTTTGCCCAACTCAACGCCCCATTGGTCATAACTAAAAATATTCCATATTATTCCTTGCACAAAAATCTTGTGCTCGTACAAAGTAATCAAAGAACCCAAGGACTTTGGCGTCAATTTTTGAATTAGAATCGTATTAGTAGGTTTGTTTCCGTTGAAAACTTTAAACGGTAAAAGGAATTTGGCTTGTTCTGCTGAAAGTCCTTGTTTATCAAATTCCGACTGAACTTGTTCCGCAGTTTTTCCATTCATTAAAGCTTCTGTTTGGGCAAAAAAGTTTGACATTAATTTGTCGTGATGATCTTCGTTTCCGTATAATGGTTTTACAAACCCAATAAAATCAGAAGGAATCAATTTGGTTCCTTGGTGAATTAATTGAAAAAAAGCATGTTGCGAATTGGTTCCGGGCTCACCCCATATAATCGTTCCCGTTTGATAGTTTACTGGTTTTCCGTCGCGACCAACACTTTTACCGTTGCTTTCCATTGTGCCTTGTTGTAAGTAAGGCGCTAGTTTTTGCAAATATTGCGTATACGGAATCAAGGCTTCGCTTTCTGCACCAAAAAAATTATTATACCAAATGCTTAACAATGCCAGTGTAACAGGAATGTTTTTATCAAAATCGGCCGTTTTAAAATGTTCATCCATTTCATTGGCACCGGTTAATAAGGCATCATAATTATCAAACCCAACGGCCAAACTTACCGAAAGCCCAACGGCGCTCCACAAAGAGAATCGACCACCAACCCAATCCCACATTGGGAAAACGTTATCAGGATTGATTCCAAATTCAGTGACTTTTTGAATATTGGTTGAAACCGCCACAAAGTGTTTGGCCACATCCACTTGCTTTGCCGATTCTAAAAACCATTTTTTGATGGTCTGTGAATTAGTCAGTGTTTCCTGAGTGGTAAATGTTTTAGAAGCAACGACAAAGAGGGTAGTTTCTGGATTTATTTTTTTAATAATTTCATTAACGTGATCTCCATCTACATTCGACACAAAGTGAACATTCAAATGATTTTTATAAAACTGCAATGCCTCAACAGCCATTGCGGGACCAAGGTCTGAACCACCAATCCCAATATTGACAATATCCGTAAACGATTTTCCTGTGAACCCTTTTCTGTCGCCGTTTACCACTTCGTTAGTGAATTTTTTAATTTTTTCTTTTACTTGAAAAATTTCCGAGATTACATTTTGTCCATCCACTGCTATTTTTGAAGTTACATTGGCTCGCAAAGCGGTATGCAAAACGGCTCTATTTTCCGTTTGATTAATGACATCGCCTTCAAAATATTTTGCAATTGCGTCTTTCAATTGTACTTCATTAGCCAATTCCAGCAACAAATTCATGGTTTCCTGATTAACGATATTCTTGGAATAATCAACTACGAAATCATTCCAATGCAAATGAAATTGTGATGCTCTTGTTTTGTCTTCGCTGAACATTTTTTTCATGGAAGCATTTTGCATTTCCTGAAAATGGTTCTGAAGTTTTTGCCAAGCTATTGTTGTTGTGGGATTTGTATTTCGTAGTGCCATTATAATTTTAATTTATGGATATTTTTAACTGATTTTTTTGTTTTCGAAAGGCAAATTTACACTATTAGTTTGTAAAATAAACATTCCTTTTTTATCATAGGGTAAGACAAAAATAGTTGTTCCATTATAAATTTGCAACGCTGTCCAATTCTCGCTTCAACGGTTTTATTTGAGTCATAAATCGGGGTAAATTTTTGCTGTCCATAGGTTGGGAATTGGGTAATTTCAGTTTCAAAGCATCTACTTGTACTCCGTTTTTCCAAAATCGATAACACACATGTGGGCCCGTTGCAAGTCCTGTACTTCCTACTTTTCCTATAATACTCCCCTGATTTACTCTTTGCCCTTTGCGAACCAAAATTTTTGACATGTGTAAATATTGAGTCGAATAGGTTTTGTCGTGTTTTACCTTTACGAAATTTCCATTTCCTGCAGAATATCCGGTTTGCTCCACTACTCCGGATGCAGTCGTCATGATTGGCGTTCCTGATGGTGCCGCATAATCTGTTCCTTTGTGCGCTTTCCAGATAAGTTGTACGGGATGAAATCTATTTTTGGTGAAATGGGAGGTGATACTTACAAATTTTAATGGCGCCTTAAGGAAAAAATTCTTAAGAGCTTTTCCTTCATCATCATAATAATCCTGTTTCCCTGAAACTTGATTTTGGGCAAAAGGGAAAGCATAAATTAATTTTCCTTTGTACTCAAAAAAGGCAGCTTTTAGACTGTCGACTCCATCATAAATTGTATCGTCAATGTACCTTTCGGTAAAGGTTATGCCAAATTTGTCCCCTTTTTTTAACTTGAAAAAGTCAATCGACCAAGCATATACCTTGGTTAATTTTTGTGCTAAAGCCACATCAACTCCTTTTTTGCTTAAGGCTTCCGACAAAGAACCGTCCAGTTTTCCTGAAATTATTCTTTGTTTGAAACGGATTGGTCTTGTTTTTTTGTAAACCGAAACGGAATCTCTAAAATCAATAACATAATAACTAGCTCTATCAGGTTGATAAACGAAAACTTCCAGTTTTTTATGGCGGTCTTTTGTTCTCAATAAAGTAAAAGGCTTTCCAATTTTAATGGTTTTCAAATTAAAACTGTCCTTTACTTTTTCTATGATGTCATATACTTGTATGTCGCCAAGATTTTGGTTTTCGATAATACTGCCAAAAGTATCCCCTCTGCGAATGGTGTCATGAAAAACATTAAAATCATTGAGATTAAATCCAAAATTATTAGATTCAGTAGGAGGATTTTTATCTGGAATTATGCTCACCGTTTCGGACTGTCTACAAGAAACCAACGAGAATAAAACAATTATAAGTATAGATACTTTTTTCAAAGTGTGTATGTTTGGCATTAAACTATCATTTCTTTTTCCCGTTTTTGTAATGTAACAATAACTTCTAGTGTTTAGAAAAAGTATTGATGGATAAAAAGGCTATTTCATTTTAATAGAAGCCTAATTTATGATTATTATTGATTAATTTTTACTTTAAATGGGAATTTCAATCCTTTGAATCCATCTAAGTCCGCTTTAATTGATCCTACGGCAAGGTTTGCTTTTATTCTAACAGGCAACTTATTGTTGTCATCAGAGATCCAAACGGTCAAACTTTCCTCTTCCTTGAAAACGCGTCCTGATTGCACTAATGGCCTAAAAATCATGGTTGGCACTACTCCGAATTTGGTTGTAACATCCTCTCGACCCAAAAACTTAAGTTTGAACTTTGTGGTTTCATCATCAAAAAACATATCGATAGAAACGAATTCCCCAGGTTTTATTTTATCAATGGCGGGATAATTCCTCAAGTAATAAAATGTTGAAACGATGTCCTGAGTGTTTTTTGGAATTTCGAGGATTTTTTCGGTTTGGTTTTTATAATCTTTTACAAGAATTTTGTCTCCAGCCTGATTAAAAAACCCTTCTTGATTTTTGACGTACCCTCCTTCGTCTATTTTTCGGACAAATTGATACGGATTCCCGGTATCCTTATCGATGTAGCTTTCATACAAGTCATCTACCTTGAAAAAAAATCTGGACATCCCCGTGGTATATCCTCTCCCTACAATGTGAAAAACTTTTTTGTTGTTTATTGAGGCTTCTTTAACTTCCAGCGTTGCATATCCTGCATTTAAAAATCCATAATGAATCCGGAATTTGAACCATTCCCCCACATCATAGGAACTTTGTTTGTGAGAGTCAAAACTTACAGTTGCAATAAATAGTAATACTATGAATATTTTTTTCATGGAGTTTTCGTGCTACTTCTTAGCTGCAAGTACAAATTTTATTCCAAATGTATTAAAACAAAAAAACTCAGTCAAATAATGACTGAGTTTTTATGCTATTAACTAACCAAAAAAATTATAAATTATGAAATTTATATGAAATAACTGCAAGGAAACCACCCCTTTCAGCTTTCGAGTACAAAGATAATCAACAATCCTATATTTTTTAACTAAAATTAAAGTTTAACAGAAGATTTATCAAGATAGTTGTTAAATTAGGTTCTTTTTTTACATTATATAAAAAAAAGTCGCTTTTTTAATGTTCCTCGTAATTATAGCCCCCTTTGTATAGACTCGAAATTCCCTGCTCCAAAATCTGAAACATACAAAAATCTTCATTAAGGTACAGTTTATAAAAAAACTACCTTAATTTAAAGCAAAAATTATAAAAAAGGAGATATTGAAATAATTAACTTTAAAGGGGCCAAAAAAAATCGAAATAGTAGAACGCTAATCTCTAATTCTTCAAATCCTTAATCACTTTAAAAGCCACATCCACTTCCTTTTCGCTTACCAAAATGGTGAATTCGTTTGAAGTCGAAATCACTTCGTTGATGATGATTCCTTCCCATGCCAAGCGCTGGAAAATGAAATAATAAATTCCCGGAACAACGATATTTTCTTTGGGTAATTTTACGGTAATCGACGCCAGGTTTTCTAGTTTTTGAATCAATTTTTCATTGGCAAAATGTTTGTCAACAAGGTGATTGACACTGTTGCTTACCACAATATTGGTTTCATTAACGCCACGAGACGATGTGTAAAAAATGTCTGAAAAAGTGTTGATGTCCGTAATCAATTCGGCTTGTTTGTTCAAAACAGTGTCCGAAGCCGCAAAGGTATAATCCGTCAATGCCGAACGAACGGTAATTTCGCCAATGTTTTTTATTACTTTATTAATTTTGTGGTTGAGTCTGAAATCCAGCTCTTCAGTCAGTCGTTTAAGCGCCATTACAACGGCTCCTTGTTTGACTTCTTTGCTGAATTCATTCTCTAATTCGACCATAATATTTCTGGACAAGGACGTCAAATTGATTATTCCAAGTGACAATGCATTTAACAAAAAAGGCTTTGTTTTGATGTAATTTTCTACGATTGAGGAAACTGTTTTCATTTTTTTGAGTAATTTATTTAAGAATCGACTTCTTGTTTAAACTATTTTTGTCCAAGACAAGCCTTGTTTATCAGACAAAACCGCGGCAAAAATAAATAAAAAAACAATTTGTTACAAATATAACATTATTATTTTTTGTTAAAAATGATAAAAAGCATCCTTTAGATGTTCAATTGCAAAGGATTTGTCCTCTTTGTGAACAGCAATAATATCAAAACGGACTTCAATGTCCAAATCGTTAGAAACTACGTATTCGTTTATGGCTTTGACCAAAAGTTGGATTTTCTTGGGTTTTACAAAATCTTGCGGCAAGCCAAATTCTAGAGAGGAGCGTGTTTTTACTTCGACCACTGCAAGTATGGTCTCTTTTTTGGCGATAATGTCGATTTCGGCTTTTTGAAATGTCCAATTGGTTTCCAAGATTTCATAACCATCGTTCCGAAGAAATTCAACAGCCAATTCCTCCCCCAGTTTTCCCAATTCATTGTGTTCGGCCATTTTTAAAATTAGAAATTAGAGGTTAGAAATTAGAAAATCGGTGTTTTATTCAAAAGTCAGTTTTGAAGTTTTTAATCCAACTTCTAATGAAACTTGTTTTCCAAAAATCAAGGGACTATTATTTTGGATATGTCCTGAGGGAAAATTAAAAAGAATCGGAAATGAATACTCTTTGGTAACATCTTCAATAATTTGGTTCGCATTTTTTCCCCAAGGAATATCATTGTCTTTCATTTTAGTCATACTGCCAACAATTAAACCATTCAAATTTTCGAAACAACCACAACGCTTCAAAGCCATCATCATGCGGTCGATATGGTATAAATATTCATCTAGATCTTCCATGAAAAGGATTTTCCCTTTGCAATCAATTTGTGCGTTCGAACCCATAAGGCTATACAATATGGATAAATTTCCGCCTACGATTTCGCCCTTGGCGGTTCCCAATCGATTTACCGCATCAAAAGGAATTTCATATTTTAGGCTTTCGCCAAAAAGCGCTTTTCGCAAACTTTCGATAGATTCAGGACTTGCTTTTTCGACCGTTACTGGCATGAGTCCATGAATAGAAGCAATATTGATTTTGTTTAAATAACTGTGCATTACGGTAACATCGCTAAAGCCAACAATCCATTTTGGGTTTTGCCTGAATTTGGTAAAGTCCAATAAATCGACCATTCGAACAGTGCCATAACCGCCGCGAACACACCATATCGCTTTGATGTTTGGATTGTCTAGCTGTTCCTGAAAATCTTCGGCACGCTGCGCATCCGTTCCCGCCAATTGATTGTTATCCAATCCTATCGATTTTCCTATAACGACCTCCAATCCCCAACGGTGCAGCAAATCTATAGTAGGTTTAAGATTGTCGTCAATGTTTTTTCTGGCAGTTGCCAATATGGCTATCGTATCTCCTTTTTGTAAGCTAGGCGGAATTTTCATTTGGTATTGAGGCTTTAATGTTGTTGTATTATAAAACAAAAATAAGCAATAGCAGTTTACAAAAAAAACATTGCCTTTTTTAAAAGTACCATAATTGAAATTGTATTTTAGGTTAAAAACATTCCCTTGTTTTGATGTGGTAAATACATGGGTTAACCATCTTTTATTATTTATTGGTCACGATAATATCATCCAATTGCATGGTTGTGGTGATTCCGGTCGTGCCGTCATATTCAAAAATGAAATACCCATTTCCGAATAAATCCTTAGGAATAGGGTAAATTCCGCTATTGATAAATTCTGACGCATATCCGGAAGTATTGCCGGTCGATAGTATAAATTTATCGGTAATATCTATAATTGTGGCTTGATTCACATTGCCGCCAGGAACATAGTTAATGGAGTAATAAATTTTTAACGGATTCCCATCATTGTAGCCGTCTTTTGATTTAAATGACATGCCACTCGCGGCCGTCATATCGACGGGAATAATAAGATAGGCCTTCGAACAACCATTATTGTAAGCCGATATTTGAAGGTATTTGTTGGAGCCAAAAGTGGCCACATCCCAATATTTATAACCAATTGCGGCATCATTGATGTATTTTAGAAAACTGGCGCCGATCGTTGTGGTGGCGTAGCTTTCGAAATTTTCAATAAAAGCTCCCAAATATTGAAGGCTTGTTCCTCCTTTGGGTAATGAAACAGTTTGCACTCTTGGATTTATAAAGCGAACATCTCTTTCGGTTCTCAGAATGATTTGATAAGTAGAACCGTATTTGGTTAATACACCTCTAATTTTACCTCTTCCCGATGGGACCGGGAATCCTGAAAAATTGGCATATCTACTCGTTCTAACGTCTAGTGTGGTTATTCCGTTTGTGATTTTTAAACTGGTGTCAAAATCTGCCTTGCTGAATGTAGTGCAATCGGTCTTGAATTGCACATCATCTATTTCTATTAAAGTGTTCAAATAGGTTTCGCTCGAGGCTTGAGCCAAAGTAATTTTATGAACAATTGCATCTTCACTAGCCATATCGCAAGAAGGAATTAAATAATCTTTGTAGGTTAAAGCGGATAGTCTATCAACCGCATATTGTTCCGTTGGCGGCGCCCCGAAAATTAATCCTTTTGCATTAGTTGTTGGATTGGCAAAAGCCAAGCCTTTTAGCTTTAAAAACACTTTTTTTCCGGGTTGGAGGTTTTTGGTATACGCATTGACTTCGTCAACCGAAAGATTGAATCCTTTTTTGCCATCAATAGCTTGGAAGTACATGCTTTTGTAAAAATTTCCCCCTTCGTCACTTGAAATCACATAGGCCTCGATAATATCGTCTGCGGGATATGTTGCGGTTATATTTGTTGCAACGCCGTAAATGGCTGAAACTTCTTTGGTTTTTGTTAATTCTGGACTTACACAATTTGCCTGAACCGGAGTGTCAAAAGTGTCATTCACACAAGCTGAAAACAAACCTAGGGTTACCAAAAAGATAAAAATGTGTTTTATTAAATTTATCATCCCGCTTATTTTTAAAAGGTTAAATACACATTGACCATAAACGTTCTTCCATATCCATAGAAATATTTTGGTCCAAATACGCTAGGGCCACCACTTTGATGATCTTCAAATTCTTGTCTGTAAGTGGCATTTCTTGATTGTTCGAAACCACCTGTTTTATAGGTAATGTCCAATACGTTATTTACGATTGCAAAAAGACCCAAGGTCTTTTGATTGATTCTCCAAGATTTTCCACCCACTAAATTCAACAAGAAAAAAGAGTCGAATTTTTCTTGTTTCAAATAGCTATCGGCAAGCGATTGATCAATTGCGATGGTGGCATTGTCCACATTAGTATAGAAATTTTTTGTCCTCAATAGGGAAGACACATCAAGATAGTTGTCGGCCATATAATTGATATTGGTACCCATCCACCAGAATTTAGGATCTCGGTATTCCACGCCAAAAGAATACGCTTGTTGTGGCATTCCGGCTTGTTTTAACCCGGCAAATTGAGTCGCGCCATAATTGGTTACAGAAGCCGAAGCATCATCCGTCAAGCTTACGTTTGGATTGTTTGTAATTCGATAATCCCCATAAGCAGCCACAGCGGTGAGTTTGAAGGTAGACGTCAATTGGTATTCAAGACCCGTTTCTATTCCTCTTTTTTGCTTGTTTAATCCCGTCACAGCTTCCGAAACAAATGCCCCGTTTCCGCTGCTGCTCACCGCATCGGCATAGTAGAAATTAATGTCGGTAGCATTTAGTGTTTCAGAAAAATAACCTGTAAATCGAGCTTTAAATCTTGGGGCTTTAATAATATAACCCAAATCGACACTCTTGATAGTTTCGTTTGTGATGCCTTCTGTGACAGTATTGTTTACCCGTGAATTTGAAAAAACCTCTCTCGCATTTGGCGCCTTAGTCATATAAATTCCGTTGAAATCAATAAAATTCCGCCCCGTTATTTTGTAAGTCAAACCCCCTTTGAATCCGAAAGTATCGAAATTCATTTTTTTGCTTTTTCCAAAAGAACTGTTTGGATAGTAACCGTTTTTATACAATCCTTCCCTTTGATAAGCGGAACGAGAAAAGGCTTGAGCTAAATAGAAATCTACTTTTTTGTAAACAAATTTAAACTGTGTAAAGGCATCTAATTTTGTAGCATAAATTTTATAGTTGTACCCGTAATACTCATCTACTCCTAATGTTCGATCAAAATTATTTAAGTCCGATTGTTGCTGGTCACCTCTGCCGAAAGTGCTGATATCTTTGAAAAAATTTCCTCCCAAAAGATCCAGTACATTCTTGAAATTCTTAGTTTTAGAACTCAAGTAATTTATACCTGCAGCTAGTAAAATGTTCTCAGAAAGTTGAGAGGACAAATTGGTGTTGAAAATAGCACTATTTTCGTCATTCCGGTCTTCGTACAAAACAAACCGGCTGCCGTTAGTTATGTTTTCTCTGTTAATTCGGTACATATTAGCCCAATCCAATTGTTTATTGGCAAGGAAGTTCTGTTTTGCCGTTGCCGCATTCGCAACATTAACGGGAGAGTCACCTGTGTAAACGCCGTCAAAAAAGGAATTCGTGTAATAACTGGGTAATTTCCGATAGTAGGTGGGGTCGGGATTGTCGGCTTTTGTATAATCAATACGGCTATTTCCAATTTGTCCAAATTGATACGAAATCGTGGTGTTCCAATTCGTATTTGGATTGACTTTCCAGTAATGGGACAACATAAACAGGGGCTCCTCGATTCTTTTAATTCTCGAATTTCTTTTTTCGCCTTCTTGAAATCCCCAATAGGAATTGTATTTTATACCTGCCAAATCCGATTGTTCGGCAGTATTAGGGGAATTTTTACCTCTTTTGTTTTGGGCATAAATGGAAGTGAAATTCAGGCTGTGTTTGTCGTTAATTTTCTTTTCGACACTGGCAAAAAAAGATTTAGCATCGTAATTTGTGCCTTCAAAATATCCATCTTGAGCCCAACGTTTTCCTCCAGATACAGTATAAGCCCAGCCGTTTTTGTTCATTCCTGAAGCTGTAGTTCCCATCATTCTAAAACTATAATTTGTATTCGTATTTAAGAATGAGATTCGGGTTCCCGGTCTGAAAATAGAGGCTCGTGTGTTTATTTCTTGGGTTCCACCTATTCCTCCAAAAACATAATCAGAGGGCGCCGAACCATTTGTAAATTCTTGGTTTCGAGTGGCATCATTCAAGCCACCCCAATTCCCATATTGTGGTCTTCCGTCGGCAATTCGGTTCATCGGAACACCATTAATCATCACATTGGCATATTTAGAGTCAATTCCTCTAACGCTAAATCGGGCTGCTCCAAAATTATAAGCTGCCGCTTGTAAAAACAGATCGCGAGAAGATTGTAATAAACTGGAAGTGTTTTCGGAACCGCTATTGTCATCACCTAAATCGGATTCGATGAGGGTAATTAATTCAGATTGTTTTTCTTGAGTCAAATCGTTTTCCAAAAAAATAGTGCCTAAATCCAACATTTTCCCGGCAACAATTTCAATTTGGATCAATTGGTCTTGGTAACCCTCACTCTTGAGTATTACTAATTGGCTTCCTATTCCAACGTGTTCAAAACTGAATTTACCATTACGATCTGTCAATTGGGTATGATTGGTATTTTGAATGGATACAACAACGCTTTGCATGGTCTTTTGTGATTTCGAATCTTCTACTTTGCCTGAAACTCCACCGTTCGATTGCCCAAAAGCAAGTGTCGCTTGTATCAAAAATAATAGGCTAATCACACAATGATTTTTCATAAATAAAAATTAATTCATTTGATTTAAAAAGCACACCTCTTATAAGTACCTGTTAATGTACGCTTTAAATTGCTTTTATTTACAATTGGTTTAAAGTTTTTTTATTAATTTTAATCTTAACAAATTGGTGATTATATGAAAATTAAAAAATTTATTCTTTTTTTGGTTCTTGCCTCCTCAATTTTGGTGGCTAACGCCCAAGAAAAAAAATATAGGTTGCACACCGTGGCTTTCTATAATTTTGAAAACCTTTTTGACACTATTAATAATCCAAATAATGATGAGGAGTGGACTCCGACTGGAATTCAGCGTTGGACTTTGAAGAAATACAATCAAAAATTAGAAAATCTTTCGAAAGTTTTGATGCAAATCGGGACGAATGAGCAACAAAAAGAGGCGCCCACTTTTATTGGATGTTCTGAAGTTGAAAATCGAGGCGTTCTGGAAGATTTAGTAAAACATCCCAATCTTGCTAAAAGTGATTACGGCATTGTACATTTTGAGTCCCCTGACAAAAGGGGAATTGATGTTGGATTTTTATACCAAAAAAAATATTTTAAACCTACGAGTTTTACCAACATCCCTTTATTGGTCTACAGAAATAAAGACATGAACGATAAAAAAGAGGAGAGAATCGAAGAGGACAAATCCGATATTGACAAAATAGAAGTGGCCAATGACAAGCGAGTTTTTACCAGAGATATTCTACTGGTGACTGGTTTTCTGGATGGCGAAGAGGTTAATATAATGGTAAATCACTGGCCTTCTCGAGCTGGAGGAGAGAAAAAAAGCAGTCCGTTTCGTGAAGCGGCTGGAAGGCTAAACAGGAAAATCATGGATTCTATCTATAAAGTTAATCCCAATGCCAAAATCATTACCATGGGTGATTTGAATGATGGGACTTCTGACAAAAGCGTAAAAGAAGGCATAGGAGCCAAATTAAAAAAATCGGAAGTCAAGCGATTTGGCGTTTACAACCCTTTCGAACAAATGGCAAAAGACGGAAATGCAACGCTTTTTTATAGAGATGCAGGAGATATTTTTGACCAAATCATGGTTTCGGAAACATTAATCCAGCAAGACTATTCTTCCTTTCGGTATTGGAAAGCGGGAATTTTCAACAAGCCTTTCATGATTCAAAATACGGGACAATATAAGGGGTATCCTTTGCGACATACTGCCAATGAAGTGGGGTTTAGCGACCACTTTCCGGTGTACATTTATTTGATAAAAGAGGTAAAATAATTAGTCCTGAATTTTTATCCCTGCTAGATTCACCAATAATAATCGATTTCAGGTGTAATTCCATAAAATAGGATTAAAAAATAATTTTACAAGTTAAAATTGGAATCAATTCAGGCTACGATGTCAGTCTGAGCCTGCCGAAGACCATATAATGAAGACACTTCGACTCCCGAATCTTCGGGTCAGTGTGATAAATTACTACGAATTGGCTGTAAAAATAATTACACCCAACTAGTTTTGTATCATGTTATTTTTAACCAACATTATGTACCTTTATGAATCCAATTTTTAAAAAACACAATGGCAACAATAGCAACACAATTCGGAATACAAGAAGCACTGGTGCAACTAGGCGTAAAAGTTCTGAATGAAGGAACGTCAACGGGAAGTAATCAATTTTCAAATGGAGAAATTCTCGAAAGTTATTCGCCGGTTGACGGCCAATTAATCGCCTCTGTGAGAACTACTTCAGCCGCCGACTACGAAATTCTGATGCAGACTGCTACCGAAGCATTCCAAATATTTCGTTTAATCCCCGCGCCACAACGTGGGGAAATCGTGCGACAGTTTGGCGATAAACTACGCAAAAACAAAGAAGCCTTGGGAAAATTGGTTTCCTATGAAATGGGCAAATCCTTGCAGGAAGGCTATGGCGAAGTGCAGGAAATGATAGATATTTGTGATTTTGCCGTGGGACTTTCGCGACAATTACACGGTTTAACGATGCACTCGGAGCGCCCAGGACACCGGATGTATGAGCAATACCACCCCATGGGGGTTGTCGGAATCATTTCGGCATTCAACTTTCCGGTGGCCGTTTGGGCTTGGAACACCGCTTTGGCTTGGATTTGCGGCGATGTCTGCGTTTGGAAACCCTCAGAAAAAACTCCACTTTGCGGTATTGCCTGTCAAAACATCATTGCCGAAGTACTCCAGGAAAATAAGCTGCCAGAAGGCATTTCTTGTCTAATAAACGGCGATTACAAAGTGGGCGAATGGATGACGAAAGATAAACGGATACCCTTAATTTCAGCAACCGGTTCAACCCGAATGGGAAAAATAGTGGCGCAGGCTGTTGCCGGTCGTTTGGGAAAATCCTTATTGGAGTTAGGCGGAAACAATGCGATAATTGTAACGCCGGATGCCGATATCAAAATAACGGTTATTGGGGTCGTTTTTGGAGCGGTGGGAACCGCTGGACAACGGTGCACTTCGACGCGTCGTTTAATTATTCACGAAAGTATTTATGATACCGTAAAAGATGCCCTTGTTTCGGCTTATGGTCAATTAAAAATTGGTAATCCATTAGACGAAAAGAACCATGTTGGTCCGTTAATCGACACGCATGCTGTTACACTATACAAAAAAGCATTGGAAAAAGTCGTTACCGAGGGCGGTCAACTTCTTGTGAAAGGGGGAGTGCTTTCGGGCGAAGGTTACGAAAGCGGTTGTTATGTAAAACCGGCCATTGCGGAGGCCAACAATTCCTTTGAAATTGTACAACACGAAACCTTTGCACCCGTTTTGTATTTGTTAAAATACTCCGGTTCGGTTGAAAATGCCATCGAAATTCAAAACGGGGTCGTTCAAGGATTGTCCTCCGCCATTATGACTAATAATTTGCAGGAAGCCGAGCTTTTCCTTTCCGTTGTGGGATCCGATTGTGGGATTGCCAATGTCAATATAGGCACTTCTGGTGCAGAAATTGGTGGTGCTTTTGGAGGCGAAAAAGAAACGGGTGGTGGACGAGAATCTGGTTCCGATGCTTGGAAAATTTATATGCGTCGCCAAACCAATACGATCAATTACACCACGAGTTTGCCCTTGGCACAAGGCATAAAATTTGATTTGTAGGGGGTTTTAAGAAAACATTGTATCTCCCCCTTTTTTTGTTATAATTAAAAAAGCTCCTAGCCTTGAAAGGCGAGGAGCTTTGGTGTTTTATAATACTTATGAAGTAAGATGACTTCTAAATATGGTTTATTTTTAATTATCGGTTTTAATTTTCGCTCCCATGACTCTTGCTTTTAATTTTGCATGTTGAGTCCAAATTTTTCTGGATGTCTCTATATCATATTTCGGATTTAAAAACACGTCTATATCGTCATTCTCCTTTAATAATTGTGCATTTGCTTGCCATGCCGCTCTATTTAAAGCCCCATTCCAAATTTGGTTGTTAATAAATCCCGAAACAGGTATTGCTAATAATGTAGCAACTCCTAAAGACAAATTATGCTTGTCTGATGGATAACTGCCATAAGAAATATATTCATAACCATTCCAATATGTTTGCTCTTCAGTTTTGTACCCAGAAATCCCCTGAATTACCATGCCAGTCGCAAAACTCAAACCCACCATCGAAAGAATCGGCAAAATTCTGGATGATGCTGTCAAATTAATTCCGTTAAATCGCACCACTAAACCTTGTTTTTTACTTAATGATTTATCTATTGGGATTCCAAAAACAGCATCACTTTCTGTATTAATTTCCTTTAATCTTTTAATCGTATATTCCTTAGAATCACGGTTAAGGCTAATGTCGCTATAGGCCCCATTAGAGACGCCCAAACTCGAACTACAACTTACCATCAATAATGATAAGCCAAAAAAAATAATTTTTTTCATTTTATTAAATATGTTTTTCACCTACTCTATTCAGTTTTCGGCTCCCCTGTTTTTTAATGCTTGCAATTATAAGTATCTTACAAATACTTTCCTAATTTTTTTGTTAATTTTTTATTAAAAGCAAAATATAAAGCATTAAATTTTAATTATTTTACGGATTTCCTCATTTTATCCCATCGTTTACATCAGCCTCCGCTCGTGATCACTAGCTGTCAAATTTTCCATTGGGTAATCGTAAAAAAATACCCCAAAGACTACATCTTCGGGGTATAAAACCAAAGTTTACGAAAAAGTTACAAATCAAAAGAGGCTCCAATATTGAACACAAACTGATTGTTCAGATAATCAAATCCACTTGGGGTCGTGTCATATTTTGCCAAAGGAATTCCAGCCTCTGAATACACCCCGAAACCATCGGTAAAGAAATAACGAAAACCAAGATGGGCACCAAAATTCCGTAACCCTAAATCCAATCCTGGATAAATATCCATTTTCGGGTCTAGTTTTAGCACATTCCCTATATTAGCATTGAATCTTGCTTTGGCATCGAATCGATCCATAAATTCGGGTTTGTTTCCTAAATCATCTTTATTAACTGACAATAAATAGGAAGTGACAAATCCGAAGGACATGTTTTCGCCACTGCCAAAATCTAGAAAAAGTCCAATTCCCGAACCTCCGTTTTGAATATTCATGCCAACATCGAATTTGGTGTCTCCTTTCCCTTTATACGCCTGCGCATTCACAAGGCAAAATGACGAAAATAATAAGAATGTAAAAGTTTTTTTCATAAAAATAAAGTTAATGGATTTGCATGTGAAAATAGTTAAAAGATCTCAATTTCTCCCTTTTTCATTTGGGTATAAATGATGTAACGGCTCACTTTGCCAGAATTCCTTAGTGTCCACATCCATAATAGTAAGCGGTCCTTCAAAAGCGGCACTCGTGTCGATATTCCATACATTGGCCATTTGTACGGGGGTGGCTTTGTCTATTCTGGAAACTGGCGTGTGTCCAATATAAATTTCTTTATATAAAGTCAGTCGTTTTGGGTAAAACAGATCGTCAAAATGTAGTGTTTTGTCCATTGCCAATGCGGTTTCCCAAAGCGTTCTGTCCCAATAAAACAATTTTGGGAAATATTCGTAATCAACGCCATTAATATTGGTAAAACCAGCGTGAATAAACAAACGATTCTCCTCATCAAGATAATAATTTTCCAAAGACTGCAGGAATTCCACATGTTCTTTTCTACCCTCCTCGCTTACGTTGGCGTATGCCAACGCCGTAGATTCACCACCATGCTTAAACCACAGTGGATTATCCGTGGTTTTATTCAACCATTCCAACAATAATTCGTCGTGATTGCCCCGAATAAAAACACAATTGTGATTGGTTTGTAATTGAATCAAATAATCAATTACCTGGGGCGATTGGCTCCAGCCATCTACATAATCTCCCAAAAAAATCAAGGTGTCGCTTGGGGTAACTTTGGCTCTTTCCATGATTTGATGCAGGGCACGCAAACCGCCGTGAATGTCGCCTATGACTAGTGTTCTCATTTTCTATTTTTTATGCTCTAAAATAGTTGCTGTTTAAATTTCACATCACCCAAAATTCTTAACGAAAAACAATTTTAGACGTGCTGGCTTTCAGCTCATTAATAGCTCTTTCTTATCAACCGGCACGAAGGTTTATAAATAGCACAAATGTATCAAAGATCCGAAAGCCAGCATGGTTACTAAATTGTATATTGTGTTTGGTTTATTCAATATTTACTTTAATCAAATTGTAGTATATTGTAGTAGTTGATTCAAATCCTGAATCAGTACCGATAATTAACCAAATCTCACCATTTGAATTAGATTTAATATATAGTGGGCTTATGGTTTTTAAAGTTTTTAACTTGTATGTATACAAATCTGTACCGTTAGAAAAATCTCCTATTTTTTTCATATCATTCCCACCTATTTGTTGATTACCTTTGTCAAGATTCATTCTGTACCAGTTATCAGAATTGTCTATTACTTTCAAAGGCTCAAAAGTTGAAGCTCCGGCTTTAATAGCCACACCTTCACCTGGCGCACCACCAACTCCAACACCACCACTTGCTGCATTTGTAGCAAATTCTATCTCAATTGAAATATTATAATTCTTATTTGGCAGTAAACCATTGAATTTCTTTTTGATAAACATAAATAAATCATCGCTACGGTTTGTGCCCGATTGTTTTAAAGCACCTTTATTCACATTTAATGGTTCAGGTAGTTTAGTATATGAAAATTCCAAATTATAATTTTCTATATTCAGTTGGTTTGGGTAATCTGCAAAATCCCCAATCCAATCTTCTGAATTTGTTTGGAAATTGTAGATAAATTCTTTGGGGACATCTGATTTAGCTTCATCATCTTTTTGACAACTTATAAAAGTTGTTAAAAAAATAGTAAATACAATTACAATTAACTTGTTCATTTTATTTTCATTATTAATTAACACTTGTAAAAAACTTTACGATTTTGCTTATTTCTATATTTTATTGTCATTTTTAATCACACCCAACTCGTTTTTAGGCGAAATAAACCTTCGCATATACACCCAATTCTGGCTAGATTAGCGAAAGTTTCCCTTCGCTTTATCCTATTCCACATATATCAAATAATTAGCACAAATTTTAAAAAGGATTGAACTCCATTTTAAATCGAAACTCTTTACTGCACGTCATATTTCATTTTTCTCAAAATACGCAAGGCCTCTTTAAAGGACAAATATACTAGTGTAAAAGGTTTCAACAGTAGTTTGGCATCAATTAATTTTTGCTTGGCATCTTCAAATCCGTTGAGGTAACAAACCATAAAGGTAGAGGGCAGATTCTCTAAATCTTTCTGCTCCCGCTCGGTTAACGAAAGCCCTTTTTGGATTTTTTTGAGCAAGGAAATGTTGGAATTATAAATATGAAACAGCATTTTACGATTGAATTCCGGCGGTTGGAAAAGCATTTCCCTATCAATTTTATAATAGCCATTGTCATGGAAATGAAGGGTTTGTTTTTCCAAAGGATACAAGCTCGTTTTGTCATTCAATCCCAAAGGGACATATTCGATAATCGTAAAAGAATCCTCGTCAAAAGTAATGGTCACCACGTCTTGGGCCGAATAGAATAACTTGATTTGTTCATTTATCAGTTCAATGTCAACACGCGATAAAAAAGTTTTGTCGCGAGATTTATTGGCAACTCCAGCCCAGCAAATGACAAATAATTCCTTGAAAACCTTGTATCTTGGCGCCATATCTTTATGACGGAAATTCATAAAATCAATCACACCATCGAGCGTATATTCAATATTGTTTCTGGAATTGTTTTCAATGCCAATGACGGTTTCCGTGTTTTGATAATTTTTTTCAACTTCTTCTTCAACGGGAACGGTATTGCTCCCCCGTCTTACAAAAATACTATTGGCGTGGATGGTGTGAATTCCTTTTTTGAAATGGGACGTTTTGCTTTTGGCTTTTATGGTCACTAATCCTATGACTTTGTCTTTTGGCAAATTAGGGAAAGGCACGTTTTCATACTGGATTTTTGGGGGGTTTTCGAGATAGGCATTGACCAAATTTTGGATGTGGCTGTCATCAAAAAAATCATCGCCCACAATTTCGTTATTTTGGTCTTCAACCCCCACGACGATATAGGAATTGTTCGCCGGATTCGAATTGGATAAAGCGCAAATGTGTTTCAAAAACTTGGCTTTTCCTTCCCGGGTATGTAAATTTAATTGTCTTTTTTTGTCATAAAAACTGCTCTCATCATTGTGAGCCAAAAGGTTTTTAATTAAAAGACGTTTATTAATCAATTTAATTTAGGATTTACAAATTTTCATTTAGGATTTAAAATAACCTACTGTTTACGGAACTAGATTTCCTGCACTTTCTGTCCAAAAAGCAAACCAATCTTCCAGTTCCATTTCGATAGTTGTAGCCTTCATCAATTTGGCAATTCGGGTCTTATCTGCTGTACCAAAAACGGGTAAAAATCCCGATGGATGTTTTAAAATCCAAGCGAGAAGCAAAACATCAATTTCAGCATTATATTTTGTCGAGAGTTGCCTCGCTAATTTCTTTATTCGAATGGATTTTTCGTGGTTTTTTTTAAAAACAGTTCCCAGCGGGGACCAACACATCGGTTGAATACCGTTAGTTTGCATGTGATCTAAACTTCCGTTGAGCATCGCGTCAAAATGGGTAACGGAAAACTCGATTTGGTTGTACTTTATTTCAGTTTTTGCTTGGATTAAATCCGTCTGACTCGGGGTAAAATTAGAAACTCCAAACTCCAAAATTTTTCCTTCGGTCTTGAGTTTTTCAATCGCTTCGGCAATCTCGTCGGCTTGAATTAAAGGACTAGGTCTGTGCAACAGTAGTAAGTCTAAATAATCGGTTTTCAAATTTTTCAGCGATTGTTCGGCTGACTTAATAATATGGGATTTTGAATAGTCGTAATGCTTGATTTTGACCGACCTGTTTTCTGAGACCAATTGGATGCCGCATTTCGAAATCAGTTGGATTTTTTTTCTGTCGATTCGGCTTTCGCCAAAAGCGTTGCCAAAATCGGCTTCGGTGGTGTAACCCCCATAAATATCGGCATGGTCAAATGTCGTAATCCCAGTTTCTAAGCAGTGATTCATTAATTCAATCATCTGATTTTTGTCTAGATTTTTGCCCCATATTCCCCAGGTCATCGTGCCGGCAATAATTTTGGAAAAAGGTGTTTGAGTCATTTTTTTATTCTTAAACTCCATTAGTAAATTCTCAATTTTGACACTTATTTTTTAAAAACTTTAAAATTATGAAAATACAATCACAAATCATCCTTAAAATTGAGGGATTACAAGAAGTTTTAACCATTCTTTAACATCCTACTTATAAAAAAAAATTCAATTTGCACCATCAAAAATAACGAACACAATATACCGCAATTAAAAGATGGAAATGGAAGAAAATACAACTACTTTGGACATTAGGGCAATCAATGAGAAAATAGAAAGAGAAAGTGCTTTTATCGATTTGCTTACTATGGAGATGAATAAGGTAATCGTGGGTCAAAAACACATGATTGAGCGATTATTAATTGGACTTTTAGGCCAAGGGCATATTTTGCTTGAAGGTGTTCCGGGGTTGGCAAAAACATTGGCCATAAATACCTTGTCACAAGCCGTTCACGGTTCTTTTAGCCGAATTCAGTTTACTCCTGATTTATTGCCTGCTGATGTTGTGGGAACCATGATTTACAACATTAAAGCCAACGAATTTTCCATAAAAAAAGGACCTGTTTTCGCCAATTTCGTCCTAGCCGATGAGATCAATCGTGCTCCTGCCAAAGTGCAATCCGCATTATTGGAAGCGATGCAGGAAAAACAAGTTACTATTGGCGACACCACTTTCAAATTAGACCGGCCATTTCTAGTTTTGGCTACCCAAAATCCAATAGAACAGGAAGGAACATATCCATTGCCAGAAGCGCAAGTGGATCGTTTTATGTTGAAAACCGTGATTGATTATCCAAAAATGGATGAGGAACGCATGGTGATTCGTCAAAATTTAAAAGGAAATTACGAAAAAGTGAATGCAGTGGTTTCGGTTGAGCAAATTTTGCGCGCGCAAGAAGCGGTTCGTGAGGTGTATATGGATGAAAAAATTGAAAAATACATTCTTGACATCGTGTTCGCCACCCGTTTTCCAGAAAAATACAAATTAGCCGACTTGAAGCCCCTAATCAGTTTTGGAGCGTCGCCACGTGGAAGCATCAATCTAGCCAATGCGGCAAAATGTTATGCCTTTATCAAACGCCGTGGTTATGTAATTCCAGAAGATGTTCGCGCCGTGGTTCACGATGTATTGCGTCATAGGATTGGGCTTACTTATGAGGCTGAAGCCGAAAACATTACTTCGGTTGACATCATCAACAAAATCGTAAACGAGATTGAAGTACCTTAAAAAGATTTAAGATTTTTGACTTCTGATTTTAGATTTTAGATCTGAAATCAGCAATCGTTAATCAACAATCAGCAATTAAATGGACACAAAAGACCTCTTAAAAAAAGTACGAAAAATAGAAATCAAAACCCGAAGATTGAGCGATCACATCTTTTCGGGAGAATACCATACGTCGTTCAAAGGACGCGGAATGACTTTTAGCGAAGTGCGCCCGTATCAATATGGAGATGATATTCGTGCCATTGATTGGAACGTTACCGCACGTTACAACGAGGCACACGTAAAAGTTTTTGAGGAAGAACGCGAGTTGACGATGGTGTTGATGGTGGACATTTCGGGTTCTGAAAGTTTTGGCTCCAAAAACCAATTCAAAAAAGATATTGTTACCGAGATTGCGGCAACCATGGCTTTTTCGGCCACACAGAACAATGATAAAATTGGATTGATTTTGTTTTCTGACCAAATTGAGTTGTATATCCCGCCAAAAAAAGGACGTTCACACGTTTTGAGAATCATTCGGGAATTGATAGAATTCGAACCTAAGAGCCACAAAACAGATATTGCACAAGCTTTGAAATTCCTATCGGGAACCCAAAAAAAGAAAGCTATCGTTTTTGTTATTTCTGATTTTATGTCTGAAGATTATGAGCAAACCTTGAAAATCGCCTCTAAAAAACACGATATAACCGGCATTCGGGTGTATGACATTCGCGAAGAGAAAATGCCAAACTTGGGAATGGTTTCCATGTTGGATGCCGAAACCGGAGAAACACAATTGATCGATACGGGTTCAAAATCAGTTCGAATCAATTATGAAAAATACTATCATGAAAAAGTAAAATATTTCAAGGAAACTTTCAGCAAATCGGGTTCCGGAGTTGTAAATACTAGAGTGGACGAAAGTTATGTAACCAAGTTATTGGGGTATTTTAAATCGAGGTAAAGATTTGAGATTTCAGATTAACGATTTTTGATTTCAGATATGGTTGAAATATTGAGTTGATTTCAGATTTTCATTAAATAAAAAGAAGAATGTGAATAAACAAGAACTAGAAAATAGATTGATAGACTTCGCCGCCACAATAATAATTGTGGCTGGTAAATTTGAAAAAAACTATGCTGGAAATCACCTAGCGGGGCAAATTATTCGTTCGGGAACATCACCAGCTTTAAATTACGGAGAAGCTCAAAGTGCCGAAAGCAGCAAAGATTTCATTCATAAAATGGGAGTTTGTTTAAAAGAATTAAGAGAAAGTTTTGTTTGTTTAAAAATTATTGAAAAAGCAAATTTAACGACGGATATAAATAATTTATCTATTGCAAAAACTGAAGCTAATGAATTGATTTCAATTTTTGTATCAAGTATTAAAACCGCTAAAACAAATATGAAGTAATTTTGAAACAAAAACGATTCAACATTTTCGAGAGAAATCTGAAATCAAAAATCGTTACTCTTCAATCAAAAATCAAAAGTTTCCGAAAATAAAGAATGAAAAAATTAATATTATACTTTCTATTTTCCGCCACTGTTTTTGGCCAACAAAAACAGGTACAAACTAGTATTGACACCACCAAAAATAAAATTGGTGCCGAGTTCAAACTGACGCTAAAAACCAATGTCGATACTTTGTCAAAAGTGGTTTTTCCGAATGTAAAAAACTTTGGCGCTCTTGAAGTAATTCAATCGTATCCCATTGACACCATCAAAAAAAACGACCGTTACGAATTGGTCAAAAAATACGGTTTGGCCCAATTTGATTCGGGAAAATACACGATTCCAAGCGTAAGAATTCTCATTAACAGCAAAGCATTTTTATCAGATTCACTTAGAGTTGAAGTGGTAAATGTGGAAGTGGACACCCTGAAACAAAAAATGTACGACATCAAGGATATCGCTCCTGCCGATAATTCCATTGGCGATTGGTGGAAATGGCTTTTGGTTTTATTGATAATTGCAGGCCTTGGTGCTTTGGCATATTGGTATGTAAAAAAACACAAAGAAAAAAAGGAAGAAGGGGAAATCTATAAAACTCCTATAGAAAAAGCAACCAATTTGCTTAACACATTAGAAAAGAAAGAACT
>Ga0214919_10000248_pt1 | contig 91117 bp, 69 predicted proteins | sample LL1503_MetaG_FD_177994 | JGI IMG/M metagenome (GOLD analysis project Ga0214919, IMG submission 177994) | Freshwater microbial communities from Lake Lanier, Atlanta, Georgia, United States - LL-1503 | ecosystem: Environmental > Aquatic > Freshwater > Lake | place: USA: Georgia | collected...
TTAATTATTGAAATTCGCGATCTAAATTGAAACTTTTCGCATAAAAATTCAAAAAAATGAGCCTTTTTTGCCTCTATAAATTTTTTTGTTTTTATCGCGCTAAATTTCTGCAGTTTTCAACGGGGCCATAGAGGGCGAATACAAGATTCGCCCCTACCCTGAGACCGTACAATTCAAAATTTTTCAAGCAAAACTTAAGGCTAATTGGAAGGGCGTGGAAGTCCGTGTGCCGTTTTTAGATTTAGATTTAGTCAAAACAGCTTTTAGTTTTCCAGATAATTTTAAAATGCATAAAGGTACTCCTAAAGGTTTGTTAAAAGACGCCATGAGTCCCTATTTATCTCAAAAATTATTGCATCGGGAAAAAACAGGCTTTGCTGCGCCCCTAAGACAATGGCTGCGAGGGGATTTAAAAAATTTGATTAGAGAAATTTTTGAGTCACCCCAAACCCAATCCAGAGGAATTTTTAATACTGGGAATATTTTGAAATTATTAGATCAAGAATTAAAAGGCCGAGTAGACGCGAGTTATGTTTTATTTTCGGCGTTGTGCGTAGAGCTCTGGTGTCGAAAATTTATAGATTCTTAGTTTTTATAATTTATGGGTTTTATTTGATTTTCTCATAAAAAACGTCAATAATGCCGTTATTAATCAAATAATTTATGTCGTAAATTACATTTATTAGTATTAAACAGTGTTTTTTAGGATTTTTATGAACCGATTTTTGATGCAAGCCTTATCAACCTGGAAAGATCGTCCGGGCAGAAAGCCCTTATTAGTGAAAGGGGCGCGCCAGGTTGGAAAAACTTATCTTTTAAAAGCTTTTGGAGAGACAGCTTTTCCAGCGTGTCATTACATTAATTTTGAGCGAGATAATTTATCCAAAATATTTGAAGCAGATTTTAATCCCAGCAGAATTTTAACGGAGCTGAGTTTTTATTTAGGAAGATCGATTAATACACAGACAGATTTTTTGATTCTGGATGAAATTCAAGCCTGTCCTAAAGCGCTGAACAGTTTGAAATATTTTCATGAAGAAAAACCTGAATTGGCGATTGCAGCGGCAGGGTCTCTTTTGGGGGTTGCCTTATCTGACGAATCCTTTCCTGTTGGAAAAGTGGATTATTTATTTTTATCGCCCATGACTTTTTTTGAATTTTTATTAGGCATTGGGGAGCAGGCTCTTTATGACTATGTCCAGTCTTTAAAAAAGAATCCCAAGATGAGTAGCCTGATAGCGCATGAAAAACTTTGGGAGAAATTAAAACATTATTTTATTGTTGGTGGGCTTCCTGCCGTTGTTTCTATTTACGCGCAGCATCAAAAAGAAGATTTATTTATGGCTTTTGAAAAAGTCCGTGAATGCCAAGCGGCGCTCATTCGAGATTATTCTGCGGATATGGCCAAGCATGCAGGGAAAGTAAATGCGATGCACTTAGATCGCGTGTGGCACTCTGTCGCATCCCAGCTTTCTAAGACGCAAGAGGGCGCAACCCAGCGTTTTAGATTTAAAGACATTGTTCATGGTGTTGATAGATACGCTCGATTAGCCAATGTAATTGACTGGTTATTAAACGCGGGATTAATTTTAAAAAGCGATATTGTCAAAACCATAGAGAGACCCTTGTCTGCTTATACCCAAGAAGGGCAGTTTAAATTATTTATATTTGATATTGGGTTGTTAGGCGCCATGAGTGGTTTAGCACCCAAAGATTTATTAGATCAATCTTATGGGACGTATAAAGGCTATTTTGCAGAGAATTTTATAGCCCAAAATTTGTTTATTTATGGGCCTTTATTTACCTGGCAAGAAGGCACGGCAGAAATTGAATTTGTGCAGGAAAAAAACGGTGCGGTCATTCCCATTGAAGTAAAATCTGCCTGGAGTACCCATGCTAAAAGCTTGTCGATTTTTGTAAAAAAATATGCGCCGCCTTATCAAATAATTTATAGCGCTAAAAATATTGAGTTAAATCAAAAGTCTCATACGCAGTATTTGCCTTTGTATTTAGCAGAATTGGAATAAATCAATCTTGAATGACTTAGCCATAAAGATGCCAAGGCTGCGGAGTGTTTATTCTGAAAGAGAACCAGTAAATTAATGGCTATTAATTCTTAGCGCTAAATTTTTTAAACAACATGTCTACCCATCTAACACCAGCAAAAAAAACAGCCTTGATTACAGGCGCCACCGGATTTATCGGCCAGCACCTAGTGCGTTATTTATTAGATCAAGGTTTTATTGTCAGAGGCTTAGTGAGAAATACTGAGAATGACTTTGTAAAACAATATCCCCAAGTTGAATGGAAAAAAGGCGACTTAACTCAGCCCAGTAGTTTGCTTAATCTTTGCGAGGGTGTTGATCATGTATTTCACTTGGCAGGCTTTGCCCATGCCAGTGATGATGGCAGCGCTGAATTTGATTCCATGCATGAACAAATTAATTTTCAGGGGACTATTAATTTATTAAGCGAAGTGGTGAAAGCAGAAGCAAAAGTAAAAGTACGAAGCTTTGTTTTTTTAAGCTCTGTGAAAGCCGGTTCTGATAGTTCCCATTGTATTGATGAAACCAGCCCAGAAAGTAGAGAGAGCCCATCGACGGTGTATGGATTAGCTAAGCGCAAAGCTGAACAGAGTGTATTAAAAATTTGCGAAGAAAATAATATTTCAGGGGTAGTCTTGCGACCTGCTTTAGTTTACGGGGTGGGTATGAAAGGCAATTTGCGAATGATGCTTCATAGTATTGAGAAAAAAAGATTCCCCCCTTTGCCGAGTTATCCTAATAAAAGATCTTTAATTTCTGCACAAGATTTATGTCGTGCGGCGGTATTAGCCAGTAATGCTGAAAATTTATCTCAAAGAATTTTTATCGTGACGGATGGAATGATTTATTCGACAGCAGAGATTGAATCTTTAATGCGTCTAGCTTTAGGTCAAAAAAAACCAACTTGGCATTTGCCCTTATGGGCTTTTAGAGTCTTAGCCCTTGCTGGAGATTTGGGTGAGAAAGTGCTGAGAAAGCCACTGCCTATGAGCACAAAAATTTTTAATAAATTATTTGGAAATGCCTGGTATCAGTCGAAATATATTCAGGCAGAGCTTAAGTTTGTGCCTGAATATAGTTTGGGGAAAATTTTGCCAGAAATTATAAAAGAGAAAGTATAAACATGATGATATGGGTTGGGTTGGCTTGTTTTATATCCGCGTTTTTTTTGACTTATGGGGTGCGATATTTTGCCCGTCAAAAGCAAATTATGGATACCCCGAATCATCGAAGTCTGCATAAAATTCCCACGCCTCGTGGTGGAGGTTTAGCGTTTGTGCTTGTTTTTTACGCAGCGCTTTTTATTTTGTGGCTGGTGCATGCTGTTTCTTTTCTGACTTTCATGGCTTTTCTAGGTGGTATTTTAGTGGCCTTGGTGGGCTATTTAGATGATTTAATTGGTTTGAAAAGCAAGTGGAGATTTCTGGCGCATATCCTAGCGTCTGTTTGGGGGATCGCCTGGCTTCATGGGGTCCTGTTTTTAACACTAGGGTCTAGTTATTTCTATGCGCCCGTCCTGCTTACTTTGGGAGCAGTGTGGCTCAGTACCTGGTTGATTAATTTATATAACTTTATGGACGGCATTGATGGCCTGGCAGGGATGGAAGCTGTGTTTCTTGCAGGGGCTGCCGGGGTTTTTTTATTTTTTACTGGAGCTCAAGAATCAGCTTTAATTTGTATGATCTTAGCCGCGAGTGTACTGGGATTTTTAATATGGAACTGGTCTCCTGCTTCTATCTTTATGGGTGATATTGGCAGTGGTTTCCTAGGTTATATTTTTGCCATCTTGATTTGGCTGACTAATAAGCAACATACACTTCCAGTAGCCGCTTGGCTGATTTTACTGGGCGTGTTTCTAGGAGATGCCACTTGTACTTTGATTTATCGCATGATCCAGAAAAAACGTTGGCAAGAGGCTCATCGTGAGCATGCTTATCAACGCCTGACTTTGTCGGGTTATTCGCATCAAAAAGTTGTTTTAGGGGTCTTGGGATTTAATATTTTTTTACTTTTGCCTTTAGCCTTTTTTTATTTACATATTTATATTTGGGCAATGGCCTTATTGTATTTATTAGGGGTGCTTTTTATGATCTGGGGCGCATGGTTTTTTATAGTTTATAAATTCCAGGCGAAATAAAAACAGTAGGAATACCCTGATATTTAAGATGTTTAGGCGTCTTGCTGGTCAATCTAATATTTCTCAATATTCCCGAATATTCCCCAGTAATAAAAAAGGACGCCCATGAGTTGGTTTAATTATTTAAAAAAATATTCAGCCTCTGTTGTGTTTATTTATGATTTGGGTGCCGTTGTCGTTGCTTGGTTTGCCGCTTTATCTTTTTTTTATTATGTCTCTGGCAGCGCGCTATTTCCGCCAAGTGTATTGCTTGCATTAGTTATTGTTGCTGCCGTGCATGCCTGTTTTTATTGGGCCTATAAAACTTATCGGCCTTTATGGCGATTTTCTTCAGCTAAAGAACTCATCCGATTAAGCAAAGCCGTTTTTTTTGCGTGGCTGGTGAATCTGGGTATTTTTTTCGTATGTAAAAAAATTCTTCCAGTGCCTGTGAATATTATATTGCTCTATCCCGTTCTTATGTTTTTAACTCAATGCTCTGCGCGTTTGTTTATTCGGCATGTTAATAATCAATCTCGATCGGTGATTAACTCTGATGCAAAGCGTGTTTTATTAATTGGAGCTGGAAGAGGGGCGGAGCTTTTTTTGCGAGATATCGCCCGATGGGCGCATAACCCTTATGCCATTATTGCAAGTCTCGATGATGATCTGACTTTAAAAGGCAAAGAGATTCGAGGCGTGCCTATTTTAGGGGATACAAAGCAGCTCGCGGACTGCTTGGCTAAGCAAAAAATTGATCTTGTGATTATTGCGATTCCTTCTATTCGCGGCGCTCAAGTCGCGCGAATATTGCAGCTTTGCGCTGTCTCTAAAACTCCCGTTCGTGTTTTGCCGTCTCTCTCTGAAATTGCGCAAGGAGAGGTGTGTATTGTCCCTCGCGAAGTATCACTCGAAGATTTATTGGGAAGAGACCCTGTCAAACTAGATCATGCCTGTGTCAGTCATTTATTAAAAAATCAGGTGGTATTAGTGACGGGGGGTGCGGGTTCTATTGGTTCTGAACTTTGCCGGCAAATTCTTCAGTTTTCTCCAGCGCAATTAATTATTGCGGATCGTTCAGAGTTTAATTTATATGAAATAGAGCGAGAGCTTCAGGGGCAAGGGCACTGCAATTTACAGACGGTGCTTCTAGATGTTTTAGATTTACCAGGCGTGCGTTTAGTTTTAGCGCGCCATAAACCTACGGTTGTTTTTCATGCGGCTGCTTATAAGCATGTGCCCATTTTAGAGTCTCAAATTCGTCAGGCCATTCGAAATAATGTTCTGGGGACGCGAATACTGGCGCAAGCTTGTAGTGCGATGGGTGTCAAAAGCTTTATTTTAATCTCCAGTGATAAAGCCGTGAACCCTTGCAATATCATGGGTGCGACGAAAAGACTCTCAGAAATTTTTTGTCAAGCTTATAGCCGTCAAGTGGACATGGCTTTGATTACTGTCCGGTTTGGCAATGTGATTGGTTCGGCGGGTAGTGTGATTCCTTTATTTAAAGAACAGCTGGCACAAGGTGGGCCCATTACGGTGACGCATCCAGAGGTCAAGCGTTACTTTATGACCATCCCTGAAGCGGTCCAGTTAGTTTTACAAGCGGGGGCCTTGGGGAGTGGTGGTGAAATTTTTGTTTTAGATATGGGTGAGCCGGTTAATATTAGTCAGCTTGCTCGGCAATTAATCCAGTTATCAGGCAAGACTTTAGAAGATGTCCCCATTGTCTATACAGGCTTAAGACCGGGTGAAAAAATGTTCGAAGAATTATTTTATGACCAGGAACTTTTGTGTCCGACCAGTCAAGGTAAAATTTTTAAAGCCAATGTCACGCCGGCTTCCTGGGATTTGATAACCAACGTATTTTTGAAATTTGAAGAAGCGTGCCAAGCTTGTGATGAGCAAAAATTAAGAGAAGCAATATCTGAGCTGCTGGGCGATGAGTACAAAGAACCCGTATTACAAGACCTAGTAAAACCAGAAGCTAAAGAATTAAAAAAACTCAAAGAATTAGAGGCCTTTGTGTGAGTGAGAAAGCTCAAAGGCGCATCTTAATTTTAAGTTTTTATTATCCCCCGGATCTATGTGCGGGGTCTTTTCGTATTGAGGCATTCATTAAAGCGCTTTTACCGATGGCTGAAGCGCAGAATTTTACTATTGATGTGATGACCACTCAGCCTAATCGTTATCATGATTTCCACTTAGCAGCGCCTACTTGTGAAAATCATGCTCGTTTGACTATTCATCGCATCACGCTTCCAGAGCATCACAGTGGTTTTATAGATCAAGCGAAAGCGTTTTCTCGCTATTTTTTTGAAGCTCAAAAATTAGTCAAAGAAAAAAATTATGATCTGGTGTATGCCACTTCTTCTCGATTATTTACTGCTTTTTTAGGCGCGCGTCTAAGTCAAAAAAAGAAGGCTAAATTGTTTCTAGATATGCGGGATATTTTTACTGAGACCATGGAAGATATTTTGAAATTTCCGTTTTGCCTGGCCTTGCCTATTTTTAAATGGATCGAGCGATATACGCTAAAAAAAGCAAACGCTTTAAATTTAGTTTCTCCAGGTTTTTCCAGTTATTTTCAGGGAAAGATAAATCCCAATTGCAGTCTTTATTTTATTTCCAATGGCATCGATGCTTGTTTTGAAGATATAAATTTTTCTTCAAATCAAATAGAAAAAGCAGAAAAAAATAATATCAAAAAACGCATTGTGTATGCGGGCAATTTTGGAGAAGGACAGGGTTTAGAAAAAATTATCCCTGAATTAGCCCAGGCCAGTTTAGGTCGAGCAGAGTTTTATCTGATCGGATCTGGAGGCAAGCTTGAAATACTGAAAGCCGCTTGCAAGACTTTTTCTAATGTTTTTTTTCTGGCTCCTGTGAGTAGGGAAGAATTAATTAAGCATTATAAAAAAGCCGATATTTTATTTTTGCATTTGAATCAACATCCCGCCTTTCGGCGTGTTTTACCTTCAAAAATTTTTGAGTACGCCATAACAGGCAAGCCGATTCTTGCTGGGCTTCTTGGATATTCTGCGGAGTTTATGAGTCAGCAGGTGAGGGGTACGTATTTGTTTTCGTCTTGTGATATTTCTCAAGCTTTAGCCCAGTTAGAGCGGGTTTTATCAGATGAGAAAACAAGCTATGACCGGTCGGATTTTTGTAAAAAATTTAATCGAAAAGATTTAATGCAAGAACTGGCGAGCCATGTGGTTTCTTTGCTTAACTCGCCGAAATCTCAAATTGATTAATAGCCCCGTTCCATTTTGAACAAAGAGAATAATTGGGTTTTTCCAGGTTCATCGAATCATAAAAATAAGTTTTATAACTCTGCCAATTTTGATTGGATTTAAATAAAACAGCGGCTCCAGTTTTTAAGTTAATTAAAGAATCTTGAGAATTAAAAATACAGCTGGGATCTAAATGTAAAAAAGATTGGGCGCTTAGATAATTCCCAAAAATCTGATCGGTAATTAATAATTTTTTTTCTGTGAGTATAAAAGTACGCTCATGGATAATATTTTGATTGTCATAACCATTGTGAGCGGCAACTATTTTTATTTCTGAGGCGTCTCCAGGGTTTTGATTATTTTTTATATTTAATTTAATAATTTTTGCTTTTTTACCCACTCGAAACTTAGACCAGATATCTGAAGAATTAGTGTGATTAATCTGAACTGTATTATGAGCTGGAGTCGATCTCTGAAAAGCTCTTAAATCTAAATCATGGTAAGTAGACGTCCCTGAATTAACAAACACTCTCTGACCCCATAAAGACAATTCAAAAGACAGACTTTCAGCGTGGGCATGGCCTGGAATATACCGAGGGCCAGTGTTTCCAACATCTATTAAACAGACCAGATTATCTTGCGTCAGCCTGATAAAGCCGCTGTTTTTAAGATGTTCTAGAGGGGCCAGATTGAGCGCAGAAGGACTTAAAAAAATATTTAAACTTTCCGCATAGTTTTTTAAAAAATTAAAATTCGGCGCGATATTAAAACAGCTGTCATTAAAAAAACTTATTTCGCCATCCGGATGACTCATGATGTTTAACCAGCGGAGCATTTTTAAAATAGTTTTTTCTAGGGGTAAGGGATAAGTCTCTCCAGCGATTTTTTCGAGAGTTTTTAAATGCAAAAGTCGAAATAAAATCACACAGTGGTACATAGGGCTGCGCTCAAAATGCCCACCGTCTTCGAGAATTTGCTCTGGAATTTGTTGTTTTAGAATTTTTAATCCCAGATTTTTAAATTTTAAATTTTTAAAATAAGTGCCTGCAAAAACCAGCGCAATACCATTTTCGAAATAATGATTGCCTAGAAGATGAGTCTCAAGATTTTGTGATAAATAAGCCGCCTGGGTGAACAAACTTTTATTTTGCGTATCTGACAGTGGATTATTTTTTAAAGCCCATAAGATCCAGTGCGTGATTCTTAGGGAGCAAGGATAAGGATCCCAAGCGATTTTTGAGCCCATAGGATGCTGGTCAATCCAAGAATCTAGTAAGGCTTTTGCGATTTTTTGATCCGCTGAAAAATCAGAATGTAAGTATTCAAAATAATGAAAATGATAAAGCCAGAGGGGGTCTTGATGATTGGGGCTTTTCCAGGGCTGATTTAAATCAAAAACATTGATTTTATTAATTAAACAAAGTGAATGATCTAAAAAATAAGGCCCGCCCCAGCTGGGAATATAAATATTTTGATGCTTAGTAATCATGATATTAAAAAAAGTGGGGGGGGTGATTTTTGTAGATTTTATTTTTAATTTTTTGTGAATAATTTTTTTTAAAATTATTTTAATCCGAGAAGTAATTTGAATAAATTTTAAATCAGAAAGCGTGTGCCAGAGGCGGAGTAGATTCATGAGCCTTGCTTTTTTATAGGGTGAAAATGTGTTTGCGAAGTTTAAGAAGTTAGAGCGAGCAGGGCTAGTGGAGAGCGTCTTGATAGGGGTTGTTTTTTATTTTTAGCGATATTTTAAATGGCAGTGGAGTAGAGGTAATAAAAATAATAATAGTTAATATATTGACCATAAATTGATATTTATGGTTATTTAACGTAGCATTATATTTAATTTTATTGATTTAAAAATAGCTGGTTTCAACATGAGCAAAGAAAAAGCGGCCCCTTTAATGCCTTCTTTACAGCGTCTGTTTAATAGCTTGGGCGAAAACATCCGCCTGGCCCGTTTGCGACGTGGGTTTTCAGCCATGGTGGTTTCAGAGCGAGCAGATATTTCCAGAAATACACTGAGATCTATTGAAAATGGAGATCCAAGTGTGGCGTTTGGAGCTTATGCTCGGGTGTTACTTTGTTTAAATCTTGAAAAGGATTTAAGTCTTTTAGCTTCTGATGATGAGCTGGGTCGTAAGCTTCAAGATGCAGCTTTACCTTTAAGAGCAAGAGCGCCCAAAGTGGGGAAAAAAACCTCATGAAAAAGATTCAAGTGTATGCCAGCTGGGATGGGCTTATAGAGCCTGTTTTAATGGGAAATTTACAAGTGGGTCTTAGTCGTGGAAAAGAAATTTTTTCTTTTGAATATGATTTAGATTGGTTAAAAAATCAGGCTTTGATTTATCCCATTGACCCGGCTTTGCAATTATTTTCTGGGGTGCAATATTCCCCACAAGGGCAGGAAAATTTTGGCGTATTTTTAGATTCAGCGCCTGATCGATGGGGTCGTTTTTTGATGGACCGTCGAGAAGCGCAACAGGCGCGAGAAGAAAATAAAAAAGCACGAAAATTATTAGTTTCTGATTATTTATTGGGCGTTTTTGATGCCCATCGTTTAGGCGCTTTAAGATTTAAAACTGAAAGTAATGGACCATTTTTAGACAACAATGTTAATTATGCTTCACCGCCTTGGGCTTCTTTAAGAGAGCTGGAGCAGGCCAGTTTTTCTCTGGAACAAGAGGATGCAGAAGAGCATAAAAATTATTCCAAATGGCTCAAGATGCTCATTGCTCCAGGGGGTTCTTTGGGAGGTGCCCGTCCTAAAGCGAGTGTGATCGATGGGCGGGGAAATTTATGGATTGCAAAGTTTCCCAGTCGGCAGGATGAGTTTGATATTGGAGCCTGGGAGATGGTCGCCCATCGATTGGCACAGCACGCGAAAATTAACGTGCCTGAGGCGAAATTAGAAAGATTTTGCAGCACCCAACATACTTTTTTGAGCAAGCGTTTTGATCGAATAGCACATCAGCGCTTGCACTTTGCTTCGGCAATGACTTTGTTACAGCGAACTGATGGTGACGATGCCTCTAGCGGTGTCAGTTATTTAGAGCTCGCAGAATTCATTAGTCGACAAGGGTCCAGGCCAGATCAAGATTTAAAAGAGCTGTGGCGCAGAATTGTATTTTCTATGTTTATTTCTAATACGGATGATCATTTGAGAAATCATGGGTTTATTTTAGGGCCAAGAGGCTGGGCCTTATCTCCTGCTTTTGATATTAATCCTAATCCCCATGGTGATGGTTTGAAGCTGAATATTTCAGAGCTTGATAACGCGCAAGATTTAAATCTAGCTCAAGAAGTTGCCCCTTATTTTCGTCTCAAGCCAGAGGAGGCGCGTGGGATCATTCAGGAAATTGGCAAAGCGGTGAAGCTTTGGCAAAAAGAGGCGGCCGCCTTAGGTCTAACAAAGAAAGAGCAGGAGAGGATGTCAGAGGCGTTTCGAGTAGCGGAGCGTAGTAAATAGTGAATTCAAATCAGATAGAAATTTAATCTCTAAAAAACTTCCCCATATTTAAAACCCTTGGAAAATAGCCAAAATCCAAAAGATCTTCTGAACACTCGCCGAAATAAATTAAAACAGGAATAGCGGCACTATTTCTGGGAATTTTTAATTTTTTAATTTTAGATTTCACTTCTTCGATCACGGAGATACCTAAAGTTTGAGTGCTTAACTTTATTTCACAGATATAAAAAAGACCCAGTTGAGTTTGAATCAGAAAATCAATTTGACAGGCTTCTTGCTTGGCTGTTTTTCTCTGGAAATAGGGGCTGGCAAAGACAATATCTTGCTCATGAAGCCCTAAAAACTCATAGATTATCTTACGATTATGGAGCACAAGATTTTCAAATTGCAGGCCTAAAAGACTGGAAAAGCCTTTGAATGATGAGAGCGCTGTATTTTCAAAAAGATTATTTTGAATCTTATGGGTATTAGGTTCGATGTATTTCAAATAAAATCTTAAATAATTATCTTTCAGGCGATAATTTTTGAATTTTTGCGGCTGTCCTGTTTTAAAAGACCAGTTTTGATCCATCGCTAAAAAGCCCGCAAGAACCAAATCTTCCAGGTATTCCGTAAGAACACCGCCGCTGGCATAAGCTTCTTTTTCAGCAATTTCTTGATAAGACAAGCGCCCTGAAATTAAGACGCGAACAATGCTGGAATAAGCGTCTGAACGCCTGACAAATAAATCATGAAAAATGCGCTCAAACTCAGTGACTAAGACCCCATTTTTAGAAAAACAGGTATGCATAATGGTTTGATTAGCAGATTTTCCTTTGGCTAAAAGTTCGATATACCAGGGCACTCCCCCGGTAATAGAAAGCACCATCATTTTTTCAAACATCGAGCCTATAAAACCCTGGGTGTCTAAAAGTTCTAAAGATTCCTGAAGAGAGAGCTCTTCTAAAGTCATTGTTTCAGTCAGACGCCCAAAAAATCCTTTGCTGCTGATAATATTTTTTTCAATCCAGCTGGAGACAGAGCCGCAAAGAATAAAAACAAGTTGTTTTTTTTCTGAAAAATAATCATCCCAAGCTGATTTTAATTTAGGTAAAAAAGTGGGGTCATCGAGGGCCATCCAAGAAATTTCATCGAATAAAATCACCGTGCTTTTTTTAGAGATTTCCTGATCAAGAATCATAAAAAGATTGTTCCAGTCACTGGCATCAGGTTTTGGTATGCGAGTTTGCTCGCATAATTGTTTAACAAAATGATCTCTTTGATCTTGCGCAGTGAGATTTTCTTCAGGGGCTAGGCCTGAAAAGTTTAAAAAGATTTTTCCCTTGCCAAACTCTTTGGCTAAGCGGCTTTTGCCAATCCGCCTGCGGCCTTTTAGTGCAATAAGAGACGATTTTTTTTGACTAGCCAGCTCTTCTAGTCGAGCTAATTCTTTCGCTCTTCCAATAAATTTTTCAGATTTTTCTTCAGATTTTCCCATATTTTTTATCTTGCGCCAAAATGGTTATTTCCAATTTTGCGAAAGTTTACCATGGCTTAATATCTTTCGCCAGAATTAAATAAGACGATTTTGCGAAAGTTTTAAAGCTGGGATGTCAGAGGCTTTTAGGCTCCTGTTTTACTCAGCCTTAATCAGCCCATTACTTGAATTTTTAATTAAGTATTTAAAAAAAAATAAAAAAATCCTGTGAGTACTGGACATGAAAACTGCACTTAGGGTAACGTCCGCCGGTTTTGAAAAAGCGGACGTAAACAGCAGATAATTTATTTTTAAATAGACCGATCACTGTTTATTTTTTTATTTAATTTTTATTTATTTTAATAGGGGAACTTCAATGGAAAAATCACAAGATTTAAATCACTCAGCTCAACAGGCTCCAGCTCAAAATCAAGTTCAAAATACCCAGGCATGGGTGGCACCGAAGTGTGTGGTGTTGGGGGTTGGGTTGACCATGGGTGGCCCAATTGGAAGAAGTGATGGTGCCGGTTCATATAGTTAAGTTTAAAGCAGAAGATGTTTGCGTGTTGTTTAACCTCAAAAAAAAGTAACTCTTGTATCAGTTCTAAAAAGCTTGGCGAGGGGGTATTTACTTTGCCAGGCTTGGATTTCTGCTATGACCTACATGCTTCTTTTTTGCAATATTCTTTCTTTGATGGCTATTTTTTAGTCATGGTGGGGTCTGTATTTAATGCAGACCTGCTTCTTTCCCAGAGACAAGCCAATTTTTCTGGGGCCCTCTTAGAAAAAATTATTAAATTAAAATTTTTATATCAGTCAGCGCTAGCAAAGGTCTTAAGAGGAGACTTTGTCCTTGCGCTTGTTAATACCCAGACGTTCCATGTTGAGCTCATTAAATCTCCTTTTAGCTCGAAGAATTTCTATTACAACTATTCCAATTCTGAATTTTCTTTCTCCAGCTCTTTGCCTCAATTAAAAAATAGTTCTTTAACTACTTATCGGATTGATCCAGAAAAAATCATTGATTCTTTGTCTAAACATTATCGACTCTCTGATCGTTCTTTTTATTTGGGCATTTCTCAGCTCGAAAGTGGGCAAGTTGTGGAGTGGTCTCCAGAAAAAACATTAAAAAAACATATTTCTTGGTCTGCAAAAAATATTAATTTCCCATCGATTGGAAAAAACTATGCAGAGGGCTTAAGAGAGAAGCTTTCATTGTCGGTGGATCATCGTTTAAATTGTAATACAAAAGTTTTTTGTGAAATTAGTGGAGGTTTGGATTCAACCTCTGTTGCAGGTTTTTTAGCGCAAAAAATTCCAGATTTGACGGGTTTGAGTGATTTTACAATGCCTGGAAATTCTTTTGGTGTTCATAGTAATCAGCAGGCTAATTCAAGATTTATTTTGGATTTTGAGCGGATGTATCCCCAATCAAAAATCTTTCGTTTTGATGGATCTCAATCTAAAAAAACATACTCAGAGATCACACGATTCTGTTTTGAGCATTCAGCTGGCCCAGAGCACAGCCCTGGAAATTTATTATGGATTTTGTCTTTTTATGAATTAGCCCGTCAAGCAGGAGCCAAACAGCTTTTTGGGGGGGCTTTTGGGGACTTGGGTTGTTCGTTTAGATTAAGTAATAAAACGCGTGTGAGTAAAATTAAGGAGTTACTGAAATATTATTTTTTTAAAAAATTAGATGCTACAAGTCATCATATTTTGCTGAATCAGAAAGTGTTTAAACAGCTTCCAAAAGATCCAAAGATGGATTTAATCAATATGAATAACTTGTCAGAAAGACGCATGGCTTCATTGGATTGGCTCAGACAATACCACGCAGCAGCAACCAGTATTTCTAATGCAGCAATGAATTGTTTTGATGTCGAGTGGTGTGACCCCACAGCAGATTTGGATTTAATTGAGTACTGCTTAACTATTCCAGTAGAGGCCTATCAGCATCAGGGTATTAACCGCTATGTGATGAGAGAGGCTATTAAAGATATTGTCCCTGAAAGTGTTCGCTGGAACCAAGTGAAGGGGGTGCAGAGTCCTTATTGGTTTGTGCCTTTAAAAAAAGAATTGTCTTATTACAAGTCTTTATTTTCTAAATTTTATAAAAACGATTTGATTGTCAAAATTATAAACATTCCAAAATTACAGAGTCTCTTGGCTGAGTTTGAGTATCTATCCGTCCATAAATTATCGTTTCGTCATGCAGGGCCCATGCTGCATGCGTTACACGTCTGTGAGTGGATTATTTTGCATGATGAATGAGATTGCTAAGAAAATTATGACGAAGGAATAGTAATAGGGACATAGGTCGTCGTAGTAATATTTTGGAATGTGCCTGCTTGTTGTAAAACTAATGAAGCTTGCGTTGCAGTGGTGGGAAAGCTGCCTTTGGAAAGTGTGAAGCTTGATGAATAAGTTTGTCCACACACCGGGCTTGCGATCCACTGAGTTAGTCGAGTGAGTGGGGCGCTATTTCCAGCCGTATACAGCTGAGAAACGGCTAAGAAACCAGCTGGAGGTGTTGCGATTGAGTTGCAACTTAAAGTCCAGCTTAACGTATAAGAAGAGCTTGTTGGCGTGCCAGATAAAGCAACCTGACTTAATGCGATTTGAAGCACCGGCGGCAAACCCGCCCCTTCTGCCGCCGCTTCTGTGCTCGCTAAAACACTACCGTTTTGATCTAAAGCCTGGACTTCTAATTTGTAATTTCCGCCAGGGGCATTGGGAATACTAATAGGGCTGGTTGGACTAGTTCCAGTGGCAATAATTTGTCCAATGGCGTCTATGAGATTGGCCCTGTAATTAGAAATACTGGGAATTGGGCCCTTGGGATAAGTCGCTGTATTAAATAAAACGGTCGCTGTGCCTAAATTATTTCCAGAGCCAGGATTTAGGGTGTAATAACCAGCTGGCAAAGTAATAAAAAGTTTAGAAGCTGGAATAGAAGCCTGAGTGGGAATGGTCCCTGTACTGGAGCCAATCCATTGGTTCGCAAATTGATTTAAATAAGCATCCCAAAAGCTAATTTGAGGCTTTTGGCCATTGACTAGGCCATCTGGGATTTCTGGGAAGAAACCTTGAGCATCTTTTTTCGGAGAGTCTGTATTGTATTTCGATGCACCATCCCAAAAACCGTAGGGCGTGAAGGGGTAGAAGGTAAGTCCTGCGAATACAGATGATGTATTTCCCCCAATCAGAGCGTATTGCAGGGAAGTGAAAAATTTTGAGGCGTAAGATCCAATAGAGGCACTGTAAGGGTTGGGATAACTCACACAGTCAGGAATTGTGGCTCCTAAACTTCCATCAGGATTTTCAGCCTGACAAGCGTGTTTATTTTCATAAATCATAAAAGGTTGAAAATTCACAGGAGGGCTGGTGTCATCCGCATTGCTTGAATTCAAAAATAAATTGTCAGTGGGATTAGAGCTCGAGAAATCAATATTATAAAGATTGCTATGATCCCAAATCTGACTTGAGCCACCTGCGGAAATGACCGGTTGCACAGGAATATTGGGATAAGTCGTACCAAGGTTCTTGTTGAGGCTGCTATAAAAAGGATGGGGGCCAAAGAGTTCGGTAAAATAAAGGCCGCCTTCGCCAGAGATCACCGTGTTCCAGTTGGTACCATCATTGGCGCTAGATGGGATGGGATCAAACAACAAGCTGGAGCCATAAGTGCTACCGTTTGCGCTGGAATTATAGGGGAGATCTGCAGGGCAAGCCCAAGTACCAAAACCATCACAGAGATCATAAATCTGTGGTCCAAAAATAAAAGTTGGCAGATTAGCATTGGCATTCAGCGTATTTAATAAAGTTCCAAAGATCGTGCCATTTTGATTTTCGTTTAAACCATTGGGTCCTCGAGAGACCATAATAAATTTAGGACTGCTAGGGCTGCTGGCGCCCATAGCGCTTTGCAAAGCGGTATAAAAATCAGCAGCACTCTGGGGGTCTGCATTTTTAGAGTTGCTTAAATCAGGACTTTCAATATCAAAACCAAGGCCACTGATAGGGCTCGCTGTGTTAGCTGCTGGTGGCCTTGGTAGGTCTTTAGGGTACTGGAAAACATCTTGACATTTTGTGGGGCCGCTAAATCCATTCGAGAATGAAGAAGGGGGGGTGGCATCGGAATTAACAATACAGGCCAATGAATAGGCTAAAGACTTAAGCTGGTCAGCGGATAGGCTTTCTAAATTGGCGTCACCTGAAGCAGAAATAGTAGGAATAATGTAATAGCCCGGCACTGAGGCTGTATTTAATACTGTATTTAATTCAGAGACTGCTTGATAACCTGATTCTGCTTGGGGGCTTGAATAGGTCAGGCCTGCGGATCTTGTGCAAAAAACAACATCAGCGCTAGCGCCATCATCACAGCCACCGACGGTAAAAATAGTTTTGCTAATAGGGGGCGCTGGTAAATTTAAACTGACAGAATCCAAATAAATAAATTTTATTTTTGCGCGGTCAGCACTGGCTGGAATCTGAGCATTGATATTTTTAATGATGTCAGTCCACAACTCAGGGCATTTCCCTGTGGGATTAGTAGAAGTATCTGTCGAACAATGGCCGTTAGCATTCCAGGCATAGAAAAAAACACCACTGCCAATCGCTTGAGCAGGAGGGGCGTCTGCAAAAACAGTGCTGGAGCTACTAGCCAGTAAAAATAAAATAGAAGAAATAAGAGCGGGAGTGGATTTGAATTTCATAGTTTAAGTCTTTTTATAGGGGATTATTTCAGGCGCTCGAGACTAGAAGAATATGGGCTGTTTTCAATTAGATTTTTATCTCAGATTTTTATATTAAATTTTTGTGCACAAAAAAAAGCCCTCGGGGGAGGGCAAATTAATCTCAAATTATTTTTTAGTAATCATCAAGAAGGAATGGTAATGGCAACGTATTGAGGAGGCGCAATATTTTGGAATGTGCCTGCTTGTTGTAAAGCCAATGAAGCTTGCGTTGCCGTGCTTGGTAAGGTGCCTTTAGAAGCTGAGAAAGTGGACTGATAAGTTTGCCCACACACTGGGCTTGCAATCCATTGGGTTAGTCGGCTGAGTGGGGAGTTGTTTCCAGAAACATAAAGTTGAGAAACAGCTAAGAAACCTGGTGGAAGTGTTGCGCTGGAGCTGCAATTTAAAGTCCAACTTAAAGTATAAGAAGTGCTTGTTGGCGAGCCAGATACAGCAACACTCGTTAAGCCAATTTGAGGAACCGGTGGTGTCCCGCCATTATTCGCCGCAGCTTCAACTTCAGTAATCACGCCACCATTAGACGCCAAAGCTTGAAGCTGGAGTGTGTAATTTCCACCGGGGGCATTGGGAATGGTACAAGAAGTAGAAGTGCAAGAGCCATTAGGTGAAGAAGAAGCAACAATCACTCCCGTCGCATCAATTAAATTAGCACGATAGCTGCTTGGAGTTATTGTAGGTATGCCTGTTCCTGGATATTGGCCTGTCGTGAAATTCACCGTCGCGGTGCCACCATTATTGATGTAATACGCTGGAGAGCCATCGGTATTTGAGTTTAAAGACAGTAAGGTTTCTGGTGTTGTATTTATTACACCTCCTCCAGTGGACTGATTAGCAAACTGGCCGATATAAGTTTTCCAGAAACTAGTCTCTGGTTTTTGGCCATTAACTAACCCATCTGGAACTTCTGGAAAGAAGCCTGCATGGCAAGCATTGGGATTAGTGTTTGGATCATAAGCACAAGCTTTATCGAAATAGCCATAAGGGGTAAACGGATACATGGCAACGCCAGAGAAAATGCTTTGGCCGGAGGTGTTTTGATTAAGGGCATATTGGAGTGTGGTGAAAAAAGCAGCGGCATAAGAAGCGACTGTTTCACCGTACGGGTTCTTATAAGAAATACAGTTAGGAATGGTCGCCCCTGAAGATCCATTGGGATTTTCGTATTGGCAAAATTGTTTATTGGTGTAAAGCATGCTGGGGGTGAAAGCGATATTGCTGCTGCTAGGCGGCACATCAAGTGACGCATCAAACTGCGTAGGGTATCGATAAAAATCAACCGTGGTGTACGGGTTAGCTGGGTTGATGAGATTAGGGAGATCTTGGACTGGGTTAATCACGCCTGGATCGACACTATATAAATTGACATGTTCCCAAATTTGGCTGGATGCGCCGCCAGAAATAGTCAGCTGGATGGGGACATTCGCTGGAGAGATATCTGCGTTGCTATTAAAAGATTTTCCGTTTAGCTCTGCTTGAAATAAATAGGCCATGGACATGTCTTTAATGGGTGCATCATCCAAGGGATCATCGTAAGGCGATTTTCCATTTGGGAAGAAGAGTGTCCAGGTGAGCGCTACAGGGCCTGGCGCTGCTGTTGTAGGATTTTCAGTCGAGGGTGTTGATCCTGGCATGGGAGAAGCGGGAATAGCTTGAAAAAATTGGAAGTTATTGTAAGCCGCACCCCAGATAGGTGCTTTCCAGGTGGTGGCATCATAACTAGGCAGGTTCTGAATGTTACTTGGGACAGCAGTAAAGTGTGCCTCAGTGCCGAAATCAAAAGGCATTTGTATTGGGCAGGCCCAGCTGGTGGTGGTATTCCCCATGCCATCGCAAAGATCATAAATTTGTGGGGAGAAGATGAATTTGGGGCCGGGTTTATTATTTAATCCCGTTTGACCACCCAAAACTTCTCCAAAAGTCGTCATACCAGCACTTGCTTGTTTGCCATCGTTGGTTTCCATTAAACCGCCTGGGCCTCTGGAGACCATGATGTATTTTGTACCTGCAGAAGTGCCGATGGCGGTTTGGAGCGCGCTATAAAAATCAAAGGCGCTAGTTGGATCAACAGGACCCGGCGTGCCGCTAGCTTGGGTGTAATGACGCCCACTGAAGTCAGGATTTTCAACGTCAAACGCCAGGCCGCTGATACTGGCATCAGCGGTGCTTAACCCTAAATCCGAATTTAAAACAGTGCCGCAATTAGCAGGGCCTGCGAATCCGCTTGTCCAAGAAGGTGCTGTTGCTGCGGGGTTTACAATACATGCCAGGGAGTAGGCTAATGAGTACAGTTGATTCTGGCTCATATTCATAAGGCCTTTATCGCGAGCATCTGAAATCATGGGCATGATGTAGTAAGGATTAGAAGCGGAATTAGGAAGATCTTTAGCAAGTTGGTCTACTGCATCTTTGCCATTTTGATTGCTTGGAGACGCATAAGTGAGCCCATTAGAACTGACACAAAAAGTAATATCGGCTCCATCTGTACAACCACCTACCTTAAAAATGGTTTGAGTAAGGTGTGCATCTGAGTGTGAGAAGTTAAATTGAATGGAATCTAAATAAATATATTTAATCGTGGCTTTATCAGCACCAGAAGGCACTTGAGCATTAATATTTTTAACCGTATCGGTCCATTTTTCAGAGCAAGGTCCACTGAACGCTTGCCCGTTAAGCGTCGACCCTGTCTGGCCACAATATTCATTGGCCGTCCAAGCATAAAAATAAACGCCGCTGCCATTAGGAACAATGCCATCTGCAAAAACTTGGGTGGTGGCTAAAAGCAAAGCGGAAGATAAAAGACTGCGAGTGAATTTATTTTTCATAGTCATGGTCATAGCGAAAATCTCCGAGGGGTTTGGGAAGCGATAGAGACTAGAAGAAGAAAGTGCTTTTTCAAGAAAAATGGTTGCGAAAAATAGAGAATAAAAATTAGGAAAAAGGCAGGTAAAAAAAAGCCCTCGGAGGAGGGCCGGTTTAAATTGTTAAAGATTAATTTTGAGAACTAGATGAATTGAAGGGAGTGGTGACAGGTTGAGTAATATTTTGGAACGTTCCTGCTTGTTGTAAGGTCAGAGAGACTTGGGTAGCGCTTGGCCAAGAGCCCCTGCTCAGAGTGAATGTAGTCGTGTTACTTGATCCACAAGTGATGGGTGTTTTAGTTGGGTCTATCCAAGAGGTTAATCTTGTTAGAGGGCTGCTGTTTGGGGCGTTATACAGCTGAGAGGTTGCCAAAAATCCAGCAGTAGGCGGATTAGTGCAATTAAGCGTCCAGTCCAATGTATAAGAAGATCCTGTGGCGCCACTTTCTACGCTCAGCTTACTTATTGACAGGGGAATGTTTGTGTAATTAAACACGTCATTCCAGACAGGATTCAGTCCAGCAGCGATAGAATTATCTGCAATATTAATCACGATAGGTTGGGCCATGTTCTGAAAGGTGCCCGCTTGCTGTAAAGCGAGAGAGACTTGGGTAGCGCTTGGCAAAGAGCCCCTGCTCAGAGTGAATGTAGTCGTGTTACTTGATCTACAAGTGATGGGTGTTTTAGTTGGGTCTATCCAAGAGGTTAATCTTGTTAGAGGGGCGCTGTTTCCGCTGTTATACAGCTGAGAGGTTGCCAAAAATCCAGCAGTAGGCGGATTAGTGCAATTAAGAGTCCACTTGAGACTGTATGAGCTAGTAGTTAGAGGGCTTATTGTTAAGTTGCTAATCGAATACTGCCCACCACTTGGTGCTGTGCCTCCCATTGGATCATAAAGCGGTGTCGTAATGGGCAATGCCAAGAGGCAATTTTGCTTGAAGGCATGGGATTCGCCTGGTAAACATCCTGTGACTTGCTCTGATGATAAAGCGTACAAGGCGAGTCCTAAGTTACTGGGATTGTTGGTTGGATTACCCAGAGGATAAGAAGCATCTTGGGGATAATCTGTATTTTTATTTTGTGCAAAATCCAACATTGCTTGGATGTAAACATCTTGAGACGGTGTTGATCCATCAGCTGGAACATAAGTTTTAGCGGTTGTATTTCCTTCGTTATTGGGGTTCGAAAGATAAATGACATAACGGCATGCTTGAGCTGGTGTTTCTGCCGTAGTTGTTCCAGGGAGGAAGGGCAGAGCAACACCATCAATATTGTTTTCGCACACTGAATCCACGCCAACATAAAAAGTTTTAGGGTCAAGCTTGGCGCGTAATAAAGGCATCAGTGCATTGAGATTATCAAGACTTGCAGAGCCTGGAGCCGTATTGAAAATAGCTTGGATAGCTGCTGGGACTGTATCATCTTCCGTAAAATTACTGGGTAAACCAGGAATCGTGTTAACTAAATTTGTAGTAGAACTTGGAGTTGGGCAAACATCCTTCAAGGATCCGCTTGCGTAGGGGTTGGTATTAATAGGTGGTGTTGTAAAAGCTGCCGTATTTGAGGTGTTGCTATCAGTTGCGGTTTCATCAACAGGCACACAAATGGGATTGTAAATAACTTGAGCAGTGTAATTTTCTGCAGAGCCTGAGGAAGGGACTGCTAATTGAAAGTGACCACCGTAAATAGACATGATTCGTGCAAAAGCCCCCTGAGTGCCTATGCCCAATAAAGTCGTGTTATTAAATAAGGTATTGCTGAGGTCAATATTGCAATAGCCTTGGATTGGCAGCTGATTAGGGTTTGTGCCACTGAGATAGTTATAGGCAAACGCAGAACTCCAGTGACAATTATTGTCAATGTAGGTCCCGCCGGTGCTTGGGGTCATAAAGTTTTGAGTATAAGTACTGATGTATTTTGGATCCGTGTTGGCGCCGACATCATAAGTAGATGGCAGAATGATGCCTAAAGGTCCCATAGCCAGCGCTAAAGAAGGCAAGAATGTCGTACTTTCACCTTGAGGGGATGGGATTGTTGCGTTGGGGAATGCAAAGAAAGAAATGGGTTTGCCATATCGAGCCAGAATGTCTGCAACTCGTTTGTAATATTCAACCGATTTAGCAGAAGCAGAGAAGGGCTCAACGTCAAATTGAAGGCCATCTGGTAAGCAAGAAGCGGTCATAGAGCCATTTGTATAACTGCATGTTTGCGTAAAGGGTAAGGCAGTGGCCCAGACTAATTGGTCCATCTGGCTGTAATGATTAGGCGCGCCAGGGATGCCTGAATCTGAGAGGTTGTCCACGCCTCCTTTGACAGGATTATCTAGCTCTGCTGTTAAAAACATGAGGGTCTGTGGATTAGATGATCTGAAAAAAGACAGCGCTTGTTGAACGTGGTGACTTGAATCAGAAAAGAAATTGTTATCAATAGGGATGTCTGTGTTAGCAGGATAAGCTTTTCCAGAATTTTGAAAGGCAATCCATAAAATATCAGGAGTTAATGCCTGAATAGGGGCGCCACTTTGGCTTAAATTATTAAGCAGGGTGCTGTAGGTAACGCAAGGGTCAGCAGATACTGGAGTCTGGTTTAGATCGCCTGTTTGGCAAATACCTACAGAGTTATCTTCCAGCGCGTTTGGTAGAGCGGTGCTTTGTAATGAAGCTGAACCTGGATTAGTGCCGCCGCCTGCTGTTTTATTAAGGTAGCCAGGCAAGTACATCCAGGCTGAGTTGAATGGTTGCATTGGGGTGTAAACAACCGCACCACTATTTGAATCAGCGGAAGCACCAGTGGCTGAATATTGAGAAGTGTTTTTAGAAGAAATATTTAAATAAATAGTTTGATAAGCGATCCCAGAAGCATTACCCGCTGAACCCGTTTCAGTTCCTTGAATGGTGATTTGATACAGGCCTCCGTTGAGGTCTCCTTGAGGTCTAAAGTTTGAGGCATCTACTTTGAGTGTTGGGCCAATGGAGGTATTGGAGGTATCAATACTGAGTGTTACCCCATCCTTGTTGGGAGTGATGTTCAAGGATGAAGAGGCGGCTAAATAGTTGACTTTGATCGGACTCCAATCATTGGTGCCGTTGTCAGTGCCAGGTGTTGTCGAGGAGTCGAAAAGTTTGGGTTCGCCAGTGACCGAAGAAAGGTTGCCTTTGTATTGATTGGGTAGAACATCTTTTTGAGCTGGATCGGTCGCAATGGCAGAGCCTGTGTAACTTCCTGAGCCATTTTGAGGGTCTACACCAACTATTTTATAGGTAGTGGTGCTTGCAAGAGCCGTGCCATCTGAGTTTTTGAAATATTGGGCGAGCGGGATTTCGCTGATGGGCGTTTTTGAGGGGTTAATTGGAACAACAAAGCGCGTTAAGTTTGATCCTGAATTGCCTGCTTGGCCATCTTCAGTCGCAATATCTTGAACTGATTTTGCGAGGAACTCTGGGCCCATCACATAAAGATTAAAAGTAGATGCCGCCGGGCCTCCAGTGCCTGCTGGTGGTGTCTTACTTCCTACAGGGCAAGTAAAACCAGAAACTGAATGGTCAGTGCTGTGGGTGTTGACCATGTTATTACAGTATCCAGGATTAGTGGAAGAGTCGGGCGTTGTTCCTGAGCCGATAGCAGGGTTGCAGGCACAAACCGTGACTGAGCATTGGTAGTAATTACTGTTAGCAGGTTGAGTGCAATAGCTGGCATACTCATCTGAACTTAAAGTGGGTATTGCAGAGAGGACTCCGTTAGTCGAAGAAGAAATTTGGGCTCGAATATCGGCAGACGTTGTTTTTGCCATTTGAATATTGGATAAGAGAGAAAGATTAAAAAGTGAGGTGTTTTGGGTGATGCTTTGGGAATCAGTCGCATTCCCTATGGTGACAGAGTAATAAGTTCTATTGTTCTGATTTCTGTAATCGTTTCCGATCGTAGAGTCTGAAAAATATGTTGTCAGGTCTATGACGGGGTTTGTCCCAGGGGCGTATGTTTGTCCTGCATAGACGAGAGCATCTGGGATGGGGTTTGTCGTGATTTGGTTGGGTGTAGCGGCTCCAGCGTTAAATCCAGAACCTGTACAAGTGAAAATGGCCGCATTAGATATTCCAGTCGGTATATACCATGGAAATGGCGTTGTGCTTGAGCATTTTCCAGTAATAGTAATTTTTGCCGTGGAACTATTAAAGTCAGCTGCATCCATTTTTACCGTGCCTGAAGAATCAAAAAAAGGAGGGCCGGGAAGGTTTGGAGTGACTGAGTCGTTGGGAGGGCAGATAAAATTATAAGTACTGCCTGCTGTGGTAGAAGCGCCATAGTCTGTTGCCAGAGAAAAGCTAGCATTTCCAGAGGTTGGTGGGGGAGATATTATTTGGCTTGCATAGATGGTCTCTCTGATATCAACAGAAGTGCTGCCCACATTGAGTGTAGTGTCTTGGTTAGATGAAGGTCCTAAGCATCCAAGAGTGTTATCAAAATTTTTATAGTAAATTTGCATTCCGCTCGGCGGCGTATCCGCTATTGCCACCCCTGCCAACACCAACGAAATCGACAGCGAAACCAAGCAAGTTCTAGTTTTAAAACTTGTATTATTTCTTAAATTATTTTTGAAATTATTCGTCATGATCACTTTCCGCCCTGAGGTTTTTAAAACTTAAAAAAAGGGAAAAATTATAGGTGAAGATTTCCAGACAGCTATAAATTATCTTTTATTAAATTGGATTAATTTGGGCGTTATCTAAACAAAAATTTTGCTGGGCAGAATAAGCAAAATCTGATTTTTCAAAGTAAATCTTTTAGTAAATATTTTTCTAGATGGAAGTTTTAGATTTTGATTAAAGGTATTAGCTCGGACTGTGATTTTGACCGTCTGAAGTTAGAGCCGAAGGTCGAGTTGAAACTGAAGTTGAATCTGAATCTGGAGCTGGAGCTGGAGCTGGAGCTGAATCTGGAGCTGGAGCTGGAGCTGGAGCTGGAGCTGGAGCTGGAGCCTGCCCCGTGAGTGCCGCGTTGAAAGCTGCTTTTTTTTGCATTTTTTCATCATTGCTTAAGCCGGCTGCTCTATCGACGACTTTGGCGAAAAGGGTCTGAGCTTTGTGTTGTGCTGTTGTACTGTTGGCTGAAGCAGGAGAGCCATTAGCAGCCCTGGTGAAACATTGGACTAAGGCTTTCTGACACAGTTCACTATTAGTATTAAAAACATGGATGCCTAAAGATTTGCCCAGTTTTTTTATCCCTTCTGAGTTATGAGCTAGAAAAGTTCGAGTCGCAGCATCGCCTGCTTTTAATGCTGTGGCGTAGGCAATTAAAAGATTGATTTTGTCTAAACGAGCTGCTTCTTTGTCATTGTCTCCGGCAGATTTTCGATCGTTGGCCGCCTCAGAAATTAAAGCAAGCGCAATGGGATCATCTTGTTTAAATCCTAAAATTTCTCTGAGTGCTTTTTTTATTCCCTTACTAGGAAGGATGCCGACACAGCCCAAAGTTCCGCCTTCACTCGCGGCTAATTGAATATGGCCACTGCGAATGGTGGCTTCTCTGGCTTGTTTAAAATTTTCAAGACTGCCAGTGATAAAACTAGATTTTTCAGGGCCTGCCTCAGTATTTAAATCATAAAATTTATTCAGGGTCCCAATGCAAGCCATGATCACACCTGTTCGGTCTTTGCCGCTTTTGCATTGGATATTTAAAATGTCGGAATTATTGGTGTCAAAAGCTCCTGCGCCTTCATGAATGATGGCGCTTAAGGCCACTTGCCATTGGTCATAACGAATTTGACTGACGCCGGCTTCTTTGGCGAGCTCTGTAAAAAGGGTGGGGATTTGTAATTCAGTTGGGTTTTTTTGATTAAATTCTAAAACTCTCCAGGCCAAGATCGCGTGTAATATGCGTTTTTTCTCAGGATCTGGCTCTTGATTCGCCTCTTCACAGGCTGCCTTATAGAGCGCTTCTGGATTATCTTGCAATGTTTGAGTTGCCTCTGGGCCCATCTCATTGGCTAAGGCTTGATTGAATGGAAGCTTGATAAATTTTTGTATAGCTGAAATTAATTTTTCTTTATTGTATTTATCAAGAATTTTGCCAATTGCTTGTAGCGTATTGTCATCTTTAGGGCTCCCAAGGCCCACATTTAAATTTGTTTGAGGGATATCTTGAAAGGTGGGGCTCACAGAGTGAGTGATTCCAGCTTTTTGGTAAGTCGAAGATGCTTTTCCTTCTTCACCTCTTAAGAAGCTATTGGTTAAAACTAGAAAATGGGTGACCTTCGCTTTGGCACGACCGAGTAAAGAGCTGGCGGCTGTTTCTAATTTTTCATGGACTTCTTTAGCAACCCCGCTGCTGCTTAAGGCATTCGCGCCCGCGCTTAGAACCGCAGAAACGCGAGTTCCTCCAGCATTAAATTCTGTGGTGAGTCGTGAGTTGCGAGGACCCATCCCTCTAATTTTACTGGCAGAGTCAGTGAGCTGAGTGGGCACTAAGCGGCCTTCAGCAATGGATTTTTTATGGTGTTGAAATAATCGCTCTTTGAGGCTGCCTGGTTTGGCGGTGCTTTTAAGTTCTTGTTCTGTATCTGTCACTAAAACAGGTTCTTGAACCGTGGTTCTTTTTTGAGCATCAATGGTGGCAAAAGTTTTGGGTTGAAAATGAAGAGAGGTCCAGAGACGAGCTGTGTCCAGGGCGCCTTTAATAACGTTGCGTTGAAATTTTAAAAAACCGCCGCAAGTTTTATTAACCCATGCGTTAAATCCAGGGGTTTCTTGCAATCGAGAAATCACTTGGCTATTGAAAGTCGCAAGACGATTTTTTAAAGCCTTCTCTTTTTTTGAAAGATCTAGATTGCCTTCAAATTTTTTTTCTATGGCCTGGAGATCTGTCAATAAAGCTTTGAAATTTTGTTCTATTTTTTGAGTGGTTTTATTTCTGTCTAGATGTGTAATCCGATTGTCTTTATCCATGTGCAATAAATCATAAGCACCCATTAATATTCCCAAGCCCTGGAGCGCGCGCATGCTGTAGTGGGAATGAGAATTGCTGAGTTGTTGTTCTGGTGAGAGTGTGCTCTGAGTGTCTGGCGTTTTTACAATTGCATCTGCTTGAGTGCTGGGGTCTACAAAGCCCGCATAAGTTTGACCACAGGCTTGAGCATGAATTTTATTAAGCTGATGTTTGAGTTCATCGGTATTGGCTGAAAAATTAGAATTAGAAAATAAAGAGCCAGTATAAAACTCTGGCGCTTCAGCCTGGCCTGGAACTGGCGCTGGCAGAGAGATTGAAGCATTGTCTATAAAGCGTTCTTTTTTCTCTGGAGGTGTTCTTGTTTCAGAAGTTCCTGAAGCAGCAGTATCAGCAGCAGTATCAAGATTTGGCGTATTGATTGAAAGAACCTGTCTTGCGAGTTCGTCAAATTTTTGGGCGCTGGGAATGGGGGTAGTAATGGAAGTGCCGGACATTATTATTTTTATCCTATTAAATGATGGAATAAAAATAGTATAGGGAAATTATGAAAATCTTAGAAAAGCCTTGGGGTTATTGGGGTTATTGGGGATTTTTGGAGAATTTAAGAAAGTGCTCCGAAGTATTTTTTTACGTCAAATTCAAAGTAGAGTCACGCGATAGCCCTCTTTGGTTTTGTCTAATAAATCTCGCGTCATAGTTTATGACGCATAGTTTTATGGTGTTTTATTTAAATAATAACCCTGATACCAGGCTATAAAATTCTCAACGCCTTCTTGAATAGAGACTTTAGGCTTGTAACCCAAGTCTTGTTCTAGTCGGGAGATATCTGCACAAGTACTGGGGACATCACCGGCTTGCATAGGTAAAAAATTTAAAATGGCTTTTTGATTCGTAAATTTTTCAATGGCTCGAATGTAATCCATTAATTCCACTGGCTGACTATTGCCAATGTTATAAATTTTATAGGGGGCATAGCTGGTAGCCGGATTAGGGTGATCACTGTCCCAGTTTAAATCTGGCTTAGCCGGATTATCTAAAGCGCGTTTTATACCCTCGACAATATCGGCGACATAAGTGAAATCACGGACCATTTTGCCATGATTAAAAATATCCAAAGGCTCATGATTTAAAATAGCTTTTGTAAATAAAAACAAGGCCATATCTGGGCGACCCCAGGGGCCATAAACCGTAAAAAATCGTAGGCCCGTGGTGGGTAAATTAAATAAGCTGGAATAAGAATGAGCCATGAGTTCATTGGCTTTCTTAGTGGCAGCATAGAGGGCCATCGGGTGTTCTGAACTGTCGGTTTCTTTAAAGGGCTGGTTGGTGTGAGCGCCATAAACAGAGCTAGTGGACGCGTAGACTAAATGCTGAATTTGATGATGTCGGCAGCCTTCGAGAATATGCAAAAATCCGGTGATATTGCTGTCTATATAAGTATGGGGATTTTCAATGGAGTATCTCACACCCGCTTGAGCAGCTAGATGGGCGACACGGTGAATTTCATGGGTATTAAATAAATTTTCTAGGCCTAATTTATTTTCTAAATCTAGTTTTACAAATTTAAAATTAGGATGGGTATTTAAAATATTTAAGCGGGCTTGTTTTAAATTTATATCATAATAATTATTTAAATTATCCAGGCCTATTACTTCATCACCGCGGGCTAATAAAATTTGGGATAAATGAAAGCCGATAAATCCTGCCGCGCCGGTGACTAATATTTTCATGAAATTATTTTGGGCCTTTTTTAAATTAAATAAAAATAAAAAAATAAATAAAAAATGGCGGAGAGATAGGGATTCGAACCCTAGTGGGCATTGCTGCCCCCACTGATTTCGAGTCAGGGCCGTTTAACCACTCCGGCATCTCTCCGTTGTAAAACGGGCTGCATGGTACTGAAGTTTTCTCTCGCTCGCAATGAAGATTTTTCAAGATTTTGAGTTTGATTTGAAGTTATAGAGTGATGTTTTTTTAATTAATAAACATAGAAATTAATTAATCTAAAAATAGAGTTTAAATTATATTTTAACTCTCTATTGATCTTGGAATTTTCGAAGCGTAAAGTCGCGCTCCCAAATTGAGAGAGAGGGAGGAAAAGAGATGGCAGGTTTTGAGTATGGTGCTGGAAGTAGTGCTGGAAGTAGTGCTGGAAATGGGGATAAAAAAGAAGATTTGCGGGCGGTTTTATTACAAAAAGATGAGCGAGATGTTTCTAGGGTAATAGTCTTGCCTCAACCTATTTTGGTTGATTTTGGTCCTGAGCGAAGTGGTATAAATCTTGTTGCTAATAGACAGATTTTTGCCAAACGTTCTTGGTCTCAATGGCTCTGTGCTTGTTTTTCTTTATCAGGACGCCCGGTTCTTTTTGATCACATGAAGCTTCGATTAGGGGTTAATAAAGAAGGTTTTTTTGCGCTAGATAAAAAACTGGGAGAGCCCGTTTTTTTTAAATTGGTCTATAGGGCTGCTGGACCTTATCCCGATCTTTCTATGATCCCTGAGTTATGGTCTTTGATGGCCCTAGATCGACTGAAGACAATTGTGCAGACGCATCTAAGAGAAAAGCTTACTTATGCCATCATGCCGCGTTTAGGTCGAGATTTAGCGGATTATTTAGAGTTAAAAATGCACAAGGGGCCGATAGGTGGTTTGATTCCTCAGGATTGGAATTTTGCTCTTAGATCCGTGCCTCAGGATTCTGATTTTTTCAAAGAGGCCAGGGTTCGAAGAGTCTTAGATTTTTTTGCTAATTTTTCTGGCGTGGGTGGTTTTGAGCGCGCTACAAAAATACAGCCAGATTCAAGCTATTTGGCTTATTTAGCAAAGTTGGGTTTGATAAAAATGATTCACCAGATGGCGCAGACTGTTCAAGAAACTTTGAGACGCTTGGCTGAGTTTGATAGCCGTCGTATGTCCAGTGCAGCGAGTACTAGCCACAGTGATGCCAGTAATTATTCCAGTATTTATTCCAGTATTTATGGCAGCACGAGCATGGCCAGTTTAAGTAGTGCTGGGGCAGGTGCAGGGGCGGGGAGTAGTGGAGATGAGAGAGATAATGTTGCGTTGACTCCCTGGGTTGTTGCAAATATTTCACTCGAGCATTTTTGCCTAAATTTAAATAAGACTGATAACACCTGGGCTATTAATTTGGTTGATTTTTCACGAGCGCATCGAGTTTCAAGAGAAGATGCTCAGGCTGAGGTCCAAGCTGATATGTCTGCTTTTGGATCCGTGGTTTATACCCTGGTTCGAGAATTGCTCTGGGCTTTAATTAAACGAGATAGTCATCATAGTCATCAGAATGTGATGACAGAGTTTCCCTGGAGTTTTAGCTCTGCTCGTAGGCCAGATGATCTTTTAAAGCAGATGCAAATTTTGCTTGATCGCAATGGTCTAGCACCCTTGGGTTTTTTAATTCAAGCCTGTATTTCTCAAAATCCAGTAGGTCCAGTAGGTCCAGTAGGTCCAGTAAGTTCTGAATTTGAGCGTATTAGAAACTGGAGAGAGCTGATTAAACAAATTAAAAATATAGAGAGAGATTGGCCGGTGTTTACACCCAAAGCAGTGCCTTCAGTCGCTGGAGAGGGGGTGTCTGTTGATGCGCCAGCGCTAGGAGGACCAGTAAAGCCTATTCCTATTCCAGGTAAGGCAGCGGCTAGTGGGGTGTTTGAAGAAGCTTGTCCCCCAAGGTTATCTGATGGTGATGATTCTTCAGTCTCTGCTTTTGGATCTTTGCCAGAAGGGCTTTCGAGAGTGGGATCTTCTGGGTTGATAGAGCTTTTACAAGGTTCTCCAAGAAACAGTCAAAGCAGTCAAAACAGTCTGGTCATCTTGGGGCATCAGATTGGGTCTGGATTTAAACAAGTCCCTCCCCATGCTTCTCCTCAATGAGCTGTTTTATCAAGGCGTGCTGGCGATCCAGGGCGCCTTTGTTTTTTTGGATGACTTGATAAGCCAGTTCACCCATTTTTTGGGCTCTTTCGGGTTCTTGAAATAAATCTCTCAGTGCTTGGGTGATTAAGGGGATTTCAGAAATTAAAAGAGCGCCGCCTGCCTGAACTAAAGTCTCTGTAATTTGCTGGAAGTTAAACACATGAGGTCCTGTAATCACTGGAATTTTGAGCGCCGCAGGTTCCAGTAAATTATGGCCCCCTCGGGGGACTAAACTGCCGCCGACAAAGGCAATTTTGGCTAAAGAGTAATAAATTAATAACTCACCCATGGAATCCCCTAAGAATATTTGGGTGCTTGGTAAAATAACTTCTTGGCTACTGCGGGTTTGTATAGAAAAATTTTCTTGCTCGCATAGTTTTTTAATTTTTGAAAATCGCTCGGGATGTCTAGGAACTAAGATTAATAAAGTATCGGGATTGGTTTTTAATAAGTGCCTGTGAATATCTAAAAGATAAGTCTCTTCGCCTTCATGAGTACTCGCCGCGATCCAAATAGGCCTCGTTTTAAAATTGATAATTTGATTTTTTAAGATCTGAGATTTTTCTGAAATATTATCTGGAATAGACAAATCAAATTTTAAACTTGCTGTAATTTTTAATTTTTTAGTAAACCCCAGGGCCTTAAATCTTTCAGCATCTTCAGGGGTCTGAGCCATGAGTAAGTCTATAAAATTCAGCATAGTGAAAGACAAAGTTTTAAAGCGGGCATAATTTAAATAAGAGCGTTGGGACAATCTGGCATTGGCTAAGATAATTTTTATAGAATTTTGGTGCGCGTATTTTAATAAATTCGGCCATAGCTCAGTCTCTATTAAAATTAAAACTTCTGGTTTGATTTGCTTTAAAAATTTTTTAATAAAAACAGGTAAATCATAGGGTAAATAACAGTGCTTTATTTTAGTTAAATTTAAGCTTTGAATTTTCTGCTGAATAAATTCACTACCTGTCGGCGTCATGCTGGTAATTATAAAATCATGGTCTGGGAAATTTTTTAATAAGCGTGAAATTAAAGGGTAGGCCGTGATGGCTTCCCCTAAAGAAACCGTATGGATCCAAATAGATTTTTTATTATTTAACTCAAATCCTAATTTAAATCCTGGGTGACCCAAGCGTTCACTCCAGCGTTGTCTATAAGCGGGAGTTATTTTGCTTTTTTTTAATAATCTTAAAAAAGCAAAGGGCAAAGCTAAATAGCTTAAAAAAGTGTAAAGGGCATAGAAAAAGTAAGCCATGATTTTTTTAAACCTATTTTTTTAATTTTTAATTTTTATTTATTTTATTAATTATTTTTATTAATTATTTTTTTAACAATATGACTAGTCGAAAATCCAGGTTTTAAAGATAGGGATTTGACTTCACCGCCATAGGCTTCGACGATTTGATAGCCAATGATTTGATTTTTATTTTTATAATCACCGCCTTTGACCAAGATATCTGGTTTTAATTGATTTAATAAAAATTCTGGCGTGTCTTCATCGAAGCTAATGACCCAGTCTACGAAGGATAAAGCTGCGAGCATTTCCATGCGTTCTTGTAAGGGAATAATGGGTCTCGTGGGGCCTTTGAGCTTTTGAATAGACTGATCTGAATTGACGGCAATGATGAGCCTATTTCCTAGCGCTTTGGCTTCTTTTAAATAGGTCAAATGGCCCGAGTGTAATAAATCAAAACAGCCGTTGGTAAATACCACTTTTTCATCGAGATTTTGTGCTTCTTGAATGGCTTGTTTTGCTTGGTCTAGATTTAAAATCCCTAAGGGTTTTGAGCTAATTTCTTGATGTAGCGCTCTGGATAATTCTTCAGGGGTGACACAGGCCGCTCCTAATTTGCCAACCACAATTCCTGCTGCCGCATTGGCCATAGTCATGGCTGAAATTAAATCATGGCCCTGGGCGATGGCTAAGCCAAAAATTGCAATAACCGTATCTCCAGCGCCTGTCACATCGAAGACTTCCTGGGCTTGGGTTGGAATAGAAATAAGTTGTTCAGAATCTTTGGTAATTAAACTCATGCCGTCAGCGCTTCGGGTAATTAACAAGGCTTCGAGATTTAATTGATTAATTAAATTTTTGGCTTTGAAAAATAAAATTTCTTCTGTTTCACAGGGGCCTGCAACCGCTAAAAATTCAGAAAAATTAGGGGTTAAAATACTGGCGTTTTTATATTTCGAAAAATCCGCGCCTTTAGGATCTATGAGAACAGGAATATTTAAATTTCTAGCTTTTTTAATTAATTCCTGGGAGTGAGACAAAGTTCCCTTGCCATAGTCTGAAAGAATTAAAAGGGAGTGATGGCTTAAAATTTGATCTAGTTGATTTAATAAATAAGTCTTGTCCAGATCAAAAAAACTTTCTTCATGATCGATGCGAAGCATTTGCTGATGCTGGCTAATCACGCGGGTTTTAGTGATGGTAGGTAATTGAGTTTTTAAGAGATAATTTTTAATTTGTTTTTGATTTAAAAAAGCTTCTAATTTTTGACTATTTAAATCTTCCCCAACAATGCCCATTAAAGTAACGGCATGATTTATAGATGCAATATTTAAAGCAACGTTCGCTGCACCGCCCGGCACAAAGCTTTCTTTGGTAATTTTAACAACCGGAACGGGTGCTTCTGGAGAGATGCGAGAAGCCGTGCCTGAGAGGTATTGATCCAGCATTAGATCCCCAATAATTAAAATAGGTTTATAAGCAGATTTGGCAGAAAGCATGAGTGCACTCCAGTAAAAATTGAGGCGCGCATTCTAATAGCCCGGACTTGATAGGAGCAAGCGAGGTGTTCATGATGCGTGGGGTAAAAATAAGATAAAAATTAGGAAATATTTTGAGTAAATTTTTAAATAAATTAGATAAAACAGAAGATTTATTTTATCGCTCTGTTTTAACCCAATCTGGTTTAGACCCCCGTGAATCCCAGTTGTCGATGATGCATTGTATTGATCAGGCTATAGAAAATAATGCGATTGCCGTGATCGAAGGCGGGACAGGGGTGGGCAAAACTTTTGGTTATTTACTGCCCGTATTAACCGCTTTATCTCAAGAAGAAAATTCAAATTTGCGAGTGGTCATTTCAACAGCGACCGTGACGCTGCAAGAGCAAATTTTAAATAAAGATCTGCCTGAAGTTTTAAGATTATTAAGTTTTTCACAAAATAATTCTCCCAATATTTCTCCCAATATTTCTATAGAAATCGCCAAAGGCCGAGGTCGTTATGTCTGTCCTCAGAGGCTCTATGGGTTTCATAATGCCCAGCAAGGAGATTTGGATTTATATGGCGTGAGCCCAGAAGAAAATAAATATAAAAATAAATCTCAAGATAAGGCCAGAGATTCGGAACTAGTATTTGAGTTGCAAGATAAGTTAAGTGAAGGTTTATGGTCCGGAGATCGTGATGAACTAGATCAAGTGATTCCACAGAATTTATGGGGGAATCTAATCGCTGATACAACTACTTGTTCTAATCGACGTTGTTCTTATTTTTCAGAGTGTCCATATTTTAAAATTAAGAAAAATCTTTCTAAATCTAAATTAATTATTACTAATCATGATTTGCTTTTATCTGACCTGGCCTTGGGCTCTGGAGTCTTGCTCCCTGAGATGGCTAATACGATTTATATTATTGACGAGGCCCATCATTTTCCTGAAAAGACTTTAGGGCAATTTGAATCTGAAAGTTTATTACTAGGGTCTAAGTTATGGCTGAGATCTCTAGAAACTTATTTACCCAAATGGCAAGTAGAGCTGAGATCTTCAGCGGGGAAGTTGGCTGAGTGTCAGAGAAATATAGAAAGCTTAAAAATTAATTTAGACAATTTATATCAAGAGTTAGAAAGCTATGGAGCTGGTTTAACTTCTGGCTTAACTTCTGATTTAAATAAAGATTATTTTTTATTTTCAGAAATAGCGGGAGATCTGCGAGAAAAAATAAGTTTGGTTTTGAAAAACTCTCAAGAAATAGGGGGTTATTTATCAGAAATTTATGGGGAGTTAATTCAGGCTCAAGATAAAGAAATCAGTGATTATGAGAAAGTATTAGGTTTGCTGGGAATTTTAATTAAAAAAAATTATGGCTTATCTAGAACTTTAGAAATGTTTTTAATCAAGGACTCAGAGCCTGTGGCTAAATGGATGACGTTTAATCAAGAATTGTCTGTTAAGAAGCAAGATTTTATTTTACATGCCGCTTGGCTTACGGCTTCTGAGTTATTAAAGCAATTTTTTTGGAGCAAAATAAAAAAATCAGTGATTTTATGCTCAGCGACTTTGAGAACTTTGGGGGATTTTGAAAGTTATTTAAATAAAGTGGGTTTAAATAAAATAGAGTTAAATAAAGTCAGCACCCATTATTTTCCCTCGCCTTTTAATTACCAATTGTCTTGTTTGAATATTCCTAAGATGGCGCATATTCCAGAAGGGGCTGAGTCGCAGAATTATATTAATGAAGTGATTGAGTTTATAAAAAATCTGATTGATGAAAAGCTTCAGACTGATTCTCATGATTTTGTCTCTCCCCTTGCGGGAGAGACAGGCCCGAAGATGAAATCGAGGGACAGAGAGGGGGGCTTATTAACTTTATTCGCGAGTCAAAAATTATTACAAGAAGTGTTTAATAATTTAAATCCTGCCCAGAAAAATCTGGTCTTATATCAGGGCCAAGAGTCTAAAATGGCTTTATTAGCTAAGCATCGTGAAAAGATTGATCAGCATATTCCCAGTGTTTTATTTGGCCTGCAGTCGTTTGCAGAAGGGGTAGATCTCCCTGGAAATTATTGTACGCATGTGGTGATTGTAAAATTGCCCTTTGCACCGCCAACCAGTCCCATGGAGCGGGCGTATCAAACCTGGTTGCTAAGCCAAGGTAAAAATCCATTTAGAGATCACACTTTGCCAGAAGCCGCGCTGAAATTAACCCAAGCGGTGGGAAGATTAATTAGAAGAATGGAAGATAGGGGTGAGGTGACTATTTTGGATCATCGGATGGTTCGAAAATTTTATGGAAAATTATTAATTAAATCTCTGCCTAATTTTAATTTAAATATTAATAATTAAGTTTTAAAATTTTAAAAATTAAAAAATAGTTTTCTAGCAGAGGGTTTTATATCTTAGGGCCCTTTTTTATTTGATCTCTATTTTTATTGGATTTTTAAAACATGCATGAATTAGACCCAGTTCCAGCTTTAACTCCAGCTTTAACTCCAGCTTCAAAATTTTGTCCACGCTTAAAAAAAACGGCCTGGGTTTCTTTGGGTGTTTTTGCCGCCGTGAGCCAAATGGCTTTTGGGGCGTTTATGGGTGCTGTCGGTCTTCAGGCTTTGGAGACTTGCATTACGGTTTTTGGTGGACCACATGGGGCTCATGCTTGGCATGTCATGAAAGGTCCACTTTGGTATATGGCTAATGGACTAGGCGGATTTTTGGGCTTGGGTTTGGGCTTGGTCGTCCTGAATTTTAAATATTGGTGGGATGCCGTTTGGGCAGACTTTTGGGAGAGAGATAATCAAGCGCGCTGGGTTAATTTTAGTATCACAGCTCGGGTTCTCAGTCTTTTTTTTCATTCACTACTTTGGGCCACGCTTTCTTTAGCGCCTCTTTTGGCTTTGAAAGAAAATCATTTTGATATGAAAAATCCCTGGAATATTTTTTTGGGGGTGCTTTTGGGTCTGGGAGAGTTTTTGGTCTGGGGGGCTTTGATGGGAGATGGCGTGATTGGTGCGCCAGGTCAAATTAAAACTTTATGGAACCGTCAGAATAAAAAAGCTCTTTTTGAAGATTTTATTAAACCGACCGCTGTGAAATGGTGGCTTGCGTCTAGCCTATGCCATGTGATTTTGCAGGGTTGTCGTTTGGGCGCGATGGGGGAGTCGGGTTTAGAGCTTTTTTTGTTCAATAAAATTGCTCTGATAGTTATTAGATGTTTTTTAACGGCCATTGCTGGCTTTCAAACTTTCTTTACTTCTTGCATGGATCACAGACCCAAGGCGCTTGAGTCTCCAGCTAATTTGGCTAATTCAGCTTTTCCTGTTCTTGCAATTTCTAGAGCCTCAGATGCCTGTGCTTGGAAAGTATTTAATCAGGTGATTGGTTTTAGTGTTTGGGCTTCTTTAGTTCTGGCTAATATGACTTTTGTTGGTGAGATTTTTAACAATCCGATGGCGAGAGCTCATATGATGCTTGTGGGTGGATGGATTGCTGCTTTCACGGTAGGGCCTCAGGCGCGAGGATTTATCTTAAGAAAAATAACACTCGGTGAGGATTATCTTGCGGGAGGTGTGAGTACTTTTTGGCGATCAGTGGTCGCTTGTTATTTCGCTCTGTCTTGCGCGCAGCGTCCAAGCCAGCTCCCTGTTGATTTAATTCCCGCAACCCCCGGGGGAGGCTATAGACCCGTCTCAAGCCCTTCGCCGTCCCCCGCTTCACCACCGCTGACAGAGGAAGACGGTGGTCGTCGTCGAGGTAGTGGTAGTGCGATTACGCCTGTAAGAGAGGTAGTGGGTGCGGGTAGACTGAATTTTGATGCTCTTGAATCTGACGGATTAAATCAGTTTTCAAGTGTGGTTTAAGTCTGTTTAAGTCTTGCTAAGAGCAGGTCCCTTCGATAAGATCCGCGCGCTTTGAATTACTGGTTACTGGGGGTATTTTCTCTATGCAGACAACACAAGCCATGGATGTTGCTAAGTTAACTTCGACTCATTGGCGAGTGTGGTTTTTGTCAGCGATGGGAATTTTTCTAGACGGTTTTGATTTATTTATTATCGCCGTCGCCCTGCCTTTAATTATCCAGCAATTTCACCCGAGCCATTTGATGGAAGGTTTGATTGTCGCCGCAACGCCTATTGGCTGTATTTTCGGCGCATCTATTTTTGGAAGATTTACGGATAAATTAGGCCGTCGGGTTATTTTATTATTTGATTTGTTATTTTTCGTGGTCTTTGCCGGGATGAGTGCTTTTGCCTGGAGTGTGATTTCTTTAATTGCCTTTAGATTTTTATTGGGCATTGGCATTGGTGCAGATTACCCGGTGAGTTCTACTTATATTACGGAAAATATGCCTAAGCGTTTGCGCGGCAGAATGCTGGTGAGTGGCTTCGGTTTTCAGGCTTTGGGTGCTCTGTCAGGTGCGGCTCTCGGCGCGATTATTCTGATGCTTTACCCGGAAGTTTTTGCCTGGCGCTGGATGCTGGGGATGGCTGTTTTTCCAGCGATTATTATTTTGCTTTTAAGATTAACGCTGCCCGAAAGTCCTCGCTGGTTATTGCAAAATGGTCAGCCTGAAGAAGCCGCTCGTGTGGCTGAAATGATGACTGGTAAAAAATTAAAAATAGAGGCTATTAAAGCTGCCGAGGCCTCTTCTTTCTTGGATTTATTTACACCGAGATATTTAAAAAGAACCATTTTGACTTCGGTCGCTTGGTTTATCATGGATATTGCTTTCTATGGCATTGGATTTTTCACGCCCATTATTTTGGCTGCGATGGCTTTTACTTCTCAAGGTGATTTTATCCAAGCTGATATTTCAGCCACGCATGGCGCGATGTTCTTAGATATCTTTTTGATTTTAGGGATTTTGCTAGCTGTTGTCTTAGTGGATAAGTGGGGGCGTTTAATTCTCCAGGCTTTAGGTTTTATTGGCATGGCTTTGGGTTTAATTATCCTGGCAGTCAGTCCGAATTTTATGGGCATTCATCATTTTTCTTTAGTATTTTTAGGCTTTGCCTTGTTTAATCTTTTGGTCAACATGGGCCCCAACCCCATTACTTTTTTACTCCCTGCTGAAATGTTTCCGACGCATATTCGTGCCACAGGGCATGGCTTTGCAGCCGCCTCTGGAAAAGTAGGTGCTGCGGTGGGTGGGGTCTTAATTCCTATTTTAAGAGCAGTGATTGGCCTGCCGATTACGCTTTGTATTATTGCGGGCTTATGCATTGTGGGTTTCATGCTCACGGTCACTTTGGGTTATGAAACCAAAGGTCGGTCTTTAGACGAGCTGGAAAGAAAGCTGGAGAAAGACATGGATCAAGCAGAAATTGGCCTGTTAAATCTTCAGAAAGATATTTCTAAACTCCAGCTAGATATCACCCATGTCGAAGGGGCTTTATCTAAAGCCATCGAAGACATGAGAAAGATGTATCGGGATAAGAAATAATTATCTTATTAGTTTACGTCCAGCCTGGAGCGGCTCAGACCGCCTGGGCTGGAACGCATGATGGAATGCCAAAACTAAGATTGAAATCGCGGCCCATAGAGGGTCATGCCAATCAAGAATTAATTAAATTTTTGGCTCAAGAATATAAAATCTCGCCTTCTAAAATTAAATTAATTCAGGGTGAGAAATCCCGAGTTAAAAAATTAGAAATAGATCTCGCTCAAGCCCATTGACGCTGCTACATAAATTAAGCGATCACGCGATGTTAAAGTTTCTGTGATCCAGTACACGATGGAAGATGTCGATGAGGAGCTGAAGAGCTTTGAGTAAAATCATTATTGCGGATAGCAGTAAGCGGGCATTATTTTTTATCAGACAAACTCATTGAAGAAACTTTAATACGCGCTGGTGAAAAGTGCTTATAAATTCCTGACAAAAATCAAAATAATTTGAATCAAAATTAAGATAACCAGAGGCGATAAATCAAAGCCTGAAAAACCTGGAATGATTTTTCTAATAGGACTTAAAACAGGCTCTGTGAGCTGAGTTAATAATTGAAACAAAGGATTATAAGGATCTGGATTCACCCAGCTTAAAACTGCGCGGACTAAAATGGCATAGAAATAAGTGTTTAAAACCAGGGTGAGTAATCTGATAAAAACAGGAATTAATAACCAGGTATTAATATTAATTTTGGCCAAGAGCGCTAATAAAATAATTTGAGCGGCTTGTAATAAAAATATTAAAACTAAAGCGGCGATGTCTAAACCAAAAAAACCTGGAATCACGCGCCTTAAAGGCACTAGAAAAAAATTAGTGAGTTTAATTAAGAGCTGGCAATAGGGGTTATAAAAATCGGCTTTGACCCACTGTAATAAAAATCTTAATAAGACCAGGGAAATATAAAAGCTAAATAAAGTATTAATTAAAAAAACGGCGACTTGTAATAGGGCAAGATGCATAAGATTTCCTTATTTAGATTTAGGGCGTTATTACCAAGCTAAGTCTTTAATACTAGAAATAGCTAAAGCCTGTTTTTGTAAGTTAATTAATTCAGCAATACCCGCTCTACCCAAACTTAACATTTGGTTTAGCTCTTCTTCGGTAAAAGGCGCGCCTTCTGCCGTCCCCTGAATTTCAATAAAACAGTTTTTATCATTCATGACTAGATTTAAATCCGTCTCGCAGTCTGAATCTTCAGGGTAATCTAAATCTAAAACCGCCTGGCCTTTGTAAATTCCCACAGAGACAGCGGCAATTAATTGGTGAAGGGGGTGAGGAATCTGAATTTTTTTCGAGAGCAAATTATTTTTCTTAAAAAAAGAAAAAGCATCGGCTAAAGCCACGCAAGCGCCTGTAATCGCGGCTGTTCTCGTTCCTCCATCGGCCTGAATCACATCGCAGTCGACTGTCAGGGTGTATTCAGGGAGAAATCTCAAATCCACGGCAGCTCTCAAAGCACGCCCGATTAATCTTTGAATTTCCATGGTCCGACCGCCTTGTTTTCCAGCGCTCGCTTCTCTTTGAGTTCGCTCTGAAGTCGCCCTGGGGAGCATGCCATATTCGCAAGTTAACCAAGCCTGCCCTTTGCCTTTTAAAAATTTGGGAACGCCCTGAGTGACAGACACATTACATAAAACATGGGTGTCGCCATAGCGTACTAAAACAGACCCTTCGGCATGCTTAGTAAACTGACGTTCGAAGCTAATCGGTCGAAGTTGATGAGGCTCACGATGGCTGGGTCGCATGGCATTGTCCTTGATTATTGGGGTAAGATTGCGGCGCCGAAGTATACGGGGGTCAACCGGTGAGCTCAATTGAAAATTTTAAAACTTATTTAGATTCTGCTTTGAATTCTGGAGAATTAATTTGGACTAAATCTGTCCCTGTTTTTATTTCTAAATTTTCCAAAAATTCTTATCTTTGGCTGACTAAGCCCTATGAGTTATCCAAGCACTTTCAATTATTAATCCCCAGTGACAAAAATTATGAATTTCGCCTAGAGCAAGAATCTTGGGTTGAGAATTTAGAAAAAAATTCAGAAAAAATATTCGAACGCTGGAGTACGCACCGAGCTAATTTAAATCATTCTGATTCAAATATTTTAGCCTGGGGCTGTGTGCAAATACCTGAGCCAACTTATCAGGCGTATCAAGAACAATTTGGAGATTTAAAAAATAAGCCCATTGGGCAGACTTTGTTATTTAATAACCCTGAAGTAATTAGGGGAGCATTTGAGTATGCCAATTTAAAAATTAATCAAAATAATTACTGGGCCAGAAGATCTTGTTTTTATTGGCAGGGATTGCCTTTGTGGGTTATTGAGATTTTTAATTTTTCTAATTTTTCTTCGGGACGAATACAAGATTCGCCCCTCCACTTTTCAAAAGAGGGGCTCCCGGCAGCGGAGAGACAAGATTTAGGATGGGAATATCCAGAATATAAATCTTTAAATAATTTCAAAGATTTTTTAAAACTTAAATTTCACACGAATTATTTATATAGAGCTTCTCAAAAACTTTCTGACTATGCGAAATTAATTAGGCTACATAGACCTATTCCTATTTTACTCATGCTCTGGCCGACACTCTCAGCTTTATTTTTAGCGGCGAGGGGCTTTCCAGGTTTTAAATTAATTTTAATTTTTACCCTGGGTGTTTTTTTAACAAGATCTCTAGGAGATATTGTTAACGACCTGACGGATAAAAATTTAGATGGGAAAATTACGCGCACTAAAATCAGGCCTTTAGCGACTGGAAGAGTGAGTGTTAGGGAAGCTTTATTTTTAATCTTTGTATTTTTATCTTTATCTTTATTTTTATTATTATTTTTAAATTTATTTTGCGTTTATTTATCTTTTATAGCTGTATTTTTAATTTTAATTTATCCCTTTATGAAGCGAGTGACTTATCTGCCCCAAGTTATTCTGGGCCTGGCTTATAACTTTGGAATTATCATGGCTTACGGCGCTGTACAACAACATATTTCTTTAATTTCTATTTCCTGGTGGCTCTTGGCGGCCTTATGGACCGTGGCTTACGACACCATGTATGCCCTGGCAGATGTCAAAGATGATTTAATCTCAGGGATTAAATCCACGGCAGTTTTGTTTGGCTCCCAAGTTTTAAATATTATTTCTGGTTTGCAAATTATTTGTTTTATCTGGGCGGGGGTTTTGGGTTATTTATTAAAATTTAATTTTATTTATTTTATATTTTTATTTTTTACTGTTTTTTTTGGAGTCTATGAGCGATTTTTATTAAAAAATAATTTAAATAACGCCTGTAATAAAATAAGAATTAAAACCTGTATTACGGCTTTTAATAATAATCATTGGATTGGTTTTTTAATATTTCTTGGCATCAGCACTCAATTTTCATAGCATCGCGCTTTTTTCATGGGGAGTGTGAAAGTGAGTGCAGGTGGAGCAGGTAGAGCAGGTGGTGCAGGTGGTGCAGGAAGTTTTGAGGACTTGAGTGAGTTAGTTGTCTTTCCAGCAGCGAGTCGCTTTCAAATCATTCAAGAGGTCGTTCGACCTGATTTAAACTCAAAGTTTCAAGTTCCAGTTGTTGGACAAGCGCCTGCTTTAGCGGGTCAAGGCCCAGCTGTAGATAGCGGTACAATGCATCGCACTTTTTCTGGGAAGACTCCTGATTCTGATGGACATCTGGCAGTGAGTGCCGCTTCAACGCCGCCGCTTTCGATGTCTTTCCATTTTGTTTTAGCTGAAGCACCTTCAGCAGCTCCAAGATCTCAGGCACGAGATCAGTTAGACGCTATTAATCATCAGCGACAAGAGAAGCTTCAGCAGCTTGTGGACCTGTTTAAAGTATTGCTGGGTGAGAAATTAACGGGTAACGAGCTCTGGAGCCCAGAGTTTAAATTTTCTGAAGGGTGCAAAGTTTCAGTCATGTTAGGTAAAGGCTCTCCAGTCTTGGTCAAAAACTATTTTGCTTTATTTAAAACTAATCTGGAGTGGGTTGCTCAGCGTTTAGAGAAATCAAAATTTCCCTATAAAAATAATTTAATTCAAACTTTGCCTCAGCTCTTGAGAAATTATCAAGAGTTAATGATTCCTGTTTCGATGGAAGAAATGCAGCGGGTTAATTTATTACTGGGGCAGGCTTTTGGTCAAAACTCTGCTGCTGCTGTTACTGCAGCAATTACTGCAAGAGACGCATCAGTAAGAACAGTAGATTTAGCCTTGGATTCGATGGGGTCAAGCGGTCCGGCCGGCGCTGGAGGGCCTGGCGTATTGCCACCCGCGTTTGCTGGTTTAGCTGATTTAATCGATGAGTTTAAAAAATTAGTGAGCCTGGAAAAACCTTCTGGTCTCTTTGAACGTAAGTTATTAAAAGAAGCTAGAAAAGAAAGGGCTGCGGTATTGAAGGGCGTTAATACGCTGCTAGAAGCAATTGACGTGAATCCGTCGTTCAAAAGGGCTGAGACCTATAGTTTATTAATCAATTTTATCCTCGCGAAATTCTCAGAAATTGATATGCGCTATCCACTAGCAGGGATTAGTGGGCGGACGAAAGATTTTTTAAATTATCTTGCTGGGTTTCAGACTTGTTTATTGCCTAAATTTGCAGCGCTTCAAACAAGTTTAAATTTGGAGTTAAAAGATCTCAGTGATTTAACGGCGCTTTCGCCTGTTTCCAGGTGGTCGATTTTAGAAGAAGCGGTTCGAGTATCTGGAGAGATCCCAGTGGGTTCTGGGTCCGCCGCCGCAAGGGCTTCGGCGGGAGAACCTGGTGCTGGTGCTGGTAGTACGGCAGAGCCAGAAGGTTCTCATGATTTATCAGATTTGAATTCAAATTTATTAAGAACAGCAGGTCAAATAAGGCAGCGTTGTTTTTATCAAAATTTACTGGAGATGTATTACGCCATTTCATTAGATCAGACTTATGGGCGTCGCTATGGCGAAAGTATTGCGCCTATTAGTCTCAGTGTTGAAGATATCAAGGTTAAATTCCAAGAGCATTTAAGAGTTAACAGCTCTCCTTTTGATGAGAAGAATCTTCCAGATGAATTTGAAAGGCTACAAGGGTTAGTTGAAAATTTCTTACAGGTCTTGCCTCGTCTTAGAACTATCCATCCCGACTTTGCTGAGCAGTTGGAAAAAATTGCTTTTAATCATCTTTTATTAAATCGATTTTTTGGAGCTGAAGAGTTAGCGGTATTTCTAAGAGCCCGAGGTTTGGATTCTTCAGGCGCGGCGGCTTCATCTACGACGCCACTTTTGAATATTCCAGTTCCTCTTACTTATTGCCATTCTTTAAGTAAAGCTTGGGCGTCGGTAGAGCAGGAAGGTTTATCTCTAAGACGCTGGGTAGCTATACAGCAATTTTTAGAAAAATTGTTTAAAGATTTTGATGGTTCAGGCTCAGCAAACGCTTTTCTGGCTAAAGAATCTCTTGGGGCTTTATGTGGCGCAATGCGAATTTTTTTATCGACTTGGCGGCAAGATAGGGGCGGCTTCGAGGCAATAGATTCCCGTCTTTTGGGTCGTCGATTTGTCTTATCTGAAATGAAAAGTTTTCTCGAAGCTGAAATAAGAAAAATTCAAGATTTATATCCCGAATTTAAAACTTTAAAAAATTTGGAAAAAATTTTGGTTTTATTAGATCAAGAAGGGCCTTCGCCTTTAGAGGCTTTGCATGCAGCGATGATGGCTTGTTGGGCGTATCAAAGAGAATTTTTGCTTGAAGGAGGTGGTTCTCGTTCTGTAGAAGGGGCTAATCATTCTTGGTTGCTCGAAAAAGCTTCGGACAATCTTCAGCAATTGAAGGCGCTCTGGACTTGTCATCAAGTAGAAAGTCAGAGTCCTAGCCCAGAATCAGTGGGTGGTGCTGGCGTTGGTGAGACAGGGTTTGGATTGCTTCGTCGCTCTGAATCTCGTGGTGGTGAGGCGACAAGAATTTGGCTTGATCAGCTTGCTTTCGATGATGTTTTATTTTGTTTGGTTCGTTTGGGGCGAAGACTTCAAAACAGTAGTGTCGATGAAAGTCGTCCGCTCGTCAGTCACAAAAAAATAATGGCGAAATTGAAGGAGCATTTCGGGTCCTCTGAGTCCCTCATGATGCAGGCTTTTCCAGCATCGATTCAGGCTGAAGTGGGTTCTTGGTTCGCTGAGATTTTTTCAGAGAAGCCGATAGTTCCGTGTTTTATGCGGGTGTTTTATCAGGCTGATTTGCAAGAAATCCTGAAGAAAGAAGCGGCAGAAAAGATAAATAGCACTGTCGGTGCAGTGAGTTTGATTGCAGCCGCCCAAGCTCGAGCCAAAGAAAAAACAGCGGCAAGAGCGGCCACAGTTGTGGCGCCGCATGCAGGCGCTGGAGCAGGAGGTTTAGGGCGAGAGAGTTCAGGTGGGTCGGTGGGGAGTGTTGTCAGTGCTGTTTCAGGGCAGCTTACACATCCTGCGTATACGGATGATATGCCGAATATTAATGGCTCTGGTCTAAGGCGTTAGTTTTAAGCGCTCTTGTTCTATTGGCTGCGCCAGTATTTAACTGGGCCCCGGCCTCCGCCGGGGTGACGCCTGGGAAGAGCTGCAGAAAATAACTTTACATTGATTTAGCAATGCCTGTACAATCGCCGGTCGCGATGGCGAAGGGTGCCTTAGAATTTGTTGGTATGGCTGATTTTTTAAATATTTAGAATTTAAGAAAAGCTGGTATTGGTTAGATTAGATATAGGTCCCCCACAGTTATCTCGAGTAGAACTTATCTCGAGTAGATAAATTAATTAAATTAAACACAGGGACTTATATTGATGAATCAATTCCAAGCACTTGGCCTGGACGTAAGTATTGCGTCGGCTATCGAAAAATTAGGTATCTTAGAACCCACTGAAGTTCAAAGAGAGGCCATGGGGCCTTTGTTAGCCGGTCAAGATGTGATCGCTCAAGCTAAGACTGGAACAGGGAAAACCTTAGCGTTTGGGGGGCCTGCATTGGCCTGCCTAGATCTTGAGAAATTTATTCCCCAAGTATTAATTCTCGCGCCCACTCGTGAGTTGGCTATTCAGGTCGCTGAGGCTTTACAAAGCTATGCCGCAAATTTAAGAAATTTAAAAGTCCTGCCAATTTATGGCGGTCAGGATTACAGAACTCAATTAAGAGGCTTAAAACAGGGCGCGCAAATTATCGTCGGAACGCCAGGTCGGGTGATTGATCATTTGGATCGCCAAAGTTTGGATCTCTCTGAAATTAAATTAGTGGTCTTAGACGAAGCCGATGAAATGCTTAACATGGGCTTTATTGATGACGTTGAAAAAATTCTGGAAGCGACGCCAAAACAAGCTCAAAGGGCTTTGTTTTCAGCCACTTTACCTATTCAGATTAAAAAAATGTCCGATCGTTATTTAAAAAATCCAGTAGTGGTGTCTATTAAAGCTCACGAAAGAGCAACTTCTCAGATTGAGCAATTTTTCTCAGTGGTGTTTAGAGAGCATAAATTCGAAGCCTTGGCGAGATTTTTAGCCACGGAGCATGGGACTGCGACGATTATTTTCGCCAGAACCAAAAGTGATACCGCAGAATTAGCGCAAAAATTAGAAAGCTATGGTTATCAAGTTTCGGCGATTAATGGCGATATGAATCAGGCTCTGCGTGAGAAAGTAATTTCAAGATTGAAATCTGGAGATCTAGACATCGTTGTTGCAACAGATGTGGCTGCCAGGGGCTTAGACGTTGAGCGTATAGATTATGTGATCAACTATGACATTCCTTTTGATGCTGAATCTTATGTCCATCGTATTGGCCGAACTGGCCGTGCGGGTCGTGCTGGAAAAGCTTTAGCTTTGGTTAGCCCCCGTGAATTAAGAACTCTGAGAGATTTTCAAAGAGTGACCGGTTATGAAATGAAAGAAATTCAAGTGCCGACCAAAGACCAGGTTCATGCCGTGGCTGAAAAAGCGTTTTGTACTGAATTAGCTGAGTTAAAAGACAAGGCTTTAGGTATGAAAAATAAGATTGCTGAAATTCAGAAAAATTTATCTTGCGACTTAGAAACTTTAGCGGCCGTATTGTTATTAAAACTAGAAGGTCAAAAGACCAGCCAATTTTCTGATGTGCATATTGCGAGCTCTAATTCAGGTCGTGATGATTTTCGTTCCGATCGCTCTGATAGAGGCGGGCGTTTTGGATCGGATCGCTCTGGCTCAGACCGTCGTCCTAGAGAATTTTCCAGAGAATCTTCCAGGGATTCTTCGAGAGATTCTTCGAGAGATTCTTCGAGAGATTCTTCGAGAGAATTTTCGAGAGAACCCAGGGAGTTTAAAGCCCGTCGTTCTAACGAGTCGAATAGCTTTTCCAGCTCAAAAAATAATGGTTTTGAGCCCGGCATGACCCGTTGTGAAATGAACTTTGGTCGTGATCATGGGATTACGCCCTCAGACATTGTGGGGTTAATTACTAACCGCTGTAATATTAATAGAAAGCTCATTGGGCGAATTGATATCTCCCAAGAGTTTTCTCATATCGATTTGGCTGAAGACGTTGCTCAGAGCGTCGTGAGTCAATTAGTTAATGCGAAATTTAAACGCCGTGATGTCAGCTTAAAAGTATCTTGAATTTAATTTGGAATTTAATTTTAAATTTAATTTTAAATTTTTAGATTTTTTTTGCCGGCAAGTCCTGGTATTTGAAATCATCCGTGTTATTATCCCGCCCGCTTGAGAATCTCAGGGGTTTTTCTGAGGTTTTTTCGGGCAGTTTTTTTTATGTTTAAAGGATCAGACCATGAGTCAATTAAAAATTTACATCGGTAACTTAAATTTCAGCACGACTGCTGACAGCTTGGAGCAACACTTCTCACAGTTTGGCCCCATTGCCGATGTGCGCATCATTAAAGATCGCGAAACAGGCCGTTCTAGAGGCTTCGGATTTATCACTTATCAAGATGAGCAATCCGTTCAAAACTCTTTAGCAGCTAACAATACAGAATTCGACGGCAAAACCTTGCGCGTTAACGTTGCCAATGACGACGAACGTCGCACTGGTGGCGGCGCTGGTGGCGCTGGTGGTGGTTTCTCATCACGTCCTCCTCGTCAAGGCGGCGGCTTCGGCGGCGGCAATGGCGGTGGCGGTTTTGGTGGTGGAAGAAGATAATTCTTCTCAGCATTAATGCTGTGATTGTTGATAAAGACCACGCTTCGGCGTGGTTTTTTTTATAGAGAAAAAATAAAAAATAAAAATTAAAAATTAAAAAATAAAATTTTTAAATTTAAAACACGGGAATAAAAATAAATGTCTTTAAGAACCTTGGGTCTTCTAAGCCTGGTTTTAATCACCATAGGATCCGTAGATAGTATTAGAAACCTTCCAGCAACAGCGCTATTTGGCAGTAATATTATTGCTTTTTTTATTTTAGGTGCGGTTTTTTTCTTAATTCCTTCGGGTTTAATTTCAGCAGAGTTAGCCTCTGAATCTCGTGAAGGTGAAGGGGGGATTTATCGCTGGGTCACCGAAGCTTTAGGTCCTCGCTGGGGTTTTATCGCTATTTGGTACCAGTGGATTGAAAACGTGGTTTACTACCCGGCTTTATTATCTTTCGTTGCAGGGACGGTTGCTTATTTATTATTTCCAGCGCTGGCTGATTCCAGAATTTTTTTAATTATTTTTATTCTGGCGGCTTTCTGGATCATTACTTTATTAAATTTATGGGGCATGAAGGCCTCTAGTTTCTTTGCCAATATTTGTAGTTTACTAGGCCTGGTTTTACCCATGGGCTTAATTATTTTCACAGGCGCTATTTGGGTTTTATCTGGAAAACCCATGCATATTGATTTACATCCAGCGGCTTTGATTCCTAATTTTTCCCATCCCGATTTGTGGATGACTTTAACTGGCGTGATGCTTTCTATGTGCGGCATAGAAATTGCGACTATTCATGTCAGAGAGACTAAAAATCCTGAGAGAAATTTCCCTAGAGCTTTAATTATTTCAACTGCTTTTATTTTAATTACTTTAATACTCGGCTCTTTATCCATTGCCATTGTCATGCCTCAAGATCAATTAAGCTTAATCGCTGGGCTGATGCAGGCCTTTCAATTATTTTTCAGTGCGTATCACTTATCTTGGCTGATGCCCTTCATTGCCTGCTCTTTAATTATTGGGGGTCTAGGCGGTTTAAATAATTGGCTGATTGCGCCAACCAGAGGCCTTCACTATGCCGGTCGTCAGGGGCACTTTCCAGCTTGGTTATTAAAAGAAAATAAGCGCGGCGCTCCAGTGATTTTATTATTAATACAGGCTCTTATAGTCAGCTTTACTTTAATTGCTTTTGTTTTATTACCCAGTATTAACGCGTCTTATTGGTATTTAAACGTCCTAGCCGCCCAGCTCTATATGTTTATGTATATTTTAATGTTTATCTCTGGAATTATTTTAAAAATTCGCAATAAAAATAATCCTAAATTTCACCACAATAAAAATATCTATCAAATTCCAGGGGGTTCTTGGGGGACGGGTATTATTGGGGTTATGGGGATCATTGGGTCAATAGTCACTGTTTTGATTGGCTTTTTGCCTCCGTCGAATATTCATGCCGGTAGTGTTATTCACTATGCCCTGATGATCTTGATGGGCCTAGTTTTTATGAGTCTGCCGATTTTATGGCTGGCTAAAATTAAATATAAGCACTCTAACCATCAAGATAAAAATCATGCGTAAGGCAGTTGCATTAATTTCAGGGGGTTTAGATTCTCTCTTAGCGACTCGAGTTATTTTGGATCAGGGCATTCATGTCGAAGGGATTAATTTTTATACGGGCTTTTGCGTCGAGGGTCACACCCATGCGATTCGCAAACAAGATGAAGCCAAGCAAAAAAGAAATAATGCCCTATGGGTTGCCGAACAGTTGGGAATTAAATTACATATTATTGACGTCATAGAAGAATACAAAGATGTGTTATTAAATCCCAAGCATGGCTATGGGTCGAATTTAAATCCCTGTTTAGATTGCAAAGTCTTCATGGTTAAAAAAGCAAAACAGTGGATGGAAGAAAACCATTTTGATTTTATTATCACTGGCGAAGTCGTCGGCCAGCGGCCTATGTCCCAACGCAAGCAAACTATGCCGATTGTCTCTCGCGAATCTGAAGCTTTAGATCGACTAGTCAGACCTCTGTGCGCTCAGCACTTACCAGAAACTTTGCCAGAAAAAGAAGGCTGGTTAGATCGAAAAAAATTATTAAATTTTCATGGCCGTGATCGTAGACCCCAGATGGCTTTAGCTGAAAAATATGGCTTTATAGATTACGCCCAGCCTGCTGGAGGCTGCTGTTTTTTAACCAATCAGCATTACTCAGCCAAATTAATAGATCTCTGGACCGCTCGTGGTGAAAGGGATTATGAATTAGATGATTTGGTTTTATTAAAAATCGGCCGGCATTTAAGACCCAAGCCAGAATTTAAATTAATTATTGGACGCGAAGATGGTGAAAATAATTTCATGAGCGGGTATAAAAAAGCCATGGGTTATTTCGAAATCATGTCTCACATGGGGCCTTTGGCTCTAGTTGACGGAAAAATTAAACCAGAAGATAGGGTTCTCGCCGCTCAAATAGTCGCAAGATATTGCCAAGGACGAGATCAAGAAAAAGTTGATTTAATTTACAGAGATTCTTTGGGCATGACTTACCCTCTTTCCGTCAAGCCCTTATCTCCAGATCAAATATTAGAGTCTTGGCATGTCTGAGAATCCATTTTATATCGTCTCTCCCCTGGCGGGAGAGACAGGCCCGAAGATGACATCGAGGGACAGAGAGGGGGTTGGGGAAAATCAGGAAGATCTTCAGCTTGATTTATCTTTTATGCTCTGCCCCATGCCGGTGATTAAATTACAAAATCAAATTAAAAAAATGGCCGTAAACCAAAACATAAAAATCACCTGCACGGATCCTGGAACCTTGCATGACATTCCAACCTGGTGCCGCCTACATGGGCATGAAGTATTAGAGATATTAAGAATATCAGAGCCTGATAAGAAAATAATTTTTTACATCCAAAAAATAAGACCTTAAAACTTCTTTTGGGCGCTTGATTCACGCGAAGCAGGCTCAGTAAAATCCTGCGCTATAACAAAGATAATAAAAAATAAGTCAGGTGATTTTATGCAAGAGTTTTTTACGCTGGTTAAGGCCATTAAAGAATTGAATTTTACAGTGGTGGATGAATGCCTGAAGAAAGAAGGTACTAAAAAAAAGCTCAAAAAAAAATCCCTGACGCCTTTCAGCGCCTTGTGCCTTAGTCCAGCTGATTTCAAGGTTGAAGGGGTTATTCTTTTAGGTTGTGACACCTTTGTGACTTTGCTTCAAAAATTAGTGAACAGTATTCTGAATAACCCCAAAAAACCCCAAGACGCCAAATCTGTTGGGGATCTTTGTGAGTGTTTAAGATTAATTTTGATTGCTTTGAATGTGACAGATGCTTTGACGCCCTCAGTGACTGATTTCAGTAGCCTTTCGGATCAAGAAATTATTTTTCAGGCTCTTCAAAATCTGGCTTCGCCAGCCTCCCCTTCATACGCAGGCGCTGGATCTGGCGCTGGGTCTGCGTCTGGGTCTGATAGCTCTGTGCCATCGACATCAGAGCGTAAGCGTTTTCGTAGTGGAGGGACTCCGCCTGAATTAGAATTGCCGGGAGCTGCTTTACCTATAGGTAGAGTAGACGTAGGCTTTGGACGACTTATGTTTACTGGCGCGCCAGTGGGGGTGGATCATAAAAATCTTCAACGAGGAAGGGCAGCACCGCCACCCAGAACAACAACACCCTGGGCCACTTTTGCTGCAGCAGTTGGTGAATTAGTTGGTCACAGAAGCCGTGGCTCTTCAAGTGGCTCCAGGGGTAGTAGTGTTAAGGGGGGGGATTTAGGTACGCCATTACTAGGTCCTGAATTAGGTCATGATTTCCCAGGATAACGGTGCTCCTAAAAATTTCGAATAATAAAACATCCCTAATGCCGTACTGATTCCCAGGTAAGATCCAAAAATCACATCGCTTAGAAAATGATAATTTAAAAGTAATAAACCTAGGCCCAGTAATAAGCCCCAAATTAAAAATAAATATTTTAATTTGGGATAATAAATCATGAGTACTGTCAGTCCCGCGCCATAAACACACATATGTCCCGAGGGAAAACTGCCGGCCTGATGTAACCAATCAAAGCCGTAAAGATGGGAATTTCTTAGAAATAAAAGCTGGGAACTATCGGCATATCGGGGCCCAAATCGCCCAAAGAAAAATTGCAAAGAAGATTTAATAAAAAAAGCCAGAGCCATGGTCAGACTCATAAATCCTAGGCTATCTAGAAAATAATAAAATTTGGATTTTTTTTTGGATTTTTTTTGAGAAGCCTGGGAAAGTTTGGCAAAAAAATAAATCGGCAAAAACAAAGTAATTAATAAATAAGACAGTTCTGTCAGTAAGTTAAATAAATGCCCCGAGAGCACGCCCATAGGGCTTGCCCAGGGGCTGTATTGGGTGATTAAAATAGTAAACAGATGATTAAAATAAATCGCGGTTGGTTTGTCTAAATAAAAAATAGAAATCAACGTAGCAATTAAAACTAAAGGAAAAGTGATGAGTAAATAGGTCAGAACTGTCTGAGTAGAGGTGTGGATTGGGGTATTTTGCATGGGGGTTTTGCTAGGTCTTTAGGTAAAAATCTGAGAAAATAATTTATCTTAAAAATACAAAATTAAAAATAAAATATGACCCCCAAAAATAATTTAAATAATTTAATTTTAGAAATTAAAGATCTTAAGAAAATTTATACAAACCCAGCTAGTAAAAAACAAACAGAGGCTCTCACGGGGATTGATCTAGAAGTCCAAGCGGGGGATTTTTATGCTTTATTGGGTAAGAACGGCGCAGGGAAATCAACGGCGATTAGTTTAATTACTAGTTTAATTAAAAAGACCTCTGGGCTGATAAAAATCAATGGATTTGATCTGGAAAAAAATCCCATAGAAGCTAAAAAAAATATTGGTGTGGTTCCTCAAGAATTTAATTTTAATCCTTTTGAAAAAGTCGAAAATATTTTAATTAACCAAGCCTTGTATTACGGCATGAATTTAAAATTAGCGAAAGATCGCGCTGAAATTTTATTAAAAGAAATGGATTTGTATGCCAAAAGAAAAAATTCAGCCCGGCAATTATCAGGCGGTATGAAGCGACGCATGATGATTGCAAGAGCGCTGATGCATGAGCCTAAAATTTTAATCTTGGATGAGCCAACCGCTGGAGTGGATATTGAAATACGTCAGGCGATGTGGAAATTTTTAAAAAAAATTAATCAAGAAGACCAGATTACGATTATTTTGACTACGCACTATCTCGAAGAGGCTGAGAATCTTTGCAATAAAATTGCGGTCTTAGATCAAGGGCGAATTATTAAAAATACTTACATGGCTGATTTTTTAAAAGAGCTGGAGTTTGAGACGGTTTTAATAGAATTATCTGATTCCCTTGATGTTGTCAGAGAGGCGGCTCTGACTCAATCAATCCAGCCTATTCAGCTTAAAAATTTCCCTGTCCGTTATATTTCAAATAATTTGTTAGAAATAGATTTATTAAAAAATCAAAATCTTGAAGACTTAATTTTTGAATTAAAAGCTGAAATAAAATCAAAATTAATAAATACCAATATTTATAGAGTCAGAAATAAATCAAATCGCCTAGAGCAATTGCTCATGAATTTAACCCGGGAGAGTAATTTAAAATGAGTAATTTCCAGCTTATTTCTAGAGGGTTTTATGGCTTATTAAGAAAAGAATTCAATCGGTTTTTGCGTATCTGGCCTCAGACTTTATTACCACCGGCCATTACTTTAATTTTATATTTTTTAATTTTTGGAAAAGTCATTGGTGCGCGTGTGGGTTTAATCAATGGCGTGTCTTACATGGCTTTTATTACCCCAGGCTTGATCATGATGCCCGTGATTATGAATGCTTATATGAACGTCGTGAGCTCTTTTTTTAGTGCGAAATTTACAAGATCTATCGAAGAGCTTTTAGTCTCGCCCATGCCCGATTGGGTGATTATTTTGGGTTATTGTTCTGGGGGTGTTGGTCGCGCGATGATCATTGGTTTCTTAGGATTAATCTTGGGCATGATTTTTGCGGGTGGGCAAATTATTCACCCTGTTTTAATGTTCTTAGTGTTAATCATTGCCAGCTTGATGTTTTCTTTAGGTGGTTTTTTAAATGCCTTATTTGCCAAGAATTTTGATGATACGACTATTGTCACAACTTTTATTTTGACCCCTTTGATTTATCTATCAGGGGTGTTTTATTCAATTAGCCAATTACCTATGTTTTGGCAAAAAGTGTCTTTATTAAATCCGCTGCATTATTTAGTCGAAATTTTTAGATACAGCATGCTGGGATTTTCGAGCGTGAATATAAAACTTTCTTTTTTAATTATTGTTTTAGTAACCCTGGGTTTATTAATTTTAAATTTAGTTTTAATGCGCCGTGGGTCGGGGCTGAGAGGGTAAAAAGGTAGGAATGGACAGTCATGGATAATAATTTTAATAATATTTCAACAATCAAGCCCAATATCCCCAAAGCTTTGATGCTCGCGCGGCGTCAGCTATCTGAGCTGGTTTGTGATGCGGTAAATCTAGAAAATATTAATTTTACCTTGCCGGAAATTCAGACTTTATTAGATGGCGTGAGCCTGGGTGGGCGAAAATTATCCGATCAGCAAGTGGCGCTGAATCAAGCAGAGGGTTGGAAATTTATTTTTACATCCGTGGAATCTGGAACTTTTAATTTGTCGCAAAAATTTGTTTGCGCTTGTCATGCGATTGCTGCTTTTCAAGAAGCCCTGGAGTGGGGGAGATTTAGATCGGGTTTAGTCACGATTGCTGGGACAGATTATTGTCCCCCGGAAGCTGGAAAATTAGAAAATCTATGGAAAAATTTAGAATTAAATTTTGATTTAAAAAATTTAAATAAAAATAATATTTATGACCAGGCTATTGGTATTTTTCTGGAGATGGCCAGGACGCAATTTTTCTATGATGTGAATAAACGCATGGGCAGATTTCTCATGAATGGTTTTTTATTATCTCAGGGCTATCCCGTGATTAATCTACCTGCTAAACGACAGCTGGAATTTAATCAGAAGATGCTGGATTTTTATGAGTCTAATAATAAAACGCCCATGATTGATTTTATGAAAAGTTGCTTAGATCCCAGAATTATAAAAATCATGAGTGAGTAGTTTTTAATTTTTTAAAGCAGTTTTTTCTTGAGACTATTTCTCAATAATCCCTTGGTAATTTGAAGTTTCTTCAGGGTACAATCGCCGCTTTTTTATTAAGTCGAAATAAGCTTTTTTTTAAGGAGCGCGCATGAGTTTACATACTGATTCTTATTTATTTACGTCTGAGTCTGTATCAGAGGGACATCCTGATAAAGTTGCTGATCAAATTTCAGATGCTGTTTTAGATGCCATTTTGAAACAAGATCCTAAAGCTCGTGTGGCTTGTGAGACTTTGGTGAAAACTGGCATGGCACTAGTGGCTGGAGAGGTTACAACAAGTGCTTGGGTGGATATTGAAGAGCTGGTTCGAAAAGTAATTTTGGGTATTGGTTATTCTGACCCCAGCATGGGTTTCGATGGGCAGTCTTGTGCGGTATTAAACGCCATTGGCAAGCAGTCGCCAGACATTGCGATGGGCGTAGATAGATCAGAGGGTGATCAGAGTGCTAAAGATCAAGGTGCTGGAGATCAGGGATTAATGTTTGGGTTCGCGACCAATGAAACAGAAGTATTAATGCCCGCGCCCATTACTTATGCGCATCGTTTAATGCAACAGCAGGCGATAATTAGAAAAAGCAAGAAATTAGCCTGGTTACGTCCTGATGCGAAAAGCCAAGTGACGATGAGATATGAGCATGGCAAACCTGTGGAAGTCGATACCATTGTTATTTCAACGCAGCATGCGCCAGATATTAGCTATGCAGATCTTAAAGAAGCCGTGATTGAAGAAATTATTAAACCTGTAATTCCTACAGAGTGGCTCTCTGGAACGACTAAATATTTTATTAATCCAACGGGGAAATTTGTGATTGGCGGACCCCAAGGCGACTGTGGTTTAACGGGGCGTAAAATTATTGTGGATACTTATGGTGGCATGTCTCGTCATGGCGGTGGGGCTTTCTCTGGAAAAGATCCTTCAAAGGTGGACAGATCTGCGGCTTATATGGGCAGATATGTTGCAAAAAATATTGTCGCGGCTGGATTAGCGGATAAATGCGAGATTCAAATTTCTTATGCGATTGGAGTCGCTGAGCCAACTTCTATTCATCTGGAAACTTTTGGGACTAATAAAATTAATCATCATGAAATAGAGATGTTAGTGCGTGAGCATTTTGATTTGCGTCCTGGAATGATTATTAAGCAATTAGATTTACTCAGACCTATTTATCAAAAGACAGCATCTTACGGCCATTTTGGTCGTGAAGAGCCTGAGTTTACCTGGGAAAAAATAGATAAAGCCGAAGCTTTAAGAGCGTCTGCGAAGTTTAAGAAATAATAAAAAATTTTAAAAAATAAACAGGGAAAAACACCGTGAACAATTTGAACAATTTGAATAACTTCACTGATTACAAAGTCGCTGATATCAGCTTGGCCAGTTTTGGCCGCAAAGAAATGAATATTGCTGAGACTGAAATGCCCGGTCTCATGGCTTTAAGAAAAGAGTTTGGAGTCTCTCAGCCATTAAAAGGCGCGCGTATAGCAGGCTGTTTGCATATGACGATTCAGACGGCGGTTTTAATAGAAACTTTAATAGCGCTAGGGGCTGAAGTTCGCTGGTCGTCTTGTAATATTTTTTCAACCCAAGATCACGCTGCGTCTGCGATTGCAGCCGCTGGAATTCCTGTTTTTGCCTGGAAAGGGGAGACGGAAGAAGAATATTTATGGTGTATTGAAAAAACGATTTTTGGATTAAATAACTGGGTGCCCAATATGATCTTGGATGATGGTGGGGACTTGACCATTCATATTCATGAGAAATATCCAGAGCTATTAAAAAATATCAAAGGCGTGACTGAAGAGACCACTACTGGGGTTCATAGACTGTATGAAATGCATAAAGCTGGAAAATTATTGTGCCCGGCTATTAACGTCAATGACTCTGTCACTAAATCTAAATTTGATAATTTATATGGCATTCGTGAGTCCATGTTAGATGGGTTAAAGCGCGCAACCGATGTCATGGTTGCTGGAAAAGTCTGCGTGGTTCTAGGGTTTGGCGATGTGGGCAAAGGAGCGGCTCAAGCTTTAAGAGCGATGGGTGCCTGTGTTTTTATTACAGAGATAGACCCTATTTGTGCGCTTCAGGCCGCCATGGAAGGTTATAGAGTTGTTTTGATGGACGATGCTTGTGCCTATGGGGATATTTTTGTCACAACCACTGGAAATACCGGGGTGATTACCCATGAGCATTTATCAGCAATGAAAGACCAGGCCATTGTTTGTAACGTCGGGCATTTTGATAATGAAATTGACGTCGCGTCTTTAAAGCAATATTCCTGGGAAAATATTAAGCCCCAGGTCGACCATATTATTTTCCCCAATGGCAAAAGAATTATTTTATTAGCCGAAGGACGTTTGGCTAATTTGGGCTGTGCGACCGGTCATCCGAGTTTTGTCATGTCGACTTCTTTTACGAATCAGGTCTTGGCCCAAATAGAGCTCTGGACTAAAAGCGAGCAATATCAAAAACAAGTGTATGTTTTACCCAAAAAATTAGATGAAAAAGTCGCGAGATTACATCTGGAAAAAATTGGGGTCCAATTAACCCAATTAAGCAAAAAACAGGCGGATTATATTAGCGTGGATATCCATGGGCCCTATAAACCAGAGAATTACCGGTATTAGATTTTTCTAAGATCTGATTTTTCTTATAGGGGCGGACCTATGTGTCCGCCCTTGCTTTAGATGGCAGGTGCTGATCTACAGAGGGCGAAATTTTTGAATAAACCGCATTTAAGTTTTGAGTTTTTTCCTACTAGAACCCCTGAAGGTTTTGAGAAATTAAAAAATTTATCTCAAGAATTATTACAATTTAATCCAGATTGTTTCACCGTCACTTTTGGCGCAGGTGGGTCAACGCGAGAAAAAACATTTGAGACCGTGAAAACTATTCAAAATTTAACTCACAAACCTACGGCCGCCCATTTATCTTGTATTGATTCGACTCAAGACAATATTTTAAAAATCTGTCGGGATTATCAAAATAATGGAATCAATCATCTGGTTTGTTTAAGAGGCGATATTCCTTCGGGTATGGGGTCTTCTCAAGACATTGGCGAATTTAAACATGCCAGTGATTTAATCAGATTTATTCGGGAAAATTTTGGGGCTTATTTTAATATCGCCGTCGCCGCTTATCCTGAATATCACCCGCAATCTAGCTCTCCAGATCAGGATTTTTTAAACTTTAAATTCAAAGTCGAGCAGGGGGCGGATTTAGCTTATACCCAGTATTTTTATAACCCCGATGCCTATTTTTATTTTTTAGAAAAATGTCATAAAAATCAAATAAATATACCTATTGTTCCAGGTATTATGCCGATTATTAACTTTACCCAAATTGCTCGATTTTCAGAATCTTGCGGGGCTGAAATTCCCAAATGGATTCGAAAAAATTTAGAAAAACTGGCTGAAAAAGATCCAGAAAATCTCGAAGATTTAAAAAAGTTTGGTTTAGAAATTTTAATTAAGCTCTGTGAAAACTTATTAAAAAACGGCGCGCCTGGTTTGCATATTTACACCATGAATCACTATGCCCCGACGGCGCAAATTATGGCGGCGTGTTTTTAGTTTTTTTTAATCAAATAAATCTTCTAGTTTCACCACTTTTCCAGAGACCAGTTCTTTTGAATAGCTGTTGCTCACAAGACCATTAGCCGAAATAAAACTTAAAAAAATCTGCTTTTGAGTTTTAGTTTTTTCAGTAAACATTTTGATTTTGTTTTTAAGATTTTCGGCGTAGCTCTTATCAATACTAAAGGGCTGTTCTGTATATTTGATTTCACAGAGTGTGATGGCGTCATCGTTACGGTCAATTAATAAGTCAATTTGAGCGCCTCTGCTGTCTTTGATTTTTTGATCGCTTTTACATTGCCAGGAAGAAATAAACTCAGCGGTTTTAATATCCAAAGCTTTGACAATGGCTTCAATATGTTTTTCACAGACAGCTTCGAATGCGTAACCAGACCAAGCATGGTAGCTCGGTTTGCTTTGTTGCTTAAGCCAGTGATCTGGCATTTTTTTAAATTGCTGAAAAGGCTCAACCCAAGACAAATAAAACAGGCAAAATTCATCGATTAATTTGAAATAAACATCTCGTTTTTTCCCAAAAGAAGTATGGGGCTCTATGAATCTGGCTTGAGTTAAATTATCTAAACGCTCTGTGAGTCGCCCACCAATCGATGCTTTAGGAGTCAGTGCTGTGATTTCGTTGCGAGTCAGCCCTTGGCCACTTTCAGCAATCATTTTAATGAGGGAAATATAGTGCTCGGCGTCTGTAAATAAAGAAGTAAAAAGTTTATTAAATTCATCTTTAAGCGGCGCCTGGGTGTCAAATAAAATTTTCTGAATATTCTCAGAAGCCGTGAGACCAGGCTCGAGATATTTTAAATAATAAGGCACACCGCCTAGAGCTAGGTAAGTTTCTAAAATATGATTTTTGTTAAGAGTGATATTTCTATATTTTAAAAATAAAGCAGTCTCAGAAAGTGAGAAGGGCGCAAGACGCATCTCACAAGTACAGCGATTATGAAGGCCACCTTTGTTATAAATAATATTTTTAATAATCCAGGATGCGCTCGAACCACAGGCAATCAAAATCATTCGTGGATTGGTCGACCATCGATGGTTCCAGCTGTAGTCCAGAGTTTCTAAGAGTTTAGATTTTCGTGTATGCATCCAGGGTAATTCATCTAAAAATAAAACTATTTTTTGATCTTTAGGTCTTGGGTCATTTTGAATCAGCTGATCTAATAATTTAAAAGCACTTTCCCAGGAGGCGGGAGTTTCTAAGCTAATCCCAGAAGTAAAACATTGGGATAAAGATTCTGTGAAATTTTTTAATTGGGTTTGAAGGGAGCCCTTCTGTTGGCCTGTTGCATGGATAAATACGCAGGGCTTCTGACTGAAAAATTCTCGTATGAGATAAGTCTTCCCGATTCGACGACGACCGTAAGTCACAATAAATTCAGCTTCTTGGCTGTTCATGGCTTTATGAAGCTGGTGAATTTCTTTTTTTCTGCCAATGATTTCCATGAATCAAAACTCCATTAAAAATATAAAAAAATAGCGGCCACTTATAGAGTATTATAAGTGGCCGCTATTTTTCTATATAAATCTTAATCTTAGGGTGTTTATTTTTTCAAAATAGATTTAGAAAATAATTTAGGTAATAACAAATTAAATTCACAGACTTCTGTTTCACCATTTTTATTTTCTGAATAAATCAAAGTATTTTCAGTAGCAAACTCTGCCAATTGCTGACGGCAGCCACCACAGGGCCAAATAGGAATTTCAGTATCTGAGCTGAGATAAATAGTTTTAATTTCTTGTGAAGAACCTTCAGAAATTAATTTACCAATGGCCGTCGCTTCTGCGCATTGGCAGACGGGATAGGCGACGTTTTCGACATTACAGCCGGAGAATAATTCTCCATGGCTGTTTTCTAAGCACACACCGACTCTAAAATTAGAGTAAGGCGCATAGGCCCGATTTTTGGCTTGAATGGCAAGTGAAGAGAGTTTATTTAAATCAGTCATGAGTGATCTTCTCCATTTTTTTTATTTTTTAAATTATTTAAATTATTTCCGTAAGTCTCTGGGAGCTTACAGGCGCAATAAAGGCTAATTAAAAATCCAATCGTTAAAATACTTAAGCCCACTTGGTAATCCCCTCGAGAATAAATGCGAGCGCCTTGAATCATTAAACCCTGGGAATGCCAGTTCATCAGCAAGCCCACTAAAGGCTGTAACAAAGCCGGCGTGCCCATAATAATCACAGATGCAAAGCCCAGCGCTGTTCCAATATTCTGAGCCTGATTAGTCTCTCGAATCACGGGGTAACCAATAATTTGCGAGCCTGTAAAAAAGCCCAAAGATAAAAATAAAATTAAATATAAATAATAATTTTGAGCATTATCTAAGACGGACGCAGGGAGATATAAAATAATTAAAAAATTAATCAAAGAAATAAGTGCTGTGATTAACATCGGCTTTTTTCTCGATCTTAAAACATCAGACCAGACGCCAAAAACAGTCGAACCCAGAATAGTCCCAATGAAAATCATCATGCTGATATTAGAACCCTGAATATCTGTAAAACCATGGACCTGCATCATCCATTGGGTTCCGAATAATCCGGCTAATAACATAATGGGTAAATTCATGGTGCAGATATAAAGCCCCGCGAGCCAGTTATATTTATTAATCAGCATCGCGTAAAAGCCATCGAACCATTTTAAGGGCGAGCTTTGTAAAGCAGCGTGAGAATGATCTTCAGGGGCGTCTTTAATTAAGAAAATCATCAAAATTAAAATAAATAAACCCAAGAGCGCCGTGATTAATAAAGCCTCTCTCCAGCTTGTTTGATCTATTAATAAAGTCAGGGGCGTTTGAGAAAGAGCCCCGCCGAGCATACCCAAAGTGACGACTATGCCTGTCACTTGACCCATTTTTCTAGGCGGGAACCAGCTTGCTGCGAGTCTTAAAATACTTAATAAGCAAAAAGCGCTGGCAGTACCTGATAAAAATCTAGAAATCACTAAGAACCAGGCATTGCTGGACCCGGCAATTAGGCCCGTCCCCAAAATACACAGGACCATGCCCAGTAAAATTAATTTCTTAGAAGAATATCTGTCCAGCATGACGCCGGCCGGGTAGAGCAATAAAGAATCTGAAAGAAAATAAAACGCTGAAACTAGGGCGACCTGGAAAGCAGACAGTGAAAAAGTGGATTCAAAACTTAAGGCCAGAGAATTAAACATATTCATCTGGATAAATTCATAGAGAAAAAATAGAGCGGCGGTTAAAACAATAATCCAGGCTTTTGTTAAGTTCTGGGGTTTAGATTCGCCGTGAAAGTGGCTCTGGGTCTTATTTTTTTGAATTGGCACTGTGAATTTGCTCGGGATTGAAGTCGCGGGATTTTACAGAAAGGGGGTGCTGAGCTCAATGGGGTTTATTTGTGAAATTTATTTATTGGATTTCCAATAAAAAATTATGAAAAGTTATTTTTTTTAGCATTGATTAATTATATCTTCGCCAAGAAATTTTTAATAAAAATTAAGGGATAAGTATGTTAGGGAAAATGTCAGGGAAAATGTCAGGGGAAGTTGTAGATTTCAGAAAACCAAGATATGTAAAATATAAATTCGAGAGGGATTCTTCTCATTCTGTAGATGTTCATGGTAATGAATTTTGGATGAGCTCTGCGCATGATTATTTAGAAATGAACTGTATTTATGAACAAGCCATTTTTTGTAATGGGGTAAATGTTGGAGCCTCAGATGTTGGAGTCCGAGCTTATTTAAGTTTTTATCATGTAGAGACGAGTGAAACTGTTGCTGCTACTGAAGTGCCTTCTGATGGAAATCGATGCCGAATGAATTATGGCGAAACCAGTAATACTTATTTGGTGTATGTTCCTGTGGGGAGATCGCCGGTGTTTGCATTCAATAGTGGGACTGTTCCGTTTGAAAAATTTAAGCGCTTGGAGCCCTCTTATTCAGCAATGTCTTCATTCGGTAAGCCAGTCTCATTTGTGGGAATTGTTGAGGCAGAATATCGATTCAGTACATCAGAATCCCCAACTATGTACAAAAACATTCTTACCGGTGAAATGCGTGAGGGCAACGCAAATGAAGCATTGCCCAGAGATTCAGGGACTGGAGTTTCTCAGAACTTTTTAGCGATAGGAAGTACTAATTATCAAAGATTTCTGGACGGAATCCCAAGTGAAGACCGGAGTATTGTTAAACAGTTTCGAGTGGTTCCTGAAGATTCTTCTGAAGCGATGGATTCTCAAGATGCTAAAGAATTAACAGGAGAAAAAGGCCAAACAGTCCTGCCAACTCATAGATTCGCACTGACTTTTTTTCCTGTTAAAGATAGCAGTGTGTCTTTTAGGGCTCAGAAAGAAGATTCAGATTCAGATTCAGAGGCAGATGATCTATTTATTGCTGGGGCAGCGCCACGTAGTACTGTGAAGGGGGACGGTGCCGCCTTAGCGACAGGGCATGTGTTAAAACAAGGTATTTCTCTTGGAAAACTTGATACAGCAACAAGCTGCCTGACTACTTGCGCCTCACGTTTCTTTATACGATTTGTTATAGACCCAACATTGGAAGCTGGTGGAGCCGGAGCCGGAGCCGGAGCCGGAGCCGGAGCCGGAGCTGGAGCTGGAGCTGGAGCTGGAGCTGGAGCTGGAGCTGGAGCTGGAGCTGGAGCTGGAGCTGGAGCTGGAGCTGGGTCCGCCACCGCGCCTGCAAGCGCTTCGGCGGGAGAATCTGGAGGTGGAGTTGGAGCTGCAAGTGATAAAGACAGAGTCACAAACGCTGTGATTGCCGCTTGTAGGGCTTATACAGAATCCGTCTCCAGTGCCCGTGTCTTTTTTGGTTTGGCAGCGCCTGTGGGTGCTTTAATTTCAGCGCTTGAAGCGGCAAGAGATCCTGAGAAAATTGCCTTAGCTATTAATAAACTAGATTTGGGTGGGTCGCATGAAAGTAGAAAAACATTAATTTTGTCCCTAAGAAATTATTTGACTTCAAATAAAGATGTTTATGACTTGTGTGATGAAAAAACACGGGGCGTGTTTTGTTTAGAAAGCAGGTTTGAGCCTTCTGGGAGCTGTTAATTCAGTGGTGTTTGATCCAGCAGATTAAAACTTTTTAATTTAAAAAATCGCCCAGATTAATAATTTTCATAAAGATTTGAGAGTCTCTGACAGATTCTTGGACTTCGTTGGCGTGGATTAATACGGGGAAACAAGAAAAAGATTTAGGGTGTTTAAGATTTTTAATTTTATTTTTTACTTCTTGAATAATCTCTGAGCTGATTAAATTTTTAGAAAATTTAATTTCACAAATAATCAAATTGTGGTGTCTTGTTTGAATTAAGTAGTCAATTTGGCAGCCTGCTTGTTGGGTATTTTTCTTTTGAAAAAAAGGATTGTCAGAAACAATGTCTCGCGCCGAATAGCCTAGAGATTCCCAGATCAATTCTCTGTTTTGTAAAACTAGATTTTCTAATTGCAAGCCTAAAATGCTCGGCCAGCTGGGAAGATCTAATAAAGAAAGGAAAGGTGTGTTTAAACCTCTTTGTTCAATTTTTTCTTTATGGGGTTGGAGGCACCGCAAATAAAACCTTAAATAATTATCACTGAGTCGATACCGACTTAATTTGCCTAATGCTCCTGACTGGAAATCCCAGAGAAAATCTCGGCTAATAAATCCTGCAGTGACTAAGTCATTTAAATAATCGGTCAAAACACCAGAAGGTTCCCATTGGATACTTTCGGCAATTTGACGAGTGTCTTTGGGTCCTGAAATTAAAGATTCGACAATTTTTTTATAAAGCCCAGCGCGTTTATCAAATAAGTCATTGAAGATCACATCAAACTCTCTCAGTAATAAACCCCCAGGGGTTAAACACAGGCGTTCTATGTTTTTCTCAAAGGGCTGCGAGACGTCAAACGCGTTGATATATAAAGGAACGCCGCCAGTGACGCAGAGCACTTTAAGTTTTTCATAGGGGGTGATTTCACGATCTTTCCAGAAGGCATTGCAGTCTTTTAAACCTAATGGCTTTAATTCAATGACATGATCGATGCGACCTACAAACCCCGTACTGGATAAAATATTTTTTTGAATCCAGCTGGAAACCGACCCGCAGAGAATCAGTAAGACCTGCGATTTATTTTTAAAACACTCATCCCAATCGCTTTTTAACTTAGGCAAAAAAGTAGGGTCCTCAAGCGCCATCCAAGAAATTTCATCAAAGACAATAACCGCTTGTTTACCTTCGATTTTTAAAGCTAAAAGTTTAAATAAATCAGACCAGTCTTCAGTCTTGATTTCAGGTAAGCCATAACTGCTGAGTGTCTTCGCAAAAGAAGCTCTTTGATCAGTAGCGCTTATATTTTTATCAGGGGGTAGGCCCATAAATTTATACAGAACTTTATTTCTAGAAAATTCTTCAATTAACGCACTTTTTCCAATCCGACGTCTGCCATAAATCGTTATTAATCTGGATTCTTGTTGGGAGTAGTAGCTTTCCAGTAATTTTAACTCAGCTTCTCGGCCATAAAATTTAAAATTTATTGCTTGTGTGATTTTAGTCATTTTACTGTAAATCCAGTTTTCGTGATTTGCAGTAAATCATAAAGCGATTTTTACTTTACTGCAAATCATTATTTCTTGATTTGTAGTAAAATAAAAACGGGTCTCTCCAGCGCTCTCTCGTAAACTTCTGTAAAAATATGCCTTTATATTTTTACACCTGCTGTTAAAATATAGGCCTATATTTTAACATTTGTGTCTGGTAAGGCGAGATAAAGATGAATCGTTATGCGTTGGATCACTTGGAAAATTGGCTTATATCTGATCAACGTAAGCCTTTGATTTTACGAGGCGCACGGCAGGTCGGCAAAACGTGGTTAGTGCGATCTTTAGCAGAAAAATCTGGCAAAAATCTCTGTGAAATTAATTTTGAAAAAAGGCCAGAACTAGCTCTGCATTTTTCCTCTAATGAACCCACTGAAATTTTGAAAAGCTTGGCCTTGGCCTTGGGTTTGAAAACCGCCCTAGATCCAGAGAAAACTTTATTATTTCTAGACGAAATCCAGGCAGCTCCTGAATTGTTAGCCAAGTTGCGTTGGTTTTATGAAATGCTGCCTGTATTGGCCGTTATTGCGGCTGGTTCTTTATTAGAATTCACCTTGGCTGAACATTCTTTCAGTATGCCGGTTGGGCGTGTGAGTTATTTCTTTCTGGAGCCTTTAGGTTTTGAAGAGTTTCTTTTAGCTAAGGGCGAAGAATTATTAGTCCAGGCTTTGCAAAAATTAGATAACGGACCCGAATCTCAGTTTTGGAATGAAGCTTTGCATCAAAAAACTAATCTGCTTTTTAAAGAATATTTATGGACTGGGGGGATGCCTGAAGCCGTAGTTACTTGGGTTAAAACGGGGCAGCTGGAAGCCATTTCAGAGGTGCATCAAAACTTGATCAGCACTTATCGAGATGACTTTTCAAAATATGCGGGGCGTTTAACACCACAGTATCTCAATGATGTTCTTTCTGCGGTTCCTCGATTTTTGTCTCAGAAATTTATTTACAGTCGGGTGAATCCTGAAGCCCGACATGGGAGCATTAAGCAAGCCGTGGAACTTTTGACTCAAGCCCGCCTATGCCATCTTGTCCAAGCGGTTCATGCCAATGGAATTCCCTTGGAAGCTGAGAAAGATGATAAAAATTTTAAATTGATCTTGATTGATGCGGGCTTAGCCACAGCAAGTTTGGGCTTGAGTTTAAAGTTTTTTTCTTCGACAGATTTTTCAGACACGGTGTGGGTCAATCAGGGGGCTTTAGCGGAGCAAGTTGTTGGACAACTTTTGCGGCTTAATTTTCCTTTTTATATGAGCCCCCATTTGTATTATTGGACTCGATCTACCCCGGGCTCCAGTGCAGAGATTGATTATTTAATCCAGCACCATGATCAATTAATTCCTATTGAGGTAAAGTCGGGGACAGAAGGAAAAATGCGGTCTCTGCACCAGTTTATGGCAGAAAAAAAAGGGACGTTTGCGCTCAGAATCTACGCAGGTCCTTTATTGATCAGCCCCGTTAAGGTTCGGACAACGACAGGACAGGAGGTGGCCTATCAATTGCTCTCCATTCCTTTTTATTTAATTGAGCAAATTCCGAGGCTTCTGGAGCATTTTTCTTGGTTTTTATTATTTAAATCAGGCGAGTGACTTCAGTTCCTAGAGCCCGTATGATCGCCTGTTTTTTAATAAAGAGAGCCCTCCATGAGTTCAAATATGAGTTCAAATATGAGTTTAAATATAAGTTCAAATAAACATCCCAATATGCTCTGGTATATCGCCCTTTTATCAGCCCTCATGTGTATTCCGTTTGGGGTGATTAATTCTCTTTTGGTTTTGTATTTACAGCATGTGATGCATTTAAATCAGCATGAGCAATATGCGACTTTTTCAGCTTATAACGCCATGTTATTTGCTTTGCCCCTGATAGGCGGATTTACTGCAGGGAAATTTGGCTATAAAAAAGCGCTCGTTTTTTCCACTCTGCTCTGTGTTCTAGGCGCCCTAGTTTTATGCGTGCCTCAAGAATTATTTTTACATTTGGGCTTGTCTTTATTTGCGACAGGTGTGGGGATGTATGTGCCTACTTATCTAGTTTTAGTGGGTAAGATTTATCAAAAAAATGACCACCGCTGGGAAGGTGGTTACACCGTTGTTTATGTTATTTCTAATATGGGCTTTTTAATTTCTGCGTTTATGGGCGGGTATATTCAACGATATTTTGGCTTTGGAGCGGCGTTTATTACAGGGGGTTTATGCATGGCCCTGGCTTTTTTAAGCTTTCCCTGGATGTTAAAAAAAATTAAATGTGTCGATGGATTAGAAATTCCAGCGCAGTCAAAATTATCTGAAGGCATGAAAGTATTTTTCATGGTTTTAATAGCGCTAATTACGATTCCCATTTGTTATTTTTTATTAATCCACGCCAAGTTATCCAATGAAATCTTATTAGGCGTCGTAATTTTAGAAGTCTTAGGGGTCTTAATTTTGGCTTTGAGACAAAAAAATCCCAGAGATAAATTTAAATTATTTGCCTTTTTAATTCTTTCTATTACTTCCATGGGTTTTTGGTCTTTGTATATTCTTGAGCCGTCTTTGCTCACCATGTTTATTCAAAGCAATGTGAATAGAAATTTATTTGGGCTGGATATTCCGCCTTCTGTTTTCTACGGCTTAAATCCATTTTTTATTATTTTATTAGGCAGCTTATTAAGCATCCTCTGGGTTTTTCTAGAACGCAAAAAAATTAACCCTTCTTTGCCTTCTAAATTTGCCCTGTCTTTGTCTTCTATGGTCATTGGTATTGGCATCTTTGCTTTTTGTATTTTTATTACTGGGTTTGATCTCAAAGTCTCACTCTGGTGGGTGGTCTTGGGTTATTTATTTTTAACCACGGGAGAGTTATTAATTGGCCCGATTGGGCAGTCCATGGTTGGTAAATTAGTCCCCCATGGTCACGAGGGATTATTAATGGGTGTCTGGCAAACTTTTGTAGGCCTATCCGCTGCAGTGGCAGATTATTTGGCAGACATGGGCTCTGTTCCAGAAGAGGCTAGTTATACCCAAAGCAGTCATATTTATTTTCATGCTTTTATGATGATTACGATTACTACCTTGATTCTTGCCGCGATCTCATGGCTAATTGCGCCTTTTGTCCGCCGAGCCATTGGAAAAGATGAGTAATTTAGAAAATTTAAAAAACAGCTTTAAACATAAAATTTTAATCTTGGACGGCGGCATGGGAACCATGATCCAGTCGTATAAGTTAGGTGAAAAAGATTTTCGGGGTGAAAGATTTAAATCTCACCCCTGTGATCTAAAAGGCCACAATGATTTATTAGTGTTAACCCAGCCCCAAATTATTACTCAAATTCATGAAGATTATTTAGCCGCTGGAGCTGATTTAATAGAAACCAATACGTTTAATTCTAATAATATTTCTTTATTAGATTATCAAATGGTTGATTTAGCCTATGAATTAAATTTCACAGCCGCCCAATTAGCTAAAAAAGCTGCTGATAAATTTTCAAATTTAAATAAAAACCAGCCCAGATATGTCTTAGGCGCCATTGGGCCGACGAATAGAACAGCGTCTTTATCTCCTGATGTTAATAAGCCGGGTTTTAGAAATATTAGTTTTGATGAGCTGGCCCAGGCTTATGAGCTGGCTATTAATGGGCTGTTAGACGGCGGTGTTGATGCTTTACTAGTCGAAACTATTTTTGACACTTTGAATGCCAAAGCGGCTTTTTTTTCTATCGCCAATATTTTCGAATCTAGAAAAATAAAAGTCCCTGTTTTAATTTCTGGGACCATTACAGACGCTTCTGGCAGAACCTTATCCGGCCAGACGCTCGAAGCTTTCTGGTACGCTGTGAAACATATTAAGCCCTTATGTATCGGCTTAAATTGTGCTCTAGGAGCCAAAGAATTAAGACCCTATGTTCAAGAGCTATCTAGCCTAGCGCCTGAGACTTACACAGGCGCTTATCCCAATGCGGGGTTACCCAATGCGTTTGGTTTATATGACCAAACGCCTGAAGAGATGGCAAAGATAGTGGGTGAGTTTGCAAGCTCTGGTTTTGTGAATTTATTAGGCGGTTGTTGTGGAACAACACCAGCGCATATTAAAGCCATTTCAGAGGCTGTAAAAAATATTAAACCCCGAGAGATTTTTAAAAATAAAAATATTCAGGCCTATTGCCAGCTATCAGGCCTAGAGGGTTTAGTTATTCGACCCGAATCTAATTTTATTAATATTGGTGAGCGAACCAATGTGACCGGGTCTAAAAAATTTTTAAGATTAATTAAAGAGCAGGACTATGAGCAGGCTTTAAGTATTGCGAAAGAGCAAATAGAAAATGGCGCGCAAATCTTAGATATTAATATGGACGAGGGCTTATTAGATTCTCAAAAAGAGATGATTAATTTTTTAAGTTTAATCAGCTCCGAGCCTGATATATCCAGAGTCCCCTTAATGATCGATTCGTCTAAGTGGGAAGTCTTAGAGGCGGGATTAAAAAATATTCAGGGCAAGGGCATTGTGAACTCTATAAGTCTTAAAGAAGGCGAAGAGAATTTTATTAAACAAGCCCGCCAGATTTTAAAGTACGGGGCGGCTGTGGTGGTCATGGCTTTTGATGAACAGGGTCAGGCAGATACAGCTCAAAGAAAAATAGAAATTTGTTCCAGGGCTTATGAAATATTAACTAATACAGTGGGTATGCCGCCTGAAGATATTATTTTTGACCCCAATATTTTCGCAGTCGCGACGGGGCTTCCAGAGCATAATAATTACGGCTTGGATTTTTTAGAGGCTATAAAAATAATTAAAAAAAACTGCCCGGGCGTTTTAATCTCTGGAGGTGTCAGTAATTTTTCTTTTTCTTTTAGGGGCAATGAAAAAATACGAGAAGCCATGCACAGTGTTTTTTTATATCACGCCAGATTAGCCGGCATGGATATGGGAATTGTGAATGCGGGCGCTTTGGTGATTTATGATGCTATTGAGCCGGATTTAAAAAATGCCATCGAAGATGTTTTATTTAATAAAATAGAAAAAGTAGAGAGCCCAACGGATAACTTATTAAATCTTGCGAATTTTTATAAAAATCAAAATTTAAATTCAAATTCAAATTCAAATTCAAATTTAAAACTTAGCTGGAGATTGGGGTCGGTAGAAGACCGTTTGAAACATGCTTTAGTTCATGGGGTGACTGATTTTATAGATGAAGACACGCAAGAGGCTTTAGATTTATTAGGTGAGCCTATAAAAGTTATCGAAGGCCCCCTGATGGCTGGTATGAATACGGTCGGAGATTTATTTGGCGCTGGGAAGATGTTTCTGCCCCAAGTGGTTAAAAGCGCGAGAGTCATGAAAAAATCAGTGGCTTATTTATTACCCTTTTTAGAAAAAATTAAGCAAGCCCAAGATTTAAATAGTCTGAATAATTTAAATCATAAACCCACTCGCAAGGGCCGGATTCTCATGGCGACTGTGAAAGGCGATGTTCATGATATTGGCAAAAATATTGTCGGTGTAGTTTTACAATGTAATAACTATGAAGTAATAGATTTGGGGGTCATGGTCCCAGCGCAAAAAATTTTAGAAAAAGCCAAAGAATTAGAAGTAGATCTTATTGGGGTATCTGGATTAATTACGCCCTCTTTAGATGAAATGGTTTTTCTAGCCCAAGAGATGGAAAGATTAGATTTTTCCATGCCCTTATTAATTGGCGGGGCGACGACTTCGAAGATGCATACGGCGGTTAAAATAGCGCCAGAATATTCTAAAGGCCCTGTGGTTTATGTTTTAGATGCGTCCAGGGCGGTGGGTGTGGTTTCTCAGCTTTTGTCAAAATCTAATATTCCAGGTGAAAGTCGTGAGTATTTTTTAAGTGAATTAAATAAAGAATATGAAAATTTAAAAAATAGATTTTTGAATAAAAATTTAGTCTTTGTGAGTGAGAATTTTGCGAGAGAAAATAAATATCTGGCCGATTTTAAAAACTTTAAGCCACTTAAACCTAAAAAATTAGGCTTAACTATTTTTCAAGATTATGACTTAAGAGATTTAATAAAATATATCGACTGGACGCCGTTTTTTCATAGCTGGGAATTGCGAGGGTCTTATCCAAAAATTTTACAAGATGAAGTTTTGGGTGAGCAGGCCAGAAGTTTATTTGCAGATGCTGAAAGTATGTTAGAGAAAATTATTGCTGAAAAATGGCTAGTGGCTAAAGGGGTCGTGGGTCTATTTCCAGCTCATAGTATTTTGGATAATGATATTGAAGTGTATGAAGATGAGTCTCGAGAGAAAGTCTTGGCTGTATTTAAAAATTTAAGACAGAGAGTAAAAAAGCCAGAGGGACAAAAATATTGGTGCTTGTCTGACTTTATTGCGCCTAAAAATCCAGATAAAAATTTAAATATCCCCGATTATCTGGGTGCTTTCGCTGTGACGACTGGGATTAATTTAGATAAGAAAGTTCAAGAATTAGAAAATAATTTAGACGACTATTCGGCTTTATTATTAAAAACTTTGGCAGACAGGCTGGCTGAGGCTTTTGCAGAAAGATTGCATGAGCGTGTTCGCAAAGAATTTTGGGGCTATGCGCCTGAAGAAAATTTGTCTAATCAAGAATTAATAAAATCAAAATATCAGGGAATTAGGCCAGCCCATGGGTATCCCGCTTGTCCGAATCATTCTGAAAAAATAACCCTATTTAATTTATTAGATGCCAGTAAGCATGCTCAAATTTATTTATCTGAAAGTCTCTGCATGATTCCAGGGTCGTCTGTTTCTGGTTTGTATTTTGCCCATCCAGAAGCGCAGTATTTTGGGGTGGGAGAGCGGCCGGAAGTGGGGTGAGTGGCTTAGAAAAATTTTGAAAGATCAATAATTTCCACGAAGTAATTTTCAGCGATCAAATCTTCTGTCACGCCATTAATATGAATAAGAACGGGGCGATAGGAATAATTTCTCGGGCAGTGAAGGGCTTTTATTTTTTTTTCGATCTCTTGAATGACTTCCATGCCAATAGGATTTTGAGAAAATTTGATTTCGCATAAATACAAAGTGCCGTAAGAAGTTTGGATTAAATAATCAATCTGGCAGCCTTCATAGCGACTGGTTTTTCTTTGGTAATAGGGATTTTCGTTGATGATTTCATTGGGGTGGATTTTAAGCGCTTCATGAATCAGGGTTTTATTATTAATAACCAAATTTTCAATTTGCAGTCCCATTAAACTTTTCCATTCGGGGAGCAGCGCCAGTGATTTAAAATTAAAACTATGACGATTAATTTTGCTAATATTTTTATAAATATATTTTAAATAAAATCTTAAATAGTTGTCAGAAAGCCGGTATTGAGCAAGCTTAGAGTCTTCGCCAGTATTAAGGCTCCAGGATAAATCTTTTGTAATAAATCCAGAGAGCTCAAGCTCCCAAAGATACTCAGTGAGGCGCCCACCTGTTTGAATACCCAAGAGTTCTCCAATGGACTTTCTGTCTTTAGGTCCGTCACTTAAAGTTTCAACAATTTTTTGATATAGCACAGAGTCACGTAAAAAAAGGTCTGAAAAAATTTGATTAAATTCTTCGACTAAAAAAGCACCCTTGGTAAAGCAAAGCTGTTTTATATTTTCTTCAGCTGAAAGCTTTGAGTTAATTTCTTCGAGATATTTAGGAATGCCTCCTGTTACAGCCAGCACTTTTAATTTTTCATAAGCAGAGATTTTTCGTGGCCAAAATTGTGCGCAATCAGCTAGGGGTAACTCTTCTAGCGTGAGTGTGTAAGAGATACGGCCAACAAAGCCGCTATTACTTAAAATATTTTTATCAATCCAGGCCGAGGCTGAACCGCAGATAATAAAAAAAAGTTGAGGATTTTTTTTTAATTGCTGATCCCAGAAAATTTTAATTTTGGGCAGAAAAGTGGGGTCATTCATGCTCATCCATGAAATTTCATCAAAGAGAACAAGTGTTTTTCCTTTGGAGACCCGCTCACCTAAAGCTTGTAACGCATCAGTCCAGTCAGAATAGAGGGCCTTAGGTGCTTTAAGTTGAGTAGAAAGTTGTTTGGAGAAAATATTTAATTGATCTTGAGTAGTGATTCCCTCTTCAGGGGCTAAGCCTTCAAAGCGATAGAAGTAATCGAAATTTTTAGAAAATTCTTCAGCGAGGCGACTTTTTCCAATGCGTCTTCTCCCGCGAAGCAAAACAAAAGAAGCGGTTTTTTTTTGGCTTAGGTTCTTTAATTTTTCTAGCTCTAAGGCCCTGCCAATAAACGCACTCATAGGTTTTTCTGCCTGTTTTTATTTTTTATTTTGGATCCGTCAATCTGTAATTGCTGATTTGCGGATCTAAATTAACAGGTGCTTTCGGATCCGTCAATCTGTAATTGCTGATTTGCGGATCCTAGCTAATTTAATTCCCCATCTGCTGGGTATAAGGATTATTAGAATTATTAGAGTTATTTGAATTATCACTGGGCGCTGGAGTCTGAGCGGATTGAGCGGCCTGAATAGCTTGAATAGCAGGCGCTGGAGCCGTGTAATAAATCGGCGTAGGGGCGGGTTTATTTTGCTTGGAATTTTGATTAGCGCTGTTATTAAAATTATTAGAGTTATTAAAGCTATTAGGGCTATTAGGGCTATTAGAGTTATTGGGGTTATAAGTCTGAGAAGATTGGTAGTTCGGGGCTTGATAAGTCTGCGCTTGGTAAGCTTGATTTTGATAGCTGGGGTTTTGATAGGTCGGGGCTTGATAGCCCGTAATATTTGAATTAGCAGGGGTGCAAGTCGCTGTGCAGCTGCTGTTATTCGCGGGATTAGCTTGGCATTGGCTTAAGGCTAAGCGAGAAGCTTTTCCAGAAATCGAGCCTGTAATCGTCACCGGGACGCCGGCGCTGCCAATGGCGGTGCATTGAAATTGAGGGGTATTTGGATTGCTGGTGGCTTGGCTATTACTGGATTGAGTTAAGGGATTATCTTGGCCCATCTGTGAGTTCATATACACCTGCTGCTGACTGGTCAGCGCTTGAGTTAATAAGGGTGTATTTAAAGCAAATAGTAATAAAAAAAGCTGGAAATTAAATGGAGAATTGCGCATAAAATTGCTCATAGAGTGCCCCTGATTTTTAGTAAAAATAATAAAAATTATAAAAATTATAAAAATAAAAAGAAGGGCCGAGACTAGGCGAGGGGGCGCTTGGGTGCAATATAAATATTGCCATTATAACAATATCAGTCATACTGGTCATACTAATTAATATAGTTTTTGGAGTGTGAGATGATTCGTGAAATTAGCGCAATGGATTTTCGTCAAAACTTAGGTGGGATGCTGAATTTGGTGAGTATTAATCATGAGGCTTTGATCATTTGTCGATCGAGTGAGCCTGTTGCGGTATTGATTGACATAGAGACTTTTCATCAGAAGGTGCTTGGAGTGGCTTCGACACAATCTTTAAAGGACTTTTCTAATGGCGTGAATGCCAAATTGGGTAAGTATAAATTCAATCGAGATGATGCAAATGCCAGATAAGTTTTTTTTAGATTCAAATATCGTGATTTATGCCTTAGGCGATGATCTGAAAAAAAAATCTATTGCTCAAGATTTATTATCCCAAAAACCAGTTTTATCGACGCAAGTATTAACAGAAGTGAGCCAGGTCTCTCTAAGAAAACTAAAACTTGAGCATGATTTAGTGAGTCAATGGGTTGGGCTTTTGAGTCATCAGACGCACATCCTTCCTATTTCTTCTGAAATGATTCAAGAGGCCATTAAAATCAGCCAAAAATATCAATATAGTTTTTATGACAGCCTGATTATTTCAGCAGCCGTTCACGCTGAGGTTGATATTTTATACAGTGAAGATATGCAAGATGGACAAAAAATTAGAGGTCTTAAAATTACGAATCCGTTTGCTTGATGCTTAAAAAAATACCGCGAGTTAGTCGCGGTATTTTTAGAAGTTTTTTAATGAGTAAATTGCTATAAATTTTTCCCAGCAAATTCCCAATTTGCTAAAGCAAAGAAAGCGTCGAGATATTTAGGTCGCGCATTTCTATAGTCAATATAATAAGCATGCTCCCAGACATCGCAGGTGATTAATGGCTTGTGGCCATCGGTGATAGGGCATGCAGCGTTAGAAGTATTAATAATTTCTAATTCACCTGATTTGTTTTTAACTAACCAAGTCCAGCCTGAGCCAAAGTTACTCACGGCTTTTTGAGTAAAGAGCTCTTTAAACTTGTCAAAAGAACCAAAGGTTTGATTAATTAAATCAGCCAATTGTCCAGTAGGGATGTTTTTTTCAGGATTGTTTTTATGCGCTGGGCTTAAGCTGTTCCAGTAAAAACTATGGTTCCAGACTTGGGCGCTGTTATTAAAAATAGCCCCGGAAGATTTTAAAATAATTTGCTCTAGATCCAGTTTTTCAAAAGGGGTGCCGGGAATTAAATTATTTAAATTATTTAAATAAGCCTGGTGATGTTTTCCATAGTGATACTCCAGCGTTTCAGCGCTGATCAGCGGCTCCAGGGCGGTTTTTTCATAAGGTAAATTAGGCAAAGTAAAAGTCATGATCAATCTCCACAATCTCGAAAAAATAAGGGCGCTTAGGTTATCGATGGCTGTTTTTTTTAACAACTAGTTTTTTAAAAAGATAGACCGCCAAAATGGCTAGAGGTGTTCCAATCACGCCACCAATGATGAAAGAGACATAGAGGACTGGAAATAAGAACACGGGACCCGTGAAGAAGTTTTCAATCGCAAGAAAAAGAGAGTGGGTTTGCTGATATTTGTCATGAAAATTTAAGGCAGCCAAAGTGAAAATTATAAAAAAATCCAAAATAATTAAAGTGTAAAAAGCGCCGTATATTCCAAAATAAATAATTATTAATTTTTTATTGGATTGAAGTTTTTTAAATAATTGAGGGGAAAAAATAAATCCCAGAAAGAAAGTAATTAAGAAAACAGGGCCTGAAATAATCCCTGTAAAACCGGCGGAACCTAAAAAACAACTTAAAAAAGAATGGGCGTAGGGCCCTCTGGGGAAAAAGCTAGAAAGAGTGAAAATAATGGTGGCAAGGATAAAGCTTATAAGAATAATAGAAGCAAAAAATAGGCCTGTTTTTAGTCTTTTTTTTATACTGGTTTTTAAATTAAGCATTGACGATTCTCTGTAAAAATTGATTTTGGTTTTTGAAGAAGTTCACATCGACGGTTGTTTCGGTGGGCGGAATATTTAAAAAAGCCATGGCGGCTGAAGCCACTTTGGCAAAAATAGGCGCGCTGGAAACACCGCCGAAAGAATTAAAATGCCCCACGGGATTATTCACAATGACCGCAATAACAACACGAGGATTAGGATAGGGCGCGAGGCCAATAAACACGGCGTTATAGTGATTCTTGCTGTACAAGCCATCAGGGCCTACGCGATGAGCCGTCCCTGTTTTTCCGACGACTTGATAGCCTGGAATATTGGCTAATAACCCAGTCCCTTCGGGGCCGACAACCGTAGATAGCATGACCATTAATTGCTGAGATATTTCTTTAGACATGAGTTGGGTGCTAGGGGGTGCTTGATTTAATTTTAAAAAACTAATGGGGTGCATGATCCCGTTATTTCCAATAGCTGCGTAGACTTTGGCCATTTGTAATAAAGATGCAGAAATAGCATAACCAAAGCTCATGGTGGCGTACTCGAAATCGCCCATATGAGTGACATCATGCAGAATTCCTGCCGTGGCTCCTGGAAATTGGGTAGTCGGTGCGATGCCAAAACCGGCTTTTAAGACTTGATCAAATAAGAGCTGATGCGGAATTGCTAAAGCTATTTTCGAAGCGCCAATATTCGAAGATTTGGTTAGTACGGACGTGACGGTGAGCATGCCATTGTCGCTGTCATCATGGATCTGATGCCCGCCGACCATAATCCGACCTGGAGAAGTATTAATGGGCGTATCTGGGGTGAACTTCCCGCTTTCTATGCCTGCTGTAATAGTTAAAACTTTCATGGTGGACCCAGGCTCAAAAGCGTCTGTGATGGCCTGGTCTTTCACGGCTTCGCCCGTTCGGTTATTAATATCATTCGGATTAAAGCTGGGGTAGCTCACGGCTGTTAAAACTTCCCCTGTTTTGACATCTAAGACAACCACAGAGCCTGAATCTGCCTGAGCTTCTTGGACTTTGGATTTTAAAGCTTCATAGGCAATGGTCTGTAATCGACTATCAATACTTAAAGTCACATCCTGGCCTTGAATCGGCGGGGTAATAATTTGCTTGGTTTTTAAAATATTTCCCAAGCCATCTTTCTCAACCCAGGCTAAGCCACTCTGGCCATTTAAAATAGGATTAAGAGACAGCTCTAGTCCCGATGCGCCTTGATTAGCATCATTCGTAAAGCCGACTAATTGGGCCAAGGCTGGGCCTAAAGGGTAATAACTTTTTTGCTGAATTTCGGCATAGACCCCGTCTAATCTTAAATCTGTTATTTGGTCAGCACAGCTAGGTGGGACTTGTTTAGCAATGTAATAAAAAACAGAGCTAGAATTATTTTTTAAAATATTATTTAAATTATTTTGACTTAAATTTAAGCAGGGCACTTGAATTAATAAATCAGCAGGGCTGAGGTTTTTATTATTTAAATTATTTAAATTTTTAATAAAAACTTTCGGGTCTAAAACAATATTATCTACGGGCGTGCTAACAGCGAGAGCCACCTGATTTCTGTCATAAATCACGCCCCGATTACCTGGAATAATATGCTTATGAATCGACTGGGAAATAGCATGGTTAATTAAAAAATTTTGATTAGTCACGCAGAGAAAAAACAATCGGGCGAGCATGAGTAAAATTATTAATAATAAAAGCCCAGCGATAATTAAATACCGTGGTCTAGAAAAATTAGAAAAACTAGAAAAATTAGAGAAAAAAGAAGATTTTTGAGGGTGTTTTGGGGAGCCTTTCAAGATGGGCGCTCGGGGTGAAAAAAGAGCGAATCATGTTATCATCGGCCCCCATTTTTGCCTAACCCGGTAATGATTAATCACCGTGAACAATTCCCTTGCTCAGTCTGAATCTCAGTCTCAATCTCAATCACATTCTCTAAAGCCTTCCGATATTTCCATGCAGCTGTCTTTGGGGCTGGAGCTGGAGCCATCGGTGAGTCTGGGGAATTTTAATGGCAAGGGTAATCAAAAAGTGCTGAGCCAATTAGATCAGCTTTTAAATAATCAGGGTGAAAAGTTTTTATATCTCTATGGCCCAGAAGGTTCTGGGAAATCCCATTTATTACAAGGCGCCTGTGTGAAAATCATGGAGCAGCATGAGTCGGCGATCTATGTCAGCCTGAAAAATCACTTAAATTATCATGAAGAAATGCTCCATAACTTAGAGAGCTTATCTTTAATTTGTATCGATGATTTAGATCTAATCGCTGGAGATTTAAAATGGGAAGAGGCTTTGTTTCATTTGTATAACGCCAGTTTTCTACGGGGAACTAGATTATTAATGGCCGGGCAAAAACTACCTGTTCACTTGGGTTTTAACTTAAGTGATTTAACTTCAAGATTGGCCTGGGGCTTAAGTCTTAAAGTCGAGCCATTGATGGGCCAAGAGGCTTTAAAAGTCTTAAAAAATCAAGCCAATGAAGTAGGAATGGCGCTGCCTTCGGAAGTCAGTAGTTATTTATTACAACGCTCACGGCAAGATATGGCGTCTTTAGGGCAAGTGATTAAGATTATTAAGCAAGCGTCTTTAGAACATCGCCGTAAAGTGACCATCCCTTTTGTGAAGCAAGTGATGGGCTGGTAAAAATAAAAGCATGAAAATAAAGCGATGAGAACCCTAATTTTTGATTTATCTAACATTATGTATCTTTCAGGCTATCGCCAGGATCCTCTAGTCGACAATGACTATGCCGCTGAAGAAATTGCTGAACGTGCGGCTGTGTATATGCGGGCTTGGTATCGAACCTTTTCTCCCGATCATTTTGTTTTCGCCTGTGATTCTGCGCATTACTGGCGTCGGGATATCTTTCCAGAATACAAAGCCCATCGCGAAGAAAATACTTTAAAGAAATTAGTCAAAAGGGCGCTGAGATATTATAAAAATAAGCATCAGAAAAACTGCTTAGAGCTGGATGGCTGCGAAGCTGATGATGTGATTTATGCCCTGACTAAGCATCTTCCTGGTCATAAAGTCATTATTAGTTCTGATAAAGATTTCGAACAGCTCATGAATGATCAAATTTGGCTTTTTGATCCCAAAACTCAGACTTATCGTCGGCCGTCTTTAAATACAGAATTTGATTTATTTTTAAAATGTATTCGAGGTGACCGCGGGGATAATATTCCTTCGGCGTATCCGAGAATTTTGACTAAGAAATTAAAATTAATTTTCGAATGTGAAAAAGAGCGCAGTAAATTATTTGATCAAGCGCATCCCCTAGGCGGAAAAATTGGCGAGTATTTTTTAAGAAATCAGAGATTAATAGATTTGTCTTATCTGCCTGAAGATTTAAATCAGATTTTAAAATCCAGAATTTATAAAGAAATTTTTCCCAAAGAAAATCTATCTCTAGAAATAAATAACCCAGAAATAAATAACCCAGAAATTTTTGAAATAAAATAGCTGGAGATATGGGTTTATCTTATTGATTTTATTTAAGTTTTTTAACATCCAGTTTCTGACATCCAAAGGTTGACATCCGAAATGTGGATGTTATTGTTTGGCGGTGTTTAATTTTTTAATTTGGGGTTGGTAATGCCAGATTTATTTCCTCGTGGGATTGCTTATGGAGATGCTTTTTATGACAGAGATATGGAAAGAGGGCAGCTAAAACAAGCAATAGACGTCGGTCACCACACGGTTTTAATAGCGCCAAGACGCTATGGCAAAACTTCTTTAATACGCAAAGTCGTATCAGAAAATAATTATCCTTATGTCTGGGTTGATTTGATGACTTTCACGTCGAGAGAGGAGGCGGAGGAGGGTATTCTGTCTCAATGTGCGCAGCTGATTATTCAGATAGGCGGGTCAGAAGATAAAATCAAAGTATTGGTTAAAAAATTTCTGGCATTTATGCAGCCAGAGCTTTCAGTCAATATTCATTCAGTGGTGAATTTGGCTTTCCGTCCTGATTTTAAAAATCGAGAAAATCTAGTCAATACGCTGATTGCGGTTGATCAAATTGCCCAGCATATGCAAAAACGGGCGGTGATTGTTTTTGATGAATTTCAAGAAATTTTAAGCATTGATGAGCGCAATGCGTTTCAAGGGTCTATTCGCCATGCGGCTGAATTGGCGCAAAGCCTGACTTATTTGTTTTCAGGGAGTCGACATACAGCGCTTAGAACTTTGTTTACGGGTAAGAAAAATCCGCTTTATGAATTATGTGACCTCATGCTTTTAAAGCGCATCAGCGGGGCGTATTACTCTCAATATCTTCAAGAAAAAGCGAGGGAGCGCTGGGGTCATGAATTGGGTGCTGAGGTGATTGAAAAAATACTGAGATATACGGAATGCTACCCAAAGTACGTCAACGCGCTATGCGGCAAAATTTGGGTTAATCCCCTGGAGCCAACGGCTGAATTAGTAGAAGTGCTGTGGGAGGATTTTGTTTTTTCTCGCAAGGATGACACCCATACAGAGCTTGATGGGCTCAAAATGAACGAACGAAAATTATTGCGTTGGATGTGTGCTAATCCAACAGATCAGCCTTATAGCATGGAATACGCAATGAAAGCGGGGCTATCTCCCACCAGTTTAAGAAGAGCGCTTGAAGAGGGCTTAATCAAAAAAGAAATTGTCATACAAGATAGTGACACGGGCGTATTTTATGTCATTGACCCTGTCTTAAAATCTTATTTAAAGATGTATTAAAAAATAATGGCGTTGCGGTTATCACCGTAACGGCTCTTAACGTAACGGTTGTTAGCGCAGCGTAAGTTAACGCAGCGTAATATTGCGCAGCGTTTATTAGCGTTATAAACTAAGCCTATGTATTTTTTCTTGAGATAAAACAGGATTTTCTATGAAAAACAGGATGTTATTTCCATTGGGTAAAGCTTATGGCGCTGCTTTTTGTAATCGAGAAAGTGAAATTGAAGATCTGATCGGAAACTTTCAAAGCGGAAAACATACTTTATTGATAGCCCCAAGGCGTTATGGGAAGTCTAGCCTGGCTGAAAAAGCGATTGAGGTGTCTGGCTATCCTTTTGCTCGAATCAACTTTCACTTATGCATGTCAGAGCAGGAAGTGTCAGATTTAGTGACAGATCATATGATTAAGTTAATTGGTTCGGCGATTGGGCCGGTCGAAAAAATCATGCAGCAGATTAAAAAATATGTCTCTCATTTTGAACCGCTTTTATCTTTTGGAAATGACTTGGCCTCACTGAAGTTGGCGCCTAAAAAACAAAATGAAAATCCAGCTGTTTTAATTACAGAAGCTTTATTGCTACTAGAAAAATTATTAAAAGAAAAAGGCCAGAAAGCTGTTTTATTTTTAGATGAGTTTCAAGAAATCTCTCGAATTTCAAATAACCATCAATTAGAGGGCGCGTTTAGAACCGCGGCTCAAGAAATGACGCATTTAAGTATTATTTTTTCGGGCAGCATTCGGTCTTTATTACTCAGTATGTTTGAAGATGAGAGTCGGCCTTTATATAAACTTTGTCGAAAAATAAAGTTAGAGCGCATTGAATTTGAAAAATACGAAAAACATATTCAAAAAATTGCGAAAAAATCTTTTGGGGAAACTTTAAGTCCCGAGGTTTTTCAAGAAATCATGCGGCTATCCAATCGCCACCCGTACTATGTTAACTATCTCTGTGATGAGATCTGGGCGCGTTGCGAAAAATCTGAAAAGCTTCCCAGTGTTTTAGAGGTTCAGCAGGCCTGGTTGTCAGTGCTTGAAGAAGAGTGGAGTGATGCTCTGAAAGAATTATCTGTCTTGCCGATGGGTCAGCGAAAAGTTTTAAGTCATATCGCTAAATCTCAATCCAATTTTCTACTTTTGCCTGGCGTTTTAAGTCATGAAGCAGGTAAGAAAATTGATATGCCCTTAAGTTCTGTGACAACGGCGATGAATGCTTTATTAGAGCGCGATTATATTGAGAGAAATCCAGACCAATCTTATGAAATTATCAATCCACTTTTGCTCTCTGTTTTGCAGGGGGCTTTGAGTTAAAAAATTAAAAATTAAAAAATAAAAAACCCAGAATCTAGTTTTTTAAATTTAAATCCTGGGTGAAAATTTTTTAAAATTTTGGATTACCTCTGAGCTTAAACTTCAGTCATTTCTACTTCAAAAGTATTGGTGTCAGGGTTAACAACAGGGTTAACAACAGGGGTGGTGGGATTGTTTAAGAGCCATACGGTTGCAGCATTAGCATTTGCCTGATTATTAGCCTGATCAGGAGTCTGATTCCTTCGGCAACGCTTCACTGCAAAGTAAGCAGCGACTGCAAAAGCCGCGGCTCCAACAACGGCGCCCACAAGAGCACCTACATCACCAGCGGACATCGGGTGAGAGTCTGGTCTGGGTGATGGATGAACAACAGGTGGGTTTAAAGCCTGTGTCACAGCGCTCATGGCAAAAGCAGTGGCTGTAAATAAAGCGCTTTTAAAATTAAAGCTTGTGAAATAAGGCATAGTGATTCTCCTTTTGAGATATTTTTTTAATTAAAATTTTGGAATAAAAAATAGAGAGAGTGTGTGTGTATGTTCTGGCCTAGGCCAGAATTCGGCTAATAATTTTAATTAAAAGCGCCAGGGAGATTGAGGCTGGCAAAGAAATCAAAGAAATTAGACTAAAAGAGGCCGCGTCCAAGAAGTTTTGATTTTTTCTTGGATTGAATAAGAAATTTTGATTTTCTTGGTTCAATACGCGGTTCATGAGGGTTCTCTTTTTTAGTTTTTAGTTTTTAGTTTTTTAGCTTTTTGAAGAGCTAGGTAAAAATCTGACTTGACCTTAACTGATTTATAAAATCAAGGTCAAATTTTTCCAGCAGATTTTTTATTGTTTTTTTTGACTTTTTTTAGTGGGTAATATTTGTATTTAAATTTTTAATGCTTGAACTCGGCTGATTAAACCTAGGCTGATCAAGACTATGAGTAAAAGTGTTAAAGGCAGGCTCAAATTAAATAATAAAAATAAGGGGCTGACTCCAGCAACCATCAGGCTTCCACTGGCTAATGCCAGGGCATTCATGAGGGAAGAACCATTGGCATGATCTTGTACATGGGACAAGGCTTCCATTCCAGAATTTGAGACCATCAGGGCTTGGCCTATAAATAATAAAATCGCTGAGAGATAAAAAATAAAAAAAGTAAGATTGTTAAAGCCACCCCAGTTGCCTAAATAGCCCCAAATATTATTTAAATAAACGCTGACGCTGAGACCTAAAGTGGCAATGAGCATAAAAATAATAGAAGCCTTCATCATGGTTTGAGCGCTGATCTTATGCGCTAATTTTTGGCTGAAGTAGCCGCCGATTAATAAGCCCATCCCTGGAAAAATACTTAAATAGCCGTAAGTCTGGGCTGAAAGTTTATAAATATTCATGAGGTACAAAGGCGCCAAGCTGTTAAATAAATAACTAATGCTGCTGGCTAATCCAAAAGCAATAATGAATTTTAAATAAGCAGGCGTTGAGAGTAATTTTTTATAAGATCTTCCCAATGAGTAAATAGAAGGCTGAATAGAAAGATGGGCTTGAAGGGTTTCTGGAATTTTTAAAGTTAATATTAAAATTAACACGGCGTAGGCCAATAAAATAAAATTTAAATTTTCCCAAGAGCCGTATTTTTCTAATAAGCCCCCTAAGGCAATGGCTAAAAAAGGCACAAAAGAAAAGCTTAAAACAATCTGTGAGAAAATTTTTCTTGCCTGATTTTTTTCATAAAGATCTTTGATCAAAATCATGCCAATAATTAAGCCAGATCCAGCGCCAAGCCCGCTTAATAGTCTGGAGATTAAATAAAATTCAAAAATTTTGAGATTTGTGCTGAGTAGGCCTAAAACACTGCCTATTAAAGCAAGGCCAGCGCCTATTAATAAAGCCTTCCGCCGGCCGAGCCAATTAGCTAAGGGCCCATAAAATAACTGTGCTAGGGCGTAGCCTGCTAAATACCAAGCCATTACGCCCTGTTCTTGACTGAGCGAAATTTGAAAATAATCCGCAATATTGTGCGAGACAGCGACTGGCAACATGGCGCCAAAAGCCGCGAAGGCAGCGAGTAATAGCAGGGTTATAAAAGAGAGGGTGGGTGTTTTTTTCATGAGAATGCTCTTATTTTTTATTTTATTTTTTATTTTTTATGAGAGAGCCCAGTATATAAAAATAAGATTAAAGAAATTATTGAAATAATTAAAATCTATTGTGAACTTTTAGTTTATAATTTTATTTTTTTAAAAAGAGGTGAAAAATGGCAATTAACCTAGTCAAAGCCATGATGACTTTTCTGGAAGTCATGAAAGAGCAGAGCATGACTAAAGCGGCGCAGAAGTTATTTTTAACGCCCACGGCCGTGAGTAAGCAGTTAAAACAATTAGAAGAAAAACTAGGGCAGCCTTTAATTAAAAGAACGACTAGAAAGATGGAAGTGACTGAATTAGGCGCGCGGTTTTATCAGCATTGTGTTGATCTAAGTCTCAATTTAGAGCAGACCGAGGCGTTTATTGAAGGTTATAAGTTAGAGCCCCAGGGGGTGTTAAAAATTATCTGCTCTTTTTATTTTTCGAGTTTATTTCCGCCAGAATATTATTTTGAATTTCAGAAAAAATACCCGCTGATTAAATTAAATATAGAGATCAGTGATCGGCATCCAGATTTAGGCCAAGAGAGTTTTGATTTGCTCTTGGGCTTTCGGCATTTAGGGAAAATAACCAGTCAGCTAAAACAGAGAAAATTGGAAGAATCTTGTTTTGTCTTATGTGCCGCTCCCAGTTATTTAAAAAAACATGGAGAACCTAAAGCCCCTAAAGATCTAGAAAAGCATGAGTTAATTAATCATCCAGCACGCGATCCAGATAATTTAATTAAATTTAAAAATGGAACAGAAATTTTTATGCCCTCACCCAAGATAATTATTAACAATATGGAGGTGTTAATAAAACTAGGTCTTGCGGGGGCTGGGATCTTAATTTTGACCCAGCGAGATGCTGAGAAATATTTAACTTCTGGAAAATTAATTCAGCTATTGGCCAAATATCCCTTAGAGAATTTTATAGTTTATGGTTTTTACCAGGCGTCTCATTATGAGCCAGTGAATAGAAGATTATTTTTAGATTTTGTTTTAGAAAAATTAAAAAAATAAAAAGCCCAGAATCTAGATTTTTCAATTTAAATTCTGGGTGTTTTTTTTGGTGGCCTTAAGATGCCGCAGTTGAAAGTTGAGAGCCCTCAGGAATGGTTTGGAGTAAAGGGATGCCTAAACCCGTCAAGCTGCTTCTGATAGTAGGCAGTGCTGTGGGTTGATTTGACCCTCTGGGCTTATAGCAATAACAAGCAGCCCCTAAGGCGATCACGCAAAGAGTGACTCCTGCAAAAATCAGCAGGCTGTTAGGAATTGGCTCTAGGTTATTCGTCGTGGGACCTGGGGAAGGATTAGGACGATAAGGCGGGAAAAATCCCGTATTAGAGCCCGCTAATTCTTCTTGTGTAGCACGCAGGCTGGATTGAACTGCTTGTGTGACGCCAGATAAAGCTGAAATTAAAAATAAATTTGAAAAATAAGACATGGCTGTTCTCCTTTTTTTGAGAATAAAAAAATTTTAAAAAGTTTTTGATTAATTTAAGAGCTAAGAAAACGCGACTCTTACGCGTTGGTGTGTTTCATATTGGCCTTTGGCCAATGCATACCCATTAATAAAGCAAGCAAAGCCGCGGCGTCCAAGAAGTTTTGATTTTTTCTTGGATTGAATAATAAATTTTGATTTTCTTGGTTCAATGCGCGGTTCATGTCATAAGGCTCTTTATAGTGTTTATATATTTAATTAAAAATTTAAGAGCGCTGACCTTACCTCATTTTAAAAATGGGAGTCAATGGTCTTGCAGCAAATTTTTCAGTAAATAATTTTTAATTAAAAATTGTGACGCGCTTGAGAGTTTTTTCTAGATTTAATAATGTCTTGTTTGTATTAATTTTTATGAATATGGGTTTAATTTTTTGCGTGCTTATATTTTTATTGTTTTGAATTTTTTTATTTTAAATTTTATTAATTTTAATCTTTATGCCGCCGCTCTCTCTCCTGCCGTGATGGCTAGTTTAAATAGTCGGTCTAGCCCTTTTGGTGTGCCTAATAGTCCTGATGGTCCTGATGGCGCCCATCAAAATATTTCTGAAAGTTTAAATTTAAATAAAATCAGCCCCTTGGTTTTTGAGCTGATTTGTTTGAAAAATACGCAGGCTCAACAAGTAGTGAGCTTGATTAAACAAGATCCAGCGCTGATTTCCCCGGGTGGTGGGATTGGTTTTGATGAGCGGACGAATACTTTATTAATTTCTAATAGCCCTGAAAATTTATTAGAAATTAAAAAATTAATTAATTTAATTGATGTCCCCGTCGCTCAAATTTTAATTCAAGCACGCGTCGTTGAAGTAGAGAAATCAGCCCTGGAAGAGCTGGGCGTGACGCAAGGTATTGGAGACTCCGGAGAGCCCACGCCGAATATGGTGATTGGAAATAATAATCTTTCAAAATCAGGCGTTGCCGCGGGGGCTATCGGGCAGTTGATTAATCCGATTAATAATCCTGCTGGAATTTTGGGTTTGAGTTTGCAGAAATTACCTGGAGGTTTGTTATTAGATTTACAGCTCCAGGCTTTGGAATCAGAGGGCAAAGCCCAGGTGATTTCAGCGCCAAAATTAACAGTCTTGAATGATCAAGAGGCGGTGATTCAGCAGGGGTCTGAAGTGCCCTATCTTTCAGCAGCTTTAAATGGCGCCACACAAGTTCAGTTTAAAAAAGCAGTTTTGTCTCTGAGGGTCCGGCCAGAAGTGACGGCTGATCATGAAATTTTGATGAGCTTGCAAGTCAATAAAGACAAGGTATCAACTATCTCAGCCCATGCTCAGGGAACGCCCGTGATAGACACACGAGAAATTAATACGTCGGTGAAAGTTAAGAATGGCGAGACTTTAGTATTAGGCGGTATTGAGGAAAGCCTAGATTCAGAGAGTGAAAGAGGTATTCCCGTTTTAGATAAAATGCCAGGGATCGGCTGGTTATTTCGGAGTAAAAATAATCGACATGAAGAATCTGAAATGCTGATTTTTATCACGCCAGTGATTGAAGAAAATTGAAAATATTAATTTTTTATAATTTACTTTTTAATTTGCTTTTTAATTTGCTTTTTGTAAGTCGGGGTGTGTTCCCCTTAATTGACCCCTTATTAAAAGCAACGCTTCAAGTACTCCAGGGGCTTTAGTTTTGTATTAAAAACCCCCGTATGAAAATAAAATCGATCTGTCTATAATGCCCCGCTTCCCGCAGGGGCCTTTAATTTTTTAAATTTTTTTAATTATTTTTAAATTTTAAATATCACAAAATACTTATTACACATATCACAAAAACGAGAATCCAAGACACTATGATCAAGTCACGTAATATATTTTTAGTGGGCCCAATGGGCGCTGGTAAAAGCACGATAGGGCGCCAATTGGCTGATTTGTTAAAGCTACAATTTTTTGATTCTGACCGCGAAATTGAAGAGCGTTGCGGCGCGAGTATTGACTGGATTTTTGATATCGAAGGCGAGGATCAATTTAGAATTCGCGAGCAAAAAGTGATTGAAGAACTCACAGAAAAATCAGGCATTGTCTTAGCCACTGGCGGCGGGGCGGTTTTATCTCAATCCAGCCGTGAAAAATTAAGCGCGCGCGGTACCGTAGTTTATCTTCGTGCGACCATTGATCAGCAAGTCGAGAGAACAGAAAAAGATACACGCCGGCCTTTATTACAAGTCAAAGACCGTCGTGAAAAAATCATAGAGCTAGCTCAAGAGCGCGAGCCTTTATATCTAGAAGTCGCAGATTTAGTCGTAGACACCGATGCTGGAACTGTAAGATCTGTTGCGACTTCTATTATGAAACTCTTAGAAGAAGATGCGTTTTAAATCATGTCCTCTAGAGAAATTTTAGAGCTGGGCCTGCAAGATCGATCTTATAAAATATATATCCAGTCAGGCCTACTTAATCTTGAAAATTTAAGCGTGATAACAGGAGATGATTTTAATTTAAATCATCTTTGTTTAATTACTTCAGAAGCGGTGGATGTTTTATATAGCCAGCAAGTTTTGGATTATCTCCAGGGCTTAAAAAATCAAAAAAATAAAAATAATAAAGATTTAAAAATTATTAAAATTATTTTACCCAATGGCGAAAGTGCAAAGACCTGGGCGTCTTTAAATTTAATTTTTACCGAGCTATTAAAATTTAACATGCCGAGAAAAACTTTAATTTTAGCGCTGGGCGGTGGAGTAATTGGGGACATAGCTGGCCTGGCTGCCAGTCTTTATCAAAGAGGTGCTCCCTATATTCAAATTCCGACCACTTTATTAGCTCAAGTCGATTCTTCAGTCGGTGGAAAAACAGCGATTAATCATCCCTTGGGTAAAAATATGATTGGGAGTTTTTATCAGCCCAAAATGGTTTTAATAGACCTAGATTTTTTAAAAACTTTGCCTAGTCGGGAATTTTCTGCGGGCATGGCTGAAATTATTAAATATGGCCTGATTTTTGACCCAGAGTTTTTTAATTTTTTAGAAATTAATAAAACTAAAATTTTAAACAAAGACCCCGAAATTTTATTAAAAATCATTAAAAAATCTTGTGAAATTAAAGCTTATATAGTCAGCCAAGATGAACGGGAATCTGGGATTCGGGCCATTTTAAATTTTGGGCATACCTATGGCCATGCCATTGAATTACTCACGGAGTATCAAACTTTTCTGCATGGCGAGGCTGTATCTATGGGTATGGTTTTGGCTTTAAGAAAATCCATGGAAATTTTTAATTTAGATCCTGAGTTATTGCCCAGAGTTTTAGATTTATTAAAATTTTTTAATTTACCCAGAGAGATTCCTGAAGATTTAAACAAAATACTCAGTCCAGAAAATATGTTAAATGCCATGTTAAAAGACAAGAAAAATGCTGGAGAGGGGCATCAATTAACTTTGGTTTTATTAAAAAAGCTGGGTCAGGCAGAGATTTGTGAAGTTTCAGAGATTTAGGTTTATTAAAAATCTATTTATAAATTTATCACTATAATCACGTTTAATTATATTTATTTAAACGAAAAAAATGCCTGAAAATTATTTAAATAAAAGCCCAAATAAAAGCCCAAATAAAAGCACGGATGTCTTAGTCTTAGGCGCAACGCCCGCAGGTCTTGCAGCCGCTATTGCTTATGCCAAATTGGGTGTTGCTGTCAGAGTCTTAGAGCAGCATTCGGATTTGTCTTATTTAACAGGTTCCGTGAGTTTAAGTTCCAGAGCTTTAGAATTATTAGACGCTTTAGGATTGGCAGAATTAGTGATTGCCCAGGGTTATAAAATTAAAAAGATTAATTTACGCGGTCCTGATTTTTGTGAAATAGCTAATTTAAATTTTGAAAGTGTAAATAATTTAAAAAACAAAAATAAATTTAATTTCTTATTAGCGCTATCCCAAGACCAGCTAGAAAAAATCATGGTGGATTGTTTAAAAAAATTGGGTGTTTCTATTGAGTTTAATGCTTATTTTATGGCCCAAGATCAGACCGATTTTGTGATTAATACCTGTGTAAATACCCCTCAGGGGGAAGAATGGATTGAGTCAAAAATTTTAGTTGCAGCGGATGGAGAGTTTTCTTTAATACGCCAAAAATTAAGAATTAATTTTGGCCTTACAGAATATTCACACCACTTTAGTTTGATTGATTTGAAAACAGACCATGACTACGGCGATGCAACTTTTTGTGTATTAAATAATAGTTTTTTATATGTCCAAAGAATTAAAAATAATTTATATCGCGTGGTCTCTAATCAGCCCAATGCGTTTAGTTTATTACCCCAGAGAATTCAGCCAGAGGAATTAGTCTGGCAGTCAGAGCGAAGAGTAGTCACTCATCAATTAAGATCTTATCAATATGGTCGTATTTTTTTTGTCGGATCCACGGCACATCAGCATTTGCCGATTGATGGTCGAGAATTAAGTATGGGCTTAGAAGATGCAGTGACTCTGGCTGCCATGACCATGGATGAGTGCTTAGACCAGTATCATGACCATCGGTATAAGGCTAATTTAAAATTGTTATATCACTCAGAAAGATTGTTTAAATTAATTAAGCCCCACTCGGATATTTACTTAAAATTAAGAAATTTTTGTTTAAAAAATTTATTAAATCATAAAAATATTCAGGCGAAAGTGTTGTCCGGAGTGAGTAAGTTTTAAATAAATTTTTTAAATAAATTATTTAAATAAATCTTCAATAGTAATCTGTCGATCTACGAGCTCTTTAGACCAGATATTTTCTTTCAGGCCCTTATAAGTAATAAAAGCTAAGTCTACTTCTTCGAATTCAGGATGCGCTTGTTTAAAACGATCTAGTTTATTCATGAGATTAGCGGCGTAGTTTTTATCAATACAGGAGTTTCGCACTTTAAAATTTAGGTTTGATCTGGTTTGATATTTAAAAAACCAAAACACATTAAAAAATGTCACGACACAAATGCACTGCCGAAATTTACAAAGCCTTCTTACAAGCCACTT
>Ga0214919_10000249_pt1 | contig 90992 bp, 89 predicted proteins | sample LL1503_MetaG_FD_177994 | JGI IMG/M metagenome (GOLD analysis project Ga0214919, IMG submission 177994) | Freshwater microbial communities from Lake Lanier, Atlanta, Georgia, United States - LL-1503 | ecosystem: Environmental > Aquatic > Freshwater > Lake | place: USA: Georgia | collected...
CAATGAATCTGTATTTTCCTTCACATGCGTTTCGGATAATAGCAATGAATCTGTATTTTCCTTCACATGCGTTTCGGATAATAGCAATGAATCTGTATTTTCCTTCACATGCGTTTCGGATAATAGCAATGAATCTGTATTTTCCTTCACATGCGTTTCGGATAATAGCAATGAATCTGTATTTTCCTTCACATGCGTTTCGGATAATAGCGATGAATCTGTATTTTCCTTCACATGCGTTTCGGATAATAGCGATGAATCTGTATTTTCCTTCACATGCGTTTCGGATAATAGCGATAAATCTGTATTTTCCTTCACATGCGTTTCGGATAATAGCGATGAATCTGTATTTTCCTTCACATGCGTTTCGGATAATAGCGATAAATCTGTATTTTCCTTCACATGCGTTTCGGATAATAGCGATGAATCTGTATTTTCCTTCACATGCGTTTCGGATAATAGCGATGAATCTGTATTTTCCAAAGAATCTGTGTTAAATCTATGATTATTTGTTTCTGTACCAATATCTTCATTTTTAACTAAACTTTGTTGTTCTGAAGATAGAGTTAATTTCGTTAAATTATCTATTAATTGATCCATTTTATATATAGGAAATATAGGTTTTTATTATAAAATGTTTATTTATGTTTCAATAAAAAAAAATCAATTTTATTTATTTATTGATTTATTAAATATTAATATTTCTAGCAATAAAGTCTGAAACAGAAGTTTCAACACTTGGCAATGATGCTTTGTATCTTAATGCTTCTGATTCAATTTCACGAATTGCATTGTTGATATTTTTTGCTCTTGTTATCTCTATATGATTATTACCAAATAAAGCTCTTGATTTATCATTAAATACTCTTAAACATGTTTCATATCCCGCCGAAACAGGATTTAAATAATGTTCAGTTGTAGATGAATATAAATCTCTTTTTAATACATTATATAATGAAAATGATAGATATCCTACCATGTCATTTGTATCAAAATTTGGATGACATACAATAACATTAAAATTCCTCAATGATATATCAAAACATACTTTTTGAGGATCTTTTTCATTATATCTTTCACCACAAGTATCAATAATACCAAATAAAGGACCTTCTTTTTGAACAAATGAATTAAGATTTCTCTTTACTGTATCAATCCCTCTTTTGAAATCAGGTCTTGTTTCGTGAGGTGTATTTTTCATTATATCATCAACCGAAAAAGATTGACCTGATATAAAATATTTTAAAGATTTTACTTGTTTTAAGAATTCTTTTGTCCATATTGATTTACCAGATCCCGTAGTTCCTTTGAGCATTATTATCACTCCTTTAGATGCCACATGATTTTGTTTACCATGCACTGGAGGTTGAGGTGGTAAAGATTCTATATCTGGAGTTAACATTTCTTTTTTTACTCTTAGTGGAGTTCCACCTTTAACAATATTTTCCAACTGTTTTTGTGGTGTATCTGAACAAATTCTTACAAATTGTTCTCGTAATACTCTTCCTCTACAATAGTAACATATTAAACATCCATTTACAGCTGCATAATCATCAATATTTGATTGAGAATAGCATAAATCAGCATTACACATATTTCCATTTGCATCTTCATGTATACCAAGTCTATAAATAATTTCATTACTTAGAAATGGTTCACCAGTTTGAAAATCTTCATTATTGATTTTTTCAATTTTTATTTCTCCAAAAACTATATTTCCTTCAACATAAGTATGATATGTATCATAATAATATTTTAAAAAATCTTCTTCTGTTAATGGAATTCCAAGTGTTTCTAAAGCAACCCTATAAAATGGTAATTGTTCATAAAATAAACCTAGCATTGTCATCATTAATGCCCACCAAATTGGTACTTCCAATCTTAGAGGATTTATATTATCCAATACTTTTTCAATATCATTTTCGGTATATCTATATCTTCTATCTTGACGATAAAATCTTTTAGAAATAAGAATTTTATGATCGTCAGGGCTACTATAATGCATTGCAATTGAATTTCCTTCTTTCCAATGAGCATAACATCCCTTTCCATCATATTTTCCATTTTGTACCATTACTTCCATCGAACATCTAATTATAGAATTTTCTCTATATATTTTCATATTTTCATGAGTTATTGGTATACCAGTTAATATCATTAAACTCATATATGATGGTAACCGAAATATAACATATGGAGAAGTTGATGCATTTGGAAATCCATCATCTTCATCTATTTTTCGATTGCCTATACGTAATGCTTGACCATGTTCTTCTATTATATCTTTACATATATATTTATTTTCATATCTATCCTTTGAATTAGGATATTTTCCAATGTTTACTTCTAAATAATCTTTTATTGTTGTCATTTTTAATGTTTTAATAATATTTTATTATAATATATTATTTTAATTTATAAAAAATCAATTTTTTTTTATAAAAAAAATGATGGTATTAAATCTATAATAAAAAAAATTTATTATGAATGTATTTTTACACCATTTGCTATTTAAAACGCCCATTATAAAAATAATAGACACAGATGCTGTGTAAAAATTTGGTTATAATCCGTCGTAAAACGGATATGAAGTTTTAAGGTACAATATAGAATTATTTCGCATTTTAGCTTAATCTATTATCATAGTAATAATTCGGTACCACATAAAGAATAATTCATCATAGACTTCAAACTACTCATCATTAATTATTATTTGTGTTATCTTTTTAAGTACTTTTAATTTATAATTAATATAAAAATGGGCGTTTTAAATAGCAAATGGTGTAATAACATATATTCCAAAATAAAAAATGGGGTCAGTGTTTTATCGATTAATTTCTGAACGTGACGAGAGACACAAAAAGACAGTCATATTCTTGAATAATGAGAGTCATTATCAAGCAATGCAAACGGCACATCACTTGATAATGACTCTCATTATTCAAGAATATGACTGTCTTTTTGATGGTGATTATAGGAGATTTAATATCTTAATGTTAGAGGTTATGAAAATGAAACGTAAACGCAACAAACGTTTTAGTTACATAAAACCACCTTCAATATTGTTTGATGTACTATCACAATTTCAAAAAAATGAAATAAAAATGGAATTAAAGTTTATCCATTTCGCATTTGGTAATAATGCGAAATTTTATACATATTCCAAATAGAATATAAAAAAAATGATGGTAAAAAATCATTAAAATAATTATTATAATATATGATATAATATTTTATTTCATTTTATTTCATTTTATTTCATTTTATTTCATTTTAAAAATGGGCTGTGCAGGTTCGATCGATAAAAGTGTCTTAAAAGAACCCATTGGGTCTAGTGAGCCAAATGAATCCTTTGGGTTGACTAAAAAGGATGTATTTGAAGAAGAGTCAAATGAGTTCAAAGAATTGCATGAAATGCATTCTCAACTCATTGAGCTCACTGAGTTCAAATACATGGCCCTTCAGGTGGATGATTACTCCCAATGTAGAGAATTACTTTTGGAAATAAGTAAAGTTCGTAAACAACGAATACACTTTTTGTCTGAGATTAATTTATCTGATAAATTAAATAGTGTTTTAACTAAACACAAGGATCATGAGAAGATGTCGAATGCAGACTTCTTAGCGGAATTAGAAAAACGCAAGAATCAGAGATTATTATCTCTCTAAACTGGTGTTTAGTATTATAAGAACCATAAACTTAAAGTTTATTAGCCTGTTTGAGTTTACGAAGGAATATAGCGATGAACCTTCATTTCATTCCGCTTCTTTTCTGTATTTTCCTTCATAAACTCCGGAATATAGCGATGAACCTTCATTTCATTCCGCTTCTTTTCTGTATTTTCCTTCATAAACTCCGGAAAATAACCTTAAACTTACGCTAAAGCTTCAGTTTACTATATATGTTACCTAACTAAGTGTATATAAAAAAAACAATTTTTTTATTTTATTACAAAACGTTTCCAATCAGAACTTATTATTATTATTATACCAAATATAAAAAATAATATTGTTATCTCTTTTGATATAAATCTTGTATTATTATACCATGGGTTAAATATTATTATTATCAATAATGCAACTATTATTTGATAAAAAAATTCAGTATTTTCTTTTAATTCAGTTATTTTATTATTATGATAAAAAATTAAAGTTAACAAAAATACTACTTTTATTATAATTGCTAATGTGACTAATATATATATTGTTTTTTTAATTATATGCATTTATAATAAATATGAAAAAAAAATTGATGATATAAATATAATGAATAAATATTATTAATTGATATTTATTTATTTATTTATTTATTTTCTACCAAAATCATGCTAAATCTTATTAAGTTATTTGTAAAGCTCTTTATTATGAGTTCATTCATGTTTTCCGTTGGAGAACACATGTATGAATCGCCTATTTTAAAAAATAGCAATGGAGAAGAGCTAAATCCAAACGAAGATCCTAATGTTAACACATTAACCGGATTGGATCTTCTTGAAGATTTGGATGAAAACTTTACTCTAAACTTGAGGTTTGATCGAGTTCAGTTTAGATTGTTCAGCAATTTCCTGGTATCTATATATCAGGGAATGGGTGGTACATTTCGACCATGGTTCAGGTTAATACAATGTGATAGCACAGAGGCAATATATCATATATCGCTTTTCAGTATTTTCACGTTTGAACACTTTGACGTGTTTATACTTGTACAGAGACATTCATATGTCGATGTGAGGTATTTCGCGTCTGCAAACTACTTCATATTGAACTTCTTGTTCGGTATGGTCTTCATGACAATAATAAAGATAGAAATAATATTATTGTCATTGTTAGACGATATGTTTAAAAACGTATTTTTTAACAATATAGTGATAATGATATTTTTCATCATATTTGTTACTCGTGTAGGTTTAGAGTATTTTGAATGATTAACTTTGATATTTATAAAGATATTCTATGTGATATGGATAATTTATCGGAGTTTACGAAGGAAAATAGCGATGAACCTTCATTACATTCCGGTTCTTTTCTGTAGCTTTAATTGCATATTTTTGAATAACAACCATCTTTTTTTATGTAAATTTTACTATTTACTTTATCCTTTATTTCCTCTATATGACTCATTAAAAATATTTTTTCATAATATTTATTTAAAAATACAAATAATTCTTCTATATTTGATATATGTTCCTTATCTAATGCCGATATACCTTCATCTATTATTATAATATTTCCTTCTGATATTTCTGATATACGCGATAATACTATTTTAAAAGCAATATCTAATATGAATGTTTCCATTCCACCAAGTGTAACAACTTTGTTTTCATTTCCCCATATATCAATCATAATTTTTTCATTTTCTTCATATATTTCTACTCTCTTATTTATAATTCCTCCAATAATTTCATTAATACCATTAGTTATTGTTTTTAAATAGTGTCTTACTATATATAATGATATTCCATCCTTATCTAACACATCTCTATAATATTCATATTTTGTTTTATTTATTTCTAATATTTTTAGTAGTTCTTTATTTTTTTCATACTTTATAATTGTATTTTTATCTATTTCTAGTTTATTATCCAATTTTACTTTATTTATACATAATTGTTTATATTCATCATTTAATTCTTTTAGTTCTTTTGTATCTTTTTCTAATATATTTTTTATTAACATATTATTTGTTAATATTCTGATTTTTTCATTACTTGATACTATATAATCTTTTAATTTTTTAATATCAACATTATTACGTTGTTTTTTTTTAATACTATTTATTTTACTATCTAATAATTTATTATGATCTATAATATCATATATATTTTTCAATTGTTCATATCTATTTTCAAGTTCTATTATATTATTTAATATTAACTCATATTCTTCTTTTTTATTCATAAATGGATTATTTACACTATTTATTTCATTTTCTGTTTTAATTATTAAATTATCTAATTCTATTATTCTAATTCTTTTGTTTATATTTTCCACCTTTTGTTTATTTAATACAACATTTTGTTCAATATCTCTAATTTCAATATTTAATTTATTCATTTCTTTATATTTATTATTTAAATCCTTCTTTAATATTTCATGATGATTTTTTTTATCATCTATATTTTTATCTATTTCAGATAAATGTGTTTCAATAACTATTCTTATTTGCATAATATTATCTTCTAATTCTAATAATTGTATTACTTTCGGATTTTTCATACATTTTTCACATAATGGATTATATTCATAATTTTTTAAATCATCGTACATTTTTTTATTTATTTCTAACTGATTTCTGGATTGTTTTATTTTTTCTCTTACTATTTCATTGTTTAAATATTTCTCTTCAATATTATCTTTTTCATATATATTTATTTCTTCTTCAATTATTGATATATTATCCATTATACTATTTAATAAATCTTTTTTATTTATTAATAAATTATCTGTTACTGTTAAATTTATATTATCTAATATTTTATACAAATATATAATATCATTTTGTAATATTTCTTTATCAGTATTATTAATTGATATATTATTTTTTTCGTATTTAAATATACTTAGTTTCTCATTTAATTCTTTTAAATATTTATTATTAATATACTCTATATTTTCAAATTGATCTTTTATTGTATTATATTCTGTTAATATACTGTCTTTTTTACTCAATTTTTCAGTAGCATCTGTTAATTCTATAATTATTTCTTCTTTTGACATTTGTATTAAATGATTTGGAATATTTTTTTTTTGCAATATTAAATCTTCTAAGTTATCGTCGTTTATTAATAAATTATCCTCTTCTAATTTATTTATAATTTTTTCATTTTCTAATATATTTTTTCTCATTATATCCATTTGACTTATTAATTGCTCTTCCGTCATTGTTTCTTCATTAAATTCTAGTTTTATATATTCTTTATTCAAATTATTAATATTATTTGATAAATAATCAATTCTTAATTCCAATTCTATGTTTCTATTTTTGAATAGTTCTAATTTATCTATATCTAAAATATTTTGTTCAATAAGATTGACGTAATCTATATTTATTAATTCATTATTTAATGATTCGTATTCTCTATTATTTTTTTTTCTTTCATCGTCTATTTCTCCTCTCATTTTTTCATATTTTTCTAAATCTAATAATTTATATAATATTGCTTTTCTTTCATTTTGATTTTTATTTTTAAATGTTATATTATCGTGTTGTAACATTAAATTCATTAATATAAAATTATCACGTGAACCTAACATATTAATAACTTCTTTATTTACTCCTGTATCGGTTGATATCAATTTCTTTCTATACTCTATATTTTTATATAAATATATGTCTATTTTATTGTTTTTATGTTTTTTATTTATTTCCATTGTTTCATCATAATTCTCATTTTCTATTAATTTATATAAATAAGAATCTGTATCTACTAAATCTTTTTTATTTTTTTTATAGTCTCTTCTAATTATATACATAATTTTATTTATTTTTATTAATATTTCACTATATCCTTCTTTTTTATTGTTATTTATAATTCCAGATTCCCCTTTTTTAATTTGTGATGATACTTCTCTTGCATAATCATTATATAAATTAAATACAATAATATCAATTAAACTTGACTTACCATAACTATTTTTACCGCATATTAATACAACATCATGACTATCCATTTTTGTTAAATCAATTTCATTATTTTCACCATAAACAAATAAATTTGAAAAATTTATTTTTAATAATTCAAATTTTTCATTTTCTTTTTTAACTTTTGTATCATTATTATTTAATTCATTGTCTATCCAATCAATTATATCTTGATTTACATCTTTATTATGACGTACTTTTAATATGGTTCTTATAATATCTTTTCGATTTATATATATTATATTTTCTTTCTTATTTTCTTTATATTTTGTTAAAACATTATTTATTTCAACAATATATATATCTTTCAATTTATTTTTTAAATATTTGATATTTTCCATATCATCATGTATATTTTCTAATATCACTTGTACTCTACCTTTTTTAGGTAAATATTCTTTTAATTGTTCTACTTCTGTAAGTATATCAAATGTTTTATCATCAACTGTTAATATTGTTTTTGATAAAGTACATTTTTTATATGCATGTTCATTTTTTATAATTTCAAATGTTGAACTCTTATTTTCTAAATCCCATAATATATATCCATGATATTGATCATTTTCACTAAAATTTTGGGAAATTAATGATGATGCATATGCAATAGTTTTTTCTTCATTTAAATATTGGTGTCTATGTATATCTCCCAATAAAACATAATCATAACCTTTAAAATCTTCTACTGATAATCCACCTTTCGATTCATATAAATTTTGTAATTTAGCTGTTCCAATCATTCCATGATATAATGCTATTTTTATCAATCTATTTTCTGGAACATTAGTTAATTCAATATATTTATCTAATTCAGATGATGGAATTATATTTTCTTCAAATACTGAATTTATACCAAAAACTATATTCTTAAATTGAATTATTTTATTTTTTTTTATATAGTATAAATCTTTTATATCTTTACCATGTAATACTCCTGTAATCATATCAATCTTTTCGCTTGTATTTAAATAACCATCATGATTTCCTGCTATTATTATTGTTTTAAATCTAGCAGCTAAATTTGTTAAAAATTGAGTACATAATATAATTGCTTCAGACGTTAATGTTGTTTTATCATGTAATAAATCACCTGTAAATACAATTAATGTCTCTTCATAATTTAAACATTTATCATCAATATTTTTATATAAATTATTAAAAACTTCCCTGTATTCATCATGACGATAATTTAATCTTATATGTATATCTGAAATATGAATAATATATTTATAATTTGGTAATTCCATTTTATAAATTATTATAATACGATAACTTTATATTTAATATTTTATAAAAAAAATGATAGTCAATATTTACTAAATATACTTTAATTTAATAGAGATAAATCTTGTACTATTAAAATGATTGAAAAAAAATTTAGTCATAAAGCTATTAAACATAGTAAATCTAATTTTGGTATTCTTGATTATAGAATTATCAAAGCATGTCGTCAAGGTAATACATGTTCAATTAATATGTATATGAAACATTATCAAGGCAAAGTTCCAATATTTCATCAAAAAATATTACTGGAAACTGCAGTTATATCTTCGCATCCACATATTGTTCAACTATTTTTGGGTCAATACAAATTTAACCCAAATTTACGGAATTCTAAGGGTGTTTTTATATGTGCATTATCTCTATTCAAATATTATTTTGATAAAAAAAATAATAAACTTTGCTGGATTCCACGAAAATTTAATTTAACTAGATATCAATTGGAAATATTATCAATATTTATTTCTAATAATGTAGATATAAATTCATCTGTATGGATAAATGGTCCTACTATTCTTTCATTTGAAGAAATTTTAATAAATTCAAATGATAATAAACATGTTCGATGTGATGCAATGATTGCTATATTACTTCGCAGTGGTGTAAATTCATCTGTATCATATTCTGGAGAAAATAGTATGTTAGAATTTGATATGAGTAAAATGTCGATCAATTCATAAAAATATTAACAAAAAAAAAAACAATTATAAATTTTATTATCTTCCATATCATTAATATTTTTTAACCATTCTGTAATATTACTATCACATTTATTATATAAATTTCTGTTTATTTTATTTTTAATTGAATTATCATAATCTAATAATAAACTAGCAGTTTTTTTAGATTTATTTATACATGAAATACAAAATAATTTATATATGTCTACATTAGATAAAATTTTATGTACATTATATTGTTTCAATAAATATGTTAATATTTCATCATTATTATTTATACATAAAAATATCAATAATTTATAATAATCAATTTGAGTTGTATTTTCATTCGAGTGTAGAGAAGAAATTATGCATTCACTACAATTCATTTCAATATTTTCTATTTTTTTATATGAGCATAAACTACCTGATATGTTATCATTTATATTCTTTTGTACACGATAATGAAGATGAATCTGATATTTTTCTATAATATTAAATATCCATATAACTGTTTCAATTTTATTTTTATGACATGCATCATATAATATTTTTTCAACTGTATATTTATTAATAATATTTTTATCATAATATATTAATAATTCACAAATTTCAATATATCTTAATAAATATGTATTTATAAAAATTTCATATTTCCATAAACTTAAATTAAAATTAGATTTTTTTATATTCAATAACCATTTAACCATATTATATTGACCACTATAACATGCTCTTTGTAATGCATAATCATTATTTATATGAATATTCAATGTAGGATTTATATTTAATAACCATTCCGCAATATCAATATGCCCATTTTTGCATACAATACCAAATGCATGTTCACATATATAAATTTCAGAATCCAAATATTTTGAATTTAATATAAACATTTTGTTACTTATTATACATTTAACTAATTCTAAATTTCCATATTCACATGCAATTAAAAATGGTACTTCATTATTATTTGATATATCAATATTACAATTATTTAATGACAATAAATAATTAACAATATTAATATAATTATATTTACATGCTATATTTAATATACTGTTATAATGATCAGATAAATTATTTTTTTCTATAATAGTTTTAACTATTTCTAAATTTCCATCTATACAAGCATTTATTAAAATATTAAGCACATATTCATTGGTAAACTCCTCACAACAGCAATTAACATTTATTTTAGTATTTTCTGAAAATGTTTTTTTATGTACATTATTTTCTGAAAATGTTTCTTTATGTACATCATTTTCTGAAAATGTTTCTTTATCTATACTATTTTCCGATAAATTTATTATTTTTTCAGGATATTGTTTCATTATATCCATATAAATAAATTTATATAAAAATAAAAAAAATTTATCTTAGTATTTTCCTTCATAAACTCCGGAAAATAACCTTAAACTGGAGCGTTAGCGTAAGTTTACTACATATATGTAGGAAACCTAGGTTAATGGAAATGATTTTATTAATAAATCTAAATCTATTTTATTACCATCCATATATAATAATTTTTTATGATATTTATCAATAGATTGTATTTTAACATATTTTCTATTTTGACTTTCAAAATAATCTCTAAATTTAAAATCACCTTCTGGTATTTTATATTCATCTAACCATACATTTGGTTTATTATATGAATCAGAACAAATTAATCCATGTAGAGATGATGAAATAATATATTTGCACGAATAAATACTATTAATAACATTTTCCCATCTATCAGTAGGACTAATTAAATGAAAATAATATTTTAAAGCTTTATTTTTATATATTTTATAATTTGATTTATGTGGTATTATACCTATTTTATTTTGTAAAGAAGATATCAATTTAGGTTTATAAAATCGAGATATTAATAATCCTGGATCTCCTATAACGTCAGGACATTTTATTCCTTTATTTTCTAAAAACATTTTTGTTAAAGGTCCCCTTATAGCACTTACATTTAAATTTGTAAATGGATATCCCGTTGCATATTCTGGATCTATTCTAAGTCCTGATCCATATATATGAGCATTATTTACCGCTTTATGTAAATATGAACCAATACAAACAATATTTATTATACAATTTGGTTGATTTAATATAAGCTCGTATTTTTCTTTATTTAATAGCTTTTTTGTAATAAATACTGATAATTCATCTCCAAAATTACCATATTTTGATCCATCCTTATGATATATTAAATTTACCATTATTTTTGACATATTATATAGTAAACAAAGTTTTATTTTTTACTAAATATATTTACTAAATATAAAATTTAATTAAACTTCTAATAAATGCTTTTTCAATATCATTTTCATTATTAAATATTTCAACATTTTTTAATTTATATATATTTTGTAAATCTTTATCAATAATACATACTAAATTATATGCCATTGCATAATTAATAGTAGATGTTAATTTCTTATTATAATATTGCGAATGACTTTTTTTTGTTGTTAATGGAAGAATTCCATAGCAATCTGAAAATGCATAATGATAATCTATAAAATTAAGATTACGTGCTATAATAATTTTAGATTCATATGGTTTTAATATTTCAGGAAATGTTCCTCTTCCAATAAATTTTATTTTAAAATCGTGTTCATAATTATGTTTCAATATATTACATAATAATCTATAATTTCGTCTAGAACTTGTAAAATTACCTTGTACTGCATATATAGGAATGTCTTCTTTTTTCTTTAAATGTTCAATTGAAGGTAATATATTAGCATATATAAACCTTTTACATTTACATAATGGTGTTAAATAAAAAATATTATTGTATTTTAATGATTTACTAGATATATCATGTGAAATAAAAAATATATTTTTTTTTTTCAATTCATCCATAAATTTATCAATTAATTGTGGATAAAATGTAGTATATATTTTATAATCAAACATTTCTTGTTTTTGATTTATCTTTATATTTGGATATTTTTCACTAATATATTTTATATAATCTTCTGAAGATATATTTTCTAAATATATTTTATTATTAGATAATTTAGGTTTTTTTATTATATAATCATATTTTTTAATAAAAGATTCTAATGTTTCAAAATGATATCCATAATTTAAATTATCAAATATTATTATCATTATATATTCATTTGAGAAAAAAAAAAAAATAATTGTATTTTATTAATTATATTTTTCTTTGTATTTTCCTTCGTAAACTCCGGAGTATAGTTCTTTATCTACGCATAAATGCTCCGATAAATTCATTGTATTTTCCGGAGTTTACGAAGGAAAATAACCATAAACTTACGCTAAAGCTTCAGTTTACTATATATTTTCCTTCGTAAACTCCGGAGTATAACCTTAAACTTACGCTAAAGCTTCAGTTTACTATATATTTTCCTTCGTAAACTCCGAAGTATAACCTTAAACTTACGCTAAAGCTTCAGTTTACTATATATTTTCCTTCGTAAACTCCGAAGTATAACCATAAACTTACGCTAAAGCTTCAGTTTAATATATATTTTCCTTCGTAAACTCCGGAGTATAGCCATAAACTTACGCTAAAGCTTCAGTTTACTATATATTTTCCTTCATATACGGATAAATTCATTATAAGAACTATTTTATCTCGTCTAACATAAAATAATTTAATATATCTTAATATATTAGAATATGAAAAATAGTATATGTCTTAATATGATTGTTAAAAATGAATCTCATGTTATAGAATCAACATTAGAAAATATATGTAAATATTTACCTATAACATATTATGTTATATCTGATACTGGTTCAACTGATAACACTATAGAAATTATAAATAATTTTTTTAAATTAAAAAATATTAATGGCGAAATATTTAATGACGAATGGAAAGATTTTGGTTTTAATAGATCATTAGCATTAAAACATGCTTATAATAAAACAGATTATTTATTTATATTTGATGCAGATGATAAATTTTTTGGAAATTTTATCTTATGTGATAAATTAAATAATGATGCATATTACTTTAAATTTGGAAACGGTGTTGGATACAAAAGAATATTATTAGTTAATAATAGATTAGAATGGGAATTTATTGGTGTTTTGCATGAATATATATCATGTAAAACTAAAAAAAACAATGAAATTATTGAAAGTTTTATTGATGGTAATTATTATGTTGATTCTGGTAAAACAGGTAATAGAAGTACAGATCCTCAAAAATATCATAAAGATGCTATCATATTAGAAAATGCATTTTTTGATGCCGAAAAAAATAATCAAGATATAAAAGTAAGATATGCATTTTATTGTGCACAAAGTTATAGAGATTCTAACCAAAAAGAAAAATCTATTGAATGGTATAAAAAAAGAATTGAATTAGGTGGATGGGAACAAGAAGTGTATTTTAGTTATTTAATGGTTGGTAAACAATATTTTGAACTAAATAATGTAGAAAAAGCAATTCATAATTGGACATTAGCATTTGATATTGATAATAGATATGAATGTCATTATGAGGTAATATCATATTATAGAAAAATAGGTAAATTTAATTTAGCATATCAATTTTATAAAATGATTGAAAATCATAAACCAGATTTATCTAATAAACTTTTTGTTACAATACCAATATATAAATATTTATTAAATTATGAATTAATAATTATATTATACCACGTAAAAAAATATGATTTAGCAACTCCAATATTTAATAAATTGTTTTTAATAAATGAAATGGATATTCATATTAAATTAAGTATTGTTGATAATTTTTATTTTTATTTAAATAATATAACAATAGATTTAAAATTAATTGAAAATTATACTTTTTTTATAAAAAATATTTTTAGAACAATAAAATTTACTGATAATAAACATATTGAAAATATTAATAAAACAATTGAGTATTTTACAGGATTTTATAGAAATAATAATGTAGAACGTTTATCATTTTTTGATAATAATATTAAACATTTATCTTTGTATAAAAATAAACCATATAATAAAGTAAATGTGTTTTTATCAATGACAAGTTGCAAAAGATATAATTTATTTAGTAAAACAATTAATTCTTTATCTATATGTTTTAAGGATATTGAAAAAATAGATTATTTCTTTTGCGTTGATGATAATTCATCAAAAGATGATAGAAAAAAAATGTTATTAAATTATCCTTTTTTTAAATATTATTTTAAAAAAGAAGATGAAAAAGGACATTTAAATAGTATGAATATTATATGGAATAAATTGAATGAAATTAAACCTAAATATTGGATTCATCTAGAAGATGATTGGTTATTTTTTAGACCCGATAATTATATTGAACGTTCAATTAATTTTATAGAAAAATATAAAGATAAAAATGTACACCAAATATTATTTAATAAAAATTATGCAGAAACAATATTTAATTATAATATGGTAGGTGGTGAATATGTGGAAAATAATGATTTTATTATACATATCAAAGATGAAGATAAATTAAATGGTGCTAATTGTGCATACTGGCCACATTATAGTTTTAGACCATCAGTTATATTAGTTGAAACTATATTACAATTGGGTAATTTTGATAGTGACAATACTTTTTTTGAAAGAGAATATGCTAATAAATATTTTGAAAAAGGATATAAAAGTGCTTTTTTTAATGAAATTACTTCTATTCATATGGGAAAATTAACAAATGAAAAAAGTACTGATGTAAAAAATGCTTATCAATTAAATAATATAGAACAATTTAATGAATCTAAAAAAATAAATATTGAACTATTATATGAAGGGAAATATATGTATATAAAAAATTATGATCATTTTGGAGATGATATAAAATATGTTGATTCTTTATCAATTGAACAATTAATTCAATTATGTGATGAAGATGAAAATATAATATGTTTTAATAATCTTGGTTATTTAAAACATACGGTTAATATACATAATTTAATGTGTTTTAATGATGATAATAAAGGTTTATATATTAATACTAAAAGATTTGAAAAAAAATATAATATTAAATTTAATAAAACTTAAATTATTTTTTATAAACTTGTGGTTCAAAATAATCTGGTGTATATTCTTCATATTCTTCTTTTTCTACTAATTCAAAATCAAGTAATTCTTTTGAATGACATATATTTTCTTCATTTACTTGTTCAATTATTTCTGGATATACTTTATTATTTCTATCAAATGAACCAGATGGTAATTCATTTACAATACTATCTTCATATTGAAAAAAATTTTTGTTATTTCTTTTGTTGCGTATATCCGATTGTTTATTTTTTTTATTAAATCTATTTTCATGATATTTTGATTTAAAATTATTAGTTTCTTTAGATTCTTTAGTTTCTTTAGTTTCTTTTTTATTTGACATATTTATAATATATAAAAATGTTTTTAAGTAATATTATTTTCATTTCTTTTTCTTGCAATACCTGTAAAATAATCACTCCATTCAATTTCATCAACGTCTAATAATTTTATCCATCTTATTTTTTCATCTAAACTTAAATAAAAATTTAAACTTTCAGCTTTTTTCAAAGTTTTGAGATTTGTTTTTTTAGTCATATCTCTACCAGGAACTAACTTGGATTTATCATTAAAATTTTGAAAAAAAATATTTATTTGTTTTATTTTTTCACATATAATTTGAGGATTATTATCAATATTATCAAAAAATTTTGTTTTGAATAATTCTGCTTTGAAAAGTTCTTCATTCATCTTAATCAATGGAATATGAAAAATATCTTGTTTAAATATTGTTTTTAACATATTTACTAATAATGGATACTTATATATACGTAATTGTGTATGGCTAAAATTTTTTCTGTCATTTGTTGAATTAATAAATTCAATAAATTCATTTTCATTTATACATATTCTTACATCAATTGGTATGTATTGTTCAAAAATCATATCTTTATAGTCAACTGAAACATATTTTTCCATATCTTGTAATAAAGTTAATCTATGTTGTCCGTCAATTACTTCATATACATGTAAATCTAATCTTTCACTTAATATTATCGGATCGCATTTTATAGGATCAAAAGTTTTTAAAGTTTTTATTTTTTCAATATCTATAATTCGATTATTTTCTGAAAAAATAATTTCATTTTTTGATAAACCTTTTATTAAATTTTTAATCTTTACTTTATATATAATTCTTTTTGGTTTATTAAATTGATCTAAATAAACTTGTTTATATGGATATTTTTCTAAACATTCTTTTAGTGTTTTACTTATTTTACTAATTTGTGATTTTTCATTGCTATGTTCAATGCTATGTTCATTGCTATGTTCAATGCTATGTTCAATGCTATGTTCAATGCTATGTTCAATGCTATGTTCATTGCTATGTTCATTGCTATGTTCATTACTATGTTCATTGCTATGTTCATTGCTATGTTCATTGCTATGTTCATTGCTATGTTCAATGCTATGTTCAATGCTATGTTCATTGCTATGTTCAATGCTATGTTCATTGCTATGTTCATTGCTATGTTCATTGCTATGTTCATTGATATGTTCAATGCTATGTTCATTGCTATGTTCATGACAATGTTCATGACAATGTTCATGACAATGTTCAATGCTATGTTCATGTTTATGATTATATTCATTCAAGTCATTTGACATGTGTTCTGATAATTTTTTTTTTTCTTCATAATTATTTTGTATATCAATATAAGAAGCAAATGTATCTAAAGTAATTTGTAATAATTCCATTTTAGAATATATGTTATTACAAATATATTTATAATAATAATAAAAAAAAAATCAATTTTTATAAATAATATATATATATATGAGCGTAAAAATAGAAAATTTTTCAGACAAAAAATATTTATGTAAACTACATTCTGGTTCAATCAATGAATATTCTCCAAAAGTCAAATGGTCACCAATTAAAGATGTACAAAGTTATGCACTTATTTTAGAAGATCCTGATTCTGTAAAAATAGTACCATTTATACATTGGTATATACCATATATTTCACCAAATATTGTTCAAATTAATGAATTAGATATAACAAATAATATATTTAAAAATGAAAAAAACAAAAAAAATGAAATTAAAATAATAATGGGTTTAAATAGTTTAGGTAAAATAGGATATCATGGACCATGTGCACCTCAAGGAACCGGAACACATCATTATACTATAAAATTATATGGTTTAAATAAAAAATTATTAAATATAGATAAACATTTGTCTATAAAAAATTCTACAGATTTTGAAAAAAAATTTAAAGATAATATTATAAAAATATATAGTAAAACATATTGTTATAAATACGGTGGAAAAATTTTAGATTAATTTTATTAAAAAAAATTTCTTCAAAACATATATAATAAATGAAAATATTACGATGTGTTGTTAGAATTATAATAACATATAATATTCTTAATTTAGTTATTTCTGAAGATTATAAGATAACATTAAACAAATCTAATATTGTTTTTTTCACTACATTATATGTAGCATATAAATTATATTAAATTATAAAGGAAAATAATCTTCATTTCATTCAACTACAATGAACCTAAATATTGATATTTTGTATTAAAAATTGCACTAGATGTATATCCAAAATCTTCTTTTAAACAATCAATATTATGTTGAGTATCATAACTATTTTGTTTTAATAACTCAATAATTTTATTAATAGGTTCAATTATTTTATTTGTTTTACCTGTATGATTATCATACATATCAATAATATTCCATAAAAGAACTTCGGCTATTTCATAAGTATACAATATAAGTTGAGCTAATTGTTTAGAATAAAAAGTTTGTTTATCACGTTTATGTAAAATTTGTTTAAATGATTTATCATCATATACATTATTTATATATTTCATTCTAATATCAAGATTTTTTTCCATATTTGTGTTATTATCATTTAATATTTGTAATATAGTATTTCTTCTATATTGACGGAATTCTGATATATATCTATGTATTGTTGTTAAATATCCCCAGTTTTCTCCTAGACATTTTAATCTATTTAAATGAAGCAATGATGGTATCGGTTGTCTACAACCTCCATCATTGTTTTGATTATTATATTGATTTAATGCATCCGGATTATTTTGGAAAAATTGATGTGCATGTGGATTATGAATAATACCTTTTTCAATTAATCCAGTATTCCAACTAAATGCTGTTCCACATGATGTACAAAACATTTGATCACACCCATTAATTTTTGAAATAAATTCACCACATGTAGGACATGGTTTTGCTTCTTTTTTAATTGCACTAAATGTTTCAATCATATCTGGATCACATTCATGATTTCCTTTTTTTGTTCCATCTTTAATTACATAACATTTATTACAAACAATTGCTGTACATAAACCACATTTAAAATCTTCATTTAAAAATCCTTTACATGTTGTTGATGGACATGCATATGTAAATGCATATTTTTTTTTATCAACTTTTTCTTTACCTAAACCCCATAATTTATCCTCTATTTCATGTATTTGCTTTCTTAATTCCATAATTTTATTTTCATATCCTTTTTTTTTTTCTTCAATTTCTTTTTCAATAGATATTTTTTGTACAGTATCTTGTAACATACTTTTTTCTCTATTTAATAATATATTTGAACGATGATCTTTATATTCACTAAATATCCATTTTTTATTGAATTTTAATAAAAATATATCATATGGTATTGCAGATCTACAATCTGGATTTATACAATGTGGATATTGTGTTGTAGATAATAAATATTTTTTATGACAATCTATACAATTTGTATATTTACATGCTAAACATTTAAATATTTTATTTTCTGTAACTTCATTTATGCAAATAGAACACTCCATTTTAATTAATATTAGTAAATATATTTTAAATACTAATATTTAGTAAATAATAATAAAAAATCATTTTTTTTATTATTAAATAATTTAATTTAAAATTATCTTACTATAAATATATGAACATAATATGAGTGAATTAAATAGCATATCAGAATTAAATGAAAATACCTTGATTGTAGATTTTAATGATAATTGGATTTTAAATATAAATGACACTGAAAAATTAATATTGTTTTTACAAGAAAATAAATTTACAAAGACATTGGAAGTAATTTTAGAAGATCAATATAATTTAAATATTATATTTGAAGAAAATGATAACTGTACAGTTTATATTAAAAAATCTTTTGTTCTTGTAGAAAGTAAAATTATTTATGAGAAAATAATGAATAAATTATGTCAGTTATTGTGTGATTTTTTTGCGGAACTATCAATTTATAATAAATTAACAATAAATGTGGATATATATAAAAATGAATTATCAATATTAAAAAATAAATATGATGCATACATAAAAGATGATAGTTTAAGAGTAAAGGTTAACCAAATAATTAAAAATATATATGATAAAAAAAAAGAGTATACCACAAAAATATTTACAGAAATGAAGTTATCAAAGAAAAGTACATGAATAAGTATTTATAATATGTTCATATATATTTTTTCTATTATTTTTATTAGGAATATGTAGTCCATATCCATGTGCACTTTTACATAAAATAAAACAATAATCATTTATTTCTTCTATTGAACTATTTATAATTGTTGGACTGTCAACGCCATCTTGATAATGAATTATTACTATTACTGTCGAATATATTATAGATAAATATAATAAAACATGTGGAGAACATACATTAGTATTGTCATCTATAATTGGAAGGTAAGGATATTTTGTAATAAGTGTATTATTATAATAATTGATTGATTCATCACGGTAATATGCACACTGTTCTTCAATATACTGATTTATAATTTCTGTATATTGTTTTTTTTTATCATTATCATTCATATCATCTTGTGTAAACCCTACTAGATTACATGATAATGTAAATGTTCCTATTTCTTTTAAAAAAGCAATAAATGCATAAATTAAACATTTTCCGTCTCCAGCAACATGTGTTATTAATATGTTGTTTAATGTTTGTGTTGATAAATATGATTGTATATATTTTAAAAAATATTCTTGATCTTGTTCATTTTTATAACATTTTTTTGAAAATTCTGATATTAATTCAGTTTCTTGAATTCTTGGATTTTTAGAAGCAATTACTGGTTTTAAAAATTCTTCTAAATCCATATTTTATATATATATTATATTTTTTTTAAGTTTACAAATCTAATTGGAAAATTACCTGAAAACATATTTATTAATAAATTTTCGGGAGTTTACTAAAAAAATATCATGTATAATATATATGTCAAGTTCTAATGCAAAAATTAATTTAGAAAATACCAAGATTACACCTAAAAATTTAGTTATTAAACAAAAATATACAGAAAAAAGAGGAAGAACTACTTTTAAATATATTTTTGTTACATTTTTAAAATTTGGTGATACCAAATATTGTATTTTTTATGATTATGTGGATTCTAAATATATGGAAATTGAAATTGATGAATATATTGATTTAGAAAAATTTAAAATTGATAATTCTGATAATTCTAATATTGATAAAGATATTTTTAAGAAAACTTCTATATTTTTAGGTTTAGAAGAAGAAGGTATTTTTCCAGGTTTAACTGAACAATCTCAATTACTATTTTTTAAGACATTTGATGAAATTAATAGTTTTCATAATGAAGAACCTAATGAACCCAAAAGACAAATAACTAATGAAGAAAAAAATATGATTAATAAATATCGAAAAAATATAATAAAAAATCAAAAAAAAGATCCAATTTTACATAATAATAAAAAAACAAGTATTTCATTTGGTAATAATAAAACTATTCTTATTCCATCTAGAAAAAATAATAATTATATACAAGGATCAATACATGAATCAGGACAAGGTTATGATAATAATCTTACATTGAATCAACTAAAAACATTACATATACAAAAAATAAAAAAATGCCCAATTGGTACAAAAGTTAAATGGTATTCACCTTACAATAAAGAAACAAAGTATGGTAAAATAACTAAATCTAAAAAAAATGGTGAATCTTTATTTTTATCTAAAAATGGAAAATTAAAATTTTATATTAAAAAAACTACTCCTAATGGTAAGCTTATAAAAACTAAACCAAATTATGGAATATATATAAATAAAGTAAACAAAGTAAATTAACTAAAAAAGTAAAACTTCATATCATTTTGTGACTAATATTTTTTTTATAAAAAATATTATTAAATATATATGTCAAATTCAAAAATTACTGAAAATGATTTAATTATTAAAGATATATATATTAAAAATGGAATCGAAAAATTAGTCTTAGTTTCATTTTGTATAGTTGATTCTATAAAATATTGTATTTTTTATAATTTAACTAAAAATAACTATGAAACACCAATTAAAATCAATAATAATTTTAATATATCGTCGCTTAATATATCTAAATCTGAGAATAATATTTCATCTGAAATATTTAATAAACTATATATTAAATTATTAGACGATGAAGAATATGAAGAAGATGAAGTACAATGTTTTAACACTTTTAGCGAAATTAGTGAAATTGTTACTATAAATGACATAATTATTGGAAATATATATAAAATATCACAATATTATTTAGTTTTAGTTTCTTTTTATATGATTGATTCTGAAAAATATTGTCTTTTTTATAATTTATCTGAAAAAAAGTATCAATCATATTTAATAGAAACATTTCTTGAAAATATTTATTTGTATAAAATTTATAAAGAAAAATTACCTAATATAAATAAAAATATATATGATCAGTCTAATATTATAGATTATATAAAAAATTCAGTACAGCAACATATGTCAAATAAAATAAAAATAAAAGTAATATCTCTTAATAAAAATAATAAATCATTAGTGTTTACTGTTGGAAATGTTGAATATAAATATGATATAGTTTTTTATAATAATTTTAATAATATACATAAAGTAAATAAAATGAAGGAAAAAATATCTCTTACTGAAAATCAAAAAGAAATATTACATGAATCACCTAATAATGTTATGAAAAAATTTCCAAAAAATACAAAAGTTAAATGGTATTCACCTAAAAATAAAGAAACAAAATATGGTAAAATAACTACATCTCAAAAAAATGGTAAGACTTTTTTTTTATCTAAAAATGGAAAATTAAAATTTTATATTCAAAAAATTAACGAAAAAAATAAACCTATAAAAACTAATGTAAATTATGGAATATCTGCAAAATTATTAGAGCTTTTTTAGTTATATGTATTTTCCTTCGTAAACTTACGCTAAAGCTCCAGTTTACTACACAGTATTTTCTGGAATTTACGAAAGAAAATAGCGACTAACCTTTATTTCATTCCGGTTATTTTCTGTAAACTGGAGCTTTAGCGTAAGTTTACGAAGGAAAATACAATGAATTTATTGAAGAATTTATTCGTAGATAAAGAACTATACTCTGGAGTTTACGAAGGAAAATACAATGAATTTATTGAAGAATTTATTCGTAGATAAAGAACTATACTCTAGAGCTTTAGCGTAGATTTATTGCTATTTCCGGAAAGTATGTGAAGGAAAATATAAAAAAATTGATATATAATAAATATATAATTTATTATATAATTATCAAAATATAAATAAAAACATGTTTCGTCCAAAACCTGATAGAGATAATCCTAACTATAGGACAATAAAAATAAATAATTTTGAATTCACAGAATGTATGTGTTTTTTTTGTGATTACCAAAGATGGACTGAAGAAACACCCGGATTTCACAGACAATATCACATATCACATAATGCTTCATGTAAAATAAGTCGTGCTAATAGTGAAATTAATGAATGTAATAAATTTATTGATGAAGCTATGAATAATGATACATTTTTTGATTGCATTGAGATATGTGAATTATTACAAATGAAACAAAATGCAATTAATGATTTAGCGAGAGTTAAACAAAAATATTTCAATAAAAATTGGGATATTCGTAAGAATTATATTTTTTTATGTGAATCAAATTATCAAAATATAGAAACAAATTACATCGAACAATATTTATTTAATGAATATATATTAAAAAATGTATGTTCATATTTATATTTTGATGATAATCTATAATATAAAAAAAATGATTTTTTATTTTTAAAGTTATAAATCTTTTTATTTAATAAAAAAATAGCACTTAAAAAATGTCTAACAAAAGAAGACGTTTAGGGGATTCTAAGTTTCATTATTTTCCTACATATGATGAAATCATAGAAATGGTAAATGTATCTAAAATTTTACTTGAATTAAAACAATCAGACATAACTTATATAAAAAAATATATCATTGATAATATTAAAAATATGAGTTTCAAGAAACTATCTTATATTGTATCAAAATATAAGTTGACATATAATTTTACTGATTCAAATGGTAATTCTTTACTTACATTAGCATGTATTGATAATAATGATGATATATACATATCATTATTAGAATATAAATTAAACGATCCGGGTCATAAAAATAATAAAGGATATAGTGTATTACATTATATTGCATATTACTCAAAATCCGAATATTTAATAATTTATTCTACACATTGTAATATTTTTGATTGTATATCATATGATGAAGAGACACCTTTACATATTGCATGTAAATATAGTACTACTAGATTTATATTTATTTTAATTAATTTAATAAAAAATTTAAATCCTTTATATGATAACAAAACACCTGTAGCTATAGCATTAGAGAATGATCGAAAAGATGTTGTTTCTATTATTGTAAATCATAGACTTTTTAATATAAATGATATTAATGATATTGATCTTGTTAAAAAACTAAATGATTTTAAGATTAGTAAACCAAAAAAATAAAAAATGATTTTTAATTATAAATAATAAATTTTACTTTTAAGTTCAATAAAATTAATAAAATGAATTGTGATCTCCAAAATTTTGAAAGACTAAAGATAATATATAAAAAAGGTTTAGAAAAAGATTTTATTATAGGTTATACATTTACAAATCAATATGAAACTGATATAGTATATTTAAACAAAATAAGCAAAAATCCATTTAATTATCTTATATTCCATATATTATCTATTATTATTGATGATAATTCTTTTAATTCCAACGTACATTTTTATTCATTCTTACCATATAAATATGTAATGAATGAAATTAAAAAATGTATAATGAATTTATCAGTATATAAAGATTTAAAAGAAGAATACATAAAATCTTTGCTATTTTCAAAAATTTACGAAATTGAGAAAAATGCAAATAATATTTTAATTAATTTTAATGATATAGATGGATATCCTTATTGCCAAGTTATGAATAAAAATAAATTTAATGATATTATTTATATAATAAATAAAAGTAAAGAAAAATTAGCTAAATTTTTAATGTTTTTTGTTAAATTATCATATGAAATAAATATGAAAAATAGAATGAATATTATATCTTTTATTGAAGGAATTAATGAAGAAGAATGTGAAAAAGAATCTTCACATATTATTAAATACATATCTAATCATTATATATTACGTGATATATGTTTATACATAGATGTAGAAGAATATGGTGACAATATCATAAATGAATCTGATTTAGATTTATTTGAAAAATTACCGTTTAAATTTATTACTCCTATGTAGTAAACTGAAGTTTACTCTAAAAATATATTTTTTATAATAGCATTATAAAAAATATTGATAATGCGCTTTCTACAGGGATCGAACCTGTGACCTTCTGGTTAACAGCCAGATGCTCTACCGACTGAGCTAAGAAAGCTTCATAATATATAATATTGCTATCTCTTTAAGTAGTTTTATATAGTATTTGGTACAAACTACCTTGAAAATAATATTTATTAATATATTAGTGTTTAAAATAAATATTTTTAAAATTGAATTTTCAGGTGGTTTGTACCTATAGTTAAAACGACATATGAAGTTTACGAAGGAAAATAGCAATGAATCTTCATTTCATTTCGGTTCTTTTATGTAAACTAAAGATTTAGCGTAAGTTTAAGGTTATTTTCAAAAGTTTATTCTAAACTTGATAACCTTTTACCCAATATATATATCTAGGTATTTTACCTGTGTATAATGGTTCTTTTGTTATTTGTCTTCCTTTTATATCTTTAATCATTTTATATATAAAAAAATCTCTTCCATAATTTTTAGGCAATTTATTTGTTTTTTTTATATTTTTCATTTTAATTGCTAAATTGAAATTGTACTCGCCTAATGTAAGTAATTTTGCATTTTTATATATATTTTTTAAATCTTTATCTGTTAAATCTTTGACTTTTCTGTATGGTGATATTTTACTTAACCATAATATATCAGATCTAAGATAATTACCTATTCCCGAAATAACTTTTTGATCCATTAATACTAATCCAATATTTTTTTCATTATTTTTTATTTTTTTGTATTGATTTTTAAATATTTCAAATGTTGTGTCTTTATCCATTATATCTGGAGCAATTGAATTTAATTTTTCTTCTAATTCTTCATATGTATTGACTACTTTTAATGTTCCAAATGATAATGTATCATAATAATATATAGAACCTTTATCTGTTTGAAACTGAACATTTAGATGATTTAATACAGTTTTTTTATATTGGTTCATTTTTTGTTTAGACATATAATCAAGTAATTGAGGGAATTTATAATTTTTTAATAAATTTGATTTATAAGTCCAACCTCCACTTAATCCCAATGTACTAAAAATATAAAAATTATTCTCTAATATAAAATAAAGAAATTTACCTTTTGTTTTTATATCAATAACTTTTAATGGTAGATTTTTATTTATTTTATCATATAATGGAAATGGTTCATATTTTTTATATCTACCATTTAATATCTTTATTTTTTTTATATATTTATTTTTAAGATATTTATTTAAAAAATTTGCATATTTTTTAATTTCTAATACTTCTGGCATTCTATATATATATAAAGTTTAAAAAATTGATTATCTATGGAAAATAGTTCTTTATATTAATTTTTTTAATAAATCATCTTTATCATTCGTTACTTTTACATATGTAAAAAGTTTAGTACCAATTAAAATAATTGATATTAACATAATAATTAACAATACAAAATATAATAATTTATTATTTTGAAAATAATTAAATATTGAAATATCAAATACTCTAACAATTATAGTTGATATTAAAAATGCAAGTGCAATTTTCATTATTTCAAGTAATTGATTATAGTATACATTATTATATAATTTTTCTGTTGTAAATAAAGATGAACCATCTATTATAACATTATTTGATTCCATTATATATAATTTATATATATTTTTTTATTATAGTATTTGATACAAACCATCTAAAAAAATGTTATTTTATTAACATGATAATTTATACTAGATAAATAACCTTAAACTTAGCTATAAAGCTCCAGTTTACTACATACTTTCCTTGATAAAATATGGAGTATAGTTCTTTATTTACAAATAAATTATCTATTAATTCATTGTATTTTCCGGAGTTTATGTAGTAAACTGGAGCTTTAGCGTAAGTTTAAGGTTATTTTTCGAAATATTTGTGAAGGAAAATACGAAGGAAAATATACTATTTCTGGTAAATTAAATATAATAACTAATATTTTTTTATTATATAATTATATAATGAAATATATAAAGAAATTTATTAATAATATAATATCAATTAATATACATAAAAGATATTATATTATGCTTTTTATGATTATAATAATAGCACTTACAACTTTTATTATATTAAAATTTTTACTAAAAACTGACTTATATAATAGTATTGATTTTAAGAATAAAATAATATTTTTTGGACAAACAGTAGATTTAAATGTAAATAATATTGGAATAGATTATTCAAATGGATTTAAATTAGCATTTCAATCTTATAATAGAAATGGTGGTATAAATGGATATAAACTTAATATAATTTTGTATAATGATAATTATGATAATGATATTGCATTAAATAATGCTAAACTTTTAATTGATTATTATAATGTATTATGTTTATTAGGATCATTCGGAACAGGTCCTACTGTAAGTATATTAGATAAATGTATTAAAACAAGAAATATTCCACTTATTGGACCATATACTGCAACAGAAACATGGAGGAAAAAATTTTACTATAATGTAATATTAATGAATGGTACATTTTATAATGAATTCAAACTTATAGTTAAACATTTATTAAAAAATAAAATATCAAAAATAAGTATAATATATCAAAATGATATTTCTGGTAAAGATTATTACGATTCATTTATAAATTATTTAATATTAAATAATTTGCCAATTAATGTAATATCATCAGGTAATTTTGAAAAAAATACAAATGATTTAGAAAATTGTTATAAATCTTTACTTAATATAAAAAATGTATTTAATTATAATGAATATACAAAATCTGATTTATTAAATGAAATACAAGCAGTATTTGTTATATGTTCATCAGAACAAATATCATCTATATTAGGATATCTTAAAAAAATTAAACCTTCATTATTTATTTATTATAATTATTTTTCTGGTATATCTAAATCTAATTATAAAAATTTAGAAAAATATAATAAAAATAATATTTATCAGACATTATTAACATATAATATAAAACAAAAATTTCCAATAATATACAATAAATTAGAAAAAGAAACATTTTTTTATAATAAAAAAAATGACATAAAAATAATAGATGATAATAATATAGCTTTATATAGAGGTTTTATAACAGGTTTAATGATATGTGAAATATTGAAAGAATTTAAAGATATGTCAAAATTAAATAGAGATAATTTTTTAAATATGTTCTATAGTAAAAAATATATAAAAATAGATAATTTAGATATAGGTCCATTTATAAATGGTATTTCAAATCAAGGTATAAATTATGCTTCTTTAAATCAATATATTAACAATGATTTAGAAGTTATAGATGAAATATATGATTAAACTGAAGAATGAAAATACATAGATTAAAATAGTTCTTTATATATTTCTTTTAATTCTTCTATATTATATTTACATTCTAAGCAATCTATTATAAAATTTTGATATAATTTATATTTATGTATATCATTACTTTCATCTAAAAATATAAAATTTTCAGATTTTTTTACTTTTTTTACACAATTTTTATCAACTATAGTTTCAATTGTTTTTAATAATTTTAATTTTATATCATTCTTTTCAATATCATTTCTAAAAGTTGCCAGTTTTTTAATTAATTTTTTATTTTCTAATTTCTTACTGTAAGCTAAAAATAATTTCATATTCTTATACATTAATATTAATGATATAACACCTAGACTAAATATATCATTATTTAGACACATTTCTTTATCTTTTATCATATAAATACGAGTTCCTCTAGTTTTTTTATTTTGTAAAATTTTTTGATACTTTTCTGATACATTATTTAAATATTCTGGTATTATATTAAATAAACCTACATCAAAATCAATTATTTTAATGTCTTTAATATTATAATCATCATCAATATTTAAAACAATATTTTCCAATTTGAAATCAGAATGAATAATATTATGTTTATGTAATATAGATATACTATCAATAATAAATTTTATAATATATAATATATTCTTAAATGACAATGTTTTATGATTACTTTCTAATATATTAAAATATTTATGTAAATCTGTTTTATATTTTTCAATAACATAAAAATATGATTTATCTTCATTTATATAAAAATTATTTGGTAATAAAAAATTATTGTATTTATGAGATTGTAAATAACAATTTATTATTAATTCCATTACAGATTTGTTAGGTTGATATTTTAATAAATAATTTTTATTATTTTTATTTATTCCTGTTATAAATCCCCGTTTTAAATTAAGTGTATCTATTTCTTCAAAACTTTTATTTTCATAACCCATATTAAACATAAATTGTAATATTTTATCTTTTTCATCATATGTATTATTTAAAAAATATATGTATGAATAAATATTTTTATTAACTAATAATAATATGGATTCTAATTCTGAATTAGTTATTTTACCATACATTTTACATTTATTTATTATTTTTAAAAATAATTCATTTTTTTTCATATCATCATTTTCTAATATTGATAATAACGTTTCTATTGTATTTTTATAATTTATTCTTTTATTTGCCGTTTTATCTAAATATATGGAAATTTCTTTTAAATAAAAGACTATTTTTTTTTCATTATTAGTTATTTTTAATGAATCTAATAATAATTCTATTTTTTTATTAATATTTTTTGTATTAATATGTTTATTACAATATATTGATAATGATTTTAATGAAGAAACTAAAAATTTATTATCAATATATTCATCTGATTTTTTATTAATTTCATCAAATAGTTTCAATATTTGATTTTTTTCTAAATATTTAATAAAATATCTTATTATATAAATATAATATATCACTTCATCATTGTTACAAGTCTTAAAATTTATAAATATATTTTCAAAACCTTTTCTGTAATCATTTTTATTTAAATTATTATTTAATATATGTTTTTGTAATAAATCATAATTAAATTTTTTACATAATTGTATAAATTCATTTGTTTCATCCATATTTATGAAATATTAAAAAAAAATATTTTTTAACCTTTCTATTTAAAATTAATGAAATATAATATATTATCATGATTATTTATAAAGATATACCAGATCAACTTATTGTTTCCTCCAATAAAGCTAAAAGTATTAAACATAATATTTTAAATAAAAAAAATAGATGGTCTTTTCATCAAAATAATTTAACAAAAAGAAAATTAAATAATGTAGGAACTGAAATTTATAATAATCGTAATATATCATTATTTGAAACACCTATATTTTATGGTAAAGTAGATGAAGAATCTGTATATTGGATATTATCATTTGAATTAAATGACATTGTTAGAATATTTATATCAAATAATATAGAATTTGATGAAAATTGTGAAATTATTCATTCAAAATCTTAAGAATATCTTTTTCAATGTATTCCAAAGATTTGTAATCAATCCCAGTATCATAATTATTATTTTCTAAATATTGTACTAATTTTAATGTATTTATATTTCCACAATTTTTTTTTCCAGAAAATGGACAACCTCCTATATTTAATATACTACTATCAAATTTATTTATATTATATTGTAATGCTATATCAATAAATGAAATAAAATTATTTTCAGTATCATTATTTTCTGTAATATGTAAATGTAAAGATATATATTTTATTATATCTTTTATTTCATCTATTGTTAATATCATATTTAATATTTTTGTTGTTAATATACCCATAGTATCACATAAAACAATATCAACATTTTCATATGTTAAATTATTATTTTTTATTATATTATATATTGTTATAATATATTTTTTTAATCTCGATATATATTCTATATCAAAATCTTCTTTATATGTACCAAAAGCACATGATAAATAAAATCTTATATGAAAATCTCTTTTATTATGTTCTTGTTCTGTTATATATTTATGTATAATTAAATATTGTTCTATCATATCATCAAATGATTTATCTGCATTTTTTTTTAAATTATCAATTCCAAAAGTATTTGATACAGAACATAATAAACCGAATGATTTTATATTATGATTAATAGATTTTTGTAGTTCTTTACCGTTATTAATTAACATTGTTAATTTATATTTATTATTTAATTTTAAATTTTCTAAATAATTCCATAATTTATATGAATTATCCATTTGTGGTAATAATTTAGGGTTGGTGGTTGATCCAAATTCAATATTTGTTATATTGCATTTTAATAATTTATCAATAAAATATATTTTATTATCTAATGTATAAACTTTAGGTAAGGATTGTAACCCATCTCTCATAAACATTTCGTATATATATATTTTTTTAATTAAGCAATATGACATATATATTAATTAATAATATTATATAAAATTAATTTTATATATATTATTATAAATATGTATTACAAACTTTTTATATTATATATTTTTTTTAGTGTTATTTACGGTTTTAAAAATAATAATACTCCTCTGTTTACTAATAGTATAAATAAATTGACAATGCAACCAAATGATATGATAAATTTATTAACATCTATAAAAGAATACACTATTATAACAGAAGGAGATAAAAATAAAAATTTAGAAGAGTTAATGTTAAATAATAAAATGAATGTATATTACGCAGATTTAAATAATTTATTAAATAAAAATGAAATATTGTCATATCTTAAAAGTAAATATAGTCATCTAGAAAGTGGTGAAAATTTATGGATATTTTATAAAGGATTTATTTTAGGTTCACGTGATGTTATTTATGGTATTATAAATAAAAAAAATATATTTAACTAAATACCGATTTCATTCAAATATATTATTGAATTATTATATTTAGTTATATGTTTACAACTTTCATGAGTAACAAATCTAGTACAATTACAACTTTTTTTAATTTTATCAATTATCAATAAATGATTATTATTTAAATTATCATTTAATTCCTCTAAGTGTTTACAATTTTTAGTTGATAATTTACAATATTTATATGATTCGCAACTACATGAAGTTAATTTTTCATTAATAAAATAAAATTTATTATCATGTGTTAGGCTACCAAATATATATACTTTATTTATATCTTCATCAATAGTATCTTCTTTTACATTAAGGTTGTTAATAATTTTTTTTTGATTTTCATCATGTTTTTCATAAATATTACTTTGGTCACTATTTTCATCATGTTCAGAAATAGTACTTTGATCACTATTTTCATCATGTTCTGAAATAGTACTTTGATCACTATTTTCGTCATGTTCTGAAATAGTACTTTGGTCACTGTCATCTTCTTTACTATGTTCATCATATTTATCTGTACTATTACTTTTTTTTACATCTACTACTGTTCGATTCAAAAGAAGTACAGAATTAATTATTGCATCATTACACTTATTTTTTTTATCAATATACTCTAAAAATCTTTCGTTTTTTTTATTTATTGTAATATATTTTCTTTCATAAAAATACCCATTCTTAATGTAATTTTCAAAATCAACTGTAATAGACATAACATTAATTATTGATTTTTTTGAATCATAATTTGTTAAAATAAATATATGTAAAATTATGTATTTATATATATCTTTTTTTTTCAAATATTTATGTTTAATACTACTTATATCAAATATCGAATAAATAAAATCCAAAGAGTTATCCATTTTTATTAATAATTTTTAATATGTTATAATAAATTATTAAGATTAAACAAAAAAAATCAATTTTTTACCATTCTTCTTTAGTACCACCTGTGTATGCTTTTCCATGACCTTCTTCTATCATAATTTGATTAATTGATTTTGTATCAATCATATTCCATACATTTATCAATAAACGTCCATATTTATCAAAATCTAAACATTCTATTTTAATAAGTTTTGTGGGATGTTTATTTAATAATTCTTCAAGACGATTTTTTGCATTTATTGCAAGTTTTTTTTCTTCATCTCTATTTTCCTTTGTTTTAGATGGTTTCATTTCTGCTGTATCATAACCCATGCATCTACATTTATATTTAATAATATCTCCTTTATATTCGAATATTACACTAAATGTATCACCATCATATATATGACAATGTCTTGCATAAAATATTTTACCTTTAAATGAAAAATATGGGATATCTTTATCATTTTTAATTACATTCAATTTTTCATAGATTTTATTAATTTCATTTCCTTCATTAGAATACAGATTTTCGGATTCTGTATTATTACAACTCATTATATAACTAATTATAGAAAACATTTTTATTTTATACTTAATTTATATTTAAGTTAGTTTATAAAAAAATATTAATCATTTTTTATATATGTACAAATATATAAATGTATGCAAATGTGTGTTTACTCATGCGATTTTAACGTATTGCATAAACAATAAAAATTAAGTATTGTTACTTTAATACAATATATTATCAATGATAAAATTATATATTACAAAATTGTAAAAAAATATATAAACGTTTTTTATAAAAATGTAGTATATCAATAATATACTAAAAAATAGTAAAATAAAATTAATTTATCAATATTTATTATATTAAAATTACATGAGTAAAAACACCCAAATCGCATGAGTCATGAGTAAAAAAAAAAACCTCATTTCCAAAAATTTTTTTGAAAAAGCCGATTTCAAAATTTAATTAAAATATGAAAAAAAACACTAAAAATAAAAGTTAAATTTAAATGTCAAAAACAAATTTTTTTCTTACTCATGACTCATGCGATTTGGGTGTTTTTACTCATGCGATTTTTATTATTATTATATCAATAAACTAAAATAATTTATTTTTATGTATTGTATGGATTGATTAAATAAAAATATTAAATATTTATGTATATATTTTTTATTTTTATTACAATAATTTTGTTATATATATATATTATTTACAATAATTATTAATATAAATTATTATTTTTTGAAAATCATATTTTTGAAAATCGCATGAGTAAGATGAGATTTCAGTATTTCGTACGTAAAAATATGTAATTTTTATAAAATAAGTTTTATTATAACCTTCTATATAGAATAAACTTTGATTTTCTACATAAATATACAGTAAACTTAAGGTTACAAAGGATAATATATGAGTAAAAATAGATTAGTAAAAATACATGAGTAAAAATAGATCAGTAAAAATTGCATGAGTAGAAATAGATCAGTAAAAATACATGAGTAAAATTGCATAAATTAAAGTGTATGAGTAAAGGTAGATTAGTAAAGATGTATGAGTAAAAATAGCTCAGTAAAAATTACATGAGTAAATATAGCTCAGTAAAAATACGTGAATAAAATTGCATAAATTAAAGTGTATGAGTAAAAGTAGATTAGTAAAAATGTATGAGTAAAAATATATCAGTAAAAATTGCATGAGTAAAAATATATCAGTAAAAATACGTGAATAAAATTGCATAAATTAAAGTGTATGAGTAAAAGTAGATTAGTAAAAATGTATGAGTAAAAATATATCAGTAAAAATTACATGAGTAAAAATATATCAGTAAAAATACGTGAATAAAATTGCATAAATTAAAGTGTATGAGTAAAAGTAGATTAGTAAAAATGTATGAGTAAAAATATATCAGTAAAAATTACATGAGTAAAAATATATCAGTAAAAATACGTGAATAAAATTGTATAAATTAAAATGTATGAGTAAAAGTAGATTAGTAAAGATATATGAGTAAAAATATATCAGTAAAAATTACATGAGTAAAAATATATTAGTAAAAATACGTGAATAAAATTGTATAAATTAAAATGTATGAGTAAAAGTAGATTAGTAAAAATGTATGAGTAAAAATATATCAGTAAAAATTGCATGAGTAAAAATATATCAGTAAAAATACGTGAATAAAATAAATAAAAATTGCATGAGTAAAATTGCATAAATTAAAATGTATGAGTAAAAGTAGATTATTAAAGATGCATGAGTAAAAATATATCAGTAAAAATTGCATGAGTAAAATAAATAAAAATTATATGAGTAAAAGTAGATTAGTAAAGATGTATGAGTAAAAATATATCAGTAAAAATACGTGAATAAAATAAATAAAAATTACATGAGTAAAATTGCATAAATTAAAATGTATGAGTAAAAATATATCAGTAAAAATTGCATGAGTAAAAGTAGATTAGTAAAGATGTATGAGTAAAAATATATCAGTAAAAATTGCATGAGTAAAAATATATCAGTAAAAATTGCATGAGTAAAATTGCATAAGTTAAAGTGTATGAGTAAAAGTAGATTAGTAAAGATGTATGAGTAAAAATATATCAGTAAAAATTGCATGAGTAAAAGTAGATTAGTAAAGATGTATGAGTAAAAATATATCAATAAAAATTGCATGAGAAAAAATATATCAATAAAAATTGCATGAGTAAAATTGCATAAGTTAAAGTGTATGAGTAAAAGTAGATTAGTAAAGATGTATGAGTAAAAATATATCAGTAAAAATTGCATGAGTAAAAGTAGATTAGTAAAGATGTATGAGTAAAAATATATCAATAAAAATTGCATGAGTAAAAATATATCAGTAAAAATACGTGAGTAAAATTGCATAAGTTAAAGTGTATGAGTAAAAGTAGATTAGTAAAGATGTATGAGTAAAAATATATCAGTAAAAAATACGTGAGTAAAATTGCATAAGTTAAAGTGTATGAGTAAAAATAGCTCAGTAAAATTTGCATAAGTAAAAATATATCATAAAAAACACGTGAGTAAAATAAATAAAAATTTCATAAGTTAAAGTGTATTTTCCTTCATTGATATTCCGGAAAATAACCATAAACTTACGCTAACACTCCAGTTTACTACATATTAGTAAAAGTAGATTAGTAAAAAATGCATGAGTAAAATATACAAATAAAAATAAAAATATTTAGCAAACTGGAGCTTTAGCGAAAGTTTAAGGTTATTTTCCAAAGACCTATGATCGAATGAAAATACAGAAAATAATTGGAATACAATGAAGATTCATCTCTATTTTCCAAAGTTTACGAATTAAAATACATGAGTAAAAATAGTCATTTTTACTCATATAATTTAATATACTTAAAAATATAAATTATATAATATTATATAATGAAACTAAAATATATTTGTAAAAGATGTGATTATGATACAAAATTATCTAATGACATGTTCAAACATTTAAGAATCAAAAGTAAATGTTGTAGAATACCAAAGTCATACAATTCTGATTATTCAGATGATCAACTATTAGTTTCTACACTTGTACCTTATATAAATGAAAAAACACATGACTTAAAAGAGGAAGAAATTAAATATTTATCTAAATCAAATATATTAAGTGATAATATAAATGAGTTTTTGAATGAATTAGATGATATAAACAAAAATAAAAAAAAAATATGTAAATATTGTGATATTAAATTTGATAAAATATATGATTTAAAAAAACATGTAATAATTACATGTTTTTATAACCATATTACAAATAATATTAATTGTGAAAAAAATAATATAAATATAGTAAATTCAAATATTACAAGTAACTTAATATTAGAACAAAATATTTACAATAATAATAATTTTTATATAAATATGGAAAATCCAGTTTCCTTTGATAATAATTGGGATATTTCAAAAATAGATGAGTTAACACAAATTGGAATATTATTTAATAAATTAATGTATACTACTTTATTAGAAGAATTATTAAAGAATGATAAAAACTTAAATGTAATTATAGATAAAAATGCATTATCTAGTTTAGTTTATAAAAATGATGTTGAAAAATATATTGAAATGAAAACAAGAGATATAATTGATATAACAATGAGTAAATTAAAAAATCATTTATTAGACATGAATAAAAATACACAAACTTCAGTATCAGAACAAGGATTTACTGATTATATTAGAAAAATGATTACAAAAAAATATATTGATTACACAAAGGATATGGAACTTAGAGAAAAAGTGATAAATTGTATATGTAATGTATATGAAAAAAGAAAAGATGAATCAATTAAAATATTGAAGAATAATAGATTTTAAATAGTTTTTGGTACTATAACAGGATTTTTTATAAATTCATTATAATATTTCATAAAATATTCTAAACCATTTTTATTTAACATATCATTCCTATATATTTCTGCTTTTAAATATATTTTTTCATAATTTATATTATTCTTATATTCAGTAAATACGTTAAATAAATTTTCTCTATTTGTAAATATTATGTTATAATCTCTAAATTCTTCTTCTTCACCCATATTAACACTTTCTGAAAATATAACTCCTCCATTTGCTAATATTGGTACAATTCTAAATAATTCTATAGATTCGCATCTAATCCTTCTATGTAAATTTAAATAAAATAAATTATTACTTAATATATTTGTCCATTCTTCTTTTGTCCATGATTCAGTTTTATTAATTAAATTACTACCAAACATATCACATATATTTTTTCTATTATCTGTTATATTCCCAAGAAATATTATATCATTATTATTTCTTTGCTTTAAAAGTGATTTTTCAATATTAACAAAATTATATGCTAAATTATATAATGGAAATATTCTAAATATATTTAATTTAAATTTTAATTTATTTAAATTATGATTTGTATATGTCCATAGTGCAAATGGATTTATTGTTCTAATAATATCTTCATATATTTTTCGTTCAATTATAAAATTTATTGGTTCTGTTATATATAAAATTTTATATTTAAATCTATTTTTTATTGATATAATATTGTTTCTTATTTCACTATAATCAAATATAAAATGAGGATTAATGATTATTAATATTATATCATTTTTATAATCAATATTATCATCATTAAAAAAATTATTATTATTATATATTAACATATCAATATTTATATCTTTTAATGATAATTTTAAAGAATTTAAAAAAAAATCAAATAAATGTGTTCTAGGATTATATATTATAAACTTCATATTTATATATTATAAAAATAAATCTTATATTTATATTTTTATTTATATTTTCCGGAGTTTATAAAGGAAAATACGAATAAATCCTCCGATAAATTCATACATAAAGTTTATGCATAAAATCTTTTATGAAAACTAAATTTTAACGTATTTGTTCAATTATTTTATAACAACGTTTTTTTGTTTTATTTATAATAGAATTAAGGTTTTGTGTAGAATTTTTAGACCTATACGGATTTTTTGAGTTCTCTTGAAATTGTCTTATATTACTAGAATATTCAAATCTAATACTCATAATAATACTTTTAAATAGTTCTTTTGTATTATCGTTACATGAAAGATATTTATCTGTAAAATTATTTAAATCCTTTTTATATCTAAAATCATCACCTATTATTATATTATATAATATATTTCTAGCATTTGATTTATTATTTGTTAATTCATTAGTTAAACTCACACTATTAATAATGTCTGTATTTAACATTTCATTATTTTGTTTTTTTTGTATTATTTCATTTCTTGGTTTATACTTTTTATTGTTTTGTGAATTCATTTTTACATTACTAGTTGAAAATTTATTAGAAGATTGAAAAATACCCATTATATACTTTTGTTAGAAAAAAATTTAATTAAATGAATAAAGATTTATTGTTATTTTCTTTCGTAAACTCCAAAGTATAGAGATGAATCTTCATTTCATTTTGGTTCTTTTCTGTATTTCCTTCACATACGTTCCGGAGTATAACCTTAAACTTACGCTAAAGCTTCAGTTTACTACATAGTATTAGCTACTTGAATTATTTTATAACATCTTTCTTTTAATTCTTTTTTAATTAATTCTTCACCTTGTCTAATATTACTAAAACTAGCCATGAAACGATTGTTATTAACTGTACCCAAATAACTTATTTTTAATTTATCTATAATATTTTTTAATAATATTTTTTCATCTGAATCATTTGGATATATTTCGTTAATTATTTTAGTAATTTCCACATCATTTTGTTTTATTATTGCAATATATAGTTTATTTCTAATATTTGAAACATTATTTGTAAAACTATATGAACTTTCTATTTTATTTATTTTATTTAAATTATTATTTTTAATTGATGGATTTATAACATACTTTTTTTGATTGTTTTGGTTTTTTTTAATATTATTTTTAGTTTTTTTACCAAATATTTTATTATAAAGCCACATTTTATATTATTATATAAGATAAAATTTATATTAAATATTATGAAAATTTCTGATTTATATATAGTTGCTCTTATTCCTGCAAGATCTGGTTCAAAAGGAATTCCTCATAAAAATATAAAATTATATAAAAATAAACCATTACTTGTACATAGTATTGATGTCGCATTAAAGTGTGAATATATAAAAGAAATATATGTTTCAACAGATAGTGAAGAATATCAAAATATTGCAATTAATAATGGTGCATTAGTAACACCTTTAAGACCACCTGACATATCAGATGATTTATCTCCTGATATTGATACTTTTCTTTACTTTATTAAAATATTTAAAAAAATACCAGATTTAATAATTCATTTACGTCCAACTTATCCAAATCGCAATATTAATATTTTAAATGATTGCATAAACAAATTTATAGAAAATTATGAAAATTATGATAGTTTAAGGACAGTTGTTAAAATAGATAAAACACCATATAAAATGTATCATATTGATAATAATAATTTAATACCATATATTAATACATATAAAAATTTAATAGAACCGTTTAATCAAGCAAGACAACATTTTCCAGATACATATTTACACAATGGATGTATTGATATAATAAAAACTAAATTAATAGTTAATAAAAATTTATTATCAGGTGAGAAAATATATCCATATATAATGAATGAAAATGAAATAGATGACATTGATAGTATAAATGATTTTAATAAATCTGAAAATAAATAATAATTTATAATTTTATTGAAAATTTTTTCTTTGAAGAATATATATATAATGGTATTTGAAAATACAAAAAAAAGATTACTCACTATAAAAATAATTACTTGTATTATTATTAATTTTTTAAGATTGCGTAATTTACATAACTCTATAATGTCCAGTAATTTAATAAATAAACTAGTTTTAGTAAAAGATTTAACAAAAATGTCATATGATATTATAACATTTAACTATATTTCAGTAATGTTTAATAGTTTACCTTTATATATGAGATTTAAAAGATTATTTAGAAATATGAAGAAAAATAATACTTAAATTTACGAAGAAAATATGTAATAAACTGAAGCCTTAGTTATAGCTTAAAGTTTATTTTCCTTCGTAAACTCTAGAAAATATAATTAATTTATTGTATAATTTATCATTAGATATAAAACTATTTTATTTCACTAATATTTCAGAAAATAGTGAAGAATTTATAGGTTCATCAATCTTCTTTTCAGAAGAATTTATAGGTTCATCAATCTTCTTTTCAGAAGAATTTATAGGTTCATCAATCTTCTTTTTAGAAGAATTTATAGGTTCATCAATCTTCTTTTTAGAAGAATTTATAGATTCATCAATCTTCTTTTCAGAAGAATTTATAGATTCATCAATCTTCTTTTTAGAAGAATTTATAGGTTCATCAATCTTCTTTTTAGAAGAATTTATAGATTCATCAATCTTCTTTTCAGAAGAATTTATAGATTCATCAATCTTCTTTTTAGAAGAATTTATAGATTCATCAATCTTCTTTTCAGAAGATAGTGAAGAACTTACAATTTTATTTCTATATAATATATTTTCATTTAAATTATTAAGGAAATGCCTTGAATGAATAAATTTTTTATAATTTTCAATTGCTTTATCTTTTCTGTATATATGATTATCTTCATCATAATAAAAAAAATAATATTTTTTATACATATCATTACTATTTTTTTCTAATATAGGTATTGATAAAGACATTATAGCTTCAAAAAATCTATAAGTCCATGATTTTGTATTTTTCCCCCATTCAGTAGGACATAATGTAAATTTTGATTTAGACATTAAATCATAGTATCTTTTATCAATATCATATTTCATTTGAGTTCTACCTCTCAATGATTTATTAATAATAGTTTTATTTTTATTAATATATTTTGTAATCCATGTTTTAGTTCCTACTATAGTACCTTGATAAAAATAATTTAAATATTTACGCTTACCTAAACTATATATATAATTTTTTATATATAATGGAAATATAATAGGTATTCTTATATTATTTATATAATTACAACCATTTATATGATCTTCTCTAATTATTAAATTTTCAATTATCTTTTTTTTTGTTTTATCATCATATTTTAAAATATATTCATTTATTGCTTTTTTTAAATAGAATAATTGATATTTTTCAGAGAAATTAATTTCTAATTCCATTATATATTAATATAATATTTTTATATTATAATTAATCTTTAATTATTGTTTTTCATTGTATGGTATTTTCATTTATAAACTCAGTTTACACTTCGTTTCGATAAGTTCATTTCATTTCTTTTCTATAAAAATATATAAAATATTTATGAATAATACGAAAAAATATTTTCCCAATCTTGACAAATTATAGTATTCATATAACTTTTAATCATAACTATTAATAAATTTTTTGGAGAATATCCATTAAATGTTATAATATTATATGTTCCAATTATGAGTCTTCTAAGATACCATTTTATATCTATTATGAAACCATATTTTATTGGATATCCTAAAAATGGCATACCCATAGTTCCATTTACTTCTATGATTTTAAAATTTTCATTTTGTAAATCTGTTATATTTTTAAGTCTTATATCATATCTACAAACATTCATATTTTTAATATTTGAAGATATATCATTAAATATATTATTTATTTTATTACTTATTAAATCATTGTGATTATTATAATTTTTATAATCAAATGGTCTAATTTCATTTTTTTGTGTTTTTTCTACAATTTCAATTACTTTACCTTCTTTTTGCCATTGTTTTTTTTCCCATAAAACTCCTATTTCTACTTTATAATCATATAAATAATTTTGTACCATAAAATTATTTTTATCGATACAAGTATTTAAGTAGTTTTTTAATTCTCTTTTTGAATTTATAATTATAATATTTAGTCCATTTCCTGAACATGTAATTGGTTTTATTATAATAGGATATTGCAATTCTAATAATTTTTCATTTATTTTATTTAAAGAAAACTGTATATTTGGTTTGAATTTAGGTGGAATTAAATCCATTATTGTTAATTTATTATCTAGTTTAATCGGATATGGATTAACATTTAAAAATATTATCCATTGAATTATAAATCCAATAAAGAATCCAATTAATGTAATTTTTTTATATATAATAAATGATATTAGTAATGGAAATAAAATAAAACAAATATGATAAGATAAATAATCACATATAATATTCCATGTAAAATTTTTATAATATAATATGAAAAAAAATATTATTGGTAAATATATTAGTTCTGAAAAATAATTTTTACCTGCATTTTTTATTTTTTTATTCATATATATATTTATATATAAAAAAAATGATTTTCAAAATAGTCAAGTATAAAACAATATAAATTAATCTAACTATTTAACAAATATGGGTCAATGTATTTCTGTTGTTTACGAAAATAAAAAATGTCATTACAAAAATTATGGTATTCATGAATGTAAAAATAATATTGATTTAACATGTTATATAATCCAAATACATGATAATAATACAGTTCATAAACTTACAATTACAAATAAGTATTGTGATGAACATATTCATATGTGTTCGAAAAATATATCATTGCATGATGTAGCAAATCTACCGATTTTAAAATTATTCATAACATTATATAAACATGAATTGTTAAATAATATTCCTTTTAACATATCAATTGTTAGTGAAGTAATTGATATATTCGATAATGAAAAGGAAAAACTACACGAAAAAGCAATAGAAGATGCACGGTTTATCAGAAAATTAAAATCGTATAATCGTTTGAAAAATATATATCCTAATGGAGAAATATGTATTCAAGGATGTTTTATCTCCGAGTTATCTACACCAGAGGAAAACGAAATGTTTGAACTTATGAAACAAAGTATGTGTCTTTTTATTTGAGAATTATTAGAATAAAATACCAAATATATTTTCTTAATTTTTTTATTGAAATAATATATAAATGAAAGAATATATTACACATGGTACAACAATTGATAATTTGAAAAGTATATTACAAAAAAAATATTTAGATACAAATGTAAAAGAAAATGATTTAGCAATTCTTGATAAATCATACGGTCAAATATTTACACATCTTATATATCGCAATATACCAAATCAAGAATATGAAGATACACCACATTGGTTTCAAGTTTGTTTAGTATTTGATAAAAAAATATTGAAAGATTTACCATTTTATTCGACTAATGGTATTTTTTTCGAAAAATTTAATGATGTTTTTTTAGAAACGAAAAGTAAAGATATTTTAGTAAAAAGTAAAGCTAACTTAAAATATATGCCAAATCTTATAAAAATTAAAAAATTTATTGAGTCTAAAATGTCAATAGAACATCCAAACTATATAAATTCACATGGAATATTATTTGGTAAAAAAATTTCATTAAAAAAATATTGTAAATGTATTATTATTCGGAATAATTTACATTTACCAGAAAAAATTGTTTTATTAGCATCTAAATTAAATATACCAATAAAAAGTTATAAATTACTCAAAAATAAAGCATTTGGATTAAATAATTTTATTGATATAATAGAGAGTTAAATAAAAAAAAAATTGATGCTATAAATTTTTTTATAAAAGTTAAATAAAAATGTAATATATTTGAAATCATAACCTGGTTACCAAGGAAAAAAACAATATGTGAATTGAAAATGTCTCGCAATCCTAGTTCTGAAAAAAAACCATCTAATTTGAAAATTTCACAAGATCCTAGTTCTGAAAGAAGATGTAAGATTAGGAAACAAATTATTCAAATGTGTACATCAGTCAATGATGAAAATAGCAAATTTTATCAATGGCTTGATAAACATCATGCATTATCCATAATGCGTTGTATTGATCAAACGTTATTGAATAATATGCTTTCAAGAAGGAAGAAAAATCTACCTTTTAGATTGTGCATTGAAGCATATTATATGGAAAAAATAGGATCTCAAATATCAGAATATGATCTTCAAAAAATACTCGAAATGATACATTGGTCAGAAAATCTTCTGCATTTGCCAAGATACAGCCAAATTATGCATTGCTTTCGTATTGTCATGATACGGATAGATGAGTATTTCAGGCTTTGCAAGCTAGGTTTAATCCGCCCACATTGCTCTTTTCTGGCATTCAGTTTAGAGTGGAATAATCATTTAACAAAATAAAAATTATTATTTTGTTTAATTTAATCTTATTTTTTATAGAGAGTATATATGTTAAAAATAATATTTAATAATAATTATGATTCATCTAAACTATTATTTTCTCTTCCTGTACACGAAAAACAGGATATTATAAATAATCAAATTGAAAATATTTTAAATTTTAACCCAAATGCTAAAATAATGATTCATATAAATAAAAGTTTTAAAAATTTTAATATTAATAATAGTAAATACCATAATGTTTATGTAAATTCTAAAAGTTTTAATTATCAACATAGTAAAGGTTTATTATGGATTCATATAAATAATTATTTAGAAGCAGAAAGATTAAATATTGATTACAAATATTTTATAATAGTATCTTCAAATGAAATGTTTATTAGACATGGATTAAATACATATATTAATAATAATAAAAATGGATTACAAATTGTTCAATATTCATCTAATATAAATTGGCATAATTTTAAAAAAAAACTAGATAAAAATAATAGTATGATAGATATGTTATCTTATTTAAAATTAAATACATTTTATGGAGGTCAAACAGAAGGGCAATTTTATCAAAAAAATATCTTTAAAAATATTTCTGATATATATATTAAATATTTTGGAGAAACTGAAATAAATAGTTTTGAAACAGAAGAAATAGTATGTCAAACAATTTTTAAAAGTTTTGATATTAATTATTCACTTCCATTTACATTACAAAATTATAGCAATAAATTAGTTTATGATGAAAAATTTATTAATGATATTATTGAAAATAAAATAAAAATACCTAATAATTTTATAAGTGATACTCTTTTACCATCACCCCATATTGATCAATCATGTGAATCTATATATTCAATAAAAAGAGTAGATAGAACTAATAATTCAATTAGAGATTATTTATCTAAAAAAGGTTTTATATTAAATAAAGAAATATTTCAATTAAATACTTACTATTATTCTAATAATAGTGTATTAATATTTCATTCAGATAATCATATATCTTTTAAAAAAAATAAATCTAATAATTTTAATTGGTTTGGTTATGAAGTAGATGAAGGTAATTATTATATAAGTTTTCAAATAAAAATAACAGATAAATTAAAAAATATAGATAATATTGGATTAAAAATACATTATCCTAACGAAATTATATATAATTTTTTTCTAGAAGACTTAATTGCAGGTGAATGGAAATTAGTGAGATTTCCATTGGAAATTAGTAAAAAACAAAATATATTATTTATATTTGATAATTATGATGATAATTTAGAAATAGAATTTAGGAAAATAACAATAAAACATTATGAAAAATTAAATGATAAAGAAAATATATTGTTATGTTTATATGAAAATAGTGAATATGATAATTCTAATAATAACTATACAATAAATTATACTAATATTTATTCTATGATTATTGAGCCATTTTCCAATATATATAATATTTATATATTTAATAGTATAAATAGTTTAAATGAAAAAAAAATAAATAAATTAGCAAATTTTTATAAACCAAATCATTTAAGTATTAATAATAAGTCTATAAATAATATATTTAATAGTAACATTGATGATATTGAAAATTTTATAAAAAAAAATAAAATAAATTTAAAATTTATAATATTTTTTAATTTAGCATCAATATTTAAAACAAATATTACTCAATTTAATTTTTATATATCTAAAATTAATTTCATTTCATACCATATTCCATATATTGATAATAAAATATCTAATTCATATAATTTTTTATCAATACCTTATAAGTATTTAAATAATTTTAAAAAATTATTATCAGATAACATAAATAATAAAAATATATGTTATTCTATATATTCTTTACTAAAAGATGATATTGGTAAAAATAATTTTAATTTTATATTTGATGAAAATTATAGCAATGATAACAAATCACCATTAATTAAATATTTATCTGATATAAAAGATGTAAATAATAACAAAGGGTATTTGTTAAATAAAAAATATTTATATAATATATCTTACCATAATAAAACATCAAAATTAATAAAATATAAATCAGATGAATTCTATTTTTATAAAAAATCTATGAAAACTGCTATAGATTTTCAATGGTTAGGATTATACGTTGATTTTTTTGAAAATAATAAAATAGAAACAGTAAAAGTAGAATTTAGTATTAAATTATTAAAAGAAATAAATAAATCTAATTTAAATTTTGGTTTAAAAACCCATGAACCAATTCAATTTATTAATAATTGGTTGAATGATTGTCCTATTAATAATTATTATAAAGTTGAATTAAATATTAATATATTACCACAAAATCAATATATTATATTAAATTTTGATAATTATTTAGATGAAATAGAATTTTATATTAAAAATTTTAAAATTATTATATAAAAATTAATATAAAAAGATAATAAATATTTAATATATATGATTATTCTCCAATGTATAGCTGAAAAAAGTAAATTAAGAATTAGATTTCATTGTTATATAGATGATGAAGGGAAAACTTATATGAATGTTTATAATAATGATTATAATTGTCAATTTCCAAAAAATATTAGAAAAGAAGGTTTATTTTATGAAATTAAAGATGATGCTTTATCAATAGTAAATGATGGATATAGAACACCTTTTTATAAAGTAAATAAACATAGCATTCGTATATTGAGTGAAGATGAATCAAATGTTTATACTAAAAATAATATATTAAATAATGATATATCTAAATTAAAATTATATGAAGTTTCTGAATGTGTTATTTGTTTTTCTGAACCTAGTTCTGTTATTTTTATACCATGTGCACATTTAGCTGTTTGTAAAGATTGTTTTGAAAATGTTAAAAAATGCAATAATAAATGTCCTTTATGTAGAAAACATATTGCAAATTTTATTTAACAAATGTGTAAGTTTATAATTATTAAATAAATTTTTTACTAAATAAATCCCATATATCCATTTTATCATTACGCGGCCAATAAAAATTTCCTATAAAATCTTTTCCTTTTCCTGCACGTTGTGTACCACCTATTTTACCTAATTTTTGTGCCATTTCTGGAAGATTATATTTTGGACGATTTGCATGTTTTTCTGATAAAAATGCTTTATATGCTCCAGTTGTATTTTCCTTCACATACGTTCCGGAAAATAGTTCTTTATCTACTGATAAATCATCCGATAAATTCATTGTATATTCATACCATATATATTAAACATATATAAAAATAATAAAAAAATGATGATTTTTTTTTATAATATTATGTTAATATATAGATATAAATATATTCTTATTTTTGATTATTGGATGATCAAAAATGAGCGTATCAAATAATTCGTTTTTTTATGTTTTTGTTAGATCTTTGCGTAATATTATTGGTACTATTGTAAAAACCAATAATTATGATGTAATTCTAACATTTTTTAAAGAATTAACTCATGTGGTAAATATTGACATAAATGCTACAGATTCAGATGGAAATGAATCTATTTTGTCTCATGTCTATAATTTGTTTTTCGACGAAGGACTATATAACTGTAAAACATTTAATCCATTTTTCATCCAATTTTTTAACAAATGTTTACAGTTAGGTGCAGATCCTAGACATAAATCTTTTAATACAAGATATGGACACCAATATAACAAAGAGTCTATTATTATTAAATTATTCAATACCATTATTTATGAATTCAGAAATAGATTATTGCGTCAAGATAATGATGAAGATTCATTTCTTATCTATAGTGAAGATGATCTTGTTCCATTTATGTATGATGTACCAATAGATCCATATCCAGAGTATTTTGATAAAGAAATGGATGATTTTTTTTTAATGAAATTCGACTATCTAATAGAAATTCTTGATATGGTATTTAAAAGTATTGATTATATTATACCATTTGAAGATAGTATTTATATAAATAAATATATAGAATTTATTGAAACTGAATTTATTTTAGTCTTTCCAAATGAACGGGAAAATGCACTTTTACCAATTCAATGGTATACATCGATTAATTTTCAAATATTTCTTGTTTCGATTGATTCAATTTATATTTGGTCGAATAATGATAATATTTCTATTATGCGTATGTTAAATCCAATATATGCAGTATTTGATAATGAAGATTTGGTTGAAATTATATCTTCATTTATCTAATATAAAAAAATCAATAAACTTTGTATTTTTATTCGTATTTTCTTTCGAGCATAGCTCTTCTGAAAATAGTTATTTATCGGAACGAAGTGTAGATAAATTGATTGTAAACTTCAAAAATAATCTTAAACTGGAGCGTTAGCGTAAGTTTACGAAGGAAAATATATACTTAAAGATTATTTAATATTTCATTATATAATGTCATTTTATAATGAAATTACTCCAAACTTGTATTTAGGAAGTGTAGAATCATCACGTGATAATGATTTTATTTATTCCAAAAATATATCAGTCATTGTAAATTGTTCCAAAGATATAATTGATACATATTCACTTAATTTATTGAAACCTATTGAAGATGCTCCTAAAGAAATTCAAGATTGGTTGTATAATAATAGTTATTATGTTAAATATTACCGTATACCAATTGATGATTCAGGTAAAGAAAAAGATATAGAAGATTTTTATAAACTTACTATATCTTTATTATCTATAATCAAAAAAGAATATGATTCTGGAAAAAAAATATTAGTACATTGTCAAGCAGGTGTTCAAAGATCTGCTAGTTTTGTATGTGCTTTTTTAATGTATTATCATAATTATAGTTTACAAAAAGCTATAGATTATTTGTTGGAAAAAAAACCTAATGTATTTTTTTTTGGAAGACAAAATAATTTTATTAAAGCTTTACAAAAAATTGAAGATAATATATTTTCCAATTTACTATAATAACTTTTCTAAATTAGTAATTTGTAAAATCTCTTTTTCAATATTACCTCTATTTATTGAATTTATTTTGCATAATGCATCCACCATTTCATCATCTATATAATTACAACCTTTATGATTTAAATATATAATAGTTTCTTCTTTGTATTTTAAATATCCTAATATAATACCTTCATCATGATAAAATGATTTTGGTAAACGATCTAATATTTTTAAATTATATTCAATAAAATTATTTAAATTATTTACTTTTATTGCAAAACCCATAAATCCTCCTAATCCATTTCCAAAATGAAAATTATTAGTATTACTTTCTTTATATATTTCAACATCTAAATAATTTTCAGACATTTTTTTATAATCCTTATTAAAATATTCTTTCCATAATCCAGATGAAAAAGTTATATTTTGAAAAGAATTATATACTGTTGCAAAGTTTTTCACTAAATTTACATTATATTTTCTATCATCATCAATAACAATTAATATATTATTTTCTAATTCTTTGTAATAATTTATTAATGGCGCTAAATATTTACTTGCTGGACCATAATCTTCATCTAGTATAATCAAATTTATTTTAGAAAATGATTTTAATTTATTAATAATATCTTGATCAATTGTTTCAGTAAAACGTTTATATTTTTTAGCAATTGTTATATAAATCATTTCAATTGGATATGTTTGATTTAATAATAAATGTTCCATATTTTCCATAAAAGATGGTAATTTAATTCTAGATGGTATGGTTGTTAATGATATAAAATATTTTCTGATAGTTAAATTTAATTTTTTATATATTTCATTATTGGTTGATTTACCTATAAATATATTAAAACTATATTTTTTCTCTATATCAAAAATATTTATTTTTAATTTACCACCCCAACCTTCATCTGAATCCATTCTTTTAATATATATTGTTTGATTTTCTTCATAAAAGTTAATAATAAATAAATCTGAATAATTATATTGGTCAAGTGTAATTGTATAATATTTAGATTCATAATAATTATATATTAGTCTATATGGTAATATATTTATATCAATATTTTGTTGGGTTTCATTTATTTTAGATGAACCAAATTTTATTATTTTTTCTTTAAAAGTATTTTTATCTACATATTTTAATAATAAATCATTACCCCAGCCTGATTTTTCATCATCTAACCTTTTTACTTTTAATAAATAATTTGTTTCATCATAACTTATTTTAAATACATCATTATATTTTTCAGATATATAAAAAATTTTATAATTATCATTTTCATAATGATTATATTCATTAAAATTTTTTGAATTAAAATAAATTTTTTTAATATTATTTTTTGATGATCCTACATTTATGATTTCATTTGTATGTTCTATTTTATTTCTTATGATTAAATTTAAATCTTGACCCCATCCAATATCATCTATTGTATCAATTCTTTTTATATAAATTTCTTTATTTTCACTATTTAAATGTAAAAAAAACTTATCTTTATATTTATTATTGTATAATTGAATTTTATAATATTCAGATTCATAATAATTTATTTCATTATATTTATTAATCATATAAAATAATATTATAAAGTTTTTAATAGATATTAAACATATTTATATAAAATATAATATGAAAATGCAAATTGTAGTTGCTAGATATAATGAAAATATAAATCATTTAGAATTATTTAATGATATAATGGTAATATATAATAAAGGAAATGATGATATAAATCAAATATATAATAATGTAATAAAATTGATTAATGTTGGAAGAGAAGGACATACTTATTTATATCATATTATTAATAATTATTATAATTTAGCACATAGAACTTTTTTTATGCAAGGAAAAACAAATGACCATAAAATGTTGGAATTTATAGAATATTTTAAAAATAAATCTTTTATTGGTAAAATATCTAATTTATATGTTGAATTATTGAAAAAACCAATTCAATTTGATAAAAAATATTTAATATCATTAAAAAATGGTTCTTTATTAAGATCTGTTTATACACCATATCAATTTATAACAAATATATTAGGTATTGATATAAAAAATGATAATAAATTTGATATGATATGGGGTGCTAATTTTGTTGTATCGCGTGAATTAATACATCAAAAACCAATAGAATTTTATAAAAATGCAATGAAATATTTAGAATTTTATAATAATCCAGAAGAAGGACACTTTTTTGAACGTTCATGGTATTTAATATATAATCATCCAAATTTTATGAAAAAAAATAAGATATTGTTTTATTTTTGCGATAATATAACAACAAATATTATTAAAAAGTGTGATGAAATTAATATGGATAATATGGATATTGATGAAATTCATCTTTGGACAAATAAATATGATAATATTAATACTGATGTTAAATATTTAAATAAATATGAATATATTACTATATATCCAACTATTAAAAATAATTCATTTACATTTGATTATACTAATAATTGTGATTTATTATTAGAATTTGATAACAATATTTATGAAATATTATTTACGCCTAAAAACATTAATGTATTTTTAGTTGATAAACATATTATAAAACACAAATTAAAAAAAATGGGAAAATATAGTTTTTTAATAAGTTGGGATAATGATAATCTTTATATTGGAAGTTTAAAAATAAATTTTTTATCAACACCCATTAATTTAATTAATATAAAAGTTAGAAGTTTTGATAGTTTAATTAATTACAATATAAATGAAGTTTATTTTAAAAGAACATTTATTTTTTATACTATTTTAAATAGAGTTAATAAAATATTTTATAATAATAATTTTGAAAATAAATATACAATTGAATTAAATATTAATTATCTATTATAATATATATGTCATTTTCAAAAATTTATGGTACACGTAGACAACTTCTTAGTGCAGAAATTAAACCACCAGGATTGATACCAAAAAGTAGAAATCCCAATATACCATTACCTAATAAAAAACAAAATTTTTATGCCAAAAAATTATATATATATTTTACAAATAGTGAAAATCTAAAAAATATTATTAGTAATATTTATACTTCAAAAAAAGAAATTGTTGAAATTTCTAAATTACCAAACAATAAAATAAAAGAAAGTTTAATTAAGGTATTACAAAATAATAATAATATAGATAATAAAATAATTAAACAAAATTTAAACTCATATAAAACTCAAAATGAATATACAATAATACAGCAAAAATTTAGAGCATTTCATAAAAATCTTAAAAAAATATCATATTATAGATATATACGTGATAAAGAATCAATTGAAACAATGCCAAAATTTAAAAAAGAAATAGAAGAATTTACGATTTCAAATTTTCCAAAACAAGAAAAGAAAAAAAGTTTTAGTATTGGTTCATCAACTAAACATAATATAAAACAAGAATTTGAAAAATTTAGTTTCTTAAAATTTGTGGCTCAAACAGTTATCAAAATAAATGGTATTAGTAATGTTCAAAAATTATTACCGCAATTATTCTTATTATGTAAATATTTATTAGAAAAAACAGGACGTTATAAAAAAGAATTTAATTTTTTAACAAAACAGTTTGAAGAAAAAAACAAAACCAGCACACCAAATAATTCAAATTATTCTAAAATAGGAAATACTATGCATTTATCGAATATAGATGATAAAATATTTATTAAAGGTATTTCTGATTATTTTATAGATCAAAAATGGTTATTACCGTTGTTTAAGAATAAATTAAATTATTTTATCAATAAGTCTCAAAGAAACCAAGATATAAAAGATTTGCTTAATATTATGTCACAAAAATATCCTATGATTGATACAGCTGTTTGTTTATTGGTATATAGTAGAAAGAATAATACAACATATAATACAACATATAAATATATTTCAAAATTTATTTGGAAATCAGTTGAAAACAATAATTCAAATACTTTAGGTGATATTGATGATATAGACATATTATTTATAAAAAAAAATAATTTAATTAATTTAGATGAACCAATTCTTTTCGAAGGTTACGAAGAAATCCAATCTGGAGGAGAATTAGTAACAGGTACAACTATTACTATAGCAATAGTAGTATTTTCTACATTTGTTGCAATAATAAGGACTATCTTAAAATGTTTAGTTAAAAAAGAAGATATTACATTATGTATTCCACGTTATTTTACAGATTCTTTTTTAATATCTGTATTTTATTGTCTATTACTTATTATATTTTTGGTATTAACTGTTTTTTCAGGAGGACTTATATTACAAAGTTTTGATTATAGTTTAAGTGGTTCAAATAAATCAATAAAACAACAAATTAAAGATTGGTTTTATTAATTTATTTATTTTTTTTTCTTAAAAGAATATATATAAATGAATATATCATTATTAAAAGAAAGAATAAAAGAGTGTAATAAACATTTTGAAAAAATATCAAAAATAATTAAAAAAGTTGATAATGATTTTAAAAAAAATGAAACATCTTATAAAAAAAAAAATGATTTTTATAGATACTTAAAAAAAAAAGATAATCCAAGTAAATATGCATTTGTAACAATTATATTTTGTGATTCAAAATATATATCATCAATATTAGTTGCGGGTAATTATTTAAAAAATATTATTAAAACAAAATATGATATAGTTTGTCTTGTTCAAGACAAACCATATTATGAAATTGATATAATAGGTAATAGTTATTTAAAATTTCCAGGATTAACTACAAATGAAATAGATGATATTAAAAACATATATGACGTTGTTATAGGAATAGATTTATTAAGAGTAAATGTTAATCAAAGAACAGGTTGGGATTTATTTCCAAGATATATGAAATTACCTTATTATTCTACCAAAATGTTAGTATTAGGTTTAATTGAATATTCTAAATTAATATATTTCGATTCAACATCATTAATTTATAGAAATATTGATCACATATTTGATAATTATGAAAAGTCATCATATAGATTGGATTATAGAGAAACAACATATGGTTTAAAAAGAGGATTGATTGGTAATTTTTTTTTATTTATTCCAAAATTATATTATGTACATAAAGCACTTTATATATTAAATAATTATCATATAATAGCTAGTAATAAAGCATCATGTTTTACAAAAGATGAAGATATTATATTTTATTCTATATATCCACATTGGAATAATATACTTTTAGATCCAAATTTATTTAAAACTAATTATGAAAGATATCCTTATTTTAATATTATAAAAAAAAAAGAGTATCAATATTCAGTGGAACTTTATATGGGAAGAAAACCTTTCTTATATCCAAATGATGGAGATATTTTTGAAAGAGATATGTATAATAATAATAATAATTGTTATAATGAATGGGATTTATCTGCAAAAAATTTATTAATAAATTATCCATTATTAAAAAAATATTTTGAATTTATTAAAACATTTAGATATGTGAATTTTTAATTTTTATTTAAAAATTAAAACTTTGTTTAGTATATATAATGAATAATGAATTTTATATAAATAATAATAATAATAATACAAATAATATAGAAATAAATGTACCTTTACAAGAAAGAATTAAAAGATGTAATGAAGATTTTCAAAAAGTATCAAAAATAGTTAAAAAACTTGACAATAAATTAAAAAAAATGGAAGTTTTATATAAAAATATTAATAATAATTTTTATAGATACTTAAAAAGAAAAGATAATCCTAGTAAATATGCATATGTAACAATTATATTTTGTGATGCTAAATATATATCATCTATATTAGTTGCAGGAAACTATTTAAAAAATATTATTAAAACAAAGTATGATTTAGTATGTCTTGTTCAAGATAGACCATATTATGAAGTTGATATATCAGGTGAATCTTATTTAAAATTTCCTGGATTATCTAATGATGAAATAGATAGTATAAAAAAAATATATGATGTTGTAATAGGAATAGATTTATTAAAAGTTAATATACAAGAAAGATCTGAATGGGATTTATTACCAAGATATATGAAATTACCTTATTATTGTACTAAAATAATGGTATTAGGTTTAATTGAATATTCTAAATTAATATATTTTGATTCTACTGCATTAATTTATAAAAATATTGATTATTTATTTGATAATTATAATAAGTCAACATATAGATTAGATTATAGTGAAACTTTATATGGATTGAAAAGAGGATTAGTTGGTAATTTTTATATGTTTGTTCCTAAAATATATTATGTATATAAAGGAATTGATATTTTGAGTAATTATCATTCTATATTTGGTAATAGAATTACATGTTTTACAAAAGATGAAGATATTATATTTTATTCTATACATCCACATTGGAATGATAAATTATTAGATCCTAATTTATTTAAAGTAAATAATATTAGGTTGCCTTATTTTGAATCAAAGAAAAAGGATAATCAATATTCAGTTGAACTATATATGGGACTAAAACCATTTTTATATCCGAATAATGATGAATGTTTAGAAAGAGATATGTATAATAATAATAATAATTGTTACTATGAATGGGATTTATGTACAAAAAATTTATTAATAAATTATCCATCATTTAAAAAATACTTTGAATTTATAAAAACATTTAGATACGTAGAGTTTTGAAAAAAGCATCAAGATTTTTTTTAGATTCCTTAGATTTTACTAATAGATTTTTTTTGTTATCTTTAATTATTTTAGTTTTTTTTGATTCAGTTAATTGAAAATATGCATTTAATTCTTGATATATATTTTTTTCATTAAAATCACTTATTAATTGTGTACTATCTAATAATTCTTTACTTATTTCATTATTATTTGTTATTATATATTTTTCATGGATAATATATTGATATAATGTATATAATAAATTAAAGTTTGAACTATTAATAATTACTAATTCAATATTTTTATAATATTTCTTTAAGTATTTAGATTCTTTAAAAAAGATAATATTTTTATAATAATATACTTTATCAGTATCTAATTTATGTAATCCAAGTTTTTCTTTAAGTAAAGTTATTATTAATTCTTTTTCATATACATATTTTATTATTAATTTAGTATTATGCCAATTGATAAAATATTTTAACCAAACTTCTAATAATATTGAATTATTTTGAAATGAATACATATCTATGTTATAAAATATATATTGTTCTTTACTTTTTTTATTATTTTTATTTGATAAATGATTTGTATGAATTAAATGATTCATCAATTTATTAGAATTTAAATATTCAATATCTATTAAACCATTTAATAATAATAATTTTGATTTATTAACACCATTTTTTAATAAATAATTATATGAATATGATGTTAAACAAAAATAATAATGTATTACATCATCTAATGGTATTAATGGTTTATCACTATACTCTTCTCTTCTCATATATTTATTTTTAACAATGTATTCTTCATTAGCAATTAATATATTTATATTAGATGGACAAACAAAAAACATTTTTTCACTCATAGTATCAATATAAATATTTATATTTCTACATTCTACTAAATCACCCGTTTTATAATTTTTATAAACAAATAAAGAATGTATTGGAAATAAATTTTTTATATAATTATATTGTGTAATTAATTTTGATAAATTATAATCGTATATTATTCTATATTCCATATAATTATATTATATATAATTATATTTATAATGGTTAAAAATATAGTTAATAAAAATAATACAAATAATACAAATATTAATTCTAGCTCCATATCTAATTCAGAGTTTTTATCTAAAAATAACCAAAATATAAATAAAAGTTCTTTACCATTTTCTGAAGTTAATCAAAAAAAAAATAAAGATGAAAAAAATATTATGAATTTAAATAATAGATTTGATCCTTTTCCACGAAATTATAAAAAAAATATTGAAGAACTAGAAGAATCGCATAAACAAATTGATAAATATATGAGAAAATTAGATGAAGAATTTAAAAAAAGAACATTCGATATAAGTTATAAAGATTATGTAACAGTATTAAAAGATAAAAAATATAAAACAAAATATGCATATATGATTGTTTTAAGTTCTAAAATAAAAAATCAACTTCCTATGTTACTCAATTTAGCTTATAGTATAAAATATAAATATAAATCAAAATATGATTTAGTATGTTTAGTTCAAAATAAATCATATTATGAAAAAAATAAATTGAATAATTATTATAAAAAATATGAAGGATTAGAAGATAGTGAAATAAATGATATAATTAAAATTTTTGATGTTGTATTAATTATTGACTCTAGTAATTTATTAAAAAAATATTTAAAAAAAAAAATATTAATAAATGATGATTCATTTACATTAGTTGATTATAGAATTAATATAATTATGTTTGGATATACAGAATATGAAAAAATAATGTTTTGTTCAAATCGTATTAATATAAATGAAAATATAGATTATATTTTTGATAAATATAATAAATCTACATATTCTAATTATTATTTTTATAAAGATTATAGTGGAGGACTAGCTAGAGTAATTATTTTAATTGAACCTCGTCAATATTATATACCTAAAATATTTTATATAATAAATAATTATAATAATATTTTTAAAAAATTAAAGTTTAATCATATTTCAATTAGTCCAAAATTAGCTTTAGTATATTATTATACAATATATCCTAATTGGAATAATGAAAGTTTTGATAAAAATTTAATTAATTATAATTTGGAGATAGATTGTAATATTAATTTATATAAAAAATATGATAATTATTTTGATATAGAATCATATGTATATATTGAACCGGAATGTAAAAAATTCTTTTATCAAAAAAATAAATTTATTAATTTAAAAGAATTTAGTAAATTTAATTTAAATTTAATAAATTTTAATAATTGGGATTTATCTGTAAAAGAACTATTAAAAGATTTTCCAGAATTTAGTATATATTTTGATTATATAAAGACATATAGATATACACTTTTTTAATAATAAAAATTTGTTAAATTTTTACATTCATAATTTTTATAATCTTTAATATTATTCCGATGAATTAGTATATATTTTATTATATTAATTTTCTTAAATTTTTTTATTTCTTTTTTTTTATATTGTCATTTTCTACAATTATTTTTGATATTCTTCATCTATAGTAAGCCTAGATTAAAATTATAGTAAAATAATTAAATATTTTATTAAATTTATATTACGTTAAAGGTAATATAAAATTATTATAATTTTAATCTAGAATAACTATAATGTTTCTTTATCTCTATGATAACAATGTGTTAAATATGCTAGTTTTTATATACCATTTTTATAACCAACCTAAACATTTAATTCATATTAAATATTTATAAAATATTTTCTGAAATTTTAATTTGGAATGACTATAATAACTTATTTAGTTAATCTCTGCAAAGGAAAATAGAGATTTAGTGTAAAGTTAAGAAATATATATTTGAATAAAAATAATATATATATATATATATTATATGAATAATAATCCGGTTGTTATTGAAAAATTATTTTCAAAAAATCGGAATAAACCTCCATTAGAAGAAGTTAAAAGAATATTAAAAATAAGAATAGATAAAGATAAAAAATTTTTTAATAAATTAGATACTGAAAAAAATACTGTAATGATTAATATTTTAAATAGAAAGATGACACAATTAATTAATTATATAAAAGAAAGAAATAAAGAAATTTCAGATATTAATACTAATATACAAGAATTAATACATAAAATATATAAAATATATACGAAATTAAATATTCAAAATTTAAATAAAAATTTAAATAAAATATTAATAGAACTAACGAATACTTATAATAATCCAGAATTAAATTCCATAGATTTTACAGACAAACTAATAGAAAAAATATATAAAATATTATCTAAATCTAATAAATATACTAAATTTAATTATGCTTTTTTAAAATTAGATATAAAAAAATTAATCTCATTAGATATAAAAAAATTAATCTCAATAATTAAACAAAGAAATAATATATTAAAAGATAGAAATAATATTACTAATTTTGTAAAAAAAACATTTTTAAAAAATATTAATACCAGTATGAAAGAATTATTTTCTGAAGTAAATAGAACATTTTATCAAATAGGTAATCATATAGACGAACATGCAAAAATTTACAGAAAATTATTTTTTTTAGTTGACCATTTTGGAGCAACTAAAAAAAATGTACAATATTTTGATAAAGATATATATGATTTTTATAGTCATAATGTTTTTGGTAAAAAATGGGGTTTTATTAATCCAGAATATCATATTGATACATATAGAATAAGTAATAATAATAATGATTATTGTGAATTTATCATACCAAATATAGAAAGTTTTAATATTGATTTTAAAAATATAAATACAAATTCAGATTTTTACAAAGCAATTGGATTTAAAGATATATCTTCAATAAATAGTACAAAAGATAAAATATTTAAAGCATTATGTGGATATTTAATAAAAATTGATATAGATTTCAATTTATCAGAATTTAAAAAAAAAGATATGTATTTACTTGAAATGGCATATTATTTAATAAAAGATACTTTTACAACTGATTTACCATTATTAGTAAGTAGCAATTATATCGGGTCTGGAGTATTTGGGAAAGTATATAAAAAAGGTAATAAAATATATAAATTTGAAAATTTAAGATATGAAAATATAATGAATAAAAATAACAATACTAAAATATCACGAATAAAATATGCATATTATAATTATATGAGTTCAATTATATTTATAAATTATATAATTCAATATTATTTACATTATATAAATAATAAATATTTAAATTCAAACAATGGAATAAGTTTATGGGTTCCAAAGATTTATGATGTAGATTTTAATTATCAATCTAATTGTTCTGTAACAGTTATGGATCTTGTTTTAATTGGCAATAATATTGAAGACATAACATGTGATTTACATTCTTTTGTAAAGAAAGAATGTGAAAGAGAATCATTTGTAATTGATTTTTTTAATATATTATTGGAATTATGTAATATACTTATTTTTTTTCAAGATAAATGTTGTTTTATTCATGATGATTTTAAACATGAAAATATAATGATAAAATATCATTATGATTCTAATAATAATTTAAGTTTTAAATTAAACATTATAGATTTTGGATTTTCATGTATTATATTTAAAATAAATAATGAAAAATATATGCTTAAATATATAAACAATAGAGATGGATTAAATCCTAATTTAGATAATCCTAATATATCTATATTTTGGTATAAAAAAGATTTATTTACTTTTTTTTCACGTTCAATATATGAAATGCAACTCCATATAAATGTTACAAAATATAAAGATATAATTGATATTTTAATAAATGTATTAAATATTGATACAAAATATGATGATAATTTTTATAATATGTTTAAAAAATGGCAAAAAATATTAAATGATAGTAAACTATCTTGGCATTATCAAAAATATATATCTAGTATTGAAGAAAAAGCTAAAAATAATAATCCAATTATTTCTGAAAAATATAAAGGAAGACTTATGTTAATGAAAATAAGAAATGAAAGAAATAAATTAAAACCGGATTATTTTTATCATAGAATATATTTAGTATATTTAATGACAATAAATAAAAAAATGAGAGAAGAAATATATGGAAAAAATATAAGAATGAAATTATTTGATCCACGAAAATTTAAAATTGCAATAATTGACTATATTATTCCATATTTAAAAAAAAATAATACTACTAAAATAACTAATAACACTCCTTCCATTATTACAGATGAACAATTATTTAGTATATAATTTCTAATTCATCTAATACTTTTAATGTATCTTTATATTTTTTAGATATATCATTAACATTTGATTTTAATTGTTTTGTCATATCATTTTGTTTAATTTTAAATAATTTATCTAATGATACCATAAGTTCTTTTTCATTAAAATTATCATAATATATCGCATTTTTATCAAGTAAATCAACTGAAATATCATTTTTTTGTGTAATAACGTATATATTATTTGCGATACTATATTGTAATCTAACTATTAAACTAAAATATGAACAATTAATTATATTACAATAAATTTGTTTTTCATAAAATTTAGTATATTTATCATTATAGTAAAAAATAATATTTTTATAAAAATATATATTATCTTCAAAAAAATAATATGTTTCTAATAAATCTAACATTAATTTTACAATATCTTCTCTTTTATGTTTAAAATGAATAATTAAATGTTCTTTTCTATCTAAATAATATTTAATCCATGTATGTAATAATATAATATTATCTTGATTTGAATAAGCATCAACTAAATAATAAATATACTTTATATTCTTTTTATTATTTTTATTTGATATATTATTTATATCTTTTAATGAAACTAAACCATCCATTAAAAAAACTTTATTTTTATTTATTTGATTTAATAATATATCATATGAATATTTTGTTAAACAAAAATAATAATGTATATAATCATTTAATTTTTGTAAAGGTGTATTTTTATATGATTCTCTTCTTAATAAATTATTGTTTAATAAATATTCATCATTAATTATTAATATATTGTAGTCTGATGGTAATTTATTAATTTCATAATCACTTATAATATCTAAAAATATATTAAATTTATAATGTGGCTGTGTTATAAAGTTTTCAATATTATTTTTTGAAAAATATTGTTCTTCATTTATACATACAAATTCATTAATTTTTTTTAAAATATATTTCAAAAAAATAAATTGTACCTTGTTTTTTGATATATCATAATCATAAATAATACGAATATTCATCTATTATAATATTATATTATAATTATATTTAGTTATTTCTTATAAAAAATATTTAATATAATAATTATGGAAGAAGAAATAAAAAAATATTTAAATTCAGAAAATATTCAACATAAATTTATACTAAAAAGGTTATTAAGAGAATCTCGTGATTTTACAGATAAAATTATACTATTATCTGTAAAACCTAATAATGAAGAATATTTAGTAAATTTAAAAGATACTTCAAAATATAAATATAGTAATTATTGTTTTATAATAAATCACAATTATCCATTCCATCCACCAAAATTACTTATTAATAATATTCCATATAAAGATTTTTTTTCAAGATCAAGTAGAAATAGAGAATTATTAAAAAAAATGTCAGGATTAAAATGTTTATGTTGTTATAATATTTTATCAAGAGATACTTGGAGTCCTGCTATTACATTAATTAAAATTATTGATGAAATAAATCTTTTTAGAACTTATAAAAGAAATGTTATTAATAAAATTATGGCAGATAAAATAAAAGATAAATATCTTATCGATGATATTGACATTGAATCTTGGTTATTTTAGTGAGAAACCCTGGTTTCCTACTAAAATTATTGCAAACTTTATGTCATTTTCACAATTTAATAATAAAATTCAAATTCTCTTGTTACAAGTCTTAACCAATTATCAACTTTTTCCATGTAAAAAAGATTATTTGATACAACAACATTATCTGGATTAATTGGGTTATATTTAAATTCATCATAATGTGTTTTAGTTAAATTATTTTCATCTTCATCTTTTTCTTTAGTAACATATTGATCATTTTCCATAGATGATTGTGAAGAATTTACTAAATTAGAAATCTTCTTTTCATAACTTTTACGTTTTTGACCAATAATAACATCCATTTTATTCTTAATTATTTCTATATCACTTACAACAACTAGTAATATAGACATTAATGTTTCATCATTTAGTGAAATATCAATAATTTCTTTATTTGTTTTACCATTTTCAATCTCTTTTGCATAATTAGCAAAAATTTCATTTTTACCTAATATTTTAAATAGTTCACCGATTTGATTACTCATTTTATTATCTAAATATTAATATTAATTAATCTTTATATTGTATTATTGTTAATAAATTTTTTGATAAATTAATTTTATTATTTTTTTAATAATAAAATTAATTTATCAAGATAATTTTATTGATTCAATAATATTATATATTATGTTATTTTTTATTTTTTATCGAACAATAAAAAATAACATAATATATAATATTATTGAATCAATGAAAAATATATCAATGATTTTTTTATCTTGTTATTATACTGTATTAATCCACATAAAATATAAAAATATATATTTTATTGTATATTTTATAAATATTATATTTTTAATTATTACACCATTTGATATTTACACCTTTTAACAATTCAAACGCCGATTTTTATAAAAATAAGATATATTTTTATTCAATATATGTCTTATATTTTCTTATGTAATTTCTTTTTACTGTATAATTTTTTTCTATCATATGAACCTTTTAATATTTTATAATAAAAAATTATAGGTATATCTTTTATGACTTCGATAATATTTCTTTTTAATTCTTCATATTTTAATCCTTTCTTTTTTTGTAATCCTGATTTTAATTTACTAAAAAATTGTTCAATACTATTTGTATTTTCCTTCGTAAACTCTGGAAAATAACCATAAACTTACGCTTACGCTCCAGTTTATTATATATAATGTTGATATGGTATAGAATATAATATTTTATTATTTTTATTTATTAGTTGTTTTATTTTCTCATTTCTATGGGATATTTCAAATATATTACCGAATGATAAAACTACATTATTGATATCACAATTTATGTATACTGATTTATTGGAAAAAATATTAAAAAATGATATAAATTTAAATGTTATTATTGATAAAGAAAAAGAATCAGGTATGGTATATAAAAATAATATTGAACAATATATACATATGAAGATGAAAGATATTATTGATAAAACAATGACTAAACTAAATGTACATCTAAATGATATAAATAAAAGTGATACAAATTCATTCCAAGAAGTAATTAAATATAGTCGACAAATGATAAATAAAAAATATATTGATTATATGTAGTAAACTGAAGCCTTAGCGTAAGTTTAAGGTTATTTTCTGGAGAGCTATGCTCGGAAGAAAATACAAAAGAAGATAAAATAAAAGAAGGTGTCACTAAATGTATATCAAATATTTATGAAAATAAAAAAGATGATGCAATAAGTATCGCAAAAACAATTGAGAAAATGTCAACAAATGGTTATTAAAAATATATAATAGTTCTTTATCTACACAATATTTCGTTAAATTCATTGTATTTTCTTACAAGAATAAATTCTCTCTAGAAAATAACCTTAAACTTACGCTAAAGCTCCAGTTTACCACACAGTATATAATTATTAATTTATATAGAATTTGTTAATAAAAATTTACATGATATTTGCATGACGTGATTTATATAATTATTTATAAACATTGATATATTGACAATATTATTTGCATGAAATAATTATGTAATAAACTTGAGCTTTAGCGTAAGGTTAAGAAGAAAAAATGTTATTTTTCGGATTTTACAGAAAAGAATCGGAGCTTTAGCGTAGATTCATCGCTATTTTCCGGAGTTTACGAAGAGAAATACATCCATCCTCCATTATTTGTTTTAATATCAACATTTTTAATAATAATATTACTTTCTGGTAATTCAACTTTAATTAAAGTATATTTATTTTCAATAGTTAATGTTAATATATTATTTTCAATTATAATTTTATAATTTTGTGATTTTTGAGATGTTAATAAATGTGGTGTATATCTATTTAATAATATTGTATCATTAAACGTTATTTTTGTAAAATTATTTATAATTTTAATGTTAATATTGTCTATCATCAAATCAATATCATCGCCTAAATAATTAAAATCTATTTTATTATTATTTACTTCTAAACGGTTTTTAAAATAGTAATTTAGAGATGGTAAATATGTTATATTATTTTCTAATAAATTATTATTAATTACTGACATTTGAGAAATATTTGTTAATAAATCATATATGTAATCATATATATATTCCATTTTAAATATAACTTTGGCTTTTTCAAAACATTGTTTAGCTATCTTTTCACAATCATTTGTTAAAATTGCATTATTTATTCTATCAATAATATTTTTAGGGTTTTCATTATCATTATATTTAATCTCAATATAATCTTCACCTGGTATAAATTCTTTATAAAAAAACTCTTCAAAATCTTTATTTTTATCCATATTTTTTAATATAATTACACATGAACCTGATAAAAATAAATAATTTAGTCTACCTGCATAAGAATTACCATTCATATTTAATAAATATTTATATTTTACAATTTCATATAATGGAATATTATTTTTTTTATTTTCATCTAATATATTTATAAAATAAGATATTGATGGATTTAAATTCTTTTTAATTTTTGATTGTTCATATATTTTCTTTCTAATTTGATTTGTATTAGATCCTGACCAAAATACTGTATTTTTTTTATCTTCCCATTTTAATAAATTTGATTTTTCTAGAAAAAAATTATAAACTGATTCAAAATCTGGAATATTTGCTTCTAACCAATGATTAAAATTAAAATTTGGAAATAAATGTGTATTATAATTATGATTTTTACAAAATGTTAATAAATTTTTATTTTTATAAATTAAATCATTATTTATTGTATCATCTGTATAAATAATAAATTGAATATTTGGTAATTTACGATAATTATTTGATTTTATTAATAAATCAATAACTGATTGATTCCTACTTTCATAACCTTTTTTTTCAATATATTTTATTTTTCCATCAATTATTTGAATCAATATAACTGATTCATTTATTTTAGAAAATATTAATTTTAAATCATCTAATGTATATAATTGATCTATTATTTTTATTGTATTTTCCTTTGTAAACTCCGGAGTATAGCTATGAACCTTCATTGCATTCTGGTTTTCTTCTGTATTTTCCTTCGAATTTACTTCAGAAAATAGTTCTTTATTTATACTTTGTTCTATTAAATTAACTTCAGAAAGTAAGAATGAATCTACATTTTCAATATTTTTTCCAGAAAATTTATTTTCAATTTTGTTTGATATATTTTCTCCAGATAATATATTATTTAATTCTAAATTATTCATTATATAGTCAGTATTTTTAATTTTAAATTTATTTTTAATTTTTAAAGGTTTTATATTATTATTTTCTTCAGTATTTGATATAGTTGATAAACCAATAAATAAATTATCTTCATATAAATTAATAATAGTAGTTTCATCAGAATTTATACTTAAAGACTGAAAAGAATGCGTAAGTTCTTCAATATTATCAAAAGATTCTACAATAATATTAGTTTCAACAACTGATTCATCAATAACTTTTTCAAAAACTGGTTCATCAACAACTTTTCCAACATGAGTTTCAACAAATGATTTAATAACTTGTTCATTAACTTGTTCATTAACTTGTTCATTAACAACTGACTTAATAGACTCTTCAAGAGTTTCAACAACTGGTTCAACAAGAGTTTGAATAATTGTTTCAACAACTGACTTATCAGACTCTTCAATAGGAGCTTCAACAACTGACTTATCAGATTCTTCAAGAATAGTTTCAACAACTGACTTATCAGATTCTTCAAGAATAGTTTCAACAACTGACTTATCAGATTCTTCAACAATAGTTTCTGTAACTGACTTAATAGATTCTTCAATAGGAGTTTCAACAACTGACTTAACAGATTCTTCAATAGGAGTTTCAACAACTGACTTAACAGATTCTTCAAAAGGAGTTTCAACAACTGACTTAACACACTCTTCAACAATAGTTTCTGTAACTAACTTATCAGATTCTTCAACAATAGTTTCAACAACTGACTTATCAGATTCTTCAAGAATAGTTTCAACAGTTGACTTATCAGATTCTTCAAAAGGAGTTTCAACAACTGACTTAACACACTCTTCAACAATAGTTTCAACAACTGGTTCAACAACAACTAACTTAACATACTCTTCAATATGAGTTTCAACAACTGGTTCAACAACAACTGACTTAATAGACTCTTCAGCAAGAGTTTCAACAGATGTTTCAAGAACTGTTTCGATATTAGAATTAATATTATTTTCTTCAGAATCTTTACTTATATCAAGATTAACAGTTTTTTTTTTATAAATTCTTTTTTTTGCAGGCATATAATATAAAAGGAAAAATTATATATTAAAAACAAACCAATTAAGATAAAAAAATAAAATAATTTTAAATTATTTATAATATGGATATTACAAATAAATTTCAAATAGTGATTGCAAGATATAATGAAGATATAAATTGGTTATTACCTTATAAAGATATTACAATTATTTATAATAAAGGTAATTATATTCCATCTTTAAATAAATTTCAAACAATATATTTAGAAAATGTAGGTAGAGAAAGTCATACATACATGTATCATATTGTAAATAATTATGATAATTTAGCAGATAAAACATTATTTTTTCAAGGTAATATAAGTGATCATAAAATGTTAGATATAGAAGATTATTTTAAAAAAGATGACTTTATTGGAAAATTTAATGAACTTAATATTAATGATTTATTAAAAAATATTAATCATTATGGAAAATATAAAAAAGATTATATAAATGGTAATATGAAAAAATGTAACTTAACCCCATATGATTGGATTAATAAAGTTATAGGTATAAATATGGATAATATAACAAAACAGTCATTAAATGTTGTATGGGGTGCAAATTTCTCATTATCAAAAAAATTAATATTATCTAAACCAAAAGAATTTTATCAAAATATTTTGAGATATATTGATTATCATCAAAATTTAGAAGAAGGTCATTATTTAGAAAGAACATGGTATATAATTTTTAATTATCCCTATATATCAAAATCAAAAATATATTATCTTTTTTTTAACAATTATGAAAAAATAAATGATATTTTAAAAATATTGAAAGAAAAATATAATGATGAAATTCATTTATGGATGCCAATTTTAGCAAATTATGAATATGGTAATGAACATAAAATATCTTTTATAAAATCAAATAATAAATATATATTAATAAATCCATTAATTAATATTAGTGATGACAATGAATCATATTTTTATATTGATATAAAATGTAAAAATAATATTTATATATTAATTGAATTTGAAAATGATAATATAGAAGAATATTCAATAAAATATGAAATAATATTAGATAATAAAAATAATCGCTATTTTCAGGATTTTTCTAAAGAAATTAATCGTTATGATAAAGGAAAAATACAATTAGTACATTCAACTGAGTCTAGTGAAGATATTGAAAGATATTATTTTAATATTTCCAATAAAATAATAATAAAAAAAAATCTAGAAACAATATTTAATATTGAAAATATATCTAAAAATATAAATATCAAAAATATTAAAATAAAAAGTTTATATAATGATATTTACTTGGATTATAAAATGAATAATCAAAATGAATATTCAAATATAAAAATTTATCTATGCAATAATACATATGATAATATTAAATTATTTTATACTAATAATTATTATGATCATTTTATTGAAAAAATAGATTTATTATCAATGTTTGTGGATTAATGAAAAATATAAGTTTAGAGAAAAGAACATGAATGAAATGAAGGTTTATCGCTATATTCCTTGAAGTTTTTTAAGTAAATTAATTTTTTTTATATATTATTTTATCAATAAATATTAATGGATATTGAAATGATAATTTTTTATAAAAATCATAATCACCTCCATATTTTAATTCCCAATATCCATTTTTATTTATATTTGTTGGTATAACACCACTTTGTGTACTAATATAATTTAATTCAATATCCTTCTTTCTCCATATAATCTTATTATTTTTTAACATTATTTTAAAAATATATATTACATTTGTATCATTACAATGTTTTCTAATTATATTAAATGTATCATCAAATATAATATCATCATCATCTATATGGTAAACAAAATCACCCAATAAATCATTATGTTTATTTCTTATTCCATGTCCCCAGTATCCAATGTTTTTTTCTTCTATAATAATATTAACAATACATTTAAAATCCAAACAATATTTTTTAACAATTTCTATATATTTCGATTTATCAATACCGTCAAAAACAATTGTTAAATAATCACATTTATGAAGTTGTTTTTTTAATTTTTCTAACATATTAAATATTGATTTCTTTCCAATTGTAGCTATTAATACATGAAAAGAATGAGTTTTTAATTGTATTTCTTTATAAATACGGCCTTTATATCTACCTTCATTAAAAAAATTATATATATATTCTTCTTTTTTTCTTAATCCTAATACATATAAATATGGATTTAAATTCCTATATTTTTCCCAATTAAAATCTTTATATATAATATTCATTTTATTAATAAATTCTATTTTTTTAAAATTTATAAATAAACTTAAAAAGATATTATATAATAAGAATTATACTAAAAATGACTACTAATACCGAAACTTATGCTTTTTCTGCCGACATCAATCAACTATTGTCGTTGATTATTAACACATTCTATTCTAACAAGGAAGTTTTCTTGAGAGAATTAATTTCAAATGCTTCTGATGCACTTGATAAAATTAGATATCAGAGTTTAACCGATCCAGATGTTTTAACTACTGAATCAAACCTAGAAATTAGAATTTTTTTTGATAAAGATAACAAGAGATTAATTATTCAAGATACTGGAATTGGTATGACAAAAGAGGATTTAATTAAAAATTTAGGAACTATTGCAAAATCAGGTACAAAGGCATTTATTGAGTCATTATCATCTGGTTCTGATATTTCAATGATTGGACAATTTGGCGTGGGATTTTATAGTGCATATCTTGTTGCAGATCGTGTTGAAGTTATTTCAAAAAATAATGGTGATGGATTACATAGATGGGAATCTACGGCAGGTGGTTCATTTGTTGTAACACATATTAATCCAGATGATATTTCTTATCTACACATCAATCGAGGTACAGTTATTATTATGCATTTAAAGGATGATATGCATTCTTATTTAGAAGAAGGTGAAATTAGAAAATTAATTAAAAAACATAATCAATTTATTGATTATCCAATTTATCTTCAAACAATTAAAACACGTGATATTGTTGATAATACTGAATCTGTATCAGAAACAGATGACGTTAAAGTTGAAGATGTAGAAAAAAAGGAGACAAAAACAGAAACTTATGTAGATTGGGAACATGTAAATTCTGAAAAACCTCTTTGGACTAGAAATCCTAAAGATATTACACACGAACAATATGCTAGTTTTTATAAAACAGTGTCTGGAGATTATGAAGACCATCTTGATGTAACACATTTTTCTGTTGAAGGACAGTTAGAATTCAAAGGAATTTTATTTATTCCTAATAGAGCACCACATGATATGTTTAATGAAGGTATGAAAAAACCAAATAATATTAAACTATATGTAAGAAGAGTATTTATTACAGATAATTGTGAAGACTTAGTACCTGAATATTTGCGTTTTGTAAAGGGTGTTGTCGATAGTGAAGATTTACCATTAAATATTAGTCGTGAAACACTTCAACAAAATAAGATAATGAAAGTTATTAAAAAGAATATTACAAAGAAGACACTTGAACTATTTGCACAACTATCAGAGAATCATGAAAAATATACTAAATTTTATGAACAGTTTGGTAAAAATATTAAACTGGGTGTTCATGAGGATAATACAAATAGAACTAAACTTGCATCTTTACTTAGATATGAAAGTTCAAAGAGTGAATCATTACTAACATCATTTGAAGATTATATTGGAAGAATGAAAGAAGGTCAAAAAGGAGTTTATTATATTACAGGAGAGTCTAAAAAGGCAATTGTCAATTCTCCATTTTTGGAAAAATTGAGAAAGCGTGATATAGAAGTTTTATACATGGTTGATCCTTTAGATGAATATGTTACCCAACAATTAAAAGAATATGATACACATAAATTGATTTGTATTACAAAGGAGAATCTTGATCTTTCTATGGATAATGAAACAGATGAAAAAGAAGCATTTGAATTATTGAAGAAAGATTATGAAAAGACATGTACTTATATGAAGACTATTTTAGGAGATAGTGTTGAAAAAGTAATTGTTTCAAACAGATTGGAGTCATCACCATGTGTATTGGCAACCAATCAATTTGGATGGACTGCTAATATGGAACGAATTATGAAAGCTCAGGCATTAGGGTCAAATAACTCAATGTCATATATGATGAGTAAGAAGACAATGGAAATTAATCCTTATAATAATATTATTAAAAGAATATATGATAAGGTAAATCTTGGACAAGAAGACAGAATGTTAAATGATTTAATTCATTTATTGTATGATGTTACACTTCAATCTTCAGGATTTAGTTTGGATGATCCTGTTTCATTTTCTAAGAGAATTCTGAAATTTGTTGATATTGGATTGGGTTCAGAAGATGATACAACAGATGCAACAGATGCAACAGATGCAACAGATTCTTTAAATGTTCAAAGTATTGAAGAAAGTTCAATGGAAGAAGTGGATTAAAACATTTAATGTTTACCAGTAAAATTTTATAAAATAATTGCAAAATTTAATGTCTTAAATATTGTTTAAAAATATTAGTTTTTAAACAAGAAAAATAATAACTATATGGGTATATCTCCAGAGGATATTTCACCATACTGTGGTGGATGTCTGAATTGTATCCAAGTTGGCACAGTTCTAACATCAGGCTCATGCCTTTCTGTATTTTCCTTCACATACGTTCCGAAAAATAACCTTAAACTTACGCTAACGCTCCAGTTTACTATATATTAGGACATATGGCTATTTGTGCCACTGCTGTTGGTGGTGTTATCGTGATAGGCGCACTTGGTGCATATGGTGTATACAGATACGTCAAAGGCAAAAAAGCCAAAGAATCTGGAATAAATATCCGATTCTTATCTTTATATTATAAAAAAATACAGAAAAGAATTGTAGCTTTAGCGTATTTTCCTTCGTAAACTCCGGAGTATAGCGATGAACCTTCATTGCATTCCGGTTCTTTTCTGTAGAGCTATGCTAGAATGAAAATATATAGTAAACTTACGCTAACGCTTCAGTTTAAGGTTATTTTCCGGAACGTATGTAAAGGAAAATATATAAAATATAAATTGTCCCATTTATTATAAATTAGGTGTAACTAAAATATATTTATATATAATATATGATATTACAGCATGCTTCAGGTTTAGGTTTTCCAAGCTTTGGTTCAAGCGTTAGATCAAGCGTTAGATCAAGCCTTGGTTCAAACGTTAATTCAAGATTTACAGGTATTAGAAATAGTTTTAAAAAAGGTATTGCAGGTATAGGTCAGAATTTAAAACAAGCATCAACACAAGCACTACAACAAACACGAGCACTACAACAAGCACCGCCACAAACACAAATACCACAACAAGTACCACAACAAACATCAATGCCAACACCACCACAAACATCAATGCCAACACCACCACAAACATCAATGCCAACACCACAACAAACATCAATGCCAACACCACAACAAACATCAATGCCAATACCACCACAAACATCAATGCCAACACCACCACAAACATCAATGCCAACACAAGAGCCATCAACAATAAACCAACAAAATATGAAGGTTAACAATAATGGTTGGTATATTAAGCATGCTAATATAGACTTTGTAAAACCAGAACCACTGTTAAAAGAAAATATTCTCAAATATAGTGATATAGATAGTGATTTAATAAATCAAATTTTGAAAGATGAAGATATGATTGATGAAGACAATAATTTAAATCAATTTGATCCAACGCGATATAGTATAGATAACTTATATAACATGTTAATGAAAATTATGAATCTGTATGAAATAATAAAGTATTATGAAAAATATCTAATGCAAAAAAATGCAAAAAATGAAAAAAATGCAGAAAAAAAAAGCTGTGGAACAAAAGCTTTTAACTATATATCAAAATCAATAGTTACAAATACAAAATCAAATATACAAAATATGATAAATAAACATATTGAATACGTACTAAAAAAAATAACTACTACATATACAATTACTCTAATTTATTTAGTTTTAATTATGAAAATAAATGCTAATGAACTAAAAAAGGATATGCAAATTGGGAAAGATTTAATTATAAAAGAAGGAAGTAAAAATATATATAAAAATGGTAAAAAAATTATATTTAATAAAAATAATTATTCTACTACATTTATTATAATTATCAAACAAAATAATTATTTATTTAATTTAGATGAATTGAATATTAAAAAAATAAAGCCTCGTATTAATGGAAATAATACAGTATATGATATTTTAGATGATATGGATTTGGATATATATAGAATAAATCAATTTGAAAAAAATATTTCATTAATTACTATTATTAAGTATTTGCAAATAAAAACATTAATTACAGGTGCACCTAAAATTGAATATGCAAGTTATATTGATAGATATAATATAAATAATAAAGGTATATTTAATATTTTATACGCATACTCAAAATATATGGCAACAATATATTATACAATGATTTATAATATTAACTATACAATATATAAATATAAAAGTATAAAAAATGAGTATAATCGTAATATAAAAATACAAAAACAAAAATTAAATGAAAATAGAAAGAAAACTAATAAAAACCTAGCACAAAGTATATTTACAGCAGTGAAAAGACAAAATCCAGAAACCCAACTTAATGTAGGATATCGTAGAGAAAAAGAAATAGAATATTATGGCTTATAAAAATCGTAATAAAATAAAGGCTTAACACTATTTTTTTAAGTTTAAGGTTATTTTCCGGAACGTATGTGAAGGAAAATATGTAGTAAACTGGAGCATTAGCATAAGTTTATTAAATACAAAAAAAATTGATAGTACTAATAATATGAAATAATAAATCAATGTTCTAACTATATTATTTGATTCTAATATTAAAATATGGCATCTCAATCTAATCTTTCTGGATCCTTTGGGTTTTCCATAAGACGGCGTGATACGGGTACAGGTGATTCCACAAGTAGTATTATACTTAGTCCAGTAGTTGATCCAGTAGTTGTTAGTCCAGTTAATTTGACACATGATATCTCAGATACTGAGATATAAAATATATTGGATCAACTTAATCCTGATCCAATACCTACGTTGCGTGAACTAAAACGTCAACGTAGGCGAATAAGAAAGCGCGCGTATAAAAAATTGTTACGCATTGCGTTGAAGATGGCAATATCAATTAAACGCTTTGCCAAATTAATTGTGCAATTTTTTAGCGATATACCTCCATATTCCGAATTGTGTAATATGACTATATACCTATGTTCAAGAAATAGGAAGTGGATATATTACAAGGTGGAGAATATGTGCATATGCGATATAGTGGAACAACTTCGTTCTATGCATAGGCATAATGTTACAAACATTACTGCCTTTGAGATATGTTCATCTCAAACTCAATCGCTAATGTTTGAGTATATCACACTTTATATGCGTGATCCATCAATGAGTCTGACTAGTATTCAGCGAATTCATTTGAATAAGTTGATATATGTATTCAAAAGATACATATATCACATACATGGAGTATCTATATGATTCACAAATTAAACTCTTTTTTATTTATAACACGACGTAACTTAAATTTCTCTTCTTTATCTCTATTTTCCAAAATAAAAGTAGCTGCTTTTTCACCTTTTGAAAAATCCTTAAAAAAATCTCCTAATCTTGAAATCAAAAAAGTTTTATTTAGTGGTTTAGTTTGCAATGATTTTGTAAATTTTAATTTTCCATTATTTGTATTTAAATCATTAATTTCAAACTTGTTCATAAAATCCATTATTTTAGGAGTTATGTCATTTTTCCTTTTTGTTCTTTCCTTGATAGCATTGCGTAATTTTAATATATCATCATCTAATGTAATCCATTCTTTTACCATATCTTTGAATTCAACAAATTCTTCATTATCATCAGTAAATGTTTCATTTAATTCATCTTCATTAACTCTTTCTATCATATTAGGATTCATATATAATATATAAATATATTTATACTTTATATTGATTAAAGGTACGATTTAATTCAATTAAATTAATTTTAAATAAATATTTTTTCTTAATCTCTATGTCTTCTAATATAATTTTATTATTATTATATTTTTGAGGTAATTCTATATTTATTTTTTTAGAAAATTCTTCGTTATAATATAAGTCTTCAAATAATTTATCATCAATAACAGTATCATTCTCTAACAATTTATGTATTAAAACAGATTTATTAATATTAATATCATCTAAACTAAAAGAAATATTGGACAATAAGATAAGATCAAAATATAATTCCTTATTATTGATTGATACATATATATTACCATCTTCTGAATAAGGAATTATTTTTTCATCTTTATCTTGACGTACAGTTTTAAACATAAACTTTCCATTATCAACTTCCTCAGAAGCATAAAATCGATTTGTTGCAATAAACGTGTCATCTTTTTTTTCAAATTCACGAAATATATAATTTTTGATATTTTTAACGTCCTCTGTTGATTTTTTAGTTATATGTTTCATATATATTAATCAATATTTTTTTTATATAAAATTTGTTTATATTTAAAAATAATTATTTTTATTATTTTAATACTAATGATATTTAATCAAATTTTTGATAATATTTATGTATTGAACTTAAAGAGTTCAACAGACAGAAAAGAACATATTATCAATGAATTTAAAAGAGTTGATATAAATAAATATCAATTCTTTGAAGCAACATCTTTTGATTCAGATGAAGTAAAAAATATAATGAAATCAGGATTAGTAAAAAAATTTCCTAATTGTTTTAGATGTAATATGAAAAGATGTAAATGTGAAAATAACTTTTTAACACCATTTCAAATTGGTAATTGGTGTTCATTTTTAAACATATTTCGCGATATATTAGAAAATAAATACAAATTTGTTTTAATATGTGAAGATGATATTGTTTTTAGTCATCAGTATAAAAGAATTATTGATAGGCTATTATCTAAAGAAGCATTTAATCATTATAAAATAGATATGAATAAACCATTATTATTAAGATTAGGAACTGCATTTAATCCAGATAATCATAATTCAATTGCTCAACCAATTTATATAAAAAATTATTCTTTATGTAATCCTTGTTTTGCAATAAATCATCATATGGCATATATTTATCTAAAATATTTAACAATAATAGATTATCATTCTGATGTTTATTTTCATCAAAAAATTCCTAAAAATATTAAAGGAATCCAATATTTTACAATGTACCCATATCCTATATATGAGTTATCATTTGTTAAATCTAAACAAAAATTTGAATCACTTATTCGCCCAGTTAATGCATTTAGAAGAATGGAATATAAGGAATTTTTATTTTTATCAAGTAATATTTTAATACAAGTATTATTAAAAAAAATGGTAAAAATAATGAACTTAGATATTAAAATAAACAGTATTGGTTATCATGGAAATATTGATTTATATGTATTATTAAATGAAAATGAAAAAAAAAAATATTATTTTGAAAATAAATTTTTATTAATAGATAATGAAGAAGATGATATTAAAATTTTAAATAAAAATATATCATTACAGTATTATAAAAATTATCAAAATTATCTATGTAAATTAATTTATATTCCAGCACATGAAATATCAAATAATGAAATGACTGATGAATTACCAGATAATGAAATAACTGATACAAATAAACTATTGTATAATGATATTATGAAAATATTAGATATTAATAATATTGTAAAAATAAATATTAATAATAAAGATGATATAGAAAAATTATGTAAATTTATTGATAAAGAAAAATTATATAAAATAATTGATGAATATAAAAATATAAAACAAAAATTTAATCAATAATAATTATTTTAATCATCCTCATCGTCATTATCATCATTTTTATTAAATAATGATTTTATAGATTTAAAAACATTTTTAATATTGTTTATTATTTTAATATTTTTTAAAATAATTTCATCTGTATTATTTATTGTAACTTTTAATGTTTTATAATTATTTAATTTTATGTAATCATTATAATTTATTTCAGGACCATTTATCAATCTATGTCTATTTAATAATAAATAAACATCTGTTTTATAATTATTTATATTACTATTTATAACCCATACAGATTTTTCAATTGATATATTTTTAATTACCCAATCTAATTTTATTAATAATATATATTTACTTTCAATATTAACATCTAATGTTTCATTATATTCATCAAAGACAATTACAAAAAAATTATCTTTATAAAATCCATAAAAAAAATATTCAATTTCTTTATTTTTAAATGAACATATGTAATTTATATGTGAATTATCATAATACAATAAATTATTATTTTCATTAAAATATAATTGATCAATATCTTTATAAAATGGTTCTTCAAAAGTTATTTTTAAATAGTTACACATTTTATATATTTAAAATTTATTTAATTTTAAATTAAAACTAATAAAAAAATGATTTTTTTTTTCAATATAGCGAATAAACCTAGTTCTAAATAAAAAATATGAATTTTAATCAAATAAATAATATACAAAATTATGGTAAAGTGTATTTAGCAGTAATTGATACAAATAAACAACCACGTAAAGTATTTGTTAAATATAATAATGAAAATAATTTTTTATATTTTTCTTTAGCTAATTTAGATATTTTAGTTAAATATCCTAAAGATTTTCATGATGTAAATGAAACTATAAAATTTTATGAAATAAATTTACCAGACGAAATAATAAAACATATTCAAAAATATGGAACACAATACTAAAGGTGAGGAAACCCAGGTTTCCTACACATACCTTCTTTATATAGTAAACTTTGATTTTTTATAAAATTAAGGTTTAGTGTAGGTTTCCTACACATACCTTCTTTATATAGTAAACTTTGATTTTTTATAAAATTAAGGTTTAGTGTAGGTTTCCTACACATACCTTCTTTATATAGTAAACTTTGATTTTTTATAAAATTAAGGTTTAGTGTAGGTTTCCTACACATACCTTCCTTATATAGTAAACTTTGATTTTTTATAAAATTAAGGTTTAGTGTAGATTTAGTGTAGGTTTAGTGTAGGTTTATAAAAATATGGAACACAATACTAAAGGTGAGGAAACCCAGGTTTCCTATACATATATAGTAAACTTTGGTAATGAAGATTTAGTGTAAGTTTATTCAAAAAAAAAAGATGAATCGTTATTTAACATAGTTAATGTTAAGAAAATTTATTTCCTCTTATATTTACTTTTTCATCTACATATTGAGGTTCAAAATATTTCTTTAATTCATCAACAATATTTTGTGTATTCGTTTTTCCACATGTAAAGATATCCATTGATATAAAATTATTTTCAGGCCACGTATGTATACTCAAATGTGATTCAGCCAATAAGTATAATACTGTTAACGCACCATTATCATCAAAATGATGAACATTTTGACTTATTAATGTTGCATTATTATTTTTAAGTATTTCTTTAATAAAATTATTAAATATTTCAAAATTTTTTTTTGAAATTTTATCAAAAACTGAACTATTTAAATTATACATATCTATGATAATATGTGTTCCAATTGTCATATTTATATATATATATAATAAATAACTTTATATTAGATAAAATTTAATATTTTTTTTATAAAATATTAATAATGAATTATCATTTAATAAAAAATAAATTTGAAAAAATAGAATACCCATATCCAGATTTGTTTTATATTAACATATACTACTTAGACAATAATTTATGCGAAGTTAATGTTAAAAGAACAGATTCATCCGATGGATGGGGTCTTTTATTAGAAATTAAAATTTATGATATAAACGATAATAATAAATATGAAATATTAAAATTTGGAAATTCTGAAAGTAATAGTAAATCAATTATATTTGAAACTTTTATAAATTTAGATATAGATGAAGAAAAATCTATATTAATACCTCATATAATACATCCTCGTAAAGATTATTTTCTTATTAAGAATAATTTTAAAATAATTAATAATAATTTTGATTTACATATAGTAGCTTATAAATTAAATAATTATAAGATTAAAATTATAATAAGAAGATTAGATGAAGAAAAAGGCTGGGATGATAATTTAAAATTTATTTTATATGATAATGAAATATCTAATATAAAAGAATTAATTACAATAGGAGCCTCTAAAAATAATTATAAATATATAATTAAGACAACTAAAATAGAATTATTTTCACAGCCAGAATATAATCAAGAAATACCTAAGATAATAATTCAAACCGGTTATAGTAATAAATTTAAAAATATACTTCATTTTAATTCTATAATGTCCTTTATTGAATTAAACCCTGAATACACTTATAAATATTATAATGATACAGAAGCAAGAAGGTTTTTAAGAGAATCTTTTAATGAAGAAGTAAATTATTGTTATGATATATTAGTACCAGGAGCATTTAAAGCAGATTTATTAAGATATTGTTTATTATATAGTAATGGAGGATGTTATTTTGATTGTAAACAAATATTAAGATTACCAATTAAAAAATTTTTAAAACCAGACCAAACTTTTTTATTATGTAATGATATTATTGACAATGCACTTCTAAATGCTGTAATATTTTCAGTAAAAAATTTACATTTTTTAGAAAAAACAATAAAAGATTGTGCATTTAATATTATAAATAAATTAGGTAAAAGTCCATTAGATATAACAGGACCCATATTTTTTTATAAATCAATCAAAAAATTCATTACTACTGATAATTTACTTTTACAAAATAACAGACCACCTGATAACTTTTCTGATTTTTCAAATGACTATTATAATAATAATATTACATTAATAAGTGATAATACAGTTGTTTTAAATAGATTCTACAAAGGTTATTATACGAATTATATTGATAATAATCATTATGGTAAACTTTTTATGAATAATGAAATATATTATAAAAATTTTCAATCTATTAATAATTTTAAAATATGCGTTTATCCAAATAGATTTAATGATAAATTTACATTTATTTTAAAACCTGGTAAAAATTTAATTATAAAAAGAACTGATTCAAACGAAGGTTGGAATTTTGATTTGAAAATATTGGTTATAAATAATAGTACATTTGAAGATAATTTAATAAATGTTGGACTTTCTAAATTTAATAAAATGGAAATTAGTTTGATTGTATAAATGTACAATGAATTTATCGGAAAATTGATTCGTAGATACATAATATTATTTAAAGTTTGCAAAGTTTTACGTATTTTTATGAACATACTATAAAACAAAATATATATATAATTTATATAATGTGTGAGTGTTTAATAAATAATTATATAGATAAAAATAGTATTAATATAATTAATACTATTAAAAAAAAAATAAAAAATAATATTGATAATCCTCAATTAAAAATAGAATCAATTAAATTATCCAATAAAAATATTAATATTGTTCAAGAAGGTTATTTAATAGCAGGTACAAAACAAAGAGTTGCTAAATTATTTGTTAAAAAAGTATTAAAAGATAATCCTAAAATAGATAGTTTATTATATTGTGGTTCTAGTAACGGTTTTGGAGCAGTTGCTTCCTCATATGCTGCTAATAAATTAAACTTAAAATCATATGTTTTTTTATCAGGAAATAAAAATAATATTAATACTCGTCAAATTAATAGTATGAAAGCATTAGGATCAAATATAACAATATGTCCAACATACAGAGAAGCTAGAAATTTAGAATGGAAAATGGCTAATAATCCTCATAAGAAATGGACAACTTTAGATAATATTTATGTAGTTCCATTAGGATTAAATGATGAAAAAGGTGTTATGATTGATTTATTATCTAAACAAATAAAAAAAGCATCAAGTGGAACAATATTAGATAAACATAAAAATCCCGTTTTTTGGTTAGTTGCTGGAAGTGGTGGAATTGTACAATCATTATATAAAGCATATCCACATGGTTATTTCAATATATATTTAACTGGTTCTGGTATGTATAAAAAAAAAGTTATAATATGGGCTAAATCAAAAAATAATGTAAATATATTAAAAGAAGAATTTGGACCTAATAATTTAAAAAATAGAAAAATATATTATTCTACTGTTCAAGATTATGATGACTTTATATGGCCATATGTAAAAAAATATGCTAAAGATGGTGATTTTATTTGGAATATTGCATCAGATGATTATTTGTAACAAAATTCAGATTTATGCGCAGATAAAGAATTGAAATACAATGATTTTCAAAAATTTAAAATATAAAAATGATGGTTCTAAAAATATAGTATTAAAAATATATTAAAGAATATACTTTTATAGGATTTACACTATCTAAAAATGATTCATTGTTCCGATTATTGGAGAAGAATATTGAATTTAATATTCTTTATTACTTTTCTTTTTATGACAATTGTTACAATACAATTGATTGTAAAATATGAGAAAAAGAATAAAGATGTTGTGGTTCAATTCCATTCTGGAAATTCAAGTTTCTTGCGCACTCGTAGTCCTAGTTCTAGTCCTAGTCCTAGTACTACTGTTTTTCCAAATATTTCAAACTATCCAATAGTTGTAAACACTAAAACAGTATTGCACTACATTGGTGAACATTGTTTACCAAATGTTTTCCAAAACTATAACTTTACTTACAATATAGGTAATGATACAGAAAATACAGCAATGGATATAAGGATTCACTTTTTCGAATGGTCAATATACGATACATCCTTTGTTAACTATTCACGTAATAGTTATTACTTAAGTTGTGATAATGGACAACAGATCAATAGTGGTGTAAATAACCTTAAACATCCTGTGCTGAATAAAACATTTCCATATTTACCATTGGTAGATGGTATTAGTAATTCTCCTAAATGTTCACAAGAATATTTAGTTCGGTTGAAAATACCATTGGAAAACTTTAAATTCCAACTAATGGTTGAAAAACCGTATCAGTATTTGGAAGAGTACTGGTGTTTATATATATCTGAAAACACTATGTCTATTGAAAACACTCATTTTCAATGTGGTGAAGAAAATAATATAAACGAATTATTAAAAATCACTGATATTAAAGATATAGTGACTTTTGATATAAGTGCTCTTAATCTAACATTAGATAGAATATACGTTAGATTAAATGAGAAAATTTCTACTATACTACAAAGCACAGAATTTCCTACGGAAGTTCCAACTATAATAGTGAACTAAAATTCGTATTTTCTTTCACAATAACAATAAACTTATGCTAACGCTTCAGTTTATTACATATATTTTCAAATTATAAAAAAAATTGATGGTTTATTATTTATGTTTTTTATTTCATTATTTTAAACTATTATTTTTACGTTATTTTTTTATTACTTAGATATTTAAATTAACACAATAAATGAATCCTTTCAACATTGTCGTAGGAGATCCGGATGAACCTTCAAACAAGGGGAATCAGGATATTAGTTTTTATCGAAAGATACTATATATAATGATATTCTTACTATCCATTATGGTGATGCTTCTGATAGCATTAACGGCGATTGCCGCCCAAATATTAGTAGTTAATACTACTAACTTGCGCGGTGGAGTAGTAGCTACAGTGCTACCTTCATGGCAGCCTACGGTACTTCCTACAGTGCTTCCTACAGTGCTTCCTACAGTGCTTCCTACAGTGCTTCCTACAGTGCTTCCTACATGGGATCCTACTAAAGTGATCCAATCTAATGATGATTGGTTAACCATAGAGGAAGACCATTGTCTTGATGGAGTACACGAAGAAGTGAGGGTCACAATGGATACACAATCGGACGAAATTGTGTTATTCAGTATATATGACTCGGTATCGTATTGGACTCAAAATGATTCACGTTACAAATACTACGCCTCAGTGTGTTCTTCAAATTTTGAATTATCGAATTCGACGAATATATTGAGTGTGCCAGTATTAAACACTAGTGTTTCATATACGTCTATTGATATTCCCCATTACGTACGCTATGCAATGGACTCTGTATCACCGTTTGGTGCTGTGAATCTTGATGTTAAAAAACCATTTGACACGTACGCGTTATGGTGTTACACTAAAATAGATACCACACTATTTATATACAATATATATAATAGTTGTAAGGATCAATATTCATACGTAACAAATAGCAGTGCAATTGTTGTGGTTAATACAACATTGAGTTCGCGTGTTGGATTTAATATATCTGTATACAATATGGATATATTACGAATCTATATCGAATTTTCTGAAAACTTCTCTGAAGCTTAGAAAACTTCGTAATTATAAAAGTTTATAGATAATATTAAAATTACTTAAAAAAATATATATTATATAATATATGTCGGAATTTTCAAAAACACTTGATAATGCATTATTTGAAAAATTCAATGTAAAATTATATGGCAGTGATTATGATATATATGATATAATAAATGATTTAATTCAAGATAATCAAAGTGAAAAAGCATTTTATTTAGTTGATTTAGGAAAATTAAAACAGTCTTATTTAAATTGGATAACTATGCTTCCTGATGTTAAACCATATTATGCAGTAAAATGTAATCCTAATCCTGTTTTATTACAAACCCTTGCATCATTAGGTTCAAACTTCGATTGTGCATCAGAAACTGAAATTAAATCTATCGTTGAAATCACAAAAGATCCTTCAAGAATTATTTTTGCAAATCCATGTAAAATGTCAACACAAATAAGATATGCACGTGCAAATGATGTAGATTTAATGACATTTGATTGTGAAGAAGAATTATATAAAATAAAATTATATCATCCTTATGCTAAATTAGTATTGAGATTAGCAGTTGATGACAGTAATAGTTTATGTAAGTTTAATAAAAAATTTGGTTGCTATCTAAATCAAGTTGAAGAATTATTAATTATTACAAAAACATTAAAATTAGATGTTATTGGATTTAGTTTTCACGTTGGAAGTGGTTGTTATTCAGTTGATAATTTTTATAATGCCATAAAAGATTGTAGATCAGCAGTTAATATTGCTAAAAATCATAATATTAACATAAATATTATTGATATTGGAGGTGGTTTTCCAGGAGTAGATAAAAATATAAAATTTAAAGATATATCTGAAAAAATTAACCAAGCAATGAATGATTTTTTTAAAGATGAACTTGAAAATAAATCAATACAGTTTATTGCTGAACCAGGAAGATATTTTGCACAAAAAACACACACATTAGTTTTAAATGTTATTGGTAAAAAGAGAATTAAAAATATAGTAGATGATACAAATGATGATACAAATAATGATACAATAATATATTATTTAAATGATGGAATATATGGTTCTTTTAATTGTATATTTTTTGATCATGCAAATCCAGTAATTTTACCTTTTAATGAAAGAGATGGTAAATTACATAAAAGTATATTATTTGGACCAACATGTGATAGTATAGATATGATTGCTGAAAATATTATGTTACCTGAACTTGCAATTGGTGAATGGGTATATATTGAAGATTTTGGTTCATACACATCTGCTTCATCTTCTAATTTTAATGGTTTTAAAACGGATGTTTATAAATATATTTATAGAACATAATTATTTACAATGTATTTTCCTTCGTAAACTCCGATTCTTTTCTGTATTTTCCTTCGTAAAATCCAGAAAATATAGCTAAATATCTAATCTATATTTTTATCTAACATAAAAATCACCTTCTCCTAGTAAAAAACCCCATAAACGTTCACATCCCCATCCCGGTCCTGGCAAAACATATTGTAATGAATCAAATAATCTTTGCCAATATTGACGAGAATATTTTAAAATATTATCACGATGAACAATAAATATAGCGCCGTAACCAAATGAAAAACCACCTGGTCTATCAAATAATGGTTTAATTTTACTATAATCAAAATTATTTTTCATTATTTCAAATCTCATCAATTGTGCTTCACCAGATGTACAATACCATCCTGTTTTTAAAAATAAATTATGAAATTCCCATGGCCATATAGTAGATATTTTATTAATACTCATAAAATTATGAAGTTCATTAATTAATTCGTTTGATCTTTCTTCTTGTGCTGGACAACAAACTTTAACCCAATGTTTTATATTATCAATCAGTTCAAATACATTTTTTGGGTCTCCTAATTCAATTGGTGTGCAACATATTGATTGTCCAAAATGTGCAACACTTTCTAAATCAATTGGCTCTTTATGTCCACTAAGATATTTAAATTTATATGTTTTATTTTCATAATATATATTTCTTAATACTCTTGTTGTTTCTACTTGATCATTAAGTGCAATATGATCTGACGGATCTCCTTGTGTAAATATCATATAAGGTGGAAGATTATTATAATTATCTAATATATAGTTACAATATGTTCCTGCTTCTCTTCCTAAATTTGGCACATTTCTTATATTTTTACGATCAATTAATGGTGAAATATCATCTTTACCTTTATTATAAACAACTAAATTATTATTAAATTCGGCAAATCTTGATATATCTTCATTATATCTTGCTACAACAAATACTGTAGTATTATCTGTAGATGATGCATGAGATGATGCATGAGATAATCCATGAGATAATCCATGCAATGATCCATGATTAACGCCCAAATTTATTTTATCTTTTGAAAAATCATTAATAATATTATTAATCTCTTTTTTCAAATATTTATATCTTCTATTTTCTTTAATACCGTGATTAATAAAATGTGATATTAATTTATCATCATTTAAATTTTGTAAATCACTATTTAACTCTCTATATGCATTTATATCAAAGTCATCTTGTAATTTATATTTTCTTAATTCATTTTTTCCATAATCTAAAAAATGATGTTTTAATTCATCATCATTCATATAAGATAAATCTTTATTTAGATGTCTATAAGCACTACAATTAAAATCATTTGGTAACATATTATATTTATAATAAATCATATATAATTTATAATTTATTTACGAGTTTTTATAAAATTTACTTTTCTATTTGATATGTTAAAACTAAATGTACTTTTCTTATTATTCCTTTCTTGTCATGTTGATATAGATTATGACATTGTTCTTCTGTTTTATATTCATCTAAATTATAAGTTTTTATATGTGTTCCTATTAATCTTTTTAATCTCATATTTGGCATTGATAAATTCCTTTTATTACAGTTTCCTTTCATTGATCAATCACCATATAATAGTATCGATTTTTTTACCAATTATTTCTTTATTTCTCTTATTAAATTAACATATGCTTTCTTTCTGTTTATATATCCATACCATTTGTATTCTTCGAATAAAATTTTATTTATTCTGTTTTTATTTAGTATATATGTTTTAAATTTTTCTAAATTACAAGTTTTTGAATTATAATTTTTTAATTTATTTTATATTTTTTTGAAAATAAAAATACTAAGAAAAATTTTAATTTTATAAAAACATAAACATTTTTTATGAAAATAATAATATTTTAGAATAATAAAATGTTCGTTTATATTATAATAAATGCTTAAAAAAGGAGATATAGTAAAATATAAAGGTGAAAATGGAATTGTAAAATATGGTGTATATAATGATTTAGTTTCAGGTAAACATATTATATCAAATATAATTAGTACAGAAAATCCAACAAAAATAATTGAAAAAGAAGAATTAACAAATGAAATAATTAGTAAACCTAGTAAAGAATTATGTAATGACATTAAAAAATATTATAATCATAAATTCAACAAAAATCAACCAGTTGCGTGGATTTCATCTATAAATGGTAAAATAAAATATGGTAAAATAATTAAATCTGATAAAAGTGGAATGCCTTTATTTTTTTCTAAAAATGGTAGATTAAAATATTATGTTAAAAAAAATGATGGAATAACAAATAAAAATTATGGAATATCATTATCTTTATTACACAAACCTAGTTTTTTTGAAAAAAAAAATACAAATAATTCTAAACCTATACAACAAGAAAACAATACAAATAAATCAGTAAATAATTTTAAACCTATACAACAAAAAAACAATACAAATAAATCAGTAAATAATTTTAAACCTATACAACAAAAAAACAATACAAATAAATCAGTAAATAATTTTAAACCTATACAACAAGAAAACCATACAAATAAAAATAAATCAATAAATAATTTTAAACCTATACAAGAAAAAAATATTTTAATAAAAAATATAAATAAACTACCAATAAATTTTAAATCTATACAACAAGAAAAATATAATTTAATAAATAATCCTACATTTTTATATTATGCTACAAAAACAAAAATACAAAAATCACTTAATGAATTAAAAAAAGAATATTCAGAAGGTACAAAAGTTCAATGGTATTCTCCTACAAATAAAGAAACCAAATATGGTATTATAATTAAATCAAATTCAGATGGAGAAACTATGTTTACTTCTAAAAATGGAAAATTAAAATTTTATATCCAGAAAGTAAATAAATTTAATAAACCTTTACCAACTAATAAAAAATATGGAATATCTGCAGATATTATAGAAAAACGTGTTTATAATAATTTATACCAATGAATTTATCCGTAGATAAATAACTATTTTCCGGAGTTTACGAAGGAAAAATACTAAAATATACAAATAGAAAACATGTAAGAGAGACAAAAAGAATAAAGTATCAAAAATTATTGCAAAAGTATAGAAATAAAAATAATATATCAGAAATAGAAAATGAATTAAAAAATTATAATTCAAAAACTTGTAATTTAGAAAAATTTAAAACATATATACTAAATAAAAACAGAATAAATAAAATTTTATTTGAAGAATACAAATGGTATGGATATATAAACAGAAAGAAAGCATATGTTAATTTAATAAGAGAAATAAAGAAATAATTGGGAAAAAATCGATACTATTATATGGTGATTGATCAATGAAAGGAAACTGTAATAAAAGGAATTTATCAATGCCAAATATGAGATTAAAAAGATTAATAAAAACACATATGAAGACTTATAATTTAGATGAATATAAAACAGAAGAACAATGTCATAATCTATATCAACATGACAAGAAAGGAATAAGAAAAGTACATTCAGTTTTAACATATCAAATAGAAAATAAACAAATTGAATGTATAAATAGAGATAAAAATGCAGTGTATAATATGGAAAAAATAGTAAATTATTATTTACTTTATAAAAAACGTCCAGAAAGATACTATAGAACAATAAAAGGTATAAACCCATCCGAACAGGACACACATAAAGTTCAGGATCAAGTATTACCATGCCTTCCTTAAAGGTGCAATTATATCTTCTTTAAGAAAAAACTGTCCCATTTTTTTTAAATTAGGTGTAATATGATTTATAATCCTCATCCTTAAACTTTTTTTATTTAAAATTATAAAAACATAAACATTTTTATGAAAATAATAATATATTCAATAATATTTACATTTTATTTGTATTGATACTATTTTTTGCAGGTGAAATTTAAAGTTGCGGATTATTTTCATTATTAATTAAACTTAATTCATTTAAAAATCAGAAACAGCCGCTGAACCTGATTTAGAAGACTTTTCGTTATTATTTTTTGATTTAGATTTTATATTGTTTAATATTGCTTTTTCCTGTATGTTTAATAAATTCCAATATGGTTCAAAAATATATATTAAATCTAAGATTGAATATTCGATTGCAAATAATAAACATTTTTTTATTATGTCGTTTTTAATATTTGAAATTTTGATTATTTTTTTTATAATACTATTTAAATTTTGTTTATTAGAAAAAAAATAATTTTTTTTTTCGAAAATAAACTCAATTATTCTTCCGAACATTTCATTTTTTTTATTATTGCACTTATTGCCTTTAGGAAAAACATCTATTAGTAATATAGCAAGTTTATAATTATCATTTTTAATACAACTTTTTAATAATTCTTCTATATTTGGATTTTCGATTATTTTTTCTATAATTTTATGTAAACTGATTTGATTACTAATATTTATTTTTTTGGAAATAAGCTCAATTATTCTTCCTAACATTTCATTATTTTTGTTCATACTATGTTTATTAATATAATCTATTAGTAATATAGCAAGTTCATATTTATTATTTTCAATATAACTTTTTAATAATTCTTCTATATTTGATTTTTCAATTAATAAATTTTTAATTTCAAAACTACATATTTGATTAATAATAGCATATATTAATGCTGTTCTTCCTTGATTATCTTCTTTATTTACGTCTACATTTGTTATTAATAAAGTTATAATATCTGAACTTTTATTAAAATAAATAGCATACATTAATGCTGTTCTTCCTTGATTATCTTCTTTATTTACGTCTACATTTGTTATTAATAAATTTATAATTTCAAAACTACATATTTGATTAATAATAGCATGCATTAATGCTGTTTTTCCATCATAATCTATTGCATTTACGTCTACTTTTGTCATTAATAAATTTATAATTTCAAAACTACATATTTGATTAATAATAGCATACATTAATGCTGTTCTTCCTTCATTATCTTTTGCATTTAAGTCTACTTTTGTCATTAATAAATTTATAATTTCAAGACTATTCGTATCAATAGCATGCATTAATGCTGTTTTTCCATCATAATCTATTGCATTTACGTCTACTTTTCTCATTAATAAAGTTATAATCTCATGACTTTTATTATTAATAATAGCATACATTAATGCTGTTCTTCCTTCATTATCTTTTGCATTTACGTCTACTTTTCTCATTAATAAATTTATAATTTCAAGACTATTCGTATCAATAGCATGCATTAATGCTGTTCTTCCTTCATTATCTTTTGCATTTACGTCTACTTTTCTCATTAATAAAGTTATAATCTCATGACTTTTATTATTAATAATAGCATGCATTAATGCTGTTTTTCCTTTATTATCTTTTGCATTTACGTCTAATCTTTCAATTAAAAAATTTATCATTTCGAGGTTACATTTCTCATTATCAAGAGCATACATTAATACTGTTCTTCCTTCATTATCTATTTCACTTATTGAATTATTAATAATATTTTCAGAAAATTTTGTTGTATTTAATAATCTTAACAAAAAATTATTATCTTTTTTTTTAATTGCATGAATAATAATTTTTTTATATAATCTTGGTGAAATTAATTCTGGTTCTATATTTTCTGTTTTTATTATATTATAATAATTAATAAAGTCTTTATCATACTTTTTTGATATTTCTAATATTTTTTCAACAGTTTTTTTATTTTTTATAGATTCTATTTTTATATATATTTCAAGAAAATTAACATTTACTTTATCAAATAGTAATTCACATATTATATTTGGTAAATTTTTTTCTATTGCAATATCAATAAATGCTTTTTTTTTTCCATTTATTGTACAGTATTTTTCTTTAATTTTTGATAATTTATTTATTTTAATATTTACATTATTATTTTCATTATTAAAAAATGATGAATTACATATATTATTTTCTGTATTCTTTATATTTGTTTGGTTATTTTTATTTTTTAATTTTTTTTCAGCTAATTTTTGTTGAACTAATTTTTTTTCAGCTAATTTTTGTTGAAATAATTCTTGTTGAAATAATTTTTTTTCAGCTAATTTTTGTTTTAGGCTATTCATATTATATATAAATATTATTATTATTTTCATAAAAATATTGAAAATTTCATAAAAATGTTTATGTTTTTATAAAATTAAAATTTTTCTTATAATTTTAAATTATTTTTTTCTTACTATTTTTAAATTGATATTAAACGC
>Ga0214919_10000250_pt1 | contig 90924 bp, 70 predicted proteins | sample LL1503_MetaG_FD_177994 | JGI IMG/M metagenome (GOLD analysis project Ga0214919, IMG submission 177994) | Freshwater microbial communities from Lake Lanier, Atlanta, Georgia, United States - LL-1503 | ecosystem: Environmental > Aquatic > Freshwater > Lake | place: USA: Georgia | collected...
AACAATACCACCAACAATCGCAGCACCGCTTATACCTGCACCACCAGTTACAACTAAAGAACCTGTAGATGTAGATGTTGCAGCATTACCACTATATGTAATAAGATTACCAAGTTTTAATGTATCATAAATTATGTTTACATTACCAAGATCTACTGTTGAATCTGGTTCAGTGCGAATGTTACTGAATAAGAACCATGAATTATCTAAGTGGTTTCTTACAAGACCAGTATGATTATAACCAACAAGAGCATCATATTTGTGACTATAAAAACCTATTTCATAATTGTAATTTGTAAAAGCATTTGCAGCAAGATAAAGTAATGGTGCATTAGCAATTACTGCATTATATCCAATGCTATTAAGATAATTTACAACAAGGTTACCACGAATATAGCTATCACCGTCAGCATAGAAACCACCACCAATTTGTAGGGCACCTTGACCACTACCATAACTGTTACCAGTAGTGTTAACTTTTACTGCACCAGAACCACTTGTTCCTAAATTCATTGTTGTGGCTGCACCACCAATGTTTACAGTAGTGGCATTTGCATTGAATACAGTTGCAGTTCCAGTAGAACTTGTGTCAATTATTGGATTTGCACCATTAATCAATACTTGTGTGGCATTTGGTAAGTTTAATGTTGAATTGTTTATAGTTGTAAGACCAGATGCTGCACCAATGTTTATATTTGTTGCAGAACCTGCAAAGTTCATTGTGGTCGCAACAGTATTAAACAATGATTGTGTAGCATTGTTACCAAGAATTGTTGGGTTACGCAAATATGCTGTGCCAGTTGTAGCACCAGCAATAAGCGTAGTCGCTGCACCTGCAAAGTTCATCGTAGTTGCAACCGTGTTAAACAAAGTAACAGCAGTTGAAGAACTAACGATAGTTGGATTTCTTAATGTCAACGATCCAGTTGTTGCACCCATTGATAGTGCAGTTGCAGCTTGGAAAGCGTTCACTGTCGTAGAAACAGTATTGAATACAGTTGCAGTTGTGTTGCTTGTATAAATTGTTCCGTTGCCAGCAAGTCCAAGACCAGTTCCAACTACTAACTGTCCACTTATACCAGCACCACCTGTTACAACCAATGCGCCGCTTGTAATGTCAGTAGATGCAGTTCCACTTGCAGCCCAAATATTACCGCTTGATGTAATTGTGCTACTTGTATTAAGTGTTGTTATACTTGCACTGCCAATTGTAGCATTACTTGCAGCTAATCCATAAACTTGTAAATTTGCAAAACCACTATTGTTTATTATTCCAAATGTAGTACTTGCAGTACTTTGTGTCGTATATTGTAATTGAAACTGTTGAGCATTTTCTTCCCAAATAAATGCTACGTTAGTTGAACTACCACGACCCATAATCATACCAAGATCATATGCAGGCACACCAGTAGCATTGCGATTAATGCTAAACATTGGATCAGCAATTACAAGATTTGTAGTATCTAGAGTTGTTGTGTTACCATTAACTGTGAGATTGCCAATGGTCATATTACCAACATATGTAAAGTTATCGCTTAAAAGCCCACCACTTATAGATTTTGCTACGACTTTTGAATCAGCATAGATATCGCTGTTATAAACTTGGTTATTACGTATACGTGTAAGGGCTGGTGTCAACGCCATTTAAAAAAACTCCCACAACTATATTTATAGGAGATTTTGTATTTTTAATGGTCAGTATTTGCCAAGAACAATAGTAGAATTTAATCCACCAAACGCAAAATTGTTAGTTATTGCATAATTGATAGTCATATTGCGACCAACATTAGGTATAACATCCATATTACATTCTGGATCAGCAATGGTAAAATTAATTGTAGGCGGTGCAAAGCTATTCTGCATGGCTTTTATAGTAATAATTGCTTCAATACCACCAGTTGCCACTAACATGTGACCATATATTGGCTTTGTGGAAGATATTGGTAAGTTATCTGCATAAGTTCCAAATACTTTTCTTATACCAGCAACTTCATTTTTATCATTTAATTTTGTTCCAGTTCCATGTGCATTTATGTAATTAATATCACCATAATCTAAATTAGAATCTTCTAATGCACTTTGCATTGATTTTATAAGACCAACATTATCTGGTTGAACTAAATGAAATGCATCATTTGATGTGCCATAGCCTAAAACATATGCATGTGGTTTTACACCTCTTGCTAATACATCAGTCTCACGTTCTATAATAAGCATACCACTGCCTTCACCCAAAACAATACCGTCCCTATCAAGGCTAAATGGTTTAATTGTATTTGAAGTAAGTGAATTCATGTATTCCCATGCACGCATTACCCATGGTTGTAAACTAGCTTCAGTCCCACCAACTATAGCACGGTCAATAATACCTGCTTTTATCATTTGATAAGCTAACCCTATAGCTTGATTACTAGCACTACAACCTGAACCTATTGGATAACTTGGACCAAATATTTTATTTTCTATACAAATGTAACTTATAGCGGCATTAGTCATAGCACGTGGAATAGTGAATACATCATTAGAATGTGATTCAGCATTTAATTTTGTAATAAAATTATAAATTGATTCTGCGGCAGGAAATCCATTACCTAATATTATACCTGTTCTACTATCACTTAATTCTTCTTGTGAAATTTTACTATCTGCAATTGCTTCACGTGTTGCGATAGCTGCGTAGGCAGAAAACAAATCTATACGAGTCTGTCTTGTAAAATAATCAGTATGAACAAAATTTTCAATTTTGGCTGCAATTTTAATTTTGTTTTTTAGATTATATTGATGTCCAATGGGTTTAATACTGCTTTGGTTATTAACAACAGCTTGCCACAATGGGTCAACACCTACACCACATGCAGTAATAGCACCCATACCACTAACAACTATATTTGATTTCATAAAATTATTTAAGAGTTATTAAGAGAAATAAAAACTTTCTCAACCCAAAATTCGGCAATAGCAGCATCTACAGCAGGCAGTACATCTGATTCTCTATATACACAAGCAATAGGTTCAAGTGCTTTATGTATTTGACCATTTATTTCTAGATCAACATTAGAAAAATAATATCTACCTGTTTTTAAACGAAATGGTTGTCCACTTGGTATACGCCAAACTTTATCTTTAACAATTTCATTTTCAGTATTATTAATAAGTTCACGCTGTGTAGCAGGATATATGCAAAAAATACTTGAATTATCTTCAGTGGCAGTTGATACAACACGGTCAACATCGTAATCACTGTTTGGACTAATTATAACTCCATAACGTAATTTTGAAATATATGGTGATTCTGTATATTCAGTAGCTACCTTTTCACCATTAAGGTAGCCATCAACATTAACCCAACCATTTATAAGAATATGGCGAGAAATAGTAATTTCTTTTCCTATACCTTTATATGGAAGTGTCATATCAATTTCATCACCAGCTTTTTGAAATGTAACTTTTGCTAGTTGCATAGGAAAATTACTGATATGAATTGTATTACCTGTAATAATACTCATAAAATTGTAATGCCTGTCATATTTCCAGTATCACCATCAGGTGATGTATAAGTCGTTACATTTATCAAATCGGCAATTGGAAAATTGTAAACTTTACCAATTTCTGCTTTGGCTGCAGTAACTACTTCTTCATTTTTTTTGCTTTGTTCTTTAAGATATTTTTGGTGTGCAATTACAGCACCTTGCTTTGCAATCTGTGCAAGTGCATCACTTAAATCATTTGGGTTATAATTGTGAATATCAAAACTATAACGTTCGCTTTCATCTACACTCATGTCGCTTGCATCAGTAGTAAAGCTAACAATCAAGCTATGATTTTCTTCATTATATTCATGAACTTTAACACTTAATGTATCCATTTTAATTCCTTATGAGTAGCCCCCAAGCAAAGTTCCTGTTGTTAAAAATGTTGCATAGGCTATATTTGTAATATATTTACCAGCAGCACCGCCTGCTCTACCGTTTCCACTGGTTCCACCATTTTGACCAGGATTACCACCATTTGCACCACCGCCACCGCCATTAGTTCTACTACCGCCACTGCCACCATTTGCACCGCCGCTACCAGGATCATAACCAGCACCGCCGCCACCACCAGTTCCATTATAACTACTGCCACCACCTAAACAACTACCATAAGTTGTTCCACCATCACTAGCACCACCACCGCCGCCTGCACCAGCAATTGTTCCATTATTTGTTATATTTACAGGACATTGTAGCAGTAGAGCATTACCGCCTGCATTGCCGCTATTACCAGCACCACCAGTGCCATCACCGCCGTTTCCACCTCTACCAATTATAACACCATTGTTTATTAAATTTACTGTATCACCAGAAACAAATCCTGTAATTGTCATGGCATAAGAACCAGTTGAAGTGCTACCAACATAAATTCCGCCATTTACTGTTAAATTTACAGTAGTAAAACCAGCTACATATCCACCTACTGCACCAGGATTTAGTGTATAATTTTGAGTATCACTTGAAATTGTAAGATTAACTGTACCTTTATTTTGTGTTCCACGAAACTCACTAAAATTTAAATTTACTGTATCAAAACTTCCTAATGTTGAAGTTGATGGTTTATAGTATGCAACACCACGATATGATGAGATAGAATTTCCCAGTTGAAATTCAGCATTAATATTTGCATTTAGTGCAAGTTTACCTGTTAACCCTATTGTCATTTTAAGTCCAAGTTATTTTTATTCCGCCATTGGTGCCATTGCCACCAGCAGCACCAATATTATAATTTATAACTGTGCCAGCAGGTATTTGTCCACCGCTATAAACTACTTTTATATATGCGCCAGCACCGCCTGCTCCGCCACCTGCACCACCAGCATATCCACTTGTGCCGCTACCATTTCCGCCTACACCAACATTTGCATTAGTAGCACTTGCAGTAGTAGATGTGCCACTTGCAGTTCCAATTACACCACTATTACCATTAAGGAATGTAAAACTTTTTGGATTAGGTATAAATGGTGTTATACCTACATCTATCGTTCCGCCACTGCCACCTGCTCCGTATTGTGCCATCAATATACTCCAGTATCACCAAATCTATCAACAATAGCACCATAACCATTCGGTTGTGATGTCTGTGTATATCCAACTGGCACATTATCTCTTGTAAAAAAGTATGTAGTTCCACCACTGCTATTTTGCACACCAAATGATTGTAAATTATCTTTAGGACCACGATCACCTACATCCACTGAAAGTGGCGGAGGTGGTGTAGGAACAGTGCCATTATCACCACCTTTACCACCACCAGCAGTATAATCCGAAGAAAATGTTCCGCCACTTGGTGGTTGATAATTTACAATACTTGTGTCGCCACCTTTTGCACCATTGCTACCATTGGCACCGCCACCACCACCGCCTGCACCCCATATTTCTATTGTAATTGTATTCCTATAAAGTGGAACAACAAAACTACCACTACCAGAACTGTTGCTGAATAAAACACCAGCAGTTGCAGGATCATTTGGTTGCTTACCATAAAAATCGCTTGATTTAATAGTGCCACTGCTAAAACTACCAAATAATAAATTACCAGGATAATACCATACGGTGCCACGATAATTATTAAAATCGTCACCTAACCCAAATACGTCACTTATAATGTCAGTGCTTACGGCACCAGAGTTGGGGACAAAAGCCATTTAATTACCTCGCTGCTTTTAATGCCTCAACCTCTGCACTTAATTCCTTGATTGCTTGAATTAGAAGTGGAACAAGTTTATCATATTGTACAGTAAGATAATTTTCACCACTCTTGCTACTACCGTCTTCTGCAATATCAAATGGTGCTGCTTTAATGACTTGCGGAGCAACTTGTGCAATTTCTTGTGCAAGAACACCAATATGCTCGTTGTTATCACCTACACCCATTGTAAATGCGAGTTCATTTGGTCGATAAGTGACACCACGAATTGCTTTAACTTTATCAAGTGCATTTGGTATTTCAACAATATCTGTTTTTAAACGTTGGTCGGAATAAAATGCAACGATATCTTGTGTAGCAAGTATACCACCTGTTACACTTAAGTTTGCATTGTTAAATGTAACACTACTATTACCAGCAAGATTTGCACTATCAGTATAAATTGCAACACGACCAGCAGCACCACCACCAGCTACAGGTGTTGGAATTGTATACCAATTTAAGTTACTGCTACCGTCAGTAATAAGAGCTTGTCCACTGCTACCGCCAGCAATTTGCACATTACCAACATTACCCAATATTACTTTATATGTGCTTGTTGGATTAAATGTAACTGTTCCATTTGCAAAACCTGCTGCACCGCTAACCTGTAATGCAGTAAGTGTTCCAACGGTTGTAATATTTGTCTGTGTTGCTGTGCTGATAGTTCCAGTTAATGTTGCACTACTATTACCAATAGTGCCCGCCATTACATAATTTGCATAAACATTACCATTATTACTGCTACCATTAGCAATTAAGTTACCAACATAAACATTTCCTGTAAAAGCATTATTTGGTCCACCAACAATAATGTTACCAACAAAACCCGCACCACCTGATACCTGAAGTGCGCCAGTTGTTGTGCTATATGCGGGTGATGTGCCACTTATGACTGCAATTTCATTACTTGTTACAACATCTAAATCACCAAGAACAATGAGATTACCATTAACTTGAACGTCAGCATTAGCAAGAATATCAAGTGCATCAACTACACCACCACTACCATTACGTGTTCGGAATCTTATAATACCATTATTAAGAGTATTATCCATACGAAGTTCATTGCTATAAACTGTGAATGCGCCTTGTCCAGTTGTTCCAAGATTAATACCACTGTTGTTTGTGACACTTAAAATACCGACTGTCCCAGTGTTTTGGTCATTACGCATAAATGAACTGCCACTAACACCGTTAAGTGCAGCACTATCACTTGCTTGTCCAACAAATTTATTGTTGCTTACGAAAGCAGTTGATGCAATATTAAAACCTGGTGAGATTGTACTAAATCCGCTAATAGCAACACTTGGTGTAAAAACAGCATCTTTGCTTAAAATAGCATAACGAACGTTATTGATCTTCATACTAATAACATCATGACTACCAGCAACAGTATCAACTATAGTTTCACTGACAACTTGACCAGCACCACCAAGTGGACCAATTGTAACCCAACCAGTTCCGTTGTAAACATTAAGTTGTTGAAGAGCACTATCAAACCACAAATCACCGGCCACACTGCTTGTAGGTGCAGATGGACTATTAGTTGCACTTGCAATATTCTTAAAAATTGTGCCATTATAAACTTGTAGCGCACCTTTTGTAGTATTATACCAAATCTGTCCAACAATTGGATTACTTGGTTGACTACCACTTGCAAAATTTTCCAACATACTTAAGAAATTTTGATCAAGATACTGACCATAATTGGGGTAATTTTTACCAACAAGTGAAAGACTTGTGCTGTTATCTATTGTTCCATCGGCAATAACGATTGAATTAGCACCATTTGAATACGTAATGGTATAAGACATAAAATTGGACTCCGTTAGGAATATTTATGCAGTAATAGCCACTTATTATACTGGTATGTAAATGTTGCTTACTTTAAAGTTTGTGTTAGCTGTTGTGGTTGCCCAAAGCCTTACATTTCCACTATAAATGTTAGCTGATAGAGTGAAAAATTGTGCATTTGTTGCTACAACATTGTAAGTTGTAATATTTGCAGTAGAACCATTATGGACGATCATTGCTTCCGTTGATTGATAATAATTGCTAGTGGTATTAGTTGCACTTATCAAATATTTTGCAGTTCTATAAGTTGTTGGATTAAAACTATCAATAATACTTGTTGTGCTGTTGACAGCGATATTTCCTACATTTGCTGCAATACCGCTACTAATATTTAAAGTGTTGAAAATAGCAGTATTAGATTGTGTTAATTCACTAACAATTAAGTTGTTTGCAATGCTAGTAATTTTTTGTAATCCAGCATCATTATGTATATAAATGCGTGAATTATCATTGCTTATAGTATTGACTGATGTAGAAGGGGTGTATTGTCTTGCTTCGATAATATCAGTGCTGATAGGTGCTTCTGTAAAGGTAAGCACATTACCATTTACAGTATAGCTTGATGTTGGAATCTGTAAAACACCATTAACGCTAACAAGTGTTCCTTGTGTTGTATTATTTTGACTTAGTATAAAGTCAACTTGTGAACCATTTCCAGTAAATGTATCACTTGTTACAACTGTAGTTCCTTCAAGACCAACTGCTTCCCAAATAGTTCCTGTATAAACTTCTAAATAATTATAACTTGTATTCCAACGAATCATACCTGGTGTTGAATAAGTTGGGTATTCACCACTATTTCCCACTGGAACTTGTAGAGCAGTTTTACTATTAACGTTAACAATACCAGTTCCAGTTGGTGTTAAGAAAATGTTACCATCAGTTGCCTGACCAGTAATATAATTTGTATAAACGTTTGCATTTACATTGGTTGATACAATACTATTAGTAATATTAAGATTTTGAGCACTTATATTTGCATTGCTTATAACATAACTGCTATTAATATTACCTGTTATAAGATTTGCACTTGTAATATTACCAGTAACATTAAGAGAAATTAATGTGCCTGTGCTTGTAATATTTGGTTGACTTGAACTTACTGACGCAATAGTACCTTCAAGTATCGTATTTGTGTTACCTATTTGACCAGCACTTACAGCATTTACATTTATATTTCCAGTAAGAGTCATACTTGCACCACTGTGAACAGCACCTGCATTGCCTATAGTGCCAGCATTAATAGTTGGCGTTGAAATAGTGCCGATAGATGTTAAACTTGTAAGTGTTCCTAATGAAGTAATATTGGGTTGACTTGCACTTACACTAGCAATTGTACCTTCAAGTATAGTGTTTGTATTACCAATTTGAAATGCACTTACTGCTCTTGAACTAATATTTCCAGTTACTGTTAAACTAGTTAATGTTCCCAGTGATGTAATATTTGGTTGGCTTGCGTTTACACTTGCAATTGTGCCTTCTATAATAGTATTTGTATTACCAATTTGTCCAGCACTAATGGCATTAACACTTAAGTTTCCTGTTACACTTAACCCAGTAAGAACACCTAATGAGTTGATATATGGTTGATTATTTGTTAAGACATAACCAACTAAATTGGTAATAGCATTTCCATTAATGTTTACATTATTATAAAAGGTAGGAACACTTACAAAACCAAAAGTTACTTGATTATTAGTAACATAAACATTCATCTGGCTTGTATTACCAAAGAATGTTAGGGTTTCATAATTAATACCTACGTTATCTGTTCTGGTCCCATCACTGATTGTTAGGTTAGGTTCAGCAGTAGCAATAGCAGTATCAACATAAAGTTTGTTTGCGGCATCTGCTGTATGAACTGGTGTAGCAACATTAGCAATTCTTAAATTATTAGCACTTATATTACCAGAAATAGCAGTTAAAACAAGATTACCAACAAGACTTGTAATTTGATTATTGTTTATATAAATGTTACTGGTTGTAAAACTACCATTAACAGTAAGCGTATTGCCTGGTATAGTGTTATAAATGCCAACACGACGATTAACAACATCAAAATATACAAGATCAGTATCAATTTGCAGATCTGTGCCATTACGCAACAGATTGTCTTTAAGCATTGGACCTGCAACTTTACCAAGAACTGCCATTTATAACACCTTACTTAATATTTATGGTGTTTAACTTACTACCTTAATTGGCATCCGTGCTATTAAACTTGTGGAATACGACTACTGTTTGACCAATTGGTGGTGGATTACTAAATGTAATTGTTGCACCAACTAATGTAAATGCATCGCCAGGATTTTGTGCAATGTTACCAACAAATACAAGAATACTTGTGTCGCTTGGTGGAGTGTAACTTAATGTAAACACGGTTGTGCTACCATCACCTGTAAACATATCTTTTGGAATGGTAACATTTCCCAAGATAGCAATACTTTGCCAAGCATTATAATAAATCTCAAAACGTTGAGTATCCGTGTTATAACGTATCTGTCCATTAACAGGATTTGATGGACGGTCGGAAGTAGCACCCAATGGTAATTGAATTGCTGTGCTTCCACTTATTTTAGGATTTTTAAGTAATGTAGCCATTATAGTGTAAAATATCCTACTGTTGACGTAATACTGGTAGCAACGTTTGCGTTTGCATAAATTGCATCACCATTGCTTAAAACAATTTTTTCAGTGCTTACAACAAGTGTATCAGTGCTTGTAATTGCATAATTTTGATAAACGACAGTGCTATTGCTTGCACTACCACCACTTGGAACAAGATAAAGATTTATTGTTTTTGTGCTACCGCTTGTATTGCAAAAATAAAGTAGGCTAACAACATTAGTGCCACTACTAGTATAAATTGCAGAAGCTGCTGTTCCTAAAACTGTATTTGTAATTGCCATCTTTTATTTCCTTAAATCATTATATTGAAACCTATGGCTCTGGTTATGCCAACAAGTTCATCACCACTATTGCTATTTACCACATATAGACCAGTGTTTCCACTACCAACTGTATTGGAAAACAATAATGTGTTATTACTTACACTTGCTGGTGTAAGATTTTGAAAATTAAACTTCAAACCTTTATCTAAAGAAATTACACCTGAACCATTTCCATAAAGTTTTAGATCTTGATTGGTTCCACTAGTGGTAATATTACCATTTGATATTCTAGTTCCATAAACATTTAAGTTTGGAATAGAAAAAGTAAAATTAGCATTACCTAATAATAATCCACCACCTTGATTATATTGAATATAAGTGTTAGCACCAACTGCCGTAACACCAGCACTCGTATTGCTTATATATGAAAGAGTAACAACATCACTATTTGCTACTGGACTTGCTGCTGATATTCTTTGTATACTGGCTCCAATATTACCTGTAAATGCTGAATATAATTCATTATAAATCCAATAAGCATTAGGCAAACTACCACGGTCAATTAAAATACCAGCATTTCCACCTGTAATACCTGCTCCTGTTTCAGCAGTATTGACTGTAACGTAAGCATTTCCAACCGCAGTAGTAGACGCATTAAAATAAACGATATTACCAATAATGGCAATATTACCATTAATTGTAACATTGTTAGCATAAATGTCCCAAGGAGCATATAAACTATCTGCACCAGTAATTTTTTTTACAGTTGCCATTCATTTATCCAAAAATTAGTGACAGTGCTACTGCCCTGTTTTTCGCAAGTAACTCATCGTTTGTAGCGTTATTGACAAAGAAAAGTCCACTATTTCCAGTCCCAGTAGTATTAGCATATATGAAAGCAGTGCTTGCTTGGTTAGTAGGAGCAGTTTGCCAACTCATTTTAAGAACATCATCTATAGTTACATAACCAGTAGCACCGTTTGCACTTAATACAAGGTCTTGGTTTGTTCCACTTGTCGTAACATTACCATTACCAATAACAGTATTGTACACCTTTAAATTACCATTATTAAAAGTAAAATATTGGCTACCAGCTAATAAATTACTTACATTATATTGAACTTCGGTAACGTTACCACCAGCGGTTCCACCAACGTTTGAGAGGTAACCTTTTGTAACAACATCACTTGGATTAACTGGATTTGCAGCACTTATTCTTGTAAGTGCACCACTTATAGTTCCACGAAACGAAGAATTTACTTCGTCCCATACCCAATAAGCATTTGGTAAACTACCACGATCTATGATAATACCACTATTTCCGCTTGTTACACCAGAACCAGTTTCTGCATCATTTAAAATAAGATAGGCATTAGCAATATTAACATTACTTGTGTTAATAGAAGAAGTATTACCCGTGACAGTTAAATTACCATGAATAGTTACAACATTGCTATAAATGTCCCACGGAGCGGTCAATCCATTTGCACCAGTTACACGTTTTACAGTCGCCATCTACGAAAATCCTACCAAATATTTATGCGAAGGGTATTTTATAAAAAAATAGCAGCCCGAAGGCTGCTATTGATCCTCCAATATTCTTGGTTATTAAGCGCCAGGAATACGAACAGTTGTTGAGGTTGGGTTATTGAATGTCCATTGATATTCAAGACCACTAAAATCTTGAACAAACTTGTTGGTTAAACGTGCCGCAAAACCACCACTGTATATACTCGCTACGCTATTGGTGTTTGCAACAGTTTGTGTTTGACCAAGTGAAACGTTTGCATTTGATTGACCAGTAGTTGTATTTGCAGTAACTGTGTTGACTACAACGTTACCAGTAAGACCAGTGCCACGTAGGTAATCACCTGCGCCTGGTGATTTTGGACCGCTTACGTTTGCAGTTTGATAAATTACATAAGCATATGTTGAGCTACTGCTTATACCACCATTGCTTACGTTGGCATATGTAATTACTGCAGTATCAACACCTATACTCATTTGTGTTGAAGTTAAGTTTGCATTTGGAACGTTAACAAGTGTGCATTGACCAGTTTGTGTACCGTTTGTTACAAGAAACTTTGAACGACCTTTTTGATTAAGAATTGAACCAAAACCAGCAGCACTTGCACCGCTAATATAAACGTTTGGACGAACTTGGTTACCCGCAATGCTTGTTAGACCACCAGTACCACCAATTACGTTTGTAGCATCAAAAAATTGGTTTACTGTTGCTGACTTTTGAATTTTAAATTTTGCCATTTTATTCTCCTTATGTGACGTTCCAGGTCAACGGCTGGCTAAACCGTAGTCTTAAACGACAAAGGTATTTATGTTATTATAATCCAAATCTGCTACGATAATATGCCCATTGTGCTTGTATATCTGTTAATGCTAAAACACTATTATATGCTTTTACAAATCCAATATCAGCAGTTTGAACTTCGGAACCACCTGAACGACTGAATAATCGCAACTGATTAAATCCACCAAAACCTGCATTAGTTGCTGTTTTATAAACTCCAGCAGGTTGTGAATTAGTAGCAATATAAAGGTTTGCTACACCTGTTGATGATTTAAAAGTTCCCCAAATAAAATGCCAATTTTGATCAGCAACATCAGAACTTAAGTTAACTGTTCCATTAGGATAGAATACATTCATATAATTAATACCAGTTGAATAACTACCTAATAACCAATCTTTAACTGCTTCATTTTGTGTGTTTAACAATCTACCATTAGCAGTAGTAGAAAGTTTATATGCCATAAAAACTGTATAATCTTGACCAGTTACATAATTTGGACCACCATATATATAATCTGTTCCACTGCTTGTTGACTTTCTAAAAACGCCACCATTAGCACTATTCCAAGCAATACTACTACCAGCATTTGCTACGGTAATTGTAAAAGTTCCAGTTGCATCCGTTGTGCCGTTTACAGGAACAGCAGAATAGTTAGCCGCATCAAGATCGTATGTAGGCGATGGTAATCCACGTTCTATTACGATTCCGTTACCAAATATTATACCTGGTCCAACTATGGTTACCATTATTACACCAATCGCTCAATACTAATTAGGTTGTTGCTATAACCACTGCCAGTAATTGCACTAACACGATAAGCATTTGTTCCAACAGTTGCAGTAAACATAAACATGTCACCAGCAGTTCCACTTGGACTACCAATATTTGCATAAGTTGTGCTTAATGCCGTGTTACTACTACCACCAGTTGTTCCACCACCCAATCCAGATTGGAAAATATAAGTGTAAAGTGCTTGTGGTGTTCCGCTTAAACTACCAAGTTGTAATTGGTTAGCATTGCTACTACCATTGTTCAACCACTGAACCTTAATATTATCCATAATAACAGCAGTATTTTGTGCTACGATTGCAGAACTCTTACCAGTAACACTTGAACTATACAGATTACCACTAATTGTAGCACTAGTTCCAGTAAATGTATTAGCAGTAATAACGTTTGCACCACTAATATTACCATAATTGGTTATTACAAAATTGCTTGCAACTACATAGCTTGCACCAGTGATGTTACCACCACTGCCTGTTGTTATAAGATAACCAGCAGTTATGTTACCAGTTGTAGATACGTTACCATAAGTTAAATTGTTCGTTACATTTATGTTAGCGGCATTGACATTTGCAGTTACGTTGATATTGCCAACATTAATATTACCAGTTGTGGTAATTGGGTTGGCATTGCTCATATAAATGTTACCATTTGGATACAATACCATCTGTGCCGCACCGTTGTTATAGAAACTTAACGGTAGATAAGTGCCAGTGCCGTTGATACCACTAACCAACTGAACATCTGTTGAACCATTTGTAGCAATAAGAATCTTACTTGCATTAGTTGGGTTAGTGCTATTAGCTGCTTGCCAACTTGCCGCAGTGCTACTACCACTTGGTAATGCATATATACCAGTGCTGCTATTAACATTAGCAGTTTGGAACATTGTTCTATAAGCAACAGTAGAATTAGTAAAGTCACCAAGAATATAACTATTGCTTGGATGTGTTATGTTTCCAGTTACAGTAATATTACCAGCAGTTAAATTACCAGTATAAGTTGGCAAGTATGCAGCAACTTGCGTATTGCCATAAGTTCCACTTATGCCTGTCAGTATGCTTACACCATTGCTGTAAAGATAACTGTTACCATAATGAGCGTTTGCAATAACGTTGCCTGTAACAGAAATGGTTGAACTGATCAAGTTGCTGTTTAAGTAATATCCAACTTGTGTATTACCATAAGTTCCACTTACACCAGCGAGTATTGATGTTCCATTTGGATATAGATAATTTGGTGAGTAAATGTTGGATACGAACGCATTACCAAAGAATGAAGTAATACCACCAATGTTACCATAGTTGTTTGCTGAACCACCATTTACTATTGCATTTTGCTGATTACCATAAACATTTAATATGTAGACACCAAATTGTCCGTTAGTTGAATTATAATTTAAAACAGCATTTCTTGTGCCATTTGATGATAATAGATATCCACTGCCACCAATAACAACACCAGCAAGGGCATCAGCAGAAGTATTTGGATTTAAAGTAAGATATCCATTACCAGAACTTTCATTTATAGTTGCGCCAGTTGGTAGTCTTATATTACCATTTCTTAAAATTTGAACATTGCTTGTTGCAACAGTATTAGCAACATAGTAAGCACTTACTTGTGTGTTACCATAAGTTGAAGCTAAACCTGTTAGATAATATCCATTACCTGTGTAGAATGATGCACCAACATTACCACTTGCTGTGATATTACCACTTGCAATAATACTGTTTGCATATTCTGTATTATTGATAGTTTCATAGTTAAGTGTAGTAATATTACCAGTTACAAATAGATTACCATTTACAGTAATATTACCAGCAGTTAGGTTACCTGTATATTGTGGCAAGTATGTAGCAACATTTGCATTACCATAACTAAATGCACCATTTATAACACCAATAAGTGTATTATTAATGCTTACAATATTACCTTCAACAACTGTAACACGACCAGTCAATGATCCAAGATTAGCATTAGCCGCATTAATATTTGCAGTCATTGCATTGTTTAAGCTATTTGCATAAGCAGTAACAGCACTATTTGCAGTAACAATTGCACTATTTGCACCGCTTACATTTGAATTTAATAACGCAATTAGATTTGCTTGCGTAGCCGCATTACTATAAAGAGTAGTAATATCACTTGCTTGACTTGCGGCATTAGTTGTAAGTGTAGCAAGGTTACTTGCCTGTGTAGCGGCATTACTATAAAGAGTAGTAATATCACTTGCTTGGCTTGCAGCATTAGTAAACAATATATTAACGTTGCTTGCAATAGTTCCAGTATTACTTTGCAATGCGCTAATGTTAAGATTAGCGGCATTTAAGTTTGCATTCAATGTAGAAATACTGCTATTTGCAGCTTGAATCTGTTGTGTAGTAGCAAATCCAGTACCTGCTTGTATTTGCGCAATTTCACCTGCAAGATTTACAACACTGTTGTTTAATGCAGTTATACTGTTTGCTTGAACGCCAGCATTAGAATAAAGTATAACAATATCGCTTGCCTGACTTGCGGCATTGCTTGACAATGTAGCAATTGCGCTGTTAGCTGCTGTAACATTAGCATTTATTGTAGTAATTGCACTATTAGCAGCAGTAACATTAGAATTGACTGTTGTAATAAGGTTTGCTTGCGTTGCCGCATTACTTGTTAATGTAGTGATTGCACTATTAGCTGCAGTAACATTTGCATTGATTGTAGAAATTGCACTATTTGCTGATGTAATATTTGCATTGATTGTAGAAATTGCACTATTTGCCGCTGTAACGTTTGCATTAATATTAGCAATTGCACTATTTGCTGCAGTAACATTTGCATTGATAGTTGTTATCAAGTTTGCTTGGGTAGCCGCATTGCTTGTTAGAGTAGTAATAGCACTATTTGCCGCAGTAACATTTGCATTAATGGTTGTAATAAGGTTTGCTTGTGTTGCCGCATTGCTATTAAGAGTTGTAATTGTGCTATCAGTAGGTAGATATGCCGCAACATTAGCATTACTATATGTTGTTCCACCAGTGACTGTATTTCCTCCAACCAAAAGTGATCCATTTGCAACTTGAACCGCAGTTCCACCAATGTAAATTGTATTATTGCTTACGTATAAACTCTTCCATTGATTTGTTAGTGTTCCTAAACTATAAACAGCATTTGCAGTTGGTGATATATTACCAGTTATATTAATATCAGTTGTAATACTATTTGCAAGATATGCTGCTACATTTGTATTGCTATAACTTGTTTGAACCCCAGTTAGATAATAACCATTACCTGTGTAAAATGTTGCACTAATATTACCGCTTGCAATAATACTATTAGCATATTCAGTTTTAGAAACAACTTCATAATTTGTAGTTACAATATTACCAGTAACATTTAAATTACCAGTAATATTAACATTGCCACTTACTGTTGCGTTGCCAGTAACTACTAATCCATTACTGCTTTTAAAACGACCAATTTCATTCGCAGCAGAATCTCCGCCAATAGCAAATACAATATCTTTATTTGCAGTTAGTGTTGCAACTACAAGTTTACCACCTTCAACGAGCAGATAACCATCATTTGCGGCATCTAATCCACCACCGCCACTAAATGTGCTACTGTTAATACCAAGATCGATATACTTTGTGCTATCAGTTCCGTTATCAGCAGTTACAACAATATCACCACTTGCACTGGTTCCACTGCTTTTGTTTTGTATTAATACTTGTGAATAGCTGTTAACACTGTCAACATAAGTGAAGCGAGCATTTGCAGGATTAAAAGATGGTAATAAACCAATTGTTGTATAGTTAGGAATAGTTACATTATTACCAGTTATATAAACATTTTGATAAAATTGTGTATAACCATCAACAGCATTAAAACTATTCGCATAAGAGGTAAAACTTGAATTACCATTAGAAGACAAATATATTGTTGACACATTGCCAACATTTGCATGTTTTAGACCTGTGGAGTTCGTGCCTAATCCACCAAATAGATATCCAGAAAAGTTAGCAGTATTAACTTCAACAAAACTATTTGCAGAAATTACGTTTGCTGATAAAGTTCCATCAGTAGTAATATTCGTCTGTGCATAAATTAAATTTGCATTTAATTTACTTGCGTTTACTCTTAAATTTCCCCAACTATTTGTCGTAGCAGTTGGATTAATCCAAGTATCAATACTAATATTTCCAGAAAAATTTGCATCTTTAATATAAGCGCCAGCCCAAACATTAGATACATTTCCTAATGTAAAATAATTAGTAATACTTGGATTTACATTTGCATAAACATTACCTACCGCTGCATTAACATTGGTATAGAGAATACGTTGACCACCTGCAGTAATGCCATCCATGACATATACATAATCTGTTGCTTCATCAATGACTAATTCACCATTGTGACCAACAAGATTACCTATTTCAAGAAAACTAATCTTACCAAAATAACGACGCAGTGCCATGCTTATATCCTAATATCTTATATTTACCATAAAATGATTGTTTAAGAACCCATGAGATTAATGCATATCAGGTATTAATGCACTGCAACAAAATAAATATTGCACTGCACTAAATATCTGCGTAAAATGTATAGCAAATGGAGATTTTAAATGAACACTATCCTAGAAAAGATAGCTAAAGTCATAGAACAAAATCGTGAAGCACTTTCACTTCGTCGCAAATATTATAAAACCTATGATGAATTAAGCCGTTTGAACGATAGAGACTTGGCTGATATTGGTATCAATCGTGGTATGATTGAACAAATCGCATTTGACCATACATATAATACTTCTCGCTAATATTTTTTTATATTTTGGTCAATAAAAAAAGGGGCTGAAAAGCCCCTTTTTCTTTTTCTGTACTCCGTAAAACTTACTGGAATGAAAGGTTGCTAACGTTGATTTCACTTAGGTAGTCAGCTGCGTTACCGAAGCTGCTTGCTACGTTTGTGAGTTCTACATAACCATAACGAGTCATGAAGCCAACTACTGGTTCAAATGTAGTTGGATCAAGGATAACACCACTGCTCATTAGAGGAATATATGGGCAATAGAACGCAGCTGCATCAGCTTCGCTAGTTCCCTTATAACCAACTAGAACAGGAATAGTGTCGTCAGCATAGCTGTCAACATAAACACGCATTGCACCGTTGAGAGTGCCAACGAACTTAGTGTTTGTTGGAGCTTCAAAAGCACCTTCAGTTGTGCGTGCGAAAGCTGAAGTTGTTGCAGACTGAAGAACAGTCAATGCAGCACTACTTACAACAGCCCAGTTACCTGCACCACGACGAGTGCGTTGTGCAATGAGGTTAGCAGCACGGTTGATAAGAACAGCTAGAGCAGCATGTTCGTCACCAACGAATGTTGCAGTACCACTTACAGTAGCTTGGTTGTAAGTAAATTCTTGTGCAGCCAATGAACGTAGGCTGTAAAGGATTTCTTGATCAATTTCAGCAGTGATTTCTTGTGCAAGAGCAGCCATGATTTCTGCTTCAATGTCAAGACCATGCATAGCCTGTGCATCTTGAGCAGCTTCGAAAGTCCAGCGTGCGCTTAACTTACGAGTCTTTGCTTCAACAGGTTGCTTTAGGATTTGAACATTGAGCTTACGACCTGGTGTACCTTCCATAGCAGCAGTGAAACCAGCCTTACCGTCAGTGCTTGTTACACCACTTGCAGTTCCAGAATAACCACTTGCAATCTTAAATGGTGAAAGTGCTTCATCATTAAGAGCAACGTCAGTACCAGCCTGACCGCTTGCGCTTGAAGTGAATGTTTCAGCATAACGAACACGAAGAGTGTGGATCTGTGCAACAGGTCCAGTCATTGGTTGAACACCAACGATTTCGTTTGCAATAACAGTTGGCATAACACGGCGGATAACAGGGAGGATAACACGGTTAAGTGTTGCAATGTTACCAGCTGCAGTTGCACCAGCACTTGCGCTTTCAGCAAGATACTTTTTAGTATTTTCGAGCACCATGCTCATTGTTGTACGACGATTACCGCTTAGACCTTCTAAAAGGGCTGTCTTGGTTTCGTCCCAACGACTTTCAATTAATTCTTGTGACATAGGGTCTTCTCCAAATTTATATTATCACTTTAGACCAGCAAGACGCTTCATTTCAATTATGTTTGAAGAATCTTTCTGTTCAGTTTTAACAGCACGATCACCTGTAACTTCTTTTTTGCTTTCAACGATAGTTTGCTTTACAGCTTCTACCTTTGGAGCATTACCTTCCATTACTGGGTTTAAGTACTTTTTGTATGCTGCGTCCAATTTTTCTGTTGGGACTGATTCCAATAGTTGTGACATTACAGCGGCTTTGTCTTTGCTAAGAGGACTTAGCAATTCGTTGAGTTTACCGTTACGAGCAATGCTTTCATTGATTTTACGGATTTCTACTTCTTTTGCCTTAACTTCAGTCAACGCACGTTCTTGTGCATCACGAGCTTCACTGATTTGACGAGCCATTAACTCGATCTTACCAGTAAGTTTCTTGATGTCTGCACGTTCATTAAGGTAGCTTGCGCCAAACTCAGTTGCAAAGGCTTCGAAAATCTTGCGACCGAAGTTGTTTTCCTTAGCTTCCTGAATATCTGTTTTGAGTTGGTTTAATTCTGCACGTAGATGATTTGTAACTGTGCCTTCTACAAGTGAACTTGCCTTCTTTACGAAACTATCACGAAGTGCTTCTAGTTTCTTACGACCTTCGGTTACTACTGCAACCTTGGTACGAGCAAGATCCATCTTGTCTGCAGCAAATTCTGCAATTTCATTTTGTAAGTTTTCAGCAACAAATGCTTCCAACTTACTAATTGCATTTTGCATATTGGCACGATCACTACGAAGTTCAGCAACTTCACTTGCAAGTGATTCACTTAGATAAGCATCAAAATTTTGAGCCTTATCCATCATTTGCTTTGTGAATTTTACACGGTCTTCGCTAACCATTTCACGTTCAGTACGAATTTTTGACAATTCGTCTGTAAGTGATTCGTTAACCATCTTGTCCAGAGCCTCAACCATATTAGCACGGTCGTGTTCATAACGACTAGCCATTTCCTCACGAATTTCATCACGAATCTGACCACGAGCTTCTTCAAGTTTAGCATTCCATGCTTCTTCAAGTTGTGCCTTGGTATCTTCGTTCAGAAGTCCGCTTTCAAGTAATGGTTTTAGAGCTTCGAACATTAATTTCTCCTGAACTTATATCTTTAATTCAGCAATAAACTTAGCAACTTCTTGCTTAAGATATTTCTGAACTCGTTGATCTTGATTTAAATCTTTAGCCATTTCCAAAATGCGATGACCACCGTTCATATTCATTAGTCCTTCATAGACTGCAGTTGGGTAGGCATTTGGTGCACTTGGCTGTGCTACTATATCAACAGTAACGATATCAAAATCGCTTACTGCACCGTCGTTTTCGTTTACATTACCACTTCCACGACTACTTACTCCTAGTTTAACACCACTTTCTAACATGGTGCGAACTAAATTGCCCATTGGTGTAGGCAAAATCTTCATCTTACCATAACCGTTTGGTCCATCTAACCACATTTCTGTAATCATATGACTTACACGGTCAAGGTTGATGCGTAAGTTTGTTGGGTGATCTACTTCACCCAACACACTATAACCTGTTCTAATTTGCTTATTGAGGGTTTCTATAGCACGACTAATTTCATTAACTGGATAAACACGTTGATTTGCGTTCTTTACACCACCTTGGATGCAAATGCCCTTCATATAAAGGTTTTTGCCTTCATCAGTTGATGTTTCCATCTTTGCTTGGTCGTAGCTTAAATTTTCAATAAGCAAATTATTCATAATTTTTTAACCTTACTTTGGAAGATTGCTCTTCTTGTTTACGTTTGGACCACCGCCAGTTGCAAACTTGCCTTCCGCACTTTGTGGCTTCTTAGCATTTGAGAAACCTTTTTTACCAGCGTCACCGCCTGGTGTATTAAGGAACTTACCAGAATGTGGGAAATTACCTGACTTTGGACCAGTATATTGCTTGCCATTTGGATCTACTTGTTCACTTTTTTGAGCAATATTCTTTGCAGTGCCACCCATGTCGTTCTTGCCAGCAACAACGCTCTTTGGATTTGTTTCACCAGTCTTTACAAATTCACCAGTGCCTGCGCCTACTGGCTTACCACTTGGACCTGCGCCAAACTCGCCCTTGTAGAACTCACCAACTTTTTCAACGTATTCACGAACAACGCCTTCTTCAGCGTGTTCTGGTTCTTCTTTTTCTTGTGCCATTAGTTTTTCAAATTCAGCCTTAAGGTCGTCAAGAGCATCTTCAAGGTCCATTACACGATCTTCAACGTCACCTTCTTCACCAGCTTCGTCGCCCATGTCCATGTCATCACTGTCCATGCCCATGTCATCGTCTGCACCGTCCATACCATCATGATCTGCTTCAATATCGTGCATCATGTCATCAGTCTGGTCCATGCTCATGTCGTCACCAGCTTCTTCCATGCCGAAGTTTTCGTCAACTGAATCTTCTTCAACTGCTTCTTCGTCCATGTCTTCTACTTCTTCTTCCATTTCTTCTGCAACAATTTCGTTGTAGATATCACGGCTTTTTGCTACAACAAGGTTATGAAATAATTCTTTTGCCTTGTCTTGTTCATCATTAATGATGTATTCTATAAGTTGTTCGTACTGACTACGCATATAAAAAACTCCTGTGGAATTATATCCTGTGATTATATTTAAACTATGGTTATAATATGTGCCTGAAATAGCCGTATTTTTCGATTTTTTATGAGAAATAAATTATAAGCCTGGTTGGCCGCCACTTGGCGCACCATATTGTTGGCGCACTAACTTGATTTTTTCAACATATTCGACCGTGCGCTGGTCATTCATTTTACGTAATTGGTTAATTTGAGCAAGTGTTAAACGTGTTTTACGCAAATCATGAATCTTATCTACACTATTATCACGTGATAGATCTTGATAGGCTCCATTATTTGCATTAAACATTTCACTTAAAAACATAACTGCTCCACTTTTTATTTAGGTTTATGCACCACCTAATGCCGCACCAGCAGTTTGTCCACCTGCGGCACCACCACCTGCACCACCTGTTGGACTTGGAACACCAGCTGCACCAACTTCACCACCAATTGGTGGAGCGCCTGGCACACCTAAACCACCGCCTTGTTCTGCCGCTTGTATGTCACTTACAGTTTCAAGGTCAGTGCTTATGGCACCTGGTGTTACACCAACCGTGCGCAGATCAGCACCTTGAACCTTACTTTCTGGAGAATCTGTACCACGTTCTTCGTGCCACATCTTATCATTTTCAGCAAGTTCCATATCAGTAAGACCAAGATATTTCTTTAACATAAAACGCTTACTCAAATAATCAGTTTGATTGATTTGTGTAAATGCAGTGATTCGACCAGCATTTAATTCAAGTTCACGATATGCGGCAAAGTTTTGTGGTTCAGTAAATTTAATTTCAAATAAGCTGTTGTCAAGGTTGAAACCACGATGTTTTAAAAACATCTTAAATTCTGTATCAAACTTTGGACTTATATAACGTTGTAATCTCTTGCAATATTCATTAAAACGATGCTCTTGTATAAGTGCAGTAGTTACTTTACCATCAACAAATGCACGGTCACTGTCTTCTGGACCAGTTGGTAGATAACTACTTGGAATACGAAGACTACGATACATCTTGTTTTGGAAATAACGCAAATCATCAATTTCACCAAGATTTTGACCACCAGGTAGAACTTCTACAGATGAGCCACGACCTTCTGCGCTTTGTGGAAAGAAGAAATCTTCATTCATGCTCATAGGATTATATGAAGCATCCATTAAGTTACTACCACCACCACTTTGTGTTGGTATTCTGCGTTGATTAATTTCATTCTTTACACGTTCAACAAATTGCATTGCAAGATGTGCTGGCATGTTGCCAACATCAATCTTAAACATTCTGCGTTCTGGTGCACGACTGATACGATATATTAGAATTGCGTCTTCAAGCAATTCTTTTTGTTTGAATACTTTAAAAATTGCTTCAAATATACTAACACCGAATGGCCAGTTGACATCTAAACCTTCTGTTAAACTTAAATGAACAACGTGTTCTGCACCTACTGGAAACTCATTATTGCCAGCACCAAAACGTGTATTTGGTGAAAATACTTCACCACCTGCTGTGTAAGAACGTGATCCACCCATATAAGGAGCAAAAGCATAACTGTCATTTGGACCTGGTGGACGAGTAATAGTATTATTCTGTAGATTTGGATTCAAATCACGAATATAATAAATTTCAGGTTCTTTACCTTTAGATTCATTAACAATGACTTTGCTAACACGATTCATTTCAGTCCAGAACCACTTATAAGTTTCTGGATCACGAACAAATACTTGGTCACCATACTTTAGCGTATTACGGAAAATCTTAAAGATACGTTGTTCAAAATCTTGTAGTTTACACCAAGACTTTAACTGTTCTTTAAGAATCATTACTTCATTTTCTGTAGCTTCTTCATTAAAATGAACATTAAATGGTGTATGTGTTTCTTCACTGCGTTGGGTGCAGAACTCACTTAAAATATCAAGTGCGCTGTTAGCTTCACTATCTAAATCCATATTCTCATACTGAGTATAACGGTCAATACGATTTGGATGACCACTATACACATCAGGTAACATAGATTGATAGTTACGATATGCAGCGTTTGCTTGTGAACCAAGATAATTGTAACTGCTATAGTCTGTTACACTACCATTTACAGGGCTATATGAACCATCACTTACAATACGCCAATGTTTGCGCCAACTCATTTGTGAAATCCTTGTAGAATATTTATGGATATATGCGGTGTTTTAATTATTATGCAACACGAGCAGCTGTCATTTCAGTATGACCACTGATACTGTTTAATATTTCAATCATATTATCAAACTTTGCACTAATATCAGAAAGCAAGTCTTCACTTGCATTTCTTGCATTAATAGCAGCTGGCAATTGTTCTTTAACAGTCTGTGCTGATTTAGCAGCATCCATTAGCATATCTGTTAGATTTTCTGGTAAGACAGCTTCTGTGCCATGAAGTTTGGCAAGATAACCAGTAGTTGGACCACTTAATATACCACCCAATGCTTGACCACTACCAAAACGTTCAAGATGTATACCTGGATGAGACGTTAAAAAATCAATTACTCTTTGATCAGATGGATTTTCACGAATATAGTCTACTACATCTGGCGGACTGGTTCCAACACCTAAACTTCTACCTAATTCTTGAACATCAATATTTTCACTACTCAATATTGGTGATTGTTGTTGAACAGTCATTCTACCACGTAAACGGGATATTTCTGTATTTTGTTCTTGTTGTGAAATATTATTACGAAGATAAGCTGCATTTGCCGCTTCTGCTTCAGGACCGCCAAAGTGTTCACGTATAAATCTACTAAGAGTTCTCATACCCTCTGTTAAAAGTTCAACAGGAGTATTCAATGCACTAACAATTCTCAAATATTCTTTCATCTGACCATTTACAAGATTTTGTAAATCTACTTGTTGTTGCATACCTTTACGTTCTTCTTCTCGTAAAAGTTTAGAACTTGGATCATCACGACCAGCTTGTTCAAGTTGTTTTCGCACTTCATCAATTTTGTTAAAATCTATTGCATTAAGTGTTTTAAAAGATTCTGCAAGTTTTTGACCAACTTCTTGATATTCTGGTAATACAGCTGCGGCCCTTGCAAAACTTTGCAAGTTTTTGATTTCTTCTTTTGCTGTCGTGCCTATATCTTTTAATATTTCAATAGATGTATCTTTTGTAACACCACCAGTTTCAGCAGCACTAAACAATCTACGTGCCATTTCAGCAATCGCTGGCGCTTGTTGTGCAAGTATATTACCACTTTCACTGAATATTTGACCACCAGTCTGTGCCATTTCCTTAAACAAATCTTGTGAAGCGGCTGGCAATAACTCCAATTGTCGTCGTATTTCTTCAGCTTCGGCTGGTGATTTAGCAGCAAGAAACTGTTGAAATGCCAAATCACGTTCATTGGCATCACGTTTTGCTTGCAATGTTTTAGCATCTTGACCAGTTAGTTCTGCAATTAATCGCAAGTTCTGTGCATATTTTTCTGTTTGACGTGCAACTTCCACATCAGTTACAGAACCACTGCGGCGCATACGTGCACCAACTTCTGCAATCAAACCTGGTATTTCATCCAGACCAACACCAAGTTGTTGTAATCTATCTACATCAATTTCTTTAACAACACGACCAACACGACGAGCACCCTCAGTCATGCTACCGCCAAATTGCATTACTGCTTCACGATTTTCAAGTAATGCTTTTGAAAAAATATCAGCAGTAAGACCAGCATTAGTTGCCGCAGTTCGTAATCCTGTTAAACCATCAGCAAATACAAATCCAGCACTACTTGTTTGTTTTAATGCGCCCGCAAGTTTGACTGCTTCTTTACCAAAAAAGTCAAGTAATGCTTTACCACCTTCACCAATTTTGGTTACTAACTCTTTTGCCGAATCTCCAATTATTGGTATTGCACCAGCCGCAGAAGCCGCAAGTTTGAAAGCAGTTTCAAAAGTAGTGCTTGCTATTTGAATACGTGTTTCTAAACCACTTGCACTTTGAACACCAGCAGTAAAAATACCTTTAACAAAACCATTTAAAGTTCTTGTAAATTCATTATTCAAAAAATCATTTACTTTACCAAGATTTCTTGCAAAAAATACTTGAGCATTAAGATAGCTTACTGAATCTCTGTTAACTCCCTCTAATGAATCTGCATAGTTCTTTGTATTCTCATTTAATAGTCGTTGGGCTTCTTCACCAGTAATTTCTTGATTTTTCTTTGCTTGGCGGATTCTTCTTTCATCTTCAATATATTGACGTGCGTTTCTTCTTAGTGCTTGGTCAAATTGTGTTCTTGCAGCCAATTCTTTTTTGGCTGCTTCACTATTTTTGTTTAATATGTCCGTATTTTCTTTTTCTGCTTTTACCAATTCATCAAAAGAGTTTTGTAATTTAAGAGAAGTTTTACCTAAACTCAAATAAACATCTTCTTGCTCACGAATCGATCTGACGAGCACTTCCTGTAATCGTTTAAGTTCTTCAGAATCAGCCATTTTTTATCCGTGTAAATAACTTATACTATATATTTATAGGTGTAAAAATATGCAAAATTCAATGAACCCATTAGCGAAACATTTTCGTCAACCATCAGTATACTTGAAACTTCCAAGCGGTGGCAAATACTGGCCAGAAGGCACAATCAACTTACCAGCTAATGGTGAAGTTCCTATTATGGCAATGACAACCAAAGATGAAATTACAATCAGAACACCTGATGCACTTATGAATGGTCAAGGTGTAGTCGATCTAATTCAAAGTTGCTGTCCTAATATTACCAATGCTTGGGCTATGCCTACAATAGATAGTGATGCAATACTTGTTGCTATACGTATCGCAACTAACGGCAGTAACATGGATATTGATAGTAAATGTCCACATTGTGAAAACGAAAACCGTCACGGTTTTGATCTAAACAATTACCTTTTGCGAATCAAAGCACCTGATTATAATAAAACTCATGTCATTGATAATTTAACATTTAAATTTAAACCAATTAATTACCTACAATATACAAAAAACAGTTTGATTGAATTTGAAAGCGAAAAAATTATTGATATGGCACTAAATCCTGACATACCAGTTGAAGCTAAAAAAGCACAATTTGATGTTCAATTACAAAACATTATCAAACTAACACATAATATGATTTCTCAGAATACAGAAAGTATTACCACAGAAGATGGTGTAGTTGTGACAAATCCTGAACACATAATTGAATTTTATAACAATGCAAGTAAAAATATTATACGTGAAGTTCAGGACATTATTATAGATTTGAATAATAGTGTCAAACAACAATCAACCAAAGTAATGTGTGAATCTTGTGAAAAAACTTATGAGGTAGCCGTAACATTCGATTACGCAAATTTTTTCGAAGACTAATCGTAAAATACGATATTTCCCAAATTGAAGCAGAAATTTCACAATATGAAAGTGAAGTTAAACGTATTAAACATAATGCGTTAAAGATTTGTTGGTATATGCGTGGTGGTGTCACTTATGATGAGATTATGGAAATGAGTGTGACTGAACGTGATATTATGGGTAAGATTATTGAAGAGAACTTAGAAACTACTAAGAAATCAGGTATGGCTTTCTTCTGATCAGTTTTAAGATGCCTACGGCATCTGTTCAGGGACTATCGTCCCTTCACCTTCTTTCTTTCTTTGATTTCTCTTCAAGAATTAATATTAGTTTCATTTAGACTGGATTTTGGACATAGATTTCCTTAAGCAGGAAATCCATATCCAAATAGCTTCATTTGAGCTATCATAAGGACATTAGCAAACGGAACTTGAAACCAAGTGGGGCGGTTAGCCTGTACCCCTTCACATCCTGTAGATTTTACCAACGGACCTACTATAAACCCTTGCTAACGAACTTATATTAGTAGAGGTTGCTTTTTCTCAGAGCCTCAATCATTTAGCCTAACGTTTGGCCAAACGATTCCATCATAGCAATGTCGGGGTGCTACCAACCTTCAGTTAATACCTATTTGTGGATATGCTGCCTAAAATGCCTGTCGATTTCTTAAAAAGTATTGTTTTGAGATTATAGTTTTATCAGCCAGTTGATTGCCATATAGTCGTGCATTATGTAAGCCTTCTGTATATATCTTGTAAGTGCCACTATCATGTTTTTTAATGTATTCTAATAAGCCTATTGCATCCTTGCTATTTTCATCGTTGGTATGAAAAAATTTCATTGCACCATTAATACTATACAAATGCGCATGTGGTATAGGTAATCTACCCATGTTTAAATTCCATGCAGCATAGTATTTGACAAGTGCACCATGTTCATTCTTATCACGCCCTTGTATATCATGTATTAAATCTTCATTCAAATCGTGTAGCGATTCAAACCAACGCATTACCATATAACATTGTTTTATATGTAATTGCGGTAAATCACTGCTGTAATAAAAATTTTCTTGATTACTGCCACTGTGATCAATTTGAACATCTGGGCAGAAATTATACCAATTATTATCACGCAGTATCATTTTAGGTTTATCAACTGCCATGATATTACCACGATTTTTACCAGTCATGGTAATTAAAAAATCTTCCATGTGATTAGTAGAAAAATAACGATTGGTCTTGGTTAATTTTAAACTGCAATTAGGATGAAATATCCAATCTTGATTCAACTTTGAATAAAACTGCGCAACAGACTTGTGATTTACACGCACTACATTTATTTTTAAGTTTGGATAATATGTATCTTTAATATGTTGTGCATGTGCAATAGCATGTGGAATTTCTGGGTCATCAAACCAATCACGTCGATCATATATCAATAACTCATCTACTATAAGTTTATTATCAATAAAGTATTGTAGAATAGTATAGCTATCATATCCACCACTATAATAAAGCGCAACATAATCATATTTGTCACGGATCTGGTGGCAACGTATACTCATAAGTTGGTCCCAACTTAAATCTGGTTCAACGGTCCAATCAATGTTATCCCATGTATCTTCCATCCAATGAAATTTTATACGTGAAAAATCACCCTTGGTTCTATGTATAGCTTCTACCTTACTGTATACACGATTACCATCAACACTATAATAAATGTCATCGTTAGCAACGATATGAAACTTATTCAATGTTTAACCCATCTAAACTAAAAAAACCTGCTTGTATACCACGTCTTGGCTTAACCATGTTGTGCACAGCATGTAATATAGTAGCATTAACTAAACACCACTTACGAACTGGAATAACTGTTTCAGCTAACAGTGTTAACTTTCTATGGTCATCGCATCGTTCACCACGACCACGAACAATAGGTTTGCATTCTTCATGATACCAAGCAGTTCGCACATTATCACCGCCCGTATCTACCATATACATTAAGGTATAATCACGACTCATGTCACGGTGTGCAGCTTGTGTATCTTTTAAAAATCCATCTGGTTCAGTAGTGCTTACACGTAAATTATGAAAAGTTTGATTTACATTTTTACGAAACCAGTCAACAATCTCACCTTCTAAATCCCAACTTATAGTAGGAGCATTTTTCTTTTCCATACCATCAGTATGAATCATGGTGTTTCTGGCATGATCCCAATTAATCTGCATGTCATTCTGCGGCATTTGAAACAATTCTTTACTATAAAGTTGTGCTAAAGCACCGTCAAGCAAACTATCTGGTATGTGAGGCAAATCTAAAAATTTATAAAACCACATCGTAATTTCCTACCAATTAACTTTTGTTCTTAAACTCTCAATAAAAGAATTAATTATAACACCTGTTACGGCAATGACAATTAATATAACATACATTATTGCAACATCTAATTTATTTTTAACTTCTATCATGTAACTACCAAGACCATAATAACCACCAATAGCACCATATGCTACTTCTAGTGAAACTAACACTCTCCACATATAAGTCCAACTCATACTGCTTAGTGAAAGTAATGTAGGCGCAGCGGCTGGTATATACACTCTTGTTATACTTTCATAAAAATTCCATTTTAGATTTGCAATTTGTTTATCCCATGTTAACCTTACTGTATCAAACGCACCTAACAATTGGTAACTCATTGACCAAAAAACACTAAACACCATTACTATTAGCAATGAAAGTTTACCTAACCCTAATAGCAGTGTAACAAATGGAATAATAACAAAACTTGGCAGCGGCATAAAGTAACTGCAGTATCTTTCAAATATTTTTCTAAAGTTATGTGATACAAAACAAACACTCACAACTATACTAACAATAACTAATGCTATCAACCATGCTTCCAACAATGTTAATAGTGTTTGTGAATAAGTTGACCAAAAAAGTTTTGTTGGTATGACTTGGATTGCAGTAACAGCAACGGTAAACAAATCTGGAAAAATTATTGGCTCATGTGCAATATAATAAAAACATTGCCATACTAACAACAATAATAGGATAGCAACAATATTAGTTCTCCATTTGTTTAATAAATTTATCATATGTTACTTCCTTGTCTAGGTTAATAAAATTGTTTTGGGTTAACAGCTTTATAGAATTACCAATATATTTTGCTTCTGACAAATCATGGCTTACCCACAAACAACTTAAATTTAAATCTGCAATCTTCTTTTTAAAATCACTTAATACTGTATAACGTGTTACACTATCTAATCCATTTAATGGTTCATCACACAATAGCAATTTACATCCGCTATACATTGCTCGTATAAGTGTAAATCTCTGTCTTTGACCGCCACTTATTTTGTTTGGATAGCAATCTAACAGTTCTAATAAGTTCCAATCATATACCGCACCAATATAATCCTTACTGCATACCAAATTTAAATTCTGTTTAATTGTATACCATGGAAAAAGTTGATGGGTATCCTGAAACACTGTGAAACTTTTACTAGATGTTATTTTACCGCTATATGGAATGTTATTGGCAATTGCATTTAGTATGCTAGTCTTACCAATACCACTAGCACCCATTATAACTACGATTTCATTATTTCCTACCGTTAAATCAATGGGCGAGAATAAATCTCGCCCACCAAAATTAACTGTAAGATTAATAATATCTAACATTATTAATGTTTTACCCAACTACGATTGTAAATCGCATCGGCACCAATCTTTTTATTTGGTCCTGTTAATACACCGCTATCAATCATAATCTGAACTGTTGCAAACCCTGGTATTAATGAAGTATCATATACATCACGGTTTTCAACTTTCATATCATATACTTCTTTAGCTGTAACATTTGGAATATTATCACGCTTGATATATTCTTCAATAATTGGTAGTGGTTCTTTTTCATATGCCTTAATAGCTTCAACTTCTGCTTCAAACAAGGCTTGTGCAAGTTTTGGATTTGCTTCTAACCACTTTGTTGTAGCATATAGTGCAGTTGGATAACCAAAACTTACCTTATTATCTGGTTTAGCTACGACATGTGCTTTACCGTTTTTTGTAAGAATGTTTTGACCTGGTGAACCAAGTATTGCACAATCTACGGTAGGTTTTTCAGTGCTCATAGTAGCTAGAATTGCATCACGTGCCATCACAACAATATTGCTATTCAACTTTTCACTTTCTTTAGGACCGTATGCTGCCATTGCATATTCACGTAACACAATATGGTCACCGCCATTAATTGCCTTCATAGCAATCTTGGTATCAGCTTTAATATCATTCATAGTTTTAATGCTTGGGTTTGCACATACTAACCAATTCTCAAGAGTTTGTACGCCACTTATAACCTTGACTTTAGTTGGGTCTTTGTCCCAAATATATGCAAATGTTCCAATGCCGCCATAGTTTACATCTATATTACCTACAAGCATTTCTTGGTTAGCAACAGTATCATCTGCAATATCTACATATGTTACTTTTAAATCTTTAATACCATGCTTTGCGGCAATGACTGGTAGTAAATCACCAATCTTGTAAAGTAGTGGTTGTGTGGTGGCTTGTTTAAGTTTACGATTAAACTTAATTTCATTTGCATCAGCAAACGCAGTTGTTGCCGCAATGGTTGCTGCGGCAGTAATAAGAAATAGTGTTTTTAGTCTGTTAAACATATTTTTTTCTCCTTTCATAACGTTAACAGATAACACAAAAAACATCAATTAATAATTGATGTTAAAGTATTAAATTTTACAAGAAAGGAGCTTGCAGTGTGGGATACTGCTACGGTTGGCGTTCTACGTGTATCACAGTAGTAAAAGAGTAATTACTCTAGGCGTCATATATGGTCCGAGGTCTTGCGGCCTTGCTCCAAAAATATTTATTATGAACAAGCTATTGAAACAAAATTTTTGTTTAATGACCAGAAACGATCATAATCCATGATTGCCCAACGAATATCTTTATATGTATAAAGCATATGATATTCTACAAATAGCGGAACATCATAATGTTGGTCAAATTCTAATGCCACAAACTTACCAATGCGTGTAAACTTCATAAACAAAATATTAAAGTCACCTTCATCAGCAACATCCATAAGCTGATCAATCCAATTGTTTAATTGTTTACACTCACCTTGAAATAGTTGATGAAACGGAAAGTCAGCATAGTTTTTACATTCGCAGTTAAACTTTGGGAAACTTTGACCAGGTATAATATCGCCCTTGAATGAACGTATTTGCCCTTCGTGTAGTATTTCTTTACGTTTTGTATTGGCACCACCGATATATGCGCCACTGTTAGGAACACGTATAAAAGGTTCGCCATATAGTTCTGTAAGGTGTTTGGCAACTTCACGTTCCCAACTATTACCTTTTGTTTTACTTTTACTTGTCATACAAAATATTCTTCTCTAAACCACTGTTGTCCAAAATTAGTTTTATCATTATTAACACTACACGAACTAACACAATTACTTACTGGATTTTGTGTTGTCCACGAATTTACTATTTGCGGAAAATCTTGCAATAAAAATTTTGTATTACTAAGCCAACAGCATGGTAATAATTGCCCACTATAATTCATGAATATAGTTTTTTCATTTAGTGCATAGCACGAAATTTTATTATTATACTGTACGGTTGGTTTATAAATTTCTGGTGGTTGTAATTCATAAAAGGGTCGTTTAATAAAACGTTTACTTACTTTGGCACGAAATGCTACAAATCCTAATTCTTTAGCTAGTTTCATACACTCATCTACCTGATGCTCGTTATGTTTGAATACTAACATATCCCAATGCGCACGACCACCAACCTTAATAAACTCAATAGCATTTATAATAATTTTATTCCAATTGGTATTACGGCGATATAAATGATTGGTATCTTCTAGTCCATCAATAGAAAATACACAGTAATCACGCTCACGATTAAGTCGTTGTCCAAGTGCATTCCAAAAATGCGTATTACGTAGACTACCATTGGTATTCATACCTAATGTGATTTCTGGATTAATTTCACGAAACCAATCATATATTTGAATTGCTTGTTTGTGCGCAGCTGGATCACCATAATTACCACACATAAACATTTTGTCTAGTTGTCTTACAAAATCTAGTGATAAATTTTCTTTTATTGTTTGTAATTTTAAATCAGTGATGCGAATATTTTTATTAATAGTATATCCATCATGTTCATATCTTTCGCACTGTGGACAAGCTGCATTACACTTACTAGTAGGTTCTAAGTGCAATACACGAACATCTGCTATATCAAAACTCATACTGTAGTTATATCACTGCCATAGCTAGTAAAGCCATTTTCTTTGGTAACAGTAAGGATATTATTAACACGACCACTAAGTTCTTCACGATGTGATACAAGGAAGATACTTTTACCACGCTCACGGTTCATGCGTTTAAGGATAGCCAAACTGTTTTCCACGCCACTTGCATCCATACCACTATCAATCAATTCATCGATGAACAATAAATTAATGTTTTGGTACAGGTTTTCCCAAACATCACGAAACGCCCAACTCAATGATAGAATAAGACGATTGCGTTCACCACGACTAAGATTATCAAAGTCAAGGTCACGACCAAGTTCAGTAATTTCTACGGATAAGTCATTGATAAACTTAACTTCATGCGGTAGTCCAATAGAACTTAAGTAAGCACCAAGGCGACTATTAAGATATGCAAGATTCTGGTCGATAATCTTCTTACGAACAAAGCTATCTTTACTGGTCAGCATCTTTAGTAAGAACTCTTGGTGTTCTTGCATCTGTGTAAGATTATTGATAGTATCCCAACTGATTTCAACAAGTGCAGTTGACTCCATATCGCTAATTTGTTCACTATATGGATCAGTTTCTGTTGCTTTCTTTTCTAACGTGGCCGCAAGATTGTCAACCGTGCTACGATGTTCTAATGCTTGTTCAAGTGTATCATATATTACAGTGGGTGCATCACCAATATCTGCAAATTGTTCAAGCACAGCCATGTGTTCCCAACGTTGTGTTTCATTTGACAGTATTTGTGCTACGCTTTCACCAAGTAATTTCTTTTTAGACTCAATCATTTTTTCTTGATTACTATCATGTAACTCACCACCACAAGCATAACAACGATGATCTTTGAGTTGTGCTATTTCTAGCGTTAGTTTATCACGTGTTCTTTCTTCTTTTACATTAGCAGCATCAATAGATGCAATCCATTTCTTGGCTTGGTCACGGCGTTTTACACCTTCATGGTATAGCGCAAGTGCACGATGATTGACAATTTCTTCATCAATATCAATAGCAACAAGTTCACGTAGATGTTTTTCTAGCGTAAGAACATCTTCTTCATGTTTACTATGCCATAGTTTCTGGCGTTTCTTTAAGTTTTCAATTTGTTCAGCAATACGTAGATTAGCATCTTGTTGTGCTTTAATACGAATCTTTTCTTCTGTAATTGCATCTTTAGTTGATTTTATTTGTGATTTAAGTTGTTCAGCCTTTTCACTTAAGATTGTAACACCAAGTAGCTGCTCAATGATTTGACGTTGGTCATTGGCCCTCATAGCCAAGAATGGTTCTGTATAAGTGTTAAGAGCCACAACATGCTTGAACATATCGTGAGTCATACCAAGTAGACGTTCAATATCAGCCTGTGTTTCACGGCTGTCGCCTTGGCTATCATCTACATAATCAGTTTGTTCATTGCCATCAATATACAATTTAGTAAACGTAGGCTTACGACCACGTTCGATGCGATAATCTACCCCACCAACTTCGAAGTCAACCGTAACAACCATGTTCTTAGCATTGGTTTTATTAATAAGGTTATCTTTCTTGATGTTGGTAAGGGCTTGACCGTAGAGACCATAACTCAAAGCATTAATAATGGTTGTCTTACCTGTTCCATTACGTGCTCCAGTATCATCACCTCCTAAATCCAAGTTCTCTCCGAGTACAAGAGTTAGGTCACTACGGTCAAAGTGTACAGCTTGGGTTGCATTACCCACGCTCATAAAGTTTTTAGCGGTAAGACTTTTTAATTTCAGCATTTTTCTACCATATCACAATTAAAGGCTGTTGTAAATTTCCATCAACAACTTGGTGTCATAATGTTGTGTATCAAGTGTTTGTATTTGATTTAATACAATCTGATCTACAGATTCAAACTTAACATCACCAAGCGTATCTTCACGTAGCACTTCACCACGTTGTTGTATAAGACTTAATTCACGAACAGCAAAAGTTTTTACCATTTCTTCTTTAATGAAAGTAGCTTCTTCATAAGAAATGTTAATATCAATGTTTACACGTGCATAGGTTTTATCATTAAGATGTTTATCAGCTTCATCAATAAGCTGTGATAGTGTGAGGACACGGTAACGTGGAGCATGCGGCCAATCATGATAAACTGGTTCTTCATCCCATGCGAGAATCATTGCACCACGAGCATCGTCCCAAGCATCAGCATAATTATGAGGAAAGGCGTTGCCAATATAATGTATGTTGCCCTTACGCTGACGTTTATGAAAATGTCCTGTAAAAACTGTTCCAACATTTGAAAACTCCTCACTATTTAATCCTCCGTGGTCAGGCATTTCTACCATTGCGTTCATAAGAAACTGCGGCAATTCAAAATGACCCATAACATAACGTGACTTAATCTTACGTATGCTCTTATGCTCTTCACCAATCAACCATGGCACAAATGTAACATCGCCTTCGGTATGTTGGTCCATAATTAATTCAATATTTTTGAATTTTTCAATATAACGAATACTTGTTATGGTTCGTCTGTCTTTGTGATAAAGATCATGGTTACCAGGAATAAAAAGTACACGTGTGCCAATATTATTAAGGCGTTCAAGAATCCGTATTGAATGATCCATAGTATTAATATTAAGACTATTCCGTGTATCATGAAAATCTCCAAGAAACAGCACTGTGTCACATTCTTGAGTTTTAACTAGATCCAAGAACCAATCTATGTAACGATCACAATCGTTTAAGAACAGTTGACTATTTTGTTTGTATCCAAGGTGAAGGTCGGTAAAAACCGCAGCTTTTTTGAACAGGTTTGACATATTACTAACCTAACAGTTTAGTGTTTAGTTGTCAATATTAATCATTAAAACCAAAATCACCACCGCTACCGCCGCCTCTTATGGCGTTGTCTGTTTGACGGGTATAACTTGGATTAAGTCCATTTGCTTCAAGGATGTCGTCACGTAAATGTTGATTTCTCTTCTCAACATTAAGGACTCTAGTAAAACTATTGGTAATAGTAGCAGTATAATAAGCAAAAGGATTATTAGATTTGCTTTCGTCAAATTGCAACCCTACCTGTGATAACTGTAACAATGCTTGGCTTCGCATTTCATCATTATATGTATAACCACGCCAGTTACCTTTACTACCATACCGTTCACATAACTTAATAAACATACGTGCAAGGTTATTTGTTATCTTGCCATGGTCACGATTAAAGCAACCATTTTCTAGTCCACCCTCCCAATGTGATTTACCACAGCAGATAAGTTCACCTGCTTCATTATATCTATAATGTTGAAATGGTGGAAAGTTTACTTTGACGTGATGGTCAGCAGTTATCTTAAGACTTTTCTTACGACCAGGCGCAAGTGGAATATGATCCCATGTAGTAATACGAAAAACTACTTCTGTTTTTGGAATTGCTTGCCAATCAACCGTATGTTGGTCAAACTTAGTTTTCTTGCCGTCAACGTTTGAGGCTTCCCATGCTTGCTTTGCCAATCTATCAGCACGTGCACGTTTTGCTTCAGCAACTGTCTTTTGATTTATTTTTGTAATACTTGGCAGAATCAAGTCATAAACACAGTCTTCTGGCGTTAAAAATTCACAGAAAGTATTTTTACTTCTAGCAATTTCTTTAAGAAGTTCTTTATTTGTAAGATATGGAGTTCTTTTGGTTGGTGTTTTTGTTATTGTCATGACTCAATTATATATGGTTATTTTAATAAAATAAATATTTTTGTTGAGAATTTTTTCATATGGCATCATTATTTAATTTCGCACCACAAAACTATTATAGTAGAACACCTGGATACAACCAAAATCCGCCTACATTCTATAATCCGGGTGAATTACAGCCTACTGGTTATGGCAGACAACCTGATGTTGCTGGTTATCTTGGCTATGGTGCCGCTGTTGGTGCACTTACAGTTGGAACACAGGGTTATAGATTACCTACACAAAACTTTTACAATTACGGTGTTAACAATCCTGGTTTGTTTGGTGTACAAACGCTTAAAACAAGTGTAAAAGATGTAGCTATTAATGCAGCACTTACAGGGTTAGTGTATGGATTAACTGGTGGACCTTCTACTGATCCTACTAATGGTCGTTTAAGTGGCACTGGGGTGCAACAAGGTGCTACACCAAGACAATTGTTACCAGCACAAAATCCACGAGTAAATCCAGATGATGGCAAAGAAGATCGTGTTATTATCTATGACCAAACTGGTAGATTTATTGGTCAAAGTGATATATTTAAACCTCTTAAAAATACTGGTGGTGTATTGTTTCCATATACTCCGCAAATACAAGTTAATCATAAAGCAAATTATGAAATGATGCATTTGGTTCATACCAATTATCCTACACCTGCTTATCAATATAGCAGTGTTGAAAGCATTAGTATTCAAGCTCTATTCACAGCAAATTATCGTGCTGAAGCAGAATATATTGTAGCAATGATGCATTTCTTCCGTAGTGTTACAAAAATGTTTTATGGTCAAGATCAATTAGCTGGCACTCCGCCACCAATTTTATTTCTTGATGGTTATGGTCCATATACATTTGATCATATACCAGTTGTTGTTACAAGTTTTGATTACACTCTACCTAATGATGTTGATTATATAAGTTGTAATGTAATGGGTTCACGTCAAAAAGTTCCTACAAATCTTAATGTAAGTTTAAGTCTAACTCCAACATACAGCCGTAATAAAGTTAGTAATGAGTTTGGTTTGGTTAATTATAGTCAAGGCACACTTAAAACAAGTGGAAATGGTAATCGTAGTGGAGGCTTTATCTAATGGCAAGCAACCCACAATATCATGCTGCAAGTTCTTATTATGGTACACCAAGTTTTGATAATAATCAGTTTCTTGATTTATTAAATTATCGTGCAATACCTAAATTGGTAGATGATGTGTTATTCACTATACCACCACAATATGAAAATCGTCCAGATCTATTAGCATTTGACCTTTATGGTGATCCTACACTTTGGTGGGTATTTGCTGTTCGTAATCCTAATACATTAATAGATCCACTATGGGACTTTACTGCTAATACTGTAATATACTTGCCAAAGAAAACTACGCTACAGAACGCATTGGGTATCTAAATGGCATCAAGTTTGACTAAAGACCAACAATTAAGTGCCGCCAACGCCCAATATAAGAATTGGGTTAATCAACAGATTGCGGCCAATGGTGGTTATTATCCTACAATAAACCAAATCAACCAATACAAAGCAAGTATTTTAAACACAGGACTATATCCTGATTTAGATATTGGTGTTCCACCACCTCCACCAGGTGTGGATATTAATGTTACACCTGATCAATTCTTTATTGTGGGTAGTGGTGGATATAATGAAGACCGTAATAACGGTTATACTGGCAGTCCAATCTTTACAGGTGGTATAAGTGATAATACAACATTAGAACAATTTACAGCTGCACAAGATGCATATGGTAGTGCACTACAAGCACAACAAGACGCACTGGCACGTAGTAGTGCTGGTGAAGCACAAGCCGCACAAAATGCACTTGCCGCCGCACAAGCACGTGTAAAGGCATTAGAAGCGCAATTAGCTGCTGATAGTCCAGTAGACCCTACATTGACAAGTAGTGCACAAGTCCAAGCCGCAAGCAGTGCAGCAAATCAACGTCAAGGTCAAGAAATTTCGCCAACTGGTGCAGTCACTGATCCAACAACGCTTGCAGAACAATATACTCAGTATCGTGCGAGTGGAACTGTGACTGAAAATAGTACACCTACATCTAATGTTAGTAGACAAGAACAATTAGATCGTATTAATGATTCTTATAATGCAACGAGCAGTGGTAGTGGAACTGATGTAACAGCGCAAACACCAACTACAAATAATACAGCATTGCAAAATATCAACCGTAATAAATTTACTGATGCAACAGAAGTATCAAATGCACCATTAAATAAAACCAATAGTGTAGCTGAAGACAATCCGCAGAATGGTGCAACTGGTGGAATAAGTGATAACGCAGTTTATACTGACCAACAAGTAAATGGTATGCGTGGACGTGGATTACCAGATAGTAGCCAAACTGATGCAAAGTCAAATACAAGCGGCAGCAATAGTGTAAACATATTAAAAAGTGGACCTGCTTATGGCAGTGATAAGATTAGTGGTAGTGATAGTTTTAAAGATAGTGGCGGAGGCGGAAGTCGTGATAACAAACTGCACAATTATGTAAACTATACATATAGACTTTCAATATATGCTGTGCCACGTGATACTATTAATAGAATATATGAGAGCACATCACCAGTTACAAGTCAACAAATATTGGCAGGTAGTGTTTTCGTTTGTAGTGATAGTGGTAAAGGTCAGAACAGTCGCAGTCCCTACTTTCCTGTTGATCTAACAATAGATAATCTTGAATTGACTACAATAGTAAATTCAAATAGTAATCGCACACGTGGAACTGATGTCATTAAATTTAAGTTTGATATTATTGAACCATATACTGTTACATTTTTAGCAAGATTACAAAAGCTAAGTGCACAAATTAACCCTAAAGGTAATTGGAGCACTATGTTCTTTGTGCTAAAAATAGAGTTCATGGGATATACAGATAATGGTCAACCAATTATTCCAGGTAATAGTGGTGATACTATTCCAAATACCACAAAGTTTATACCATTTACTATGATTAATATGAAATTCCATGTTAGCGGCAGTGGTGGAAAATATACTATAGATGCTATACCACCAAATGGTCTTGGATTAACTGCACTTGATAATCAAATACCATTTCACGTTGAAGTTAGTGGAACTACATTAAATGAACTTTTCAACGGTGATTTGAAGAGTACAACAACAGAAACTTCGACATCGACTGGTCGTGATCGTCAAGTGGAAATTAATACTACAACAACACAAGATACTGTTAATGGTAATAAAACAACAGTAAAGAAAGGTTTAGCAAGTGCATTAAACGCAAATGAAAAATCTAAAGTAGATCAAAAAACACAAAAATATGCAAATAGTTTTAAATTTGTTTTTGATGGTGATATAGGTAATACAAGCGTGTTAGATCCTAAAGGTTACTTCAAAGTTCAGAATATACCAAGTGCTACTGGTAAAGATCAAAAAGAAGTTCAACAAGGTAAAGTGGGTTCACTGCAAGCCGACTTAGAGCAAAATGTTTTTAGAGTAAATCCTGGCACACGTATTACTGATTTTATAAACAGTTTAATGACAGTTAGTCAATATATGACAAGCCAATATCGCAATGATGCAAATGATAAAAATCCATTAAAGACTTGGAAAATTATACCTACAATTAGTTTTGGTGAAATTGATGGTGAAACAAATTATTATCAACGTAAAATTACATATTATGTAAAAAGTTATGAATCATATGGCAACGACAGTGTTGATTTTGGTCAAGGACCAGTAAGCAAAAGACAAATAGTTAAAACATACAAATACATTTATGGTGGTGATAACCGTGATGTGCTTGAAGCTAATGTTGATTTTAACATGGCATTTTTTGAATTAAAAAATGGAACGCCTGCAAATTATATTGATCAAGATGGTCAAACACCAGGCAAACCACAAAATGTTGTTGAAGCTAATAAAACTCAAATACCTAAATTTTTTATGCCACGTTATCAATTTACAAATGGTCTTGCAAGTCGTCAAACATTTGGACCTGCAACAACAAACTTATCAACAATCAGTGTTCAAGATTTAATGGAAAAACTGTATGATAATCGTGGTGATATGATTAAATTAGATTTTACAATCGTTGGTGATCCAGATTGGATTAGTCAGGATTATCCGTTAATGAATCCTGCTATAGTTGGTAAAGACCCTTATCTGCAAAATGGCAGTATTAATTTTAGTAATGCAGTTTATTTTAACTTTTACTTTGCAACACCAAATGTTGATTATGATGATAACACTGGATTGTTTAATGTGCAAGGAAACTATAGTGAGTTTAGTGGAATATATTATACCAGTATGGTTAAAAGTTCATTTGTAAATGGTAAGTTTACACAGAAATTAACAAACTATCGTGTTCGTAATCAAGAGCAAGTTCAGAGCAGTGCTATTAGAAATGACAGCGTAAATCCTAATGCACCTACAGCTACTAATAACAGTGGCAATGCTCCATTAGAACAAGCAACAAACAGTGTTGTTGTTCCTAGTGATCCACGTTTAAATATTCCAAGTGGAACTAATAGCGTTCCACAGAATAACCAACCAACTTATAATATAACTGATCCACGTGCAGGTTTACCGCCACCAAGAAATAATTGGAATGAAGATGCTGCAATAAGAGACTATTACTTGGGAATAGAATAACATGGCTGATACTTGGTTTACACAACAAGAAACAAGCAAAACTGCACCTAATACAAAAGCAGAAACTGCCAGCGGCACACGTATTAATCCTGGTCCATATATTGGTATAGTTAAAAACGTTGTTGATCCAACTTATAGTGGGACTATTAATGTCTATATTCCTGAATTAGGTGGTGATCCAAATGATGCCGCCAGTTGGAAAAAAATGATGTATGCGACACCATTCTATGGTCGCACAAACATTCAAGATAATAAAACATATGATGGCAGTCCACACAGTTATGGTATGTGGTTTGTTGCACCTGATGTTGGTGGCAGTGTGCTATGTATATTTGCTGATGGTAAAAGCGATAAAGGTTATTGGTTTGCCTGTGTTCCTGAATGGCCATCACTACACATGGTACCATCTATTGGTGCACGTGTAGATGGTGGTGGTGTTGATCCCGTAGTTGAACACTATGACAGTGGAGATGATCCTAAAAGACTTGCAAATCCACGCACACTACCTAAATTTGTTCATGAAGAACAAAAGAAAATATGGACCAAGCAAGGACTAATACAAGATTCAGACCGTGGACCAGGTACCAGTAGTGCATTTCGTGAAACTCCAAGTGCTGTATTTGGTATATCAACTCCTGGTCGTCCAATACACAAAGATGATCCACAACTACAAGCAGACCCACTGAATCCTGGTAGTGAAATATATGGAGTAAAAGGTCGTAAAGGTGGTCATACACTTATAATGGATGATGGCGACAGCGATGGTAATAACCAAATGTTCCGTCTACGCAGTGCCGCTGGTCATATGATTCTTATGAATGATACCAAAGAGTTCATTTATATTATAAATTCACAAGGCACAGCATGGATAGAAATGGATGCCAAAGGTGCTATCAGCATATTCTCGCAAAGCCAGATGAATGTTACTGCTAAAGATGGTTTCTCATTAGAAACACAAGGCAGTCTTAAAATGAAAGGCAAGACTGTTGATATCATTGCCGAAAATGGTTTAAACATTGGTGCTGCTGATATTAATGTTTTGGCAAGCGGTAGCACAAAGATAACTGGTAAACAAAGCCTACACTTACTCAGTAAAAAGAATACCTATCTTACAGGTGAAGCATGTATACAAATTAAAAGCGATGGTCACATTGATGCAGACAGTAGTTGTCATACTATTAACACTGCTGGTGCTACAAAAGCTGAAGAAGCAGGTGAAGCTAAGAAACCTGAAAATATGCCAAGTAATGAACCACGTAATAAAAACGCAAGCAGTCTTACAAGTAGTCCAACCGCTAATACTAAAAATAATGCTGCAACTAATCCAAACAATCCATATGGTCAAGCAAATGGGTTTGGCAGTGGTGGCGCACAACAAAACTATGGACCACAAACTAATAATGTTCAACCAGTTGTTTATAACAGCGGTCCACAAGGTAGTCTACAAGGTCAAGGTAGTGTCTATGGTGGTTATAGACCTGACAATTATAATGGCAGTGGTATAGATTGGACAGTAGCTGGCACAATTGCAGGTGCTATCGCTGGTATAGCGTTTGCTGGCGGCAGTAGTTATAATGTAACTGGTGATAACGATCCAAAACTAAGTGTCGGTGAATCACAGAACAATCCAGGCAATCTACCTTATAATGATAGCGATAAATTTGCTGTTGGATATAATAATAACCTTGCTGTATATGCAAAACCAGAAAACGGTATCGCTGCCCTTGCAGTAGCGTTTGACGCACTGAACACTAACGTAAGCACACGTAGCATTGATATTATACAAGGTTTCTTAAATGCTAAGAGCAATGTAGATCCAAAAGTTATTGATATGACACGTTATATGCATAACAATCTTGGTATTGTTGCGGATGATTATGTTGCACTATACGATCCAAATACACGTATTGGTTGGATTGCTTATGCAATACAATATATTCAAGGTAGATTGATTTATAGCTACGATCAAGTTGTAACTGGTTGTGCGATGAGTCTTGGTATATCTGTGACAGATTTCTTAATGGGTATTCAACCACTTACTAAACCATGGCAGAATAATAATGGTTATAATCCACTTAGTGGCTTTGTAAATCCAGCACAAAATAATTCTATTGTGCAAAATGGCAGTAGTCCATTACAAACTATTGGAAGTGCAATAACTGGTGGATTGATTGGTGGATTGATTGGTAATTTGTTTGATAGTGCACAGCAGCAAAAACAAAATTCTACTACTCAGCAAGGTGAGATTATACAAGTATCTAGTGTAGCAGCTGCACGTAGATATTTGGAAAGCAATCCAAATACACCAAGCGGAACAGTGTTTGCTTATCCAGATGGCAGTACTTGGTCTCTTGGTGGTGGAAATCAATCTATTACATCACCTATACCAGGCATTGTTGATACTGGCGTATCTTATGGCAATGGTCAATGCGCTGCATTAGCACAAAGTAACATAACTAATTTTGGACAAATGAAAGATGTACAATATGGTGGTTCGGTGCTAGGTAATAATACTATACCGCCAGGAACCATTATTGTTACAGGTAATTACAAAAATGCAGATGGTTCATTAGCATATGGTCCAAGTAATCAACCAGGCGGTGTAAGTGGTAAATCGCATCTTGCTGCATATCTTGGTCAAGGCAGCGATGACCGTGGTCGTTATATTGTAGTTCAAGATCAATGGGCAGGTCGTCCATGCGGTGTTCGTAAAATCTATGAAAATACTGGTGATGAAGGTGCGGATAAATTCTATGTTGCAAAATCTGCAGCTAATGGGTATGACAGTAACGGCGTAAGATTACCAAACAGTGACAACTATAATCCTAATGCTACAGTTCCTTCAATAGCAAGTGGCAATCCTACACCAGCAACTAATTCACAATATATTGCACCTATTGAAGCTGATGAAGCACGTGACATGAAGTCAACTACATCAAGAACCGTATTAAATCCAAATGATGCTTATGGTGACACTATCGCTAATCCTGCTGATAGTGCAATAAGCAGAACATATGATCCACGAACAGGTGAAGTAGTAACAAAATATGCAGTAACTGGTCCAACACTACCCGCAGGTGCAAATCCTGGTGATATAGCAACAGGTGGTTATGGTGCACCAACGCCTAATACAGATTTTTATCCAGAAGATTATCGTGATATTGCTAATAGAAGCACAAAAGATTATAACTTAATGTATGATCCACGAACTAATGACGTTATTCAGGTTGAAAAGCCTACATACTCAAATTATTATACATATGATGAATCACATCCACCAAGCAGTGCAGTATATAATGCATATGACGATCCAACTAACACTGAATTGAAAAAATTCAGTTCAGCAGCAACAACATTTGATCGTGATTATGTTGGTAGCACTGGCAGACAAAATGCGCCAGTGCCTGATTATGGACCCGCAGCAAGCAGCGGTAGACAAAATCTACCGATCAACAGTGAATATGCAGGTGAAAAGAATGCAGAAGAATATGTAAAAGCACAAGCAGCAGAAGCTAATCGTCCTACATTAGCTTATGATCCAAGAACAGGTGAAGTTGTTGATGCTAACAGTATTACTGGTAATAAGAAATCTATTGGAACACTTAATGCTGTGCGTCCAGAAGTTGATCCAAGCACTGGAAAAATTGGTAATCAACCAATAACTGGTGCAAAACAAGCACCTGGCACTGGTGGTGCAAACGGTGGACAAAAGACGCCACAAGGAAGTTCACAAACAGGAGCAGGCGGTAAGTCCTGTTAAATAGTAGTATGGCATTATATAAAGGCTACAGCAGCGTAAACAGAGATTTTGGTCCATTTGTAATAAGCGATAACGATCTTATCATACAGGATTTGCTTAATCATTTAAACATACGTAAAGGTGAAAAGCTACACAATCCAAACTTTGGTTGTATTATATGGAACAGACTGTTTGACCCACTTACACCTGCACTTAAGAATGAAATTAAAGCAGATTTAGATAGAATTATTTCATTTGATCCACGATTTACAGTTGTTAGTGAAACATTAGTGCAAGAAAGTCCAGATGGTCATGGATTAGTGTTAAGTTTTAGTTTACAATTTAGTGGTGGTAACAAAATTGTGGACTTAAGTTTGCTATTTGACAAGAACAACAGCAAACTTTATGTACTATAATAGTAGCATATTATTTTTAAAATAAATACAATGAGGTTAAAATATGGCTACTAATACTCGTCAAACCAATATATTTGCAGCAGAAGATTGGAAGAAAGTTTATACAACATTCAGTAATGCTGATTTCCAAAGTTATGATTTTGAAACGCTTCGCAAAGTATTGGTTGATTACATCAAGACTTATTATGCAGAAGATTTCAACGACTTTATTGAAAGCAGTGAGTATGTAGCACTACTTGATTTGATTGCATTTATGGGACAAAGTGTTGCTTTCCGCACTGACCTTAATGCACGTGAAAACTTTCTTGAAACTGCAGAACGCCGTGATAGCGTCCTGAAACTAGCAAAACAATTAAATTATGTTCCAAACCGTAATCGTGCGGCTAATGGATTATTAAAAATTAAATCTGTTAATACTACTGAAAACATTTTTGATGTTAATGGCAGTAACTTAAGTCGTGTAACAGTTAATTGGAATGATGCAAACAATGCGGCTTGGGTAAGCCAGTTCACACAAATTCTTAATGCGGCTATTACTAAATCTACTAAGATTGGTAAGCCATATGCAAGCAAGACTATTAATAACATTCGCACTGAACAATATAACATTGCAGTGCCAAATACTATTCTACCAATCTTTGCTTTTAGCAGCACAATTAATGATGTTGCAACTAACTTTGAAATTGTAAGTGCAAACATTCTTAACACTGATACTATAAGTGAATATGAACCAGGTAGTCGTGGACAGTTTGGTATGATTTACCAAAATGATAGTCGTGGTAATGCTTCTTCAAACACTGGATATTTCTTATATTTCAAACAAGGTAGTTTGAATAGCACTGACTTCCTTATCACAGAAAAGATTGCTAATCGTGTTATTGATGTAGATGTTGCTAATATTAATAACAGTGATATATGGATGTATGAAATTACTAATGGTGCTATTGGTAATAACTGGACACAGGTTCCAGCTACAAGTAGTAGCAGTGCAATTTATAATTCCACAGCACGTGGTATAAGAACTCTTTATAGCGTTAATACACGCATTAATGACCAAATATCACTAGTGTTTGGTGATGGTAGTTTTGCTGATATTCCTATTGGTAACTATCGTGTTTACTATCGTGTAAGCAACGGTTTAACTTACCGTATTACACCGAATGATTTAAACAATGTAACAGTTGCTGTTCCTTATATCAGTAGCACTGGTAAGCCAGAAACACTTACAATTACTGCAAGTCTACAGTATACTGTAAGTAATAGTAGTCGTCGTGATTTAACAAATGAAATTAAAATTAAGGCACCGCAGTCTTATTACAGTCAAGGTCGTATGGTTAATGGTGAAGATTATAATACTTTTCCATATACAAGTTATAGTGATATTGTTAAAGTAAAATCTGTTAATCGTTATGCTAGTGGTGTAAGTCGTGGTTTAGATATTACTGACCCTACTGGCAAATATACTTCTACTGATTTGTATGCACGTGATGGTGCTCTTTATAAAAACCAATACAATCAGTTGCTGACTTTTATATATAATAGTCGCAATGATATTATTAATGTGATCAACACACAAATCTTGCCGATTGTTCAAGATTACCCAATGCGGCATTTTTATTTTGAAAATTATACGCCAATAAATTTTGCTACATTACAACCAACTACTTGGGAACGTAGCACAGATGATACTACAAGTAGCACAGGTTTCTTTTTAAATCCTGCTGATAGCACAAACACGCCAGTTCAAATTGGCAATAGCACAACAACGTATCGCAAATACTTACAAGTTGGTAGTTTGATTAAATTTACTGCACCAGCAGGTTATTATTTTGATGCTACAAATACACTTGTATTAGGTAGTCCAAGCCTACGCAGTGATCGCACTTATGTATGGGCAAGTATTCAAAGTATTACAGGTAGTGGTGCAACTACAGTGTTAGTTGCTGGTCGTAATATTGGTGCTGTTACTATAAGTGAAAGCATACCAACTGGTGCTATCATAAGTTCAGTTTATACACCATTTACAACTAATTTCCAATACACTACAATTAATACAATTGTCAACTATATCTTAAACAAAACAGAATTTGCACTTATATATGATTACACTAAAACTGCTGGTGTAAACGATCCTTGGACTATTATACCTATTACTAATGTAAATCAAAGTGGTACATTTAATTTAGGTACACAATATACTACTAATGATAGTAGTTGGTTATTCTTGTTTACAACGGATACTATAAAATATACTGTAAAATATCGTCAGCTTGACTTTGTATTTGGTAGTCAAAATCAAGTAGCATTTATTAATACAAATCCACAGATTGTTTATGATGCTACAACAAATACACGTGTCCGTGATAACATTCGCTTAACTACTGTTAATAGTGGTTTGTCTAAAGATGTTAACATGAATGTTTACAAAAATTTTACAACAAGTGATGGTTATAGTGATACAAGTCGTGTATATGTAACATATCCTATAAGCAATACTAATCAGTTGCCAACCGATCCAAGCATTTTTAGTGAAGCAACTGCTGGCACACCTATATTGCTTTTCTATGAGCGTTATAATGATGCTCAAAATCTGGTGCGTTATAGATTGCTCTCTACAGGAACAGTAATTGCTACTTTTAACACATACAGTGACATTAATTATGTTCGTAACAATTATCCAGTTGGCACAGTATTCTATGCTCTAACAGATCAACTTTTCTACAGAATTGATATTACTAATACTGTAACATATCTTACTGATGTAAGCAGTAGTTATCTAGCATATTATGGTCGCCAAGACATGGTATTTGAATATCAACACAATGCAGAAAATACTCGCCGTCTTGATCCTGCGGCCACAAACTTGATTGACTCTTATATTCTTACACGCAGCTATGATGAAAGCTATCGTAATTATGTTTATGATAATACGAACACTGTTGCAAGACCTGCAGATTTAGATACAGTTCAATTAAACAATAGTTATAGTGGATTGTTTAATTATAAGATGATAAGTGATGAAATGATATTAAATGCTGGTGTTTATAAACTGCTATTTGGAAGTAAGGCTGATGTTCAACTGCGTGCTAATTTTCAAGTTGTTAAAAATAGCAACACTACATTAAGTGATACAGAAATTAAAACTCGTGTCATAGATGAGATCAACCAATATTTCAGTTTAGATAATTGGGATTTTGGTGACACTTTCTATTTCAGTGAACTAGCTGGTTATCTTCACAGTAAGTTAAGTAATTACATCAGTAGCATTGTATTGGTTCCTAATGATGCAACAAGTTATTTTGGTAGTCTTTTTGAAATTCGTTGTCAACCAAATGAAATTTTCTTAAGTGCTGCAACTGTTGATAATGTAGAAATAGTTCAAAGTGTATTGAGTGGCATTAACAATGCTGGCATTAATCTGTATCAGGGATATTAATAAATGGCAAAACGTAAAAGTGAAAACTTTTTACCACAATCTTTTAGAACATTAAGCAATCGTAGATTTTTAAATGCCACTATAGATCCACTTATACAAGAGCCAAGTCTTAAAAAGATGTATGGTTATATTGGACAACAGGATCAAAGTCCTGTGTTTGAAAAAGGTGACTATTATATTAATGAAAATGATAGCTATAGTCAGTTCTATCAATTAGAACCAGGTGTAGTAATCAAAAAACGCCAGTATGGAACTAACACTTATAAAGTAGATAATGTTTACAACTATGTTGATTTATTAAACCAGATTGCAGCTGATGGTGGTATTAACAATGACCATGATAGATTGTTTAGTAATCGTTATTACAGCTATAATGGTTTTATTGACCTTGATAAGTTAACCAATTATCGTCAGTATTATTGGGTGCCAGGCGGTCCACTTACAGTTGACGTAACTGCAGAAAATACACTTACACAAAAAGATTTTTATATTCACCGTAACAGTTATGTTGCTAATAATCAAACTGAATTACAAAGTGCTGCACTTGGTGCAACTGGTTATAGCGTGGATGGTTACAACAATGTTATTAATCCTACACTTACGCTAGTTCGTGGTGGTAGTTATAATTTTTATGTAAATCAAGACACTGACTTCTGGATTCAAACTGAAATTGGTGTGAATGGCGTAAGCACTACACAAAATAATATTTCAACACGTGATGTGCTAGGCGTAACAGATAATGGAGCCAAAAGTGGTACAATTACTTTTACAGTTCCATTAAGTACAGCGCAAGATTATCTTATCAATTATACAACACTTGGTCAAGCTGTTGATTTAATTGTTGATGATGTTACTTACGAAGAATTACAAGGACAAAATTACGATACATTTATTCTTACAAATGGATTAGATGGTGTTCGTGCATTCGATGGAAAGTATGTTGTTTTAACAAGCACAACTGGTTGGGGAGATGTAGTATCTACGCAATGGGGTGGCGTTTGGCGTATAAATGTAGGCAATGATCCAGCTGCAGCCAATTATCGTTTAATGAATTTAACATATATTGCAGATTGGACAGTTCTAAACAAAGTATTTGTTACTCAAGGTGATGTTTATGGTCACGTTTATGCATACAAAGATTTATTTGGTGTTATTCAAAAATTTCCAACTTTAAGTGCAGCACAAAGTGTTCTATATTATGTTGATGCTACAAATCCATTAGTATACGGAACTATTCAACTTGTTGATCCACAACCAAATAGTTTATTAAATGTAAACGATATTATTGGTCGTGAAAATTATACAAGCCCAAATGGTGTGCAATTTACAAGTGGTCTTAAAGTAAAGTTTACTGGTGTTGTTGTTCCACAAGAATATCAAGGCAATGAATATATTGTCGAAGGTGTTGGTAGTAGTATTAAACTTGTAAAATATGCTGACCTTGTTACACCAGAAACAATTAATACCAATCTTGGTAGTAGCTTTGGTAACAGTCGTGGTTATGATGCTGATGGCACAGGGTTTGATGGCACTACAAATAGTCCAGAACAAAAAGATTATGTAACCATTAACCGTAGTAGTATAGATGGTAATAGTTGGAGCCGTAACAATCGCTGGTTCCATCGTGATGTATTACAAGCTGCTGCTGATTATAATAATGTAAATTATAACTTTGACAGTAATCAGCAAGCAAAGCGTCCTATTATTGAGTTCTTACCTAATATTAAACTTTACAATTATGGAACAAACTATGCTGGTAGTGTTACTTGTATTGACAGCATTACTACAAGTGCGTTTGCACAAGTAGAAGGTTACAACAGTTATGCTGTTAAAACTAATGGTGTTTATAATAGTGATGGTATACAACTATTAAACGGTCTTTCAGTAATTTTTACACAGGAAACTGATCCAGTAAAGCGTGCCACATTATATCGTGTACAAAATAATAAAACACGTGCAAGTGCAACTTATAATATACTAACAAATGCTTTTACTAACAATGGTGTAAATTATCTTAACATAAACAATATTGCAAATCTTGCTGTTGGTCAGCACGTAACTGGTAGTGGTATTCCAAACTTTACTACCATTACAAGTATTGATACTGTTTTTGATCGTGTTTATATAAGCAATAATTTAACACAAGATGTTCCTGCCGCAACTACAATAACTTTTGATAACAGTTATGATCAAATACATCTTGTTCCTATTAAAACATTTGCCAATGGTGATACTGTTGTTGCCATGGAAGGTGTTGAGAACCAAGGTAATATGTTTTATTACTTGGATGGTGAGTGGGTTCGTTCACAGATTCGTAACAGTCGTCCACAATTTCCACTATTTGATATCATTGATAAAAATGGTTATAGTTTTGGTGATCAAACAGTTTATGCAAGTAGTGACTTTAATGGTAGTGAACTATTTGGTTATGCAGTAGGAACTGGAACACGTGACAGTGAATTAGGGTTCCCACTTGTTTATAAGAGCATTGGTAATCTTGGTGACATTGTATTTGAAAACTATTATCAAACTGATACATTTCATTATAGTTTAAATCAAGTTGACCAAGAAGAAAACATTAATCAGGGTTTTGCTGCGGTTATTGTTGGTTGGAACAACTATACTCTTGCTAATGGTTGGTATCGTGTAAGTGATAAATCTAAACAATACATTACTAAAGTTTTCACTGCAAATGCAGTTCAACTCAATAATTTTGATCTTAAAGTTGTTTATAATAATAGCTATTATGAAAATAATATATTCGTTTATGTAAATGGTGTATTACAATCAAATTCAACATATGCATTACAGACAAGCAGTTTAACAAGTGTAGTTGTTTTTAATCAAGATTTAAATGTAAATGATCGTGTATTTGTTAAAATTTATGGTACAAGCACAGTGTACAAAGAAACATATACTATGCCACGCAATCTCACAAACAACAGTGAGAACACAGAATTTACAACTATTACGCTAGGTCAAGTTCGTAATCACTTGATTGAGATTGGTAATAATTTATTAGATTTGGTTGGCGAACCTGCTGGCGCAAATAATTTCCGTGATTTAAACTTTAACTATGTTGGTGGTAAGTTGTTACAACACAGTGCAAGTATGAGACCAGCTGCACTACTATTTGCAAACCGTGATGTAGATCCAATACAATTCATTCGTTATGCATCTGATAGCTATGGTATCTTTAAGAATCAGTTATTGAATTATATCAGTAATACAGAGTTTCCAAATCCAACTAATTATCGTGAAAGTTTGGATATGGTATTAGCAGAGTTTAGTAAAGTGGCAAATATTGGTCAACCATTTTATTATACTGATATGGTTGGATTTGGTACTGATTTTATTAAAAATAGTTATACAGTTGCTAACACAACATATCGTCGTTATAATTTGACACAAGATTTTGCAGATGACACTAAAGGTTATCGTGCATTGTATGTCTATCTTAATGGTGTGCTATTACTTAAGAATGTAGATTATACTATTGGAACAAGAACTATTACTATTAATGATAGTGTTACTCTTGTACGTAATTATAAGATTGCGGTGTATGAATACAATAGCACACAGGGTTGCAACATACCATCAACACCAACTAAACTTGGTATGTATCCAAAGTTTAAGCCTGAAATAGTAACTGATGACACCTATGTAACACCTACTCTTGGTGTTATTGGACACGATGGTAGCTTTACAAAAGGTTTTGGTGATTACCGTGATAATATTCTATTAGAATTTGAAAAACGTGTGTATAACAATATCACTACTACATATGCTGAAAACAGTGATGTTGATTTAAGTAGTGTTGTACCAGGTGCTTTTCGTGTTACTAATTATACAATTGATGAATGGACACAATTACTTGCACCATCATATTTGCGTTGGGCACATATTAACAACGTTGATATTTTTACTAATTCAACCGTAACAGGTGATCCATTTACATTTAACTATGCAACTGGAACTGACAAATTGTTTGCAAAGCCAGTGCCTGGTTATTGGCGTGGTATCTACAAGTATTTTTATGATACCGATCACCCACATACAAAGCCATGGGAAATGTTAGGTTTTACTCAACGTCCAACATGGTGGGCAAATCGTTATGGACCAGCACCATATACAAGTGAAAATAGTGTATTGTGGAATGACCTCGAAGCAGGTTTTGTCTATAATGGTAATCCAAATAGTTCATTTTATAATAGTCGTTATGCAAGACCAGGTTTAACAAGTATTATTCCTGTTGATGAACATGGTAATTTGCTTAATCCAAACCAAAGTGTATTGCGTAACTATGATGCAAATTATGCTGCACAGAATTGGGTAGTTGGTGACCAAAGTCCAGCAGAAACTGCATGGCGTCGAAGTGTAGATTATCCATTTGCTGTAATGATGGCATGGTGTCTTGCAAAACCAGCAGAGTGGACTGCATTAAAGTATAATACTCGTGATCTTGCTTACAATTCATTATCAGAGCAATTTATTAATAAGAAGTATAACAATCGTCAGTTTGATTTTACTGCTACTGGTGATGTAGATTTCATTCCTGGTTATAATGTTTGGTTACGTGATTATCTTACAAATAATAACCTTGATATTACTGAAAATTGGATTAACGTAGCAAAGAATAGCACATTTAATCTTGTATACAAGATGGGTGCTTATACTGATAAAAGTTATCTTACTATTGTTGCAGACCAAGTAAGTCCACAAAGCACAAACAGTAGTGTTATAATTCCGCAAGAAAACTATCAAGTTAAAGTAACAAAGAGTGCACCAGTTGCTCGTGCTGTTTATAGTGCAGTTATTGTGCAGAAAGTTGTTAATGGTTATCAAGTAAGTGGATTTGACCGTGAGCGTCCATACTTCTTAACCATTCCAAGTCGTGTAAGCAATAACAACTATACTATCACTGTTGGTACTGAACGTGCTATTGTTTATATGGATAGCAGCGATAATGTATTCAGTTATCCTTATGGTAGTATCTTTAATACAAAACAACAAGTAGTTGATTTTCTTGTTAGTTATGGTCGTTATCTTGAATCACAAGGTTTTGCGTTTGATGGACTGTTAAACGATAAAACTACAAAGAGTGATTGGGTTCTAGCTGCAAAAGAATTTTTATTCTGGAATCAACAACAATGGGGTGATGATACAATTATCTCACTAACACCTGCTGGCACAGACGTTAAGTTTGTAAGCACATTTGGTGTTGTTGATACGCTATCAAACACAAACAATTATACCAAGGTTGTTAACAGTGATAATGTTACACTAACTGGTAGTGATTATCGTGTATATCGTGATGATAACTTATTCCAACTTGAATTAAAAAATGCACAAAAAGGCGTGCATCTTATAGACTTGGCGATTATTCAGTATGAGCATACACTTATACTTGATAACAACACTGTGTTTAATGATATTTTGTATGATGAGCAAGTTGGTAGCCGACAATTCCGTCTGCGTCTTGATGGAGCAAAAACAAATGATTGGAATGGTAGTCTTTATGCACCTGGTTTCTTTGTAAATGTAAGTGAAGTTCCGCAATGGGTTGCTTATACTGACTATTATAAGGGTGATATTGTTCTATTCAAAAATCAGTATTATGCCGCACAAGATTTTGTACCAGGCACTGCACAATTCAAGAGTAGCAATTGGTATCCAATCAATGGTGATTTATTAAGTAAAAACCTTATTCCAAACATGGCAAGTGGTGCTGCACAGTTTATTAATTTCCATGACCCAGATAGCACTGACCTTAACAGTGCTGCTGATTTGTTGAGTAAGAGTGAAACAGGTTTTAGTCCACGTCAATACTTTGCTGATCTAGGTTTGGATAATACAAGCCAATATAAGTTCTATCTTGGTATGGTAAGTCAAAAAGGAACACAAGCTGTTCTAAATGCTTACTTACGTAATAAACAAAAGCGTATTGATAGTGATATTAAGTTAGTAGAACAATGGGCAATTAAACTTGATAATTATGGTGGTACAAATCAAAACGATAAGTTAGAATTTAATATTGGTAATGCTATTACAATTAATAATCAGTATCTTTTTGAACTTATCAATCAAAATGATCAACGTATAGCTGATACCAATACAGTTAAGCCAAGTGATTTGTTGTATAAGCCACGCACATATACACCAGATATATTTGCTAAAACACAAAACAATAAAGAAGTTATACCAACTGCTGGTCCAGTAAATCCAAATGATGTGGATGCGACTGTATATGATATAAACAAGATTTATAACATAAGCGCACTTAATACAATTTTAAGTGAAGGTAGCAAAGTATGGATTGCAGCGGATAGTGCTAACCAGTGGGGTGTATATCGTTTAAGTCAAACTGGTCAAGTATTTGTAACTTATATCAATCAGATTAGTCCAACTGAATTACAGTTCACGACAAATCTGCCACATAATTTAAGTCAGTATGATTACATTATGTTGAAGAATGGTCGTCTTGCAGCACCACAAACTGGTGGTGCAATTACCGATATGAGTGGTTTCTATCGTGTTAAGACTGTTACCAACACAACATTTAATGTGAAGATTGCTGATAATACAACTATTGGCACTGGTGCACTTAATGCAATTCTTTTTAAACTTATAAATGTTCGTTATACAACTGCTAATGACTTTACAAACTTTGTTCCTGTTCGTGGTTGGAATACTGGTGAAATTGTTTATATTGATGTTGGACCTGATGGTTATAATGTATTACAGAACAGCAATAGTTGGGTTTATACACAAACAAAAAGTCCTGTGTTCACTACACCAAGTGATAACTTTGGTAGCAGTATAAAAATTAGTTCAACTCAAGGTTTTGCTGTTGTTGGTAGTAGCAACAAGAGTGGAACAGGCAGTGCTTTCGTATATGGTAAGCGTGAAGACAATTCATTCCAAGAAATTGGTGTTCTAACACCAGATAGTCGTATTACAACCTTTGGTTCAAATGTTGATATCAATGATAGTAATTATGCTTTTGTTAGTGCACCAGGTGCATACAAAGGTATTGTTTATGCGGCAAATGTAAACAGCCAACAAGTTCAATTGAAACAAGCAATTCACTATGATAACCTTTATGCTATCACTGCTGGATTTAGTCAAACAAACAATAGTATTTTGCTTACAACAGTTTTTAGTTTTGATAGCACTGGCAACATTGCTCAACAAGCAAGTTATAGTGTAGCAAACTTTAAAGTTGGTATGGGTGTTGGTGGACTTGGTATTAATGCTGGCACAGTAATTACAAGTATCACAACTAAAGCAACAACAAATGATATCATCCTAGCTGCATCAAATGGTAATACAAGCATCTATAGTGTAACAACTGGTGCTAGTGCTACAATATTACAAGCTAATAGTAGTATTTACAGAACTCTTTATGCAAACATTACAAGTGCAAATGCTAATGTTTATATTGGTAATACTGGTCAAAGTATCACAGGTATTTTAGCAAATACTATGCCAGTATTGGGTAATGGTATCCCAAGTGGAACTTACATTGCAAATATAAGCAATATTACTGGTTATAAAGTTCTTAGTTTAAGTTCTAATGTAACTGTTCCAAGTGGTAGTTTATTAACATTTGTAAGCACTAATGCTGGTGTTGTTCAAAGTGGTGTTAGTAGTGTAACTACAAGCGGCAATAATCACTTTATAGTAAGTGGTGCTACAAGTCTTTATGGTGTTGCAAATGGTCAACCATTTATAAGCACAAAGGTTCCAAATGGCACAGTTATTTCTAATTTAGCTATTGGTCCCGCTTATAACATTCTTGGTGTAAGTGATAATGTAAACATTGGTGCATCTACAAAGATTGGCATTTACTCAAATGTTCAACCAAATAGTAATTTTGGTTATAGCATAAGCACAAGTGGTGATGGCAAATGGTTATATGTTGGTGAACCAACAACAAATAGTGTTTATGTTTACAAATACACTTATGTAAATGCAAATAGCAGTCTACGCCAAGGTGATGGAACACAAACCAGTTTCAGTTATCCACCTGGTGCGACTGGAAGTGCAAATGATATTAAAGTTTTAGTAGACGGTGTATTAAAAATTCCAAACTACGATTATATTAAAACACCTGGTCAAGATATTATAACTTTTGATGTGGCACCTATTGGTGGCATTGTAAGTAAAGTTTTAGTTAATAGTATTGGAAGTGGATATGATACCACTACTGTTGTTAGTATTGATCCACCTGCCAGTGGTATTACTGCTACTGCTAGTGTTAGCCTTTATGCAAATGGCGGAATAAGTGGAATTACAGTTACAAATTCAGGTAGCGGTTATTCATCATATGCGCCACCATCAATATCAATTACGGGCATTGGTATTGGTGCAAGTGCTACTGCTGTAGTTTATAATTCAACAATTGATATTGTGTATGAAGATCACTATGCAGAAGTTAATCGCATTGTCACTGATGATCCAGATGCAAGTGGATTTGGAACAAGTGTAAGCACTAATTATGATGGTAGTACAATTGTAATTGGTGCTGCTAATAGTAATGTAAGTGGTGCTTTAACTTTACAAAATAGTGGTAAAACGTATGTATTTGACCGCACTGCAGAAATATTTGTTGCAAATGGTTCAGCTACAACATTCCAATTAAGTAATGCGCTTAGTGGTTCAACTACAATTACTACACCAAGTATCATTACTCATCCAAGTGTAACAGTTGATGGTGTTGATACACTTGCAACATTTAATTACACTACAAACCAAGTTACCTTTGCTACAGCACCTGCACGTGGTAGCACTATTCGTGTTCAAACAAATCAGTTTATTAATACACTTATAAGTTACACTGATGTAGGACAAGAAAACAGTAATTATGGTTCCGCTGTAAAAATAGATCGTGATGGCACGATGGCATTTAGTGGTGCACCTGGTTATGCTACAAGCAGTTCACAAAACGGTGCTGTGTTCCGTTTAATTAATACTGCAAGAATGTATGGTAATGTAGTTGGTAGCAAAACTGGATGGAGCATTGCTGCAAACAGTACAGTAAGAATAAATGATTATCTTGTAAAGTTTGGTGAAACATTAAGACCGCCATACGCCCCCATTTATTATAGCAGCAATGTTGACCAAGTAGTTACAACCATAAACAATGCTGGCATACCATATATTACTGCTGGTAAAACACCAAACGGTGCTATCTATATTTCAAGTAGCGATACTACTGCGATGCCTATGTTAAAACTACGTAACGAAGGAAGTGACATTCTTGGAACTTTTGGAATTACACAGTGGAAAACTGTACAAAAACTTACAAATCCGATTGCACAAGATACTGCACGTTTTGGTGAGATACTTGCTTTAAGTCCACATGCTAATACTATGGTTGTTGGTAGCACGCTTTCAAATACAAAAACAACAGTTACATTTGATAGTAAAACTACTACATTTGATCGTTATGGAACACGTTTCCGTGATACTGTATATCGCAGTGGTGCTGCGCATCTTTATGAATATCAAGCAGTTGCAAATGAAAGTGCAACAAACTATGGTAGTTTTGCTTATGCAAGTCTTGTTCAAGATCAATTTGCAAATAGCTATGACCGTTATGCAAGCGGCGTAGATATAAGTGACAACTTCTTAATGGTTGGTGCACCGCATGCACATCTACTCGGTAATCCAGTTGGTGCAATGTATATATACTATAACCAAAATGCAGCACCTGTGTGGCAAAGCATACGTAGTGGTGGAATTGATTACGACAGTCGTAATATTGACCGTGTATATCTTTATAATAGCACTACTGCAAGATTAATTACTGAATTACCAGTTCTTGATTTACCATATGGTTATTTGCCAAACAGTAGTGAAAGTTATATTGATTATACAATTAACTATGATCCTGCTGTTTACAATCAAGCACCAACTACTACAAGTTTCAGCTTTGATCGTAAGAACGCTTGGGGTAAGCAACAAGTTGGCAAACTTTGGTGGGATATTAATAGTATCAAGTATTATGATAATACACAGGGTGATAATGTTGAACGTTTTAGCTATTGGGGTCTTGCCTTCCCAAATAGCACAATAAATGTTTATGAATGGATTGAAAGTGATGTTCTACCAAAGAATTATAGTGGTAGCAGTATAAACAATACACCACTTTATACAGTAAACGATGTTTATTGTTCTCAAGTTACAGTTGATGAAAAGACTGGACAAGCAGTTACAAAATATTATTTCTGGGTCAAGAATAGCATTCTTGCTAATACAAAACGTCCAAGCGCACGTGAAATACAAACTGCTCTCATAAGTCCACGTAACAGTAATGAACCATTTGCTGCTGTAATAAGTAAAAATGCAATTGGTATCTTTAATGCACAGAATCTTGTAAGCATTGATACTAATCTTGCTATAGAATATAAGAACACTCTTGAACCACAACTTATCCATAGTGAGTGGACAATGTTTGATGATGGTAGTGATTTGGGTGTTGCTATTGAGTTTTTGAATAAATTAAATGACAGCTTGACTGGTCAAGATATCAGTGGTCGTATAGTTCCAGATTTTAACCTTCCTATTGGTCAAAAATATGGTATGGATGTAGATCTACGTCAAAGCCTGTTCAAAGACAATTACTATGCACGTATGTTGTTTATTGAAAAAGTAAACCAGATTTGCATAAAGTATCCAATGGTATTAACTCGCACTGATGCTATAAATCAATTAAACAATATTGATCCATTACCTAATTCAACTGAATATACTTTAACAGTGAATAACTTAACTGAACTTAGTTATATTAACACTGCAGCCTATCCTATTGGAACACGTGTTCTTGTGATACAAGATAGTAACAGTTACAATAATGGTTGGAGTTTGTTTACATTAGTGTTTAACTCAACTAGTTATGCAAGACGTTGGGAATACGTTCGTGTGCAAACATATAATGTAAATGATTATTGGACATATGCAGATTGGTATAGCACAAAATATAATCCACAAGCACCAGTTAACCACACAGTTACAACTGAAAATGATATTTCTAATCTACAATTAAATGTAAATGATTTGATTTATGTCACTAACAGTAACAGTGGTGGTTGGAAGTTAGTTCTTGTTAATACCAATGATCTTGAATTAGTTGCACAGCAAAACGCAACTATACAATTTACTTCAAATCTGTATAGTTTGGTTGCTGCTGCACAAGGTTTCCAAACAAACAGTTTCCAAAGTGTTGGATTTGATACTGATAGCAATCTTGAATTTAGTGCTATATTTACGGTAATACGTGATTATCTTCTTACAAATGAATATCGCAGTGAATATAAAGAGACTATAAATTTATTGATAGATATCGTTGCAAGCCAACATCAACAAACTGATTGGATGATGAAAACAAGTCTTGTTGACCTATATCATCGTGTTCGTGGTTTAGATCAGTTGCCTGTATATCTACCACAACCAGAAAATACAGTAACTGATTTCTTCAATGAAGTTAAACCATTTCATACAAAATTAAAACAGTATATTGCCAAATATGACAATAGTAATAATATTGATATGGCATATGCAAGTATTACTGACTTTGATTTACAACCATACAAAAATAAGTTAACTGGCAAATATCGTAGTCCACAATTAGGCAATAGCCTTGACACTGATACTTTAAATAATACTGCAGTTTATCAACTATGGGTAAACAATCACAAATATAGTATTGACCTTGTTACAATGGTTGATGGTGGTGCTGGTTATGATGGTTCAACAACTGCTGTTGTAATTGGTGATGGAACTGGTGCAAGTATTAAGCCATATATTCTTAATGGTAGTGTTTATACTATAGAAGTTATAAATGCTGGTCAAGATTACACCTATGCTACTGTAGAAATTTATGGTATTGGTGTTGGTGCAAAAGCTGAAGCAGTTATCGGCAGCAGTCTTGCAAGAAACATAAATGCAATAATAAAGTTTGACCGTAATCAATACTTTAACAATGTATTGGATTGGACAGTTAACACAAGTTATGCAATAAATGATGTAGTTGTTTATGAAGCAACGCCTTATAGATGTATTACTGCACACACAAGTGGATCTACATTTGATGCAACAAAATTTTTAGTATTAATTGTAAAAGTTTGGTATCCTAAAACAACATATAATATAAATGATATAGTTGTATACAATAATAGTAGCTATGTTGTTACTACTGCATTTACAAGCAGTTTAACATTTAGCACTACAAATATGTCAGTTTATAATGGTCTATGGTTAGACAATGCTTGCGACCGTGTATGGGCTTATTATGCACCATTAAGTGGCATGGCAGGTCGTGACCTTGCACAAGTTATGACGGGAATTTATTATCAAGGTAATCAAATCGTAGGACCAGGATTTAATCAAGTTCCAGGTTATGATGTAAACTATTATGACTACATTCCATACGATTATTCAACTAAAGACATTGAAAATGTTTATGACATTTATGGTGTTCAAAGTGAAGATACTATCATCCGTAGCTTGTTTACTGATACTGGTTTAGGTTTACGTCCAGAAGATATTGATGTTGTTGGCGGTGGATTCATCGACACATATGGTAGCCACGCACCTGAAGAATTAGTGCCAGGTCAACTTGTTGATACTTTAGATATCAAGGTTAATACACTACCTGATCGTGATGGTGGACCAGATATTATGATCTTCACAAGTAATTATATAGGTAGTAATACATTTAGTTTTGATCCAGAAATTACTGGTGTGCCATTACCACTTGGTGGTATTGAAAAATTTTATGTAATTGACCGTGCTTTAGGTCCAATTGCTGAAACTTATCATTATACTGTTGATTATTATGCTAAAACAATAACTGTTCTTTATACACCATCTGCTGGTACATTCTTCTATGTTCTTATGATTGGTAGCAATGGTGTAAATCCAGTTGATGATCTTGATTTCTATGCAGATGGTGTTCAAACAGATTTTGATATTCCAGATTTTGTTACAACACCAATTCAACAGGCATATGTAAAAATCAATGGACAGCTTGTCACTAATTGGACACTTGTTGATAAACTTGAAAATGGCAGAACAACACTTGCTGTAAGATTTGATACCGCACCTGCTGCAAATGATTATGTTCAAATTCATCTTTATAACGTTGCGGTTGGAACACAAGCATACAGTGAATGGTATGAGCAAACATTTATCATTTCAAGTGCAACTTATCCAGTGAACTATAACTTTACGTTAGACCGTGAAGAACTTTATGTAGAACCTATAAGTTCATTCCCAATTGTTCGTCTAAATGGTAGTGATTTATTGCCACCACAACAAAGTTATTATTTTGGTGATGGTGTAACTAAAAATTTCAGTATGACAGATAGTTGGATTGAAACAATTGCAAATATCGTTGATCCAGAAATTATAGTTGTAGTTGATAATATTACCCAAGTTCGTGGACAAGACTATACTGTGTATCATGATCCAACAAATACTGTTACGCCTGTCATACAGTTTACAATTGCACCTGCAAGTGGTGCAAGAATTGTAATTAGTGATAGCAGCCAGTGTGATTTTAAAATTTATGGTAATCAGTTATGGATTAGTCCAAGTGTAACAATTGCTGATAACAGTAAACTTACTATATTGACTCAAGGTAATCATGATCCTAATGAACAATATACTAAATTGTTCAGTGGTGATACTGCCGCAACGAGTGTCATTGACAATGGTCTTGATACTACTGGATTTGATAGTGTTGGATTTGATAATGAATTAAGCAGTTATATCGGTGCGGTATATTATACTCTACCACGTGCTGTTACAAACATTAATCAAATTTACATTACACTCAAAGCACCAAATACTACAGGTGGTTTCCCACTATTGCCATATCGTGATTTTCAACTGGTTACGCCAACAATTGTTGTATTAAATACTGCACTTAATATAAGTGGCACAAGTGTTATTACGGTTCGTATATTTGGTGATCCAGTGCGTCAAAGCACTCTTGAATTTAGAATATTCAAGGATATGCGTGAAAATACAAGAATTTATGCGGTTAAGTCAAAGAAAGCTACACTTACTGCCAATTTAACTGCAAACGCAAATTACATTTATGTTGATAATGTAAATTATTTGCAACAACCAGGCACTACACCTAATAATTCTGGTATTATCTTTATCAATGGTGAACGTATTTCTTATGGAACTATGGACCGTGTGAATAATCGTTTAGGTAATCTTCGTCGTGGAACTGCTGGCACAGGCACACCTAACTTGATTGTAAAAGGCACAACCATTTATGATAGTAGTAGCACAATGGAAATACCAAATACACGTGAAACTTATGTTCAAACACCTGTTGAAACTTATATAAGCAGTGGATTGTTTACAACATATGCTAACAGTTATACAAATAATACTATAATTAATAGAACTCTTCCACTTGTTCCAATTATGAATAATAGTGCAAATTCTGTTGTTCAAGTAAGCGTTGTTAAAAATTCAACAACTCTTGCTGCAAATAGTGATTATGTAATAAGTGGAAACAGCATAATCATTAACAGCAATGTAAACTTGGGAACTTTTGCACTTGCAAATATTACTAGTAGTAACGGTAACATTTATGTAAGCAATACTTATACAACTGTAAGCAATGCTATGATCGGTCAATATATAATTGGTGGTAATTTATATCCATCAACAACTATTACTAATGTAAGCAATGCTGCACCGTATATTGTTATCGCAATCAGTAACCCACAAACTATAAATGCTAATGCCAATATACAGATTCTTGATACAATTACTGTAAATCAAAGTTTATCAAATAAAATATTGGTTACCGCAAATAGTTATATAAGACAAGGAACACTTATTCAGAGCTTTGGAACAAGTTTACAAGACTCAACAAGTGCATATGCAGAGTTTATAAGGTCACAATAATGAAAAAACCACAGATAATTAAACCAATAAATACATCTACTGGTATAGATAGTGGAAATAAAAAAATGAATCAACCTAACGAACGTGGTGGTATTGCACTAAGTGGACATATTAAGATATTTGACCCACAAAGTGGTGAAGTATTTGTAAACAAGCGCAATGCGATCCATTATGAAAACTTCAGCTATGCGCTCGCTCAAAGCGTAAGCAATGCACAACAAGGTTGGATTCATGAAATGGCATTTGGTAATGGTGGAACATCTGTTGACCCAACTGGTGTTATTACATATTTGCCAACAAATACCACTGGTAGCAATAGTGCACTTTATAACCAAACCTATTACAAAGTTGTAGACAATTATAGCATTTATAATGATGATCCAACACGTAATAAGATCGAAATTCGCCACACTGCTGGCACAGTTTATAGTGATATCTTTATTACTTGCACACTTGATTATGGTGAGCCAAGTGGTCAACAGGCATTTGATAACACTACAAACTTCAATGATACATTTGTGTTTGACGAACTTGGTATTAAGAGTTGGAATGGTAGCGCAGTTGACCAAGGTAATTTGTTAACTCATGTTATCTTCCACCCAATTCAAAAGAGTTTGAATCGTTTAATACAAATTGATTACACTATCCGTGTTCAAACATTAACCAACTTAAGTTCGCAGGTATAACGCATGACTTTTTATATTAACTATACAAACGGTGCCAATTTAACTGCAATCAGCGATGGTACAATTAATACTACATCAACAAGTTTAACGCTTATTGGTAAAAACTTTCCGACTTATGGTCAGTTATTAAACCAAAACTTGGTTAGTATGTTAGAAAACTGGGCAAATAGCACAAGTCCAAACTATCCAATGGTTGGACAGTTATGGTATGACAGTGGTAATAGCGTAATTAAGTATTATCGTGGTGGTGCGGCAAGTAATTATTGGCAAGATGTTGCTAATATTCTTTATAGCAGTTCAACTCCAAGTAGCCCACAACAAAATGATTTCTGGTGGGATAGCACAAATCAGCAGTTAAAATATTATGATAATCGTAATTTTATTACAATTGGTCCACAAACTACGAACGATGGTTTAAATCGTGTTAGCGGAACAAACAGTTTTATTGTGCAGATTGGTGGTAACAACGTGTTTACTGTTGATGCTTATGGTCGTGTAAATGCTGCATATAATCCAGTAGTTCAAGGTTATGGTTTTGCAACAGGAACAGCATTTACTGGAACTGGTCTAACTTCACCACAAACTGTAATACCAGCAGTAGTTTCCATTAATACTGGTAGTTATTTTAGTGGCAGTTCTGGTATTTTTACTTGCCCTGTTGCTGGAATTTACCAAGTTACAGGAACTGCTATAAGTTTAGGGTATAATAGCACACCAGCACCATATCAGAAGATTGAATGGTGGAAGAACGGCACTACAACATATATCAGTTGTCAAGCTCAAAATCCAGCCAGTATTACAAGCGAAGACTTTGATACTCCAATGATTGCTACTGGTTATGTTCAATGTTCTGCTGGTGATACACTACAATTGGTTATGGCTGCAAGTGCAAATGGACAAATTGATAATAACAACTCAACGTTGAGCATAAGATTAGTTGCTTAACCAATAAATAATATTGGGTAATCAGCATGTCATATAACATTAAAAACTTTTCTCAAACCATAACATACACTGTCAACGACAGTACTGCTAATACCAATGCAGTCAGTCTAACGCTTTTGGGTAAAAGTTTACCCAACTATGGAACATACTTTAACCAGAACTTTGTTTGGTTAATGGAAAACTTTAGTAGTGATAGTGCCAATCCACCACCATATGCAGTTCAAGGACAATTGTGGTGGGATAGCACTTATAAATTTATGAATGTTTATGATGGCAGTGCTTGGAAAACCATTTACGGAAATTTAGCAACACTCAATGTTAACGGTGCAGTAAACTCAAGCTCGATTACATCAACTTCTATAGCCGCAAATGCTATAACTGCAAACTCATTAGTTACAACATGGAATGTTGGAATTGGTGGCACACCTGCAAACTATGGCGCAGGTTATACAGATTTATGGATTGATGGAACAAGTGTTTCACAGATTGATTTGGCTCGTAGTGGAGTTTTAAAAGCATCATTTGTGGCAAATAGTGGTGGTGTGTATTTTGGTACTACTGGTATTGCGGCTGCAAGCCTTAATATTATGACTGCTACTGGTGCATATCTTACCCAAAACCAATTTACATTTAATACATCTGGTGATTTAATTTCTACAAATGGCGGTGAATTTATAGGTTATCATACTGGACCAATTGGTGCTAATACACCTAATACTGTTGTAGCCACAAGTGTAACAACAAGCAGCGGTGGTCAACATATTGGTTACCTAACTGGTGCTTTAGGAGCAAATACTCCTAATACGGTAGTTGCTACAAGCGTTACAACAAGTAGCGGTGGTCAGCATATTGGTTATCATACTGGTGCTTTGGGAGCAAATACTCCTAATACGGTAGTTGCTACAAGTGTAACAACAAGCAGTGGCGGTCAAATAACTGGTTATCATACTGGTGCTATCGGTGCGAATACTGCAAATACTGGTGTTTTTACAACAGTAACTACAACTAGTGGTGGTCAACATATTGGTTATCTGACTGGTGCAATTGGTGCCAATACTGCAAATACTGGTGCGTTTACAACAATAACATCTACATCAAATATTACTCCAACTGGAAATAACACAGCAAATCTTGGAGCAGTGAGCACATTATATGCAAACGTTCATGGAACAAATTATTATGTTGCTAATTCAATAATACCTATTTCAAACGTTACTGTTGATATTGGTACACCACAAGCAACGTTTGATGCAGTCTATGCAACTAGCTTTTTTGGAACATCTACTACCGCAAAATACGCTGACTTGGCTGAAAAATACTTACCAGATTCAAATTATGAAATTGGAACAGTTATGATGGTTGGTGGTAGTGCTGAAGTGACACAGCATGATGGACGCAAAGTTCGTGCGATTGGTGTTATAAGTGAGTATCCAGCATATAAAATGAACGATGGTCAAGTCGGTGGTGTATATGTTGCACTTAAAGGACGTGTTCCAGTTAAAGTAATTGGACCAGTAGAAAAAGGTCAAGCTCTTATTGGAACAGCACACGGACTTGCCGTTGCACAAACTGATGATAGTCATTGGATGTTTGGTATAGCACTTGAAAATCATAATAGTATGACAATTAAGTTAATTGAAGCAGTTATACTTTAATGAAGTAATTCATAAACCGATAAATAATTTAAAACAGGTTTTAAAACATGTCATATACCTTAACCGTAGTCAACCGCACACCAATTACCATTCAAAATGGTGCAACTGATAGTTCAACAAGTTTAACTCTCGTAGGTAAAAATTATCCAAATTATGGTCAAATCATTGAACAAGATTTAATTTATCTTATGCAAAATTTTGCTGGTTCTGCACAGCCAGTAAATCCTGTAACTGGTCAGTTATGGTGGAGCACAACAAGCAATAATCTGCAAGTTTATAATGGAACAACATTTAAAACAATTGGTGGTGCAACAGTAAGCACAAGTGCACCAACAAGTAGCAGTATTGCTGGTGATTTATGGTATAAGAGTGATGATGCACAGCTTTATCTTTACAATGGTAGTAGTTGGTTGCTTATTGGTCCAAATTATACAAGTTCACAGCAACAAACAAATGCTACAGCATTAACAATTACAGATAATACAAGTTCAACTCATACAGTATTAGCATTTTATGTTGGTAATACACTAACTGGTATTTTAAGTAAAGATGCAACATTCACACCACAAAGTCCAATCACTGGATTTGCAACCATTCTTCCTGGTTATAATGTTAACTCAACTATATTTGCTGGTAATATTACAATTAGTGGAACAATTATTCAAAATGCACAACCATACATTACAAGTCTCGGAACCTTAACTGGTCTTACTGTAAGTTCTCCTATTGTAGGAAGTGTTCTTTATAATGCAAATACTGTAACATATGCAACACAATCAAATATTACGAGTGTTGGAACACTGACAAGTTTAACAAGCAGTGGAACAGTTCTTGCACCAAATGTTACATCAACCTTAAATGGTGCTATTGGAACAGCTACACCAAATGTAGCAACATTTACAAATGCTACGGTAAATAATCGCCTTGTGCAAAATGTTTATACAACTGGAAGTGTGGGTGCGACTTACACGGTTGATTGGAGTGCAAGTAATTTTTACACATTAACACTAACCGCAAACTGTGCACTTACATTTAGTAATCCACCAAGTAGCGGAAAAGAACAAACATTAACAGTCGTAGCAACTCAAGGTGGTAGTGGTAGTTATACATTATCATATCCAGCTGCAGTTCGTTGGGCTAATGGTGTTGCACCAACATTAACTACAACTGTTTCATATCGTGATGTTCTTCAATTTATGACATATGATGGCGGAACTTCTTATTTGGGTCGTGCAATCTGGTCTAATATAGCTCCTTAAGGATAAAATATGTCAACTATTGCAATACCATTAGCTAACAAAGACAAATATGAAAATAATCTTTTGGTGGTTTTAGACGGCACCAATAATGAAATGACTATTTCAAAAAAATCACATGATCCCAAAGTAATTGGTGTAACTACTGACTATGATGATGCTGAGTTAGGATTAAATGATTTTGGAGAAAATCCACACCGTCTTGTTGCTGTTACTGGTCGTATCCTTTGCTATGTAAAAGGTCCAATTGGATATGGTGACTGCGTTGTTACCAGTAATGAAGAAGGTATTGGACAAAAACTTGATCAAACAAAGTATGTTCCAGGTTGTATTATTGGAAAGTCACTTACTACTATAAAAGATAATAGCGTAGAATTAATAGAAATGGTATTGACTACTGCATAAATAATGTTGTGGGATTTTATAAATGACGTATGCCAGTGGTGGATTAATTCAAGCAACAGATTTTAACACTCGTGCAACTGCTGTTAATGCAATATGGGGCACTGGTGCTAATGCTAATGGATATGGTCAAGCAAGCACTGTTACTACAACTTCTACTGGTACAGTTGTTCCTGCAACTGATTGGGCCACACTTATTGCACGTATATCAAGTATGAATCAACATCAGGTTAATAATACAACTGGTGTCCCAACTCAACCTACTTCTGGCAGTATAATAACTTATTTAAATACTCTTGATACTGCTATTTCTACAGTTAATACTAACAAACTTTCAAGTTTTGCACAACAAGCGGCTATTGCTTTTACTGCTGCTCAAACTGCCTCTAATACTAATAATTGGCAAGTAAGTGCACAAAGAACATTTACTGCAACTTTTGCAAATGGTAATGCTGCTAGACATTTCTTTAATGCAAATGGATATCTTGAACTTAGCTTTGTTAACACATCGCTTTCAGGAAACGTAAAAAGCACGACTTGGAATACTTTTCTTACGACTGGTGTTAAACAACACATCTTACGTGCAAATGCTTCTTATTATACTGGTACTGGTTTTACTCCAAATACCAATCTAACTTCTCAAGGATATTATAACTTAACAAGAGGTTTAACTACTTTCTTCCAAGTTTATGATACGCCAAGTTCAGTTGACTATGTTAATAACTATATGTTAATACAGTATGGAATTGGAAGTGCACAAAATGCTGGTGGTAATGGTGATAATGGAACAACAGTAGTCGTAAACGTAAGTATGGTTGATGCCGCTGGCGACGTTTTTAATGATAACGTAAGTGGAAATCTTTGTGTTCAGTTACGTCCAGTATATCCAGAACTTACATATTTAACTTCTGAAAGTTGGGGTGCTGTTACAATTGCCGCTAACGTTAATACCCAAACATAATTTGACTTATTAATCTGTTTTTGTTACAATTGTAAAATGACTCCAGAAGAACTTAGAGAAAAGGCTATTGAAGCCTACAATCGTGATGTAGCAAAGCAAAATATACTTACTGCCATGGAATCACGCATGACAGTATCCTACAATGATGGTGTATTCATAGTAACACCTGAACTTATAAGTTTCTTAAATGCATGGCAAAATGAATTAATTTATATGCTTGATGCTTATGATGTTCCAATCCAAGTTGATGCAAATTATCTTAAAACACTTTGTAAGCAACGTTGGCAAGAAGTAATGAATGAATTTGCCATAGAATACGAAGAATATAAAAAGATTCGTAATGCAAAACAACTTTAACGGTTGTATTATATTTGCATACAACACAAATAAGATTGATTATTTTAATCAAGCAGTAGAAGCTGCTGATAGAGTTGTTCATTATCTAAATTTACCAGTAACTATTTTTACAAATGAAGAAAGAAAGTGTAAACACAATGTTATCATTACTGAAATTCCTCAAAAAAATTACAAACAAAGAAATATTTGGTACAATCGCAGCAGAACTGAAGCGTTTGATCTTACGCCTTACAGTAAAACACTGGTGATTGATAGTGATTATTTTTTATGCACTAATACATTAAAATATCATATTGAAAGTCAAAAACCATTTTTAATTGCGAATGAAGTTTATAATCCAGTTAAAGGTGAGAAAACAATTTTTAATATTGGAAAAAGTCATGTTCCTATGATGTGGGCTACTATAATGATATTTGACAAAAGTGATGAAGCAAAACAAATATTTGATTTTGCAAAAATTGTTGAAAAACATTATGAGTATTATAGCAGACTATATGGATTTCATTACGCAAGTATAAGAAACGATTACATTTTTAGTATAGCATGTCATGTAATGGGTGGTTATGGTTCTATATCTTACGCATTGAAAAATTATCCTATTGTAAATTGTGATAGTCAAACATTTTATGAAAGTTTTGATAATAATAAACTTGTATACAAATATGCACATGATAAAATATACGGAAATAGATTACAAAATTTAGATTTACATCTTATGAATAAAGGTCAAATATGAGTTCTGGTTACATATGTATTGCACAAAATAGTGGTGATGTAGATTATTTGCGTATGGTATATTTGCAAGCCTTGAGTTGTAAATTGACACAGACAACATATAATAATTTTAGTGTTATTGTAGATAAAGAAACTGCCGATTCCATAGAACAAAAATATATTGATGTATTTGACAATATTATTGTTCTTAAAGATGACCTTGCAAGAAATAGCAAAATTAAAATGCAAAACGAGTGTCAGGTTTTCAGGTATAGCCCTTATAAGCAAACTATGAAAACCGAAGCAGACATGTTGTTTACTTCAAACTATGACGAACTTTGGTATGCTTGGAATTATAGTACACAAGTTTTTTGTTCACATGTTTATACATATGACGGTCATTTAATCACAGACCGCAGTCAGCGTAAATTGTTTGACGATAGTTTATTGCCAAACGTTTATAGTGCTTGGACATATTTTTCATATGACTTGGAATGTAAACAATTTTATGATACAATGCGTGTCATTATAGATGATTGGGATTATTATCGTGACAATTATCTTATAAATTGTCGTTATGATGAACCACGCACAGATGAAGTTTATGCACTTGCTTGTAAAATATTAGATATAAAATATAAAAGCAATGGTTTTGGATTTGTTCATATGAAACCTAAACTGCAAAGAATTGCAACAAACTCAAGTTGGTCTGAAATGCTTTCATTTGAAGTTCATAGCGATTTTGCACCAGTTATTGGTGGATATAAACAATCCAAACCACTGCATTATGTTGAAAAAACCTTTGTAACAGATGAATTATTAGATAGATATGAGTATGAATATAAGCGAAGAAGAGATCAAGGCTTGGTGGGATGAGTTTGAAAGAGAACTTGCAAAAATGGTAATACCTTGTGTTCCCATGCCAGAACCTCCTCCGCCTCCACCTGTTTACAATCCTAGATGGCGGCATGGAAATACTTACTTTACACTTGAGAATGATATGCAATTTGCTGTTGATAATTCACACCCAAATGCTGTAGGTTGGAAGTATGAGTAATTTAGTTGATATAAGTGACCTTGATGTAATATTCTTAAGTTATAAAGAAACCAATGCTGATAGCAATTGGTCTTATGTTCGTAGTTTTGTTCCATGGGCAAAGCGTGTTCATGGTATAGAAGGAAGCGATGCCGCACATAAAGCCGCAGCTGCTGCAAGCGAAACAGAAAGATTTATTCTTATTGATGGTGATAATCAACCAAATCCAGAATTTTTTAATCAACAATTAAGACTTAATGATGAGAATAGTGAATGTGTATTTCGCTGGCGTGCAAAAAATCATATTAATGGATTGTGTTATGGAAATGGTGGTTTAAGCAGTTGGACTAAAACCTTTGTTAATAACATGCGAACTCATGAAGCAAGTGATGGAAATACCGAAACAGCAGTTGAGTTTTGTTATTTTCAAAGCTATTGGGCTATGCATGATGTTTGGAGTATAACATCACCAAATGGCAGTCCACAACAAGCATGGCAAGCAGGTTTCCGTGAAGGTGTTAAACTGTGCCTTGACCGTGGTCGACGTGTAAATCCAGAAGAATTTGAAAAAGCAACTTGGTTAGGAAATCGCACAAATCTTGTTATTTGGTGTAGTATCGGTGCTGATGTTGAATATGGCAAATATGCAATGCTAGGTGCTCGTCAAGGTGCTTATAAAACTATGTTTGATGATGATTGGGATTATACCGAAGTTCGTGATTTTGATAAGTTAGAAAATATTTGGAATGATAGTTTAGAATATGGTGATAAAGAAAGTGAAACATTTGCAAGAATGTTGCGTAAACGTTTAAATCTTGATATAGTTACTTTTAATGCTGAACAAAGTAAATGGTTTAAAAATCATCAGCGAACATACCAGAATATTGATATTATGTTACCAGAAAGAGATGTAGGAAATGTCATCCGAAGTGCTGCTAGACAACTCTGGTGATGTTGCCACAGTTAATGAAGATAGAACTTTAAAAAGCAATTTCCTAACTGCCGCAGAAAAAATGCAGCAACAGTTAGGCAATTCACTTTGCCTTGCAAAATGGATGCAAACAAGTTTGCACCTGACAACAGGTCATACTAATAGTTGTTACCATCCACCACTACATAGGATAAATCCAGATGATCTTACCAATAACCCCAGTGCACTCCACAACACTGAATTTAAAAAAACGCAAAGACAGCGAATGTTACGTGGAGACCGTCCAGAAGAATGTAGCTATTGTTGGAGAGTTGAAGCAACAGGAAACTTATCAGACCGACATTACAGATCGGGAGAACCTTGGGCTGGTAATAAGTATAATGAGATTCTTATTCAAGACCCCTTAACTTGGAATGTAAATCCATCTTACGTTGAAGTTAATTTTAGTAATGTTTGTAACTTACAGTGTAGTTATTGTTCGCCACAATTTAGTAGTGCGTGGCAAAAGGAAATAAATGAACACGGTGCTTATCCTACTTCTAATTCCCACAATAGTCCTTCTTACTTTACTACTGATCGTAGAGTTATACCAAACAGGGAAAGTAATGTTTATGTTGATGCGTTCTGGCGATGGTGGCCCGAACTCTACCCAAACCTAAAACATTTTCGTATGACAGGTGGTGAACCGCTGCTTGACAAAAACACGTATCGTGTATTTGATTATGTTTTAGACAATCCTAAAAAAGATTTACATTTAAACGTTACCAGTAATTTAAGTCAGGATGAATATGTGTTTGACAAGTATCTTACCTATGTCAAGCATATGTGCGGTAATCATGTGCTAGAGCATTTCATGCAGTTTGTCTCTATCGACGGATACAGAGAACGTGCTGAATATGCTCGCCATGGTCTTGATTTTAAACTTATGCAATCTAATGTTGAAAAATTTCTAACAGATATACCAGGTCGTAACAGCATAACTTTTATCATTACAATGAATGTGCTAAACATCACGAGTCTTAAAGAATTAATGCAATGGATTCTTGAACTTCGTGCCAAGTATAATACAACTTACCAACGTGTTTGGTTTGATACACCGATATTGCGTGAACCAGCATGGCAGTGCATTGATATACTACCAGAAAGTTATGCTTGGTTCTTACAAAATATTGTTCAATGGATGCAACCACAAGTAGAAACCATTGATACACGATTTAACGGATTTAAAGATTATGAAGTAACTAAATTACAACGTGTTGTAGATTGGATGCATGAACATCACCGTGAAGATACTAACACCATGGCAGATTTTTATCGCTTCTTTGCTGAACATGATCGTCGTCGTAAAATTAATTTTTTACAAACCTTTCCAGAAATGGTAGAGTGGTGGGATAATTGCAAATATTGGGCAGATAATGCGAAGTAAAAAAACTGATGAATCTTTTTTAGAATATAAAAAACGTGTTCTTGATACCAAAAGTGCATCATTTTGTGGTGCTAAATGGTATAATGCAACCATTTGGCTTGGTAGTGGACAAACGACAAGTTGTCACCATCCGCTGCCACACTCTATTCCACTTGATAAGTTAGCAGACAATCCAAGTGCAATTCATAACACTGGCCAAAAGAAAATGGAACGTTTTATGATGCAGACTGGACAGAGACCAAGTGGTTGTGAATACTGTTGGCGCATTGAAGATAGTAGTGCAAATGCTATCAGTGATCGTCCTTACAAAAGTATGATATATAGTGAAGAAGAATTAAACACAGCATTTAAATTACCAAGTGATACTGACGTAAACCTTCGCACACTGGAGATAGCCTTTGATCGCACTTGTAACTTTGCTTGTAGCTATTGTAATCCCGCTTTTAGTACTACTTGGGTTAAAGACATTAAAAATAATGGACCATACAATAATTTGGTTAGTGATGGTCGCAATCATTTTACCCATTTACATGATAATTCTCAGCTATATGGGTTTACTGATACAAATCCATATGTAGAAGCGTTCTTTAAATGGTGGGAAACTGATCTACATAAGATACTGCGTGAATTGCGTATAACTGGTGGTGAACCACTTATGAGTGGTCACACATGGAAGCTGCTTGATTGGTTTAAAAACAATCGTGGTAAAAGCCAAACTAAACTTGCTATCAACAGCAATCTTGGACTTGAACGAGAAAAACTAATAGAGTTTGTAGATAAGATTCGTGACTTACCACATGTAGAAGTTTATACAAGCTGCGAAGCATTTAAGGAACAAGCAGATTATATTCGTGATGGATTAAATTATTATAAATGGTTTGATAATTTAGTTTATCTACAAAAAAGCGGTGCAGTGAAACAGCTACATGTTATGGCAACTATAAATGGTTTATGTTTGTTATCGCTACCAGATTTTCTTGAACATATGATGGATTTTAAAATGGGTTACGGTCGTGATAGTTTAACTGTTACACTTAACATTTTACGTTTCCCAAGTTTTCAAAGTCCAGTTGTAATGCCATATGGTATCAAAGAAGAATGTGCTGTTGCTCTTGAAAAATTTTTAGAAAAACATGAACATGGAAAATATTTGCATCAAATGGAAATTGAACATGTAAAGAGATTAGTTCAATACCTACGCAACGCAACTATTCCACATGAAGGCGCAAGTCATATTGATATTTTAGAACGAGATTTTAAAAACTTCTATGAACAGTATGACCAACGCCGTAGTAAAGATTTTATAAAAACATTTCCTGTTTTGGAATATTGGTATAATGGTTTATAATTATAATGGCAAAGAACCAATCAATATTGCCGTTGATGATCTAACAGATGCTCAAAAACATTTGATATTTGAGAACAAATCATTTTGTATGTATCCTTGGCTACATCTTCATGCATTTCCAACAGGAGAAGCGTATCCGTGTTGTAATACTGAAATGCCTGAACTTGTAGGAAACACTCGCCATAACACATTAGAAGAAATTTGGCATGGAACAAAGATGCAAGATGTTCGTAATAAGATGCTTGCTGGTGAACACGTAAAGGGTTGCAGTCGTTGTTATGAACAAGAAGACAATGGCTTCTTTAGTATGCGTATGAGTGCCAATAAACATTTTGGACATCACATTTCATTAACCGATAATCCAACACCACCAATGAAAATGATTTATTGGGATATACGTTTTAGTAATTTATGTAATCTCCGTTGTCGCAGTTGTGGACATATCTTTAGTAGTAATTGGTATGATGATCAAATTAAACTTGCTGGACAAGATTGGGCAAAAAATAACACACGTATTAACTTTGCTGGTCGTAGTGAAGATGATATTTGGAATCAGCTTGAACCGCAAATTGATAACCTTGAACAAGTTTATTTTGCTGGTGGCGAACCACTTATCATGGAAGAACATTATCGCTTACTTAAAGAACTTATCAAGCGTGGTCGTCATGATGTTAGATTAATATACAATACAAACTTTACCCAAACTGTTTACAAAAAAACCAATGTATTTGAACTATGGCGTGAGTTTAAAAGTGTAAGTGTTGGCGCAAGTTTAGATGCGATGGGTAAACATGCCGAGTATATTCGCAAGAATACAGTGTGGGCGGATGTTGAGCGTAATCGTGAAGAAATGTTAAAGATTTGCCCACGTGTAGATTTCTATATAAGTCCTACGTTAAGCGTTATGAATGCATTACATCTACCAATTTTTCATCGTGATTGGGTAGAACGTGGATTTTTAAAACCACAAGATTTAAATATTAATATATTGCAAGACCCGCCTCATTATCGCATTGACATATTGCCATTCCAATACAAAGTTGATATTCAAGAACTTTACTTGGAACACATTGATTGGCTTAAACCCCAAGATCACCTTAAACGAGCAACAACTGGATTTGAAAGTGCTATCAACTTTATGATGGCAGATGATAAAAGTAAATTAATACCAAAATTTATTGAAAAAACTATTAAATTAGACAAAATACGTAATGAAAATATAATGGAATATATACCTGAAATGAGATATATGTATGAGTAATTTTTGTATATTGCCATGGATTAGCATTGAAACAACACCACTTGGTCAGATGAGAGTTTGTTGTTTGTCAAATGAAAATATTAAAAATTCTCAAGGAAAAGACTTTCTTATAGAAAATACCACGCTTTCAAATGCGTTCAACAGCGATTATATAATTGATCTTCGTAAATCTTTTATAAAAGGTGAAAAACCAAAATCATGTAATCGTTGTTGGAGTGAAGAAGAGAGCGGAAGAACAAGCAAAAGACAAAACAGTTGGCACCGTTTAAAAAATTTAGTAAAGCATATAGATTTTTCTAATCCAAATAATGGAGATTTAATATTTCTTGATTTAAAATTAGGTAATATTTGCAACTTAAAATGTAGAATATGCGGTAGTTTTAGCAGTTCAAAGTGGGCACAAGAAGAAATAGAAATTAATAAAAACTATCAATCAGAATATCATAGACCTGCTAATGATTTTCTTAAACAAGGTCAATGGCCTCGTAAATTTGATGCTTTTTGGAATGATTTGAATTTAATATTACCACAGATTCGCTATCTTGAATTTACAGGTGGAGAACCATTTCTTATTAGTGAACATTTTGATTTCTTACAAGCTGCTATAGATGGTGGACATGCATCACAAATTGAAATACATTATAATACAAACGGTACACACTTCCCATCAAATGGTCCAGATTTATGGAAACATTTTAAACTTGTAGAGATAGCACTTAGCATTGATGATATGGGTCCACGATTTGAATATCAACGATATGGTGCAAATTGGAATAGCGTAAACAAAAATTTAAATAAATTTAGACAATTGCGAGACCAAAATAGTAATATTATTTTACAGTTATGTTTAACAGTAAATGCACTAAATTTTTATTATATTGATGAGATACTACGTTGGGTTCCTAATCAAATGTTTAATTATCATTATCTTAATGTAGTTCACGATCCTTTTCATTTCTGTATTAAACATTTGAATGATAATGCTAAAAAATTAATTACTGATAAGTTATCAGCTGCAGAAATTCCAAGTATTTTTTCTAACGAAATTCAAAATTTAATTCAATTTATGAATAGCGGTGATAGTACAAATTGTTCATATCTTAAACAAATTTTACAAGATAGTGATGTATTTCGTAAACAGCATCTTAAAGATCATCATCCAGAAATAGCGGCGGCAATTGGTTATGAATGATTTTTGTTTAGCACCATGGACACATACATACATTTCTCCACAAGGTGAACGCAGACTGTGCTGTGCATCACGTGAGCCTGCACAAAATTTTAAACAATATATTGACACGGATGCAGCAGATGGTGAATTTAAACCCTTAACATTAGAGGAATGGTGGAATGGCGAACATGTTAGGAAAATTAGAAGAAAATGGTTATCTGGACAAGTCCCAAAAGAATGTGAAGTATGTGATAAAAAGTTACTTAACACTTCTGTATATCGGGATTACTTTGGGCATCTCTTTGGTCACTTACGGGGGGATATTATTTCTTCTACTGACAATGAAGGTTATACCACACTAACCCCAATTAGTTGGGATTATCGTTATAGTAATGTATGCAATTTCAAGTGTCGCATGTGCGGTGATATGTTAAGCAGTGCATGGGAAGTTGAAGTGCGTAAGAATGATATGGTTGACCTAAACAATCCAAAAAACTATTGGATGCAACCAAAGAATCGCCATGCTATTCGTGATTTTACTCGTGATGTAGTAATACCAGAATTTCGTCAAGCTATAGAAAACAAAAATGTGCGTGAAATATATTGGGTAGGCGGTGAACCATTATTATATGATGAGCATTGGACATTCATGCGCCGTATTATTGAATTAGGTTATGCAGAACAAGTTCGTGTAAGATATAACACAAATTTAAGTTATATAAAAGATAAAGATGGAACTCTTTGGGATTTATTACAACACTTTCCACATTGGGAAATATGTGCAAGTTTAGATGGAACGGGAGATATTGGTGAGTATATTAGAAGTGGTCTTAATTATAATGATTGGATTGATAATTTTAAACAAGGAATCCAACAGCAGCGACATCCTCGCCAAATGCGTATTGATTTTACTCTTACTCTGCCTGGTTTATATGATCTGGCCAATATTATTTGTCTTGCTGATACTCTCAATGTTTCGCTATTGAGTAAAGTTGTATTTGCTTTCTCCCCTGATATTCTTTTAAGTCCATTAGCATTGCCTCGTAATATTTTAATTTCATTTATAGAAGATATACAGGAAAGTATTAAGCCGCTTATTACTCCTCGCACTCAAAGTTTATGGGATGTGTTAGAACACCTAAAAACTCGTCCTACGTTTGAAGAACAGTTTCCACATACCTTTAAACAAGAAGCAATCAACGGTAAAAGGCATATTTTAAAATTGGAATATATCCGTAAAGATGTTAAAATAAAAATAGAAAATATATTAACTGGTGACGTTTTAGATTGGTGGAATAATATATGACTGTTATAATGACTCTTCGCAATCCGTTAGATAAAACAGATTTTTTAAACGTTTTTATTGAACCCAATGATACACAACTTGCACGTGATTGGGAAGCAGCATTAGCAATTGAGATACAACGTAATTCTATTTTAGAAAAAAATTATTGTTGGCATGGTTGGCCTAATGGCGCAAGAAATATAAAATATCTTACTAGTGAATTAAGTCGCCATGCAGTTAACATATGGAAATTTAATGAATTGGGTATATGGCAAAGTTTAGGATTGCCGAATTTAAAAATTGAAACTGTATATACACCCGAAACAGTTATGCTTCCACTTACCGATGATCCTAGCAGTGGCGGACCAAATCATGATGTAATGAATTTAGTGCATAATCATTTTGAACATTTACAAGGAACGGTAGAAAACTTAAGTCTTTATTATAAGATTGCGCCACCAAATATAAAATATAGCATTAGACAATTAAACAATCTTTGCCATGAAATTGAAACGCTATGTTTAAGTTTACGTAAACAAAAACATAAACCAGATTGGATTCGACCTTCACAGATTACAACATTTTTAAATGCCAAACGATATAATTTAACAGATGAGCACCGTAATGGTTTTTTAACAAACGGATACGATAGAAAATTTAGTCATGTATACATGCATTGGACACAGATTGGTAAGACTCTTATGGAAGTATTTCGTGATGAAGGTGCACCCACGTTAGACCAAGCTACATGTGATGCAATAACACACCTACAATATTATAGCGGTGAATTTGACATTGAATGGGGACGTGATGTTTGTTATGGTAAACATAATTGGCAAACTAAAGAAGTTGACGAGTTTAATGCATGGTTGCAGAGTGAAGGATATGACCCAAAAAACTCTAGTTTGAGTCTTGGTTATTTGGAACTTGGTAAGATCGATCTTGAAATGAGTTTTGGAACTACAGACATTTCTACGATATGGGATGTTATGGGTAATTATCTTGACATATACAGCCTTGAAGTAGATGGTGATCATGCTATCTATGATTATAGTTGGGCTGATGAAGACCATGAACAACGTCAAATTGATTACTTAATGCCTGGTTATCGTAGTCATGTTTGACATATATTGGTGGGATCACACCACCATAGATTTTCTAAAAGCAATCGAATCTGCTAAACAACAAAGCAGAACAGAATATGTTTGGTTGTTGCACCGTGGCGTAGATTACAAAAATTTTAATATAAGATGGATGCCAACAAGACACCAAGCAAATTTTATTCATGCTTGGGGAAGTCATAATAATAAAAGTTGTTTTACAACATGGTTAATTCCAGTCAATAGTAATTGGGATACAACTGATAAAGTATTTCATGAAAATATATTACCATTTAATAAATCAAAATATTATCAAGTTTGTTGCATTAATACTGGTAAAGATAAACAGCATGACGCAGACTTTAATGTGCGATTAATTACAACAATGCATGAAACTATAAAAAATGCAATTAATAAAGCAACAGCAGAGTGGCTTTGGATTATTGCAGATTGTTGTGAATATAACAATTTTGATTTTGATTGGTTACCAGATACTTTCAATCAACATTATATACATTGTTGGCCAAGTGGAACTTGTAAACGTGGAGATACATTTTTATTACATGTTCCGTCTCATGTTAATAAAAATAATTATGAATATCATTTTTTAAATCAATCTATTCCAAGAAAACCTTGGACGATAATGCAATATAACATTGATAGTATCGTGCCAACGTTAAATCATAGAACAAACGAGATATATAATGTTTTTTCAAACCAACTTTTTGTAGATTATAATATTCCAGATGTTTGTTTATGGGAAAAAAGACCAGTAGTAAGTCTTAATAAATCAAATAGTATAAGTCTTATCCCAAGAGATTGTGTTGTTGAAAAAGAAATATATGAATATCCATATATCCTTAAGGAACATGTATATGAGGACATACAATGTGATGTAATTTTTATTAGTAATTATGAAAGCATGTCTTATGAAAATTATCAACATCTTAAAACAATATATCCAGATGCTAAACATAGTTATGGGGTAGATGGCAGAGACAATGCTTATAAGGCTGCGGCAAAGTTAAGTGATACTCCATTCTTTTATGCTGTATTCGCAAAGACAAGAGTAAATGAAGATTTTAAATTTGATTTTTTTCCTGATTTTTGGCAAGAACCAAAACATTACATATTTCATAGTTTGAATCCATTAAATGGTTTAGAGTATGGAAGCATGAATGTAAATTTATATAACAAAGATTTAGTATTACAAACAAACACAGGATTAGATTTTACTTTAAGTTCTAAACACACTGTTGTTCCGCTGTGCATAAGCACAACAAGATTTAATAATGAACCTTATATAACTTGGCGTAGTGCTTTCCGTGAAGTTATTAAATTACGACAAGAATTAGAAACTCATAATCGTGTAGAAGTTGCCTATCGCTATCATTGTTGGAAAACAATTGCTAATGGTGTTAACGCTGAATGGTGCTTACGTGGTGCCAATGATGCAGATAAGTTTTATGATAATGTAAAAGGCAATCCAACTGAATTACAAAATAGTTTTAGTTGGGATTGGTGTAACGACTATTTTAATTCGATTTATAATAATCTTGATTTTGAAACCAATTGATATAATTTTTAATTCCAATTTCAATATCTGTTTGTGGATTATATTGTAAAGTATTAATTATCTTATCACTGTTTAATGTTCCACGAGACGGATACAATCCATCTCTTTCAGTTAATTCTATTTCGCCACCAATCTCTTGTTTAATTATTTCTGCAACATCTAATAATTTTCTAGCACGTCCACGAGTAGCATTAAACACTTGATTTGCTGCACGAGAATTTGTAGCTGCATTTGCAAAATAGTTTGCTAAATCCCTAACAAAAGTAAAATCCAAACTTTCATTGCCTATAACTTTTATTTTTTTATGTGATATTGCTTTATCAACCATCTTGCTTATCACACGAAGTCTAAAATCAGGATAACCATATACTGAACTTGGTCTTAATACAACCCACTCAATTCCATGTTGACTGCAAATATTTTTTGTAATAAATTCACCTTGTAATTTAAAACTTCCGTAAAGAGTATTAGGATTACAATACTGATCTTCGTATGCAGTTGTGAAGTTACCGTAAACCATACTGCTGCTTGCAAATACAAAACGTTTTGTATTATATTGCTTGCATAGATCTAATATTTTTATTGTTGATGTAATCATATTATCTGTGGCAATAACGGGATTATCTTTTACAAAATGAGCATTGGCATATGTTGCTAAATGTATTACAACATCAGGTAAAAAATTATAAAAAATCTTATCCAAATTACTTTGTTCATTAATATTTGTATCAAATATTAAATCAGTATTTGCTTGTATTATTTTTTGATTCAATATTTCTTTAAATTCCCATTTAGGTATGTCATTATAATTGTCATTATTATCAACTACTGCAACTGTATGACCTTGGTTAACTAATATGTTGCTAACTTGACAACCTATAAATCCGTGTCCACCTAAAATTAAAATTTTCATTTTATATCACTTAACACTTCACAAATTTTAAATATCTCATTATCATTTAATGTACTTTGGCACGGTATTGCTAATAAATTTTTACTGAAATAATTACTGCAATTCATATCTGTATGCATGAAATCTTTATATAATGGTTCGTCAGTAATCAATGGTTGATAAAATGTTTTTGTCTCAATACCATTTGCATTAAAAATTTCTATAATTTTTTCTCGCTGTTCAACACAGTCAATAATAAATTTATGCCAAGTATGAATACCTCTATATGGCAATGGTTTAATATAAGAATCTTTTAACGCATTAATATAACTTTCTGCAATTTTGCATCTTCTGTTATGACGTTCTTTATGGGAAATGAATACAGATAAAAGCTGTGCAGCTTCTAATGTCCCCAATGTGCTATTTGCACCAAATATAGTTGCGAAGTCACTGTTTTTTTCTTTGCCATGGGTGATCCACTTTTTAGCAAAATTATGTATTTTATCATTGTCAGTAAGTAACGCTCCACCGCTTCCCCATGATGGTATAGTTTTACTTGGGCTAAAACTTGTTACTGAAATAATTCCTTGCGATAAACTTTTGTCAGCATTAAGGCTGCTTTCAATACTCTGTGCTGCATCCATAATTACAAAAATATTTGGATTTTCTTTTTGCCAATTTTGTAATTTTTCATAATCTATTGAACATCCCCAAAGATCAGTTACAATAACTGCACTACAATTTTTTGGTATTGTTTCTAATTTTATGTGACCACACTCATCAACATCTATGAAGTATGGAATCATACCGCTTCTTATTATACTTGTAGCTGCGGCAATAAAAGTAAGACTTTGAATAGCTACTAAACTTTTGGGTGGTAAATTTAATGCTTCAATAGCACATGTAAGAGCATCAGTACAACTTGCAGTTGTGATTACATGTTTACGATTTGAATATGTTGATAATGCAGTTTCTAAATCTTTTACTGCTTTGCTTTTTTGTCCTAAACCAGTTGCAGCGGCACTATCAATTAAAGATAGTGCATCATCTTTAATTTCATTCCATAACCTGTCTAATTGAAACATTTTTATATAATAATTCATATTTGTTTTTTAATAATTTTGAAAACTTCTACAGGGAAACCACGACCATAATAGATATTATGTCTTATAATTTCATTTGTTTTATTTTCGTCAAGATAACTTGAATAGCAATTTAACAATTCTAATTTTTTAGTAAAGAATTGCTCTATGTTAACCAATAAATTAGGAACAAATGCTGTATAGTTATGAGAATAAAGTGGATGTCCTACTTCCCATATTTCTTTTACACCATGCCTTATATAAGACATACAAATTTGATTTGCAATTTTATGATCATTGTGGGTATCTTCATTGCAAGGTATAATCATTAAATCATATGGTATATTATTAAGTAAACTTTCAAAGTCAGTAATTGTATTAACATTACATTCTAAATTTGGGCGGCCATTGTCAAACAGTAGTGTGTTTAAAATTTTAAATTTTTTACCAAATACATTACTGCTTTTATCTAATTCTGTTTCAACAATATCTTTATTTCTTTTTTTATTAACTTCACTGCTTGGTTTAACGAGCACAACTAAATCTACATCATGCCCTTCTTGAATAAATTTCAAAACAGTTCCACCACAACTAATTTCAATATCGTCTGGATGCGCTCCAACAACTAAAATTTTCATACTGCCATATCTGCTTTAATAGTTGGATGATGAATATAATTCATTAATCGGATATCATCCATCTGTGCTGTCCAAACATCCTTAACATCACTCAAATCTAAAAATGGTAATGTAAATGGACGACGACTCATTTGTTCTTTAACTTGTTCAATATGATTATTATAAATGTGAACATCACCAAATGTCAAGATTAATTCACCGACATGTGCCCTAATTGTTTTGGCAATAAGATGCGTTAGCAATGCGTAGCTTGCAATATTAAATGGCACACCCAAAAACAAATCTGCACTACGTTGATACATTTGGCAACTTAAAATATTATTACGAATATAAAATTGTGCAAACATGTGACATGGTGGTAATGCCATATCTTTAAGTTCAGCGGGATTCCATGCTGTTAAAATATGACGACGACCAGTTGGATCGTTTTTAAGACTATTAATTAATTCAGCAAGCTGGTCAGTTTCATTATAATTTATTTTATTTAAGTTACTGTCGGGTTTAAAAGGATTACCAGCTTCATCTACTGAACGCCAATGACGCCATTGCACACCATATACACGTCCTAAATCACCATCATACTTTGCTTTAGGTTTCCAGTAAGGTGCTTCCGCATTAGCAGTCCAGATAGTAGTTTTATGTTTATCACGTGTGCCATGAAGTATTTCTGCCAATCTTCGTTCATCACCGCTGCCTTCAATAAACCAAAGTAGTTCACTTACTACACTTTTCCATGCAAGTTTCTTTGTTGTAACTGCTGGAAATCCTTCTTGTAAATTAAAACGTAATTGTTCACCAAAAAGACTTACAGTTCCAACACCAGTTCTATCAGTAGATGGTGTTCCTGTTAATAATACTTTTGCACATAGTTGATTATAATTTTGCACGTTTCCATACCTGAAATAATTTGTCTTTACCGTAAGTTTCCCAATCCATTTGGAAGTTATGTAATAATTCTACCACATCTACGGCGACATCACAATTATAATTATCATCAAAAACTGTAAGATATATTTGTTCAAATAAGTGTTTTGTGCTATTAATAAGTTTTGCACCACCAATAATCCATATGTCTCTATCGGGATTGTTGGCTCTTAACACTGCTAAACTTTGTTCAATAAAATCACCATTAATTACATAATGTGCATCACGAAAATTATCAACAGGTTGATTAGAAACTACACAACATAGTCGTTCAGGAAGTGGTTTGGGCATTTTTGGATCTAACCATGTATTGCTACCCATAATAACAATATGATTGCGTGTATTATTACTGAACCATTGCATGTCTTGTTTATCATGTGGCCAAGGAAGACTACCACCTTGTCCAATTCCACCATTACGATCCACAGCAAAGATGGCTTTTATCATAGGTCAAGAAGTTCGTTAGTCTTTGTTTCGACTTCTTCTGCTATTGCAGATATATTAAGATGAAAATCTACACAATCTATAAGTTCATCATGTGCATCAAGATAGCTTTCTATAACATTTTCAATGTCAGGATATTCATAACCATTTGCTAACATTGTTGCTACATCAAATGAATGAAGCTGACCATCTTCAAATTTTGCATCTATTCTTTTAATAAAACGAATGGGAACATCTGATATTTCAACGCTTGAAATCAAATGCTCCCATCTGTCAAAAAATTCGTCACTAAAACTATCAGACACTGGTCTTATTCTTAACGTTCTTTGCTGGTGCCTTCTTTGTAGACTTTACGACTACAGGCTTGTCACCCTTAAGTTCATTAAGTTGCTTCTGCATGCTTTGCATGGTCTTCATCATTTCCATCATAACAGCAGTCATGTCTGGTTGTGCTGATGGTGTTGCAACAGGCTGTGGTGCAAGTTTTGCATTTTCTGCTACAAGGTCAATGCCAAGGTCTGCAAGACTTGCGTTTTCACTTACGAAAGCATCTGTCTGTGCAGTCTTTGCTGGATCAGAATAACCTTGTGAATTTTCCATACGCTCAAGTTTCTTAACAGCGTCATCGCCCTTACCAACTGTAGATAATAGGTTGTTTAATTCATCAAGACGCATACTGCTCTTGCTGTTTGGTGTTACCATAACACTATTTGCAGCTACACGCTTAAGATAGTTTTCTTGACTTAATGCTTGTAACATATTTTGACCGTCACTCATCATGCGGCGTTCAAGAATGTCACTGAACTCATATGCAGCTTGACCTTCTGTGCTTTCCAAAATCTTCATGACATCATCATGATATTTTTGTGGCATAATATCACTATAAATGACAACTGCCATATGTGGTTCATCACCACCAATACTACGCTTGACGATGATAACTTTCTTACTATTAACTTTACCTACGTGTTTAAAAAAACTCATTGATCCGTTCCTTCGGTTGGTTGTGCAGATTGAGTTGCGTTTGAAATAAATGCTTTTACTTTATCATAAACTGCACCAACGGTTGATAACTCTTCTGCTTTAAATGCACCACGTTGTGCAACAATCTCTATAATTTGCACCAAAAATGCAATATCATTGATAGTTACACTTGGTGGTGTTTGAACTTCGTTAATTTCGTCGCTCATTTTAGTCTCCGTTATATTATATTTAATAATATAAAAAAGGCTCCGAAAATTTTCGGAGCCTTGAAAGATGCCTTATGGATGGATAGGATTAGGCATCTTCGTAGTAAGCACTTACACCAAATGGTGGTTCAATAGTCTTGTTATACTTGTTATGGATAATCCATACAGTATCACAATAGTTTTCATCACCCCAAGAACCAAATGGTTCACCGTCAGTAAACACAATCAATAGTTTTGGTGAAACATCTTCGTGTTTCATCCAGTTCCAATTAACTTCAAAGTCAGTGCCACCAAAACCTTTGGGTTCATAGTTTACAAGATCATCACCATCAGCAGTGGTGTATTCTTGTGGGTTATGAACCTGTGTATCAAAGCACCACACTTTGATTTTGTAATCATCATATGATTGCATGATACCGTTGATTTCACCAAAGAAGTTATTCAACTGTTCATTGCTGATAGAACCACTAGTATCAATAGCAACACAAACATCAATAGCTTGGTCCTTACGCATGTTAGGAAGCACAAAACCATTACTAAAATGTTTCTTGTTAGGAACAGTCCACGTGTAATCATTCTTAACAGTAGATTGGATTTGTTGTGTAATGAGTTCACGCCAGTTGATTTTAGGTTGCGTGAGTTCATTGATCATACGCTTGACATTGCCAGGAACATTGCCAGCACCTGCACTTTGTGCGGCGGCAAGCATTGCTTCTTTAAACTCATCCTTGATCTTCTGACGTTCTTCTTGTGAAAGCACAGGACGACCCTTGCCATCCTTATCACCATCACCTTCGCCACCACCGTCCTTGCCATCTTTGTCAGCATCAAGATGGTCATCAAGCAATTGGTCAAGCAAATCTTCAATGTTGATTTTCTGTGCGTTCTTGATCAAGTCATCATAAACTTGTTCAAAATTCCATTCATCATATTTGCGATCATGCAATACAGGAACAACGGTAATTTTTGCACCAAGGTTATACTTGATACAATCTGCATTTACAACATAGTCCATTGCGATATTGGCAATATCACGTTGCTTACCAATACCACGGTTGATATGGTCATATGCACAATGTAGCAATTCGTGACAAAACAAGAACATCATTTGGTTGGTAGGCAACTTGAGGATAAAGTCACTGTTGTAATAAAAGTGACGACCATCAGTTGCGGCAGTGGTCAGCCAACTATCGGCATTGACCAATTTAAGACGCATGGCAAGATTGCCAAAAAATGGTTGTTTAAGAACCAGTGCAATACGAGCCTTGAGAATTGCTTGACGTGCGTTGTAATCTACCGTAGCGTCAATAGTATCGGACAGCTTGCCACCACCCTGTTTAACTTTAGCCATAATTAATCTCCTATCCATATATACATAATACCATAGATTTATGGGTTGTCAAGCATTATTTTAGGCTAAATTTACGCTTGCTCCGTTACAAATTGGCAATAATTGCCCTGTAATATTCTTATTTTCAAGCAAAAATACCACCGATTTTACTATTTCCTGTTCATCTAAAACCGAATTTAATAGGGATTTTTTCTTATAATTTTCTATAATTTTATCAGTATTTTCACCAAATTTATCTTGTAATCTTGCGCTCACAAAACATCCTGGCAATAGTGCATTAACTCTAATGTTTGGAGCAAATTCTGCAGCCATTGATAAAGTAAGTTGATGTTCAGCAGCTTTTGCTACCCCATAAACCATGTTGTGACTAGGAGCAACTTGCAAACCAACTCTACTTCCTATATTAACAATTGCACCATTACTTGCTTCTAGATATGGTTTAGCTTTTAAACTTAACTCATATGGAACAATGACATTTATTAAAAATTCTCTATTCCAATCTTCTCTTTTTATATTATTGTATTGTCCTACCGTGCTTGCATTATTAATTAATCCATCAAATTTACTAAAGTTTGGAAAATTATAAACATAACTTATAAATTTATTTTGAATATTTGTATCAGTAATATCACCTTTTACAATTTGTAAATTATCACCAAAATAGTTTTTATAATCATACCATGCTTTATCTATAGTACGACTGTTAATAACAACATTGTTATTATTTTTTAACAAATGTAATGCTACAGCACTTCCTATACCAGAAAAATGACCTGCACCTGTAATCCAATAAGCCATAATATATCCTTTAAAAAAGGGGGGAAGTGTTGCGGCACTACCCCCCTTGTGTAGGGAAATTCACACTACTTTCCCTACCTTATCTCGCCCTCACTGTGATGGAGAACGATAGGGGCGAGATTAATCACGCACTGCCGCAAGGATGAAGTCACCGTTTTTAGCATGGTATTCCTTATAGTGTTTCATCTTACTTGTCTTCATTGGCAACTTGTAGTTACGCAGAATAGTAGCAAGCATCATAACTTGCAATTCCGTATCCATGTTGTCAAGGAAAAAGCGGAACACGTTGTCAAGTTCATCGTGCCAAGCGGTATTCTCGATGTCCTTCATGCGTTCACCACCACGACGATCATAGCTATCCTTGAGTTCATAGCAACATGAAACGGTTAGCGAATACTTAGCACCAATATCCTTGGCTTTAAGTTCCTTGACCTTGCCATTAAGAATATCGGTAGGGTTAGGCATCTGGCTTGCCACTTTGCGGTGTGCGGCAAACTTGAGTGCAACACCTTCACCAACAGTGCCTGCAACAAGATCATTCAACTCAACATCTGCAAGGTCTTCTTGCAAAAGATCGCTAACAAATGACCACGAACGAGGCGTAGCAAACGATGCACCACTTTGACGAGGATCAAAGTTGAACAAATCATTCTTGTTGCAAGTAACATATGCAACAACGTCAGGATTGATAGCATGGTTCAATGCCCAATCATTCCAACTATCAAAG